>ERZ1645187.112-NODE-112-length-78057-cov-96.683739_pt1 | contig 78057 bp, 70 predicted proteins | sample MGYA00575352_ERZ1645187 | MGnify/ENA primary metagenome ERZ1645187 (study PRJEB40837, sample SAMN11349314) | freshwater sediment metagenome | isolation source: river sediment | host: Sediment | place: India: Wazaribad , New Delhi | collected 2017-02-21 ... | reverse complement strand
TCAGCTCGGCGTCGCGTTCGCTCCTAAACCGATGACCTGCGGTCATCGGAAGAGTTCACGCCGCGCGCGCCCCAAAGCCGGGTGCGCAGTCCTCGCATCAGCTCGGCGTCGCGTTCGCTCCTAAACCGATGACCTGCGGTCATCGGAAGAGTCACGCCAAGCGCGCCCCAATGCCGGGCCGCAGCCCTCGCATCACCTCGGCGTCGCGTTCGCTCCCAAACCGATGACCTGCGGTCTTCGGTCGAGTTCACGCCAAGCGCGCCCCAATGCCGGGCGCGCCTGTCGTTTCGGGGATCATAAAGGAGAAAGGGGCGGGCGCCAGCGCCTCACATCGGCTTGGAGCAGTTGATCATCCACGGCGTGCCGAACCGGTCGACCGCCATGCCGAACTTCTTCGCCCAGAACGTTTCTTCCATCGGCATGACGACCGCGCCGCCCTCGCTCAGCGCCTTGAACACGCGCTCGGCCTCTTCGGGCGCGGCGATTTCGAGCGAGACGAAAAAACCCTGCGGCTTCTGCATCATCTGCGGCGGCGCGTCCGAGCCCATGATCGACTGTTCGCCGATCTTCATATGCGCGTGCATGATCTTGTCGCGCATCTGCGGCCCCATCTGGTCCGCCATCGGCGACTCGCCATGCGTCATCATCATGTCGATCTTGCCGCCCAGGACGCGCTCGTAGAGCGCGAACGCCTCTTTGCAGTTTCCGCCAAAATTGAGATAGGGGGCGATTTTCATGGCCTGCTCCTTCCATCCGCGAACTTGCCGTCCGCGGACTCGCGAGCCTCATCGGCAAAGCGGACTATTCGATGACGACGCGGACGGTTCGCGAGGCGCCGGGCGACAACGCCGGGCGCGCCTGAAAACGATGCGCGCCGGGGCGCATCGGCCAATAGACGGTGCTGTCGGGTTCGGCGACCGCGAAAGGCGCGCCGTCCACATACCACACGATCTGCTCGACCCCCGCGCCGACGCGCGCCTTCAAAGCGATCGTATTGAGCTTTTCCGGCTGTTCGGGATTGCGCCACAGCCGCGTATCGTTTTCCGGGCTCGCGATCTCGATGCGCGCCGGCGCCTCGGTCATCCGCAGCTGCGCGCCCGCCGCGCGCGCCTGCGCGGCAGGCATGTCGAACGCGGGCGTTTCCTCCGGCCGCAGCCATTCGGTGAGCGTCTGTCCACAATGGCCGGCGTTGCGCAACCCCGTCGTCGCGCACAGCTCCACCGACGCGCGCCCTTCCGGGGCGGGAAAGGCGCCATCCGCAATCTCGCCGAGCCGCGCGCCGTGAATCGACGTGATGAGCGCATTGGCGAGACGCGCCGGCGCAGCGGCGCCCGACACGTTGCGCATGGTTCCCGCATCGCCGCGCCCCACCCACACGCCGACGACGACCTTTTGCGAGAACGCCACCGTCCATGCGTCGCGCCAGCCCTGGCTCGTGCCGGTCTTGAGCGCGACCGGGAACGGATATTCCGTCGGTCCGTAGCGTGGAAACGCCGGCAGGCGCGCCTGCGGATCGGCCAGCATGGAGGTCACTAGCCGCGCCGTGTCGGTCGATAGCACGCGGCGCGGCGGCCTTTCGGTCTGTCCCCGCGCTTCCACGAGATCGCCGAACATGCCGTCCCCGGCGAGGCTCGCATAAGCGCGCACGAGATCTTCCAGGCGCGTCGGCAGCGAACCGATCGCCATCGACAGGCCGAAACTTTCGGCCGGCGCCTCCACATCGTGCAGGCGCAGCTCGCGCAGGAACCGAAAGGTCGTATCGAGCCCGACGCGTTTGATCAGGTTGGTCGCTGGCACGTTGCGCGAATTGGCGAGCGCCTGACGCGGCAGCATCGGCCCGAGAAACAGTCCGTCGGCGTTGCCGACGCCCGAGGCGCCCTCGGGCTGGTCGGCGAGGATGTCGGACGGCTTCAGCACGCCCCTGTCGAAGGCGAGCGCGTAGAGAAATGGCTTGAGCGTGGAGCCCGGCGAACGTTGCACGCGCGCGAAATCGAACGCGCCGGCGCGCGCGTTGGCGAAGCCGAGCGAGCCGACGCGCGCCAGCACCTCGCGCGTGTCGCGCGCCACCACCAGCACGGCCGCCTGCTCCGCGCCCGCGTCGCGCCACTGGTCGACGTAGCGGCGCGCCAGATGTTGCGCGCGCGCCTGCAAGGACAGGTCGAGCGTGGCGACGATGCGCGGATCGTGCGGCGCGCCGGCCACGATGCGGCCCGCGCGCGCAAGCCGGTCGTAGTGCAGCACGGCGTGCAGCGCATCCGGCCGGCGCGGCGCGGACGGGCGATGCATGGCGGCGAGCTGGCGGCGCGCGGCCGCGTGTTCCACCGCGTCGATCACGCCGCGCCGCGCAAGCTCGTCGAGCGCCCGCGCGCCCCGTGCGCGCGCACGCGACATGCCTTCCGGCTTCAGGAGATTCATGCGCGTGGGCGATTGCGGCACGGCCGACAGAAGCGCGATTTCCGCCCACGACAAATCCGCGACCGGCTTGTCGAAATAGAACCGTGCGGCGTGCGCAACGCCGTGGCTGCCGTTGCCATAGGGCGACAGGCGCAGGTAGTGGGCCAGCAGCGCATCGCGATCGTAACGCCGGGTGAGCGCGAGCGCGGTCGCGCCCTCGGTCAGCTTCGCAAGCCAGGTGCGCGGCGCAGGATGCTGCATGCGCGCGATCTGCATGGCGATGGTGGAGGCGCCGGAGCGCCGCGCCTTGCCGCGCGCGTTGCGCCATACGGCGCGCGCGAGCGCTTGAACATCCACGCCGGGATGGTGATGAAAGCGCCTGTCCTCCAGCGCGAGCGTCGCGCGCACGACGCGGTCCGGCAGACGTTCGAGCGGCCAGTAGCCGTAGTCCGCGCGGCCCGCCTGCGCGCTCACCTGCGTGAGAAAGGCGCCGTTGCGGTCGGTGACGAACAGACTCGGCGCGGGCGCGACGAGACGCGCGCGCGCCTCGGCCACCCAGGCGAGCGCGCCGGCAGTCCCGCACGCCGCAAGCGCGCAGGCCGCGAGGATCTTCGTCTTAACGCTCCACGACAAGGCGTTTTCCCGCGCTCAGCCCCTGCACGCCCTTCCGGTACATCGTCTCCGCCAGTCCCGGCGGCGCCGTATAGTCGCCCGGCGTCAGCGCGCGCGTGCGGAAGGCGAAACGATAGTTTCCTTTCGGCAGACGCTCGTAGGCATAGAACACATGGTCGTCCGCGAAGGAGACCCAGCTCGGCGCGAGCGTCGGACCGAAAGAGGGCCTGGCTTCCGGCGGCGCGGTCGCAATGTTGGGATTGAGCGGCTCCAGCCCGGACGCCAGCGGCAGCGAGATCGCCACATGCGTGCGGTCTTCCGGATTGACGAGTTCGACGATCTCCTCGATCACATCGCCGACTTTCGCGCGCACCGCGCCATCGGCGCCTGCGACCAGCGTTTCGGGCGGCGCATTGGAAACGACGCGCTGCAACGTGCGCTGGAGCGCGAAGCCTTCGCTCACCGGCGCCGCGCGCGCGCCGCTTTCGGCCGGCGCCCATTCGCTGTCGACAAGCGCGACGACGGTCGCAGCCCCCCTGTTGGTCAGGGTGAACGGCTCCACACTCTCGCGTCGCGCGACGGGCGCGTTCGCGTCGAGCACGATGGCGCTCGCATTCAGTCCTTGCGCCATCGCAATCGTTAGCGGCGTGGCGGGCCGGCGCCAGGCGGCGGCGAGGGCGCGCAGCGCGGCGGCGGTGGCGTTGGTCGAGCCCCAGCCGTCGCCGTCGCCGAGCCGCAGCAGCCCGTCTCGCAACACGCCGAGACGCGGGTCGCTCGGCGCGCCGAGCGCCACCGCGCGCGTCATTTCCGCCAAAGCGCGCGTTTCCGACGGCAGTATGGTCGGATCGCCCGCATCGTCCGTCTGGCCGCCGTAGGCTGGCGCGCCGTTGCGCGAAACGATGCGCACACGGCCCCACATCGTGTCGAGCAGCGCGGCGACCGTGCGGCGGTCGACGTTGGGCGCGCGTGCGGCGGCCGACGCCATTTCGGCGACGGACACGTTCGGCATGAAGTCCGCGCGCCGCGCCAGTTCGGCGACGTAGGATTCGTCGAGCCTGCCGGCTTCCGCCAGCGCGAGCAGCGCCTCCACGCGCTCGCGCAGTTCCTCGTTGCGCAACAGTCGCGCGTAGTCCGAGCGCAGCGACAGTTTCAAGACGTTGGCGAGCCTGTCGAGCAGCGTCCTGTCGACCGGCTCGCCCGCGCGCTCGGCCGCGCCGAGGAAGGCGAACGACCATGCGGTGAGCGAGACGTTGCCGCGCGCGCGCGGCCAGAAGGCCACGAGCCCGTCGGAGTCGATCGCCTGTTCGATCGCCTGTTGCGTCGCCTTCACATCCTGTCCGATGCGCAGATCGAGACCTGCTGCGGAGAAGATCGGCGCGAACTCCTTCAACGCGACCGTCGCGCCCGCGCGCGCGATGCGCTGCTCCGTGCAGCCGTAGGGATATTCGACAAGCGCCTGCAACCCCGCCACGAGCCGCACCACCGTCGGATCGCCGGCCAGCGTGATCGTGCGCCGGAACGAGCCCGCGCGCGCGCCGGCCGGCGCCTCGCCGAACGAAGCGCTCGCGCCCGGCGCGATCTCGACGATCTCGCGTTTGCGCTGCGGCGTGCGGTCGGGTCGCACGGGCAGCGACACCTCGACCGCATCGCGCGCCTTGTCGGCGTCGCGCACGATCTCGAACCGCAGCGCGACCTTGTCCGCGCCGGGCTTCGGCTCGGGCACGGTCGCGGCGACGTCGATGCGCGCGGGCCTGTTCTGCGCCCATTCGAAGGCGCGCGGCGCGCTGTCGGCGAGCGTGACGCCCTGCGCGGCGAAACGCGCGAGGCCGGCGCCGCCCGGCCCCTCCACGACGCGCGCGATAAGGCCGGCGTCGAACCGGTCGCCCGGCCGCACGAAGCGCGGCAGCGCAGGTTGCGCGACAAGCTCCTGCCGGATGAGCATCTCGCCGACCGCGTAGCCGAACCGATCGGTTCCGCTCGTCGCCTTGGCGCGCAACTTGAACACGGTGAGCGTGTCCGGCAGCTTGATCTTGATGCGCGCTAATCCGTCCGGCCCCACTTTCACATTGGGCAGATAGATCGGCACGGGCGTGAAATTCTTGCGCACGGACACGTTCGTCTCCGCGCCCCATTCCTCCAGCCCCGCATCGCCGCCGGGAATTTCCTCCAGCGGCAATATGCCGAACGCGAGATTGCGCGTGTCGCGCGCCGCCATTTTCGTCGGCCGCTCGACGATGAAACTCGGCAGCGGATCGAGCGGGCGCTCCTTCGCCAGCGACAGCACCGCCTGATCGACCATCCAGAACGTCGCGTTTCCGGCCACCGGCGCGCCCGTATCGTCGGTCAGGCGCAACGTGGCCTCCACCTCCTGACCAGGCCGCGCCCTGGCGGGATAGTCGAGTTTGGCGGTCACGATGTTCTTCACCGGCGTCACCGTCACCCATTTCGTCGCGGCGATGGTGACCGGCTTGCCCTGGTCGAACGGCGCGGCGGCGGTCGGCGCCGCGCTCTCCACGCGCCCGCGCATGATGAGGAAATGCACCGCGAGTTTGGGCGTCTGCTCCTTGGCGAGAATCGTCTGAAAGCGTCCGTAGCCGTTTTCGATGTCGATCCATTCGGTGCGCAACGCATCGCCCGGCTCCTCGACGAGGACGAGCGCGCGCGCGCGCTGGAACGGCGATTGCACCACCAGCGTCGCGGTTTCGCCTGGCGCATACGCATCCTTGTCCGTCGAAACGGTCGCTGCGCGCGCGGGCGCGCGCGCCCAGGTGACAGGCGTCTGGCCGCCGACAAAGAAATCGACGCTCACCTGCTGGCGCCGACCGAGCCTGTCATAGGCTTCGAGCTGCACGAGATAGACACCGGCCTCGCGCGCCTCGAACGCGAGCGCCTGCGCCTGCGCAGCGCTCGCGATCTTGCGCTCGACCAGCGTCTCGTCGATCGTCTGCGTGACGTATTTCGCCGAGCCTTGCGCGAAATCGCTGGCCTGCAAGACCGACGACCAGTTGCGACGGATGAAGCGCGCGGTCATCTCCAGCCCCGCGAGCGCGGCGCCCTTGCCGTCGACGGCGATCGCCTGCGCTTCGATCGCGCCGGTTTTTTCGACGTAGCGCGGCGCTTTCAGCCCGAGCGCGAACGGCGGCGTGGCGATCACGTTCACGACATTGCGCACCTGAATGTCGTCCTCGCCCGTCACCGTCGCCTCGATGGAATAGCGGCGGGGCTGCGCGGTCGGCTCGATGGCGGTGTCGAACGTCATGCGCGCGGCGCCGCCGGCGTCGGTGCGTCCGTCGCGCTCCAGCACGGCGCTGGATTTGAATTTCGCCTCTCCCGAAAAACGCGAGTCGGTGGAGAACAGAAACCCTTCGCGACCCGGCGGCGTCCATGCGTGCGGAAACTGCGCGGCGCGCCATTTGACGGGCCTGTCGGCGACAAGGCCGCCGGCGAAATAGCGCGCAAGAAGGTCTATGTTGAACTCGCCGTCGAGGGGCGCGATCTGCGGCCCGTTCAGCGAAAGTTCGAAGGTCGGCAGGCGATACGCCTCCTTCTTGAACGGCGCGACGCCGCAGGCCGCGCTCGTATCGGCCGTCTCGGCGCCTTCCTCTTCGCTTTCGTCGGCTTCGGCCTGCTGTTTGTCGTCGCCGCCGTCCTCGACCTGCTCGTCCGCCTCGCGCGGCCTGGCGCCTTCCGGTTCGAACCGCGCGGCGTAATCGCCGGTCGCGGGCGTGGCGGCGTCGAACTTGTGGTAGAAACCGCCCGTCTCGTCGAGCTTCACCGGAATGCGCCACTCCTGATTGGACGGGCCGGAGACGACGAGCGCGCCGCCGGCTCTCGGCAGGGACAGCCGCCCGCCAACATAAGCGCGCACGAAACCCTTGATGTGCACCGGCTCCTCGGGCCGGTAGATCGGCCGTTCGGTGAACACATGGCACAGCGTGCGCTGCGCCTGCGCGCGTTCGGTCTCGGGATCGGTCGTCCAGCCGAGCCAGGCGTCTTCCGGCTTCGTCCAGTTCTCGCGCGCATATTCGCTCGGCGCGTCCTCGGACCCCACGACGAGCGTGTCGAGGCCCTTCGTCACCACGAGGCGGCGGATTTCGCCTTCCGTGCGCTTTTCGAGATTCCAGACGAACAGGCCGGCCGCATCCGTGCGGCCTTCCGCGAGCGTGACGAATTTGTCGTCGCGCAGACCTTCGATGCGGATGGCGGCCTCCGCCACCGGCGCGGCGCTCGCCAGCGAGGTGACCGCAAACCGCACCGCCGCGCGCTCCTCCACCGCGCTCAGCGAGAGATCGGTCGCCTGCACGCGCAGCCACAACCGTTTGGCGCCATCGGTGGGGCGCAGGCCGACGAGATAGGCGCCGGGCTGATCGGGTCCGGCGATTTTCGCGAACCGCGCGCGCAGATCGAGGCCGAATTTCGCTTCCGCGCCGCCACGCTGGATGGGCAACGCCACCAGTTCGGAAATCGAAGGCGAGCCGAGCGCCTTGATGCGCTTGCCGATCTCGTCCTTGTCGATGTCGTCGGTCTTCGACCATGTCGCGGGGCCTGCGCCCGGCAACGCGGGCGCCTCGCCATCGTCGGTCTCCACGCCGTCGGCCGGGAACGGCCAGAAATCGCGCGCGAGCGGATCGATGGCGTGAATGCGCACGTCGGCCCGATCGTAGCCGCGCCCGCGCAGCGGCAGGAACTGCGGACCGAACCGTTCGACAACGCCCTTGCCGGCGTCCCACGCGATCGCCGGCGCATCCGCCGCAAAAGCGAATTTCTGCACGAAGGGGCGCGCGAGCGGACGTTTGCGCCGATCGCTCAACGCGCCGGCGCTCAGCGAGATTTCGTAGGCGCGGTCGGAAAGAAATTTTCCGACGATGCGAAGGCGCCGCCCATCGTTCTCGACCTCCAGATCGTCGACGGGCGGAGATATGCGCAGCGCGTTGCGCGCGCGCAGAATGTCGATCGGCTCGGGCTGCGCGGAGAAGGTCAGCGTGAGGCGACGCTTGTTGGAGGCTTTGTAGTCCGGCCCCTTCTTCTCCTCTTCCTCCGTATCCGAACCGATCTCGTAGGACGAACAGCGCATCAAGAGATCGCGTTTCTCCGCGTTCCATCCCCTGCCGCAGTCGGCCTCGCTCACCACGAACGGCTCGGCGGAGCGCGCGGTCATCTCGAACGTCGGATCGTCGAGGCCCGGCTCGTCCGAAAGCTTCAACCGCAGGATGGCCACGCGCCCGTCGGGGATGGCCTGACGAAACCGCAGCACATAGGTCTGCCTGTCGTCGCGCTTGACGCGTTCGAGCGCGCGAATGTCGAAATCGCGCGCGGTGAGAACCTGTGCGCCTTCGGGCGACACGCCGGGCGCGTGGCGCACCTCCACGCTCGTCAGGCGCGCGAGCGCGGCGACATCGACCGGCGCGGCGAAGGTGAGCGAAATGCGGTCGAGATCGCCGGACGGTTCGGCGCCGTCGGCGGGCTCGGTCTGCTCGGGCGCCGGCAAGAGCGCGACCAGGCGCGCGCGCGCGTCCCCGGTCTGCGTCTCGTAGCGCTGCAACGGTCTCCACGGTTCGGCGGGACGGAACTGCAACGCGCGCGCGCCGAGCCACGTCCATGCGCCGGCGGGCGCGGGCGACAGCGTGACGAAACGTGCGGGCCGATCCTCCGGACCGCCGGCCGCGGGGCCGGCATCGGCGTCGAAAAAAATCGTCAGCGGATCGTAGCCGCGCAGAAACCGGTCCGGCACGATGCGCGCGCCATCGGCGCGCTGCGCGGCGTCGAAAAGATCGCGCGCCGGTTGCGGGGCGGTTTGCGCGAGCGCCGGCGCGCACAATGCGCCGATGAGCAGAAGCGCGCGGAATGCGGTTATCATCGGCGGCCTCATTTCGTTGCCTTCAACCCTGCCTTTTCGAGCAGGGATTCGATTTCTTCCTGCGGCGGCGCGGCCGGCGGCGGCGCCAGACCCACGAAGGCGGGTCGCGCCACGAGCGCGGCGTCGGCCGGCGCGCGCGCTTCCAGCCAATAGCGGCCGGGCTTCAGACGGCGCATGAGCGATACGCCTTCGCCGAGCAGCGCGCCATTCGCGTCGATGAGGCGCGCGGTCGCGCGGTCGGGCTCGGCGCGCAGGCCAATGCCGATGTCGCCTTCCTTCGCGACGTCGAAGCCGAACAGCGCGCTGGCGCCGGGCGCCAACGCGACCGGCGCGCCGACGCCCTCGCGCGCTTCGAGGGGGGCGGTGAAGCCGAGCGCGGCCGCGCCCGAAAGCGCGCCGTCGTGCGCCGCATAAATCGTCAGCTGCGCAGGACCGGCCGCCACGAAGCGATGAAAATCCGCGCCCGAAGCAAAGAGCGCCGTCTCGCGCCGCCCGTTCTGCTCCAGCACGACGATCGCTGGCGTTGTGGTCGCAAGATCGAGCAGGCTGGCCGTCTTAATGTCGAGCGCGAAGGCCTGCGCGGCGCCCTGCAGGGCGATGGCGGCGGGCGGCGCGATCGCGCGCGCTTCCGCCTTCGGCCACGGGCTTTCGCCCGCGCGCTCCAGCCATAGCGCGACGAGGCCGGGCGTATGATCGATCATGACCTCCCCCGCGCCGTCGAGTTCGATCTCGCCGCCGCGTCGCACGGCGCCGCTGGCGGCGACGAACGTCGCCTGCGCGCCTTCCACGCGCAGCACGTCGCCGGCGCGCGCGGCCACGGGCAGAACGAACGAGCCCGCCGCCCCGTGGAATCGCTTTTCGATGCGGCCGGGCGTGAGCGTTTCGAGGCGGCCGGCCGAGAGCGCCACGCGCGCGGGCGCCGGCGCGTTCGAAAGATTGACGAGCAGGAGCGAGGACGCGTCCGACACGAGCGTGCGCGCGAGCGCGGCGCCGTCGGCGAACATCGCGACGCGCGCCCTGCCCGCGCCCGTCGACAGCGCGGCGACGCCCTTGCCGAGATCGAGCGTCAGCCGCTTTTCGCCGGCGGGCAATGCGAGCGGCTGCGCGCCGCCCGGCGCCAGCACGCCGACGAAGCCCGCGTCCGCGCTCAGCTCGGCGGCGATCCGCGCGTCCTGACGCCGGAGATCGACGCGCAGGCCGTCCTGGGCGCCCGCGTTCGACAGAACGAGCGGCGCGCCGGCCGCCAGCGCCACCGCCACGCCCTGCGCAACAGCGCCTGTTTCGCCCGCATGCAGCATCGGCTGGCCTTCGCCCGACCGCGCGACCCAGACGCGCGCCACGCCATTGGCGGCCTCGTCCGCAGGCAGACGCGCGCTTTCGCCCGCGCCGAGCGTGAAGGCGAGCGGGGCGTCCGCGACGCGCACGCGCGTCGCGCGCACCGGACCCGGATCGCGCGCGAGAAGCCACACATTCTCGCTCTGCGGCGCGAACAGGCCCGCGCGCGTCGGCTGCATCGGCCGACCTTCGCCAGAGCCGGCGAGAAGATCGCGTGCGCCGACGGCGAGATCGAGCGCCTCGGCGCGCGGCGCCGTCATACGCGCGACGTGCAGCGTCAACCCGAGTTCGGGAACGGGGAACGGATCGAGCGCGATCTCGTCGCCGGCTTTCGGCGCGGCGTCGATGGCGCGTGCGGCGACCGCGACTTTTTCCTCCACGCCGTCGAGGCTCCACACGGCCACGCGCCATTCGCCGCCATCGGCGGGAACGGCCACGACCGGCGCGCGACCGCGATCATAGGCGGCGATGCGCCATGCGCCGTCCGCGCCGCGCCGTTCGAGCGCGAGCGTGATTTCGGCCGCCGATCGCGCGGCCGCCAGCGCAAGCGCGCCGCGCGCGGTCTGCGGGAGGGCGAAGCGATGCACGCGCGCGTCCGCAAACTGCGCGGCGCCGCCCGGCGCAAGCGTCTGAACATCCGCATCGCGTGGCAGCGCCAGGCGCAACTCCACGCCGTCCTGCGGCGCCTCTTGCGCGGCCTCGCCTTCGTCCGCGGCCTCCTCGCCGTCGTCCGCGTCGTCCGGCCGGCCGTCGTCGAGCAGCGCCGGCGCGGAGGTTTCATACAATTCCAGTTTGTATTCGCCGGCCGGCAGCGCGCGCGAGAGGGCGATGTTCCAGTCGTCGGTGCGGCCGGCGAGCCGTTCGACCACGCGGCCGTCGGCGTCTTTCAGAAGGCCGGTGAGATCGGTGCGACCGAAACTCGTGAGATTGACCACGTTGGGCGCGGCGAGCGCAAAACGCACGGCGGCCGGCAGTTCGACCATGCGCGGCGCGCCGGGCTGCAATTGGTCGGCGTCGAGCGAAATGTCGTAGTCGAGCCGGTCGTCGCGCGCGAGGGCGCGCGCTTCCACGCGCCAGGCGCCGGCCGCAAGCCTGCCGCGATAGGGGCGCGTCGCGATGAACTTGCCGGCGCTCCCTGTCCCGCCGATCAGTTCGCCGATCATGCCTTCGGAGATCGTCAGGCGGACATCGGCCTGGCCGGCGAGCGCGAAGGTCCACACGTCGGGCGCGCGCGCCGCGCCGCCGGCGGCCGGTTCGCGCCACTGGTTCTTCTGCGCCGCGCCGAACGGAAGCGGGTGCGGGCCATGGCCCTCGCGCACGGTCTCGACCGGGCGCGCCGACAGCCGCGCGACCATGCGCGCATCGACATCCTCCGGCGCGACGACGAGACGATACTCGCCCGGCGCCAGCTTCGCCTCGATGCGGCGCGTGCGGCCGGGGGACGTCAGCGGCCAGCCGTCGGCGTCTTCGAGCCGCGCGTTGAGATCGCGGCCGAGCGCATAGAGATCGAGCCGATAGTCGCCTTCCTTCGCGACGACGACCGGCACGACGGCGCCGCGCCCGTCCGCAAGACTCGCGCGCACGCTCGCGCCTTCCGTCAGCGCGCCGGTGACGAGCATCGGCAGCGGCGCGAGCGCGAGACCCGCGCGGCCGGCCGACTCGGAGAGCGCCTGCACGCCCACGCGATAGGCGCCCGCGCGCAGATAGACCTGCGCCATGCCGTTGCGGCCGCGCCCGTTGTCCTTGCCTTCCGCAAGGCGCGGCAGAAAATTCGTGCCGATGGCCAGGCCCGTCGCAAGGCGCCCGAGCGTTTCGATGCGATAGAGGCCGCCCTCTTTCGCCTCGATTCTGAATTCGCGCTTCTGATCGCGCGCGAGATCGAACCACAGCGGCGCATCGGGCGCGAGGGAAACGAGCGCCGGCGCCGTATGCGCGGCCGCAGGTCTGGCCGCCGGATCGGGCCGCCAGAAGATCGCGAGCGCGCGCGGCGCGGATGGCTGGGGAACGCGCACGAGAAAGGCGCGATGGTCCTTCTCGATTTTCTCGTCGAGAATTTCCACCGCCACCTCGCCGCCGCGCTGGTCGCGCGCGAAAATGCGGCCGCCGAGCGGCGCGCGCGCGCGCAACGCGGTTTCTTCCGGCGGCTGCTGCGCGAATTGCGCCGGCGCGACAGGCGACCTTTCGGTTGGCGCGGCCGCGGGTCTGGAAGGCTTGCGGGCGGCGGGCTTTTCGGCGCGCGGATCCTGTCGAGGGCTCAGCTCCCGCGGGCGCGGCTGCGGGCGCGGTTCGGCCGGCGCCTGCGCGGCGCGCGGCGGCGGCGCGGGCGCCGCGGTTCTGATGGGCGCCGGCTCGCTCGCGCCCTGCCTTTGCGGCGACGTTTCGCGCACCAGCGTTTTCGGCGTCAGCCCCTGCCACAACATCAACGGCGCCTTGCCCAGATCGACCGGCGTCGTCACCGCGCGCACGCCGACGGCGAGGTTCGGCGCCTCGTTCACGCGCGCCTCGTAGGCCACGCCGCGCTCCATCGCCACGCGGCCGAGATGGATGGCGGTGCGCGGCGCGGGCGCGGGCGCAAGCTCCGGCGCGAGACGGGGCGAACCGAGCGTGAGGTCGATCACGCCCGCGCCGTTCTCGGGCGGGGCCAGGCGCAGCGTGTAAAAGCCCGGCTGGAGATCGTAGGTGGTTTTCGCCTCCGCACGGCTTGCAAGCGGCGCGCCGCCGAACGCCGGCTCGATGGTCGCGCGCGCAACCCGACCCTTGATCGCGATGGCGACGGGGCCTGCGCCCGTCGCCTCGAAGATCAGCGAGCTTGGGCCGCGCAGGTTGAACCGCCGGCGCCAGGCGCCGCCCGGCGCGACTTTGGGCGCGTCGGACGCCAGCGCCGTCGCGCGGCCGCGCTCGACGCGCGCGAGAACGGCGGTCGCCGGAATTTCGTCGCCGCCCTCGCCCGCCACGTCGACGAAAACCAGCGAGGGGCCTTCGCCCGACAGCCGCGCGGACGGCGCGCGATGCAGCGCGCGCAGGCGGAAAGCCTGGCCTTCGGCGCCCGCGACTTCCACCTCAACCGGACCGGACGATCCGCGCGGAACGGCGACGACGAACGGATCGCGGCTGTTGGCGGCGAGCGCGGCCTCCACCGGCGCCTGTCCCTTGCGCCGCAGGATCAGCCGCACGGGCGCGGGTTCGGGCAGGTCCAGCCGCACGTAATCGACATCGGCCGAGGCGACGAAATGCGCCGAGCCGAACGCGCCGAGCGCGCCCTCGAACAGTCCGGCGGCCAGGCTGGGCGGATCGAGCCGCCGCAACATGAACGGCGCGGCCTCGCCGCCCTCGGTCCACACATGCGGCGCGCCGCCGTAAGCGGTGAGGAGATAGCGGCCGGGCTCCACCGCGCCGACGATGCGCGCGCGCGTCATCGTCCGCGCCTTGCGCGGCTCCACGGCGGCGATCTCGGACGCTATGTCGACGAGCGCCTCGCCGTCGCGCCACAGGCGCAGGTCGACGAGATTGCGGCCGAGCGCCTCGAGCGCGACGCGGCCGTCCTCGCCCACATCGAGCCAGTAGGAAACCTGTTCCAGATCGCGCAGCTCGCCCTGCACGGAGGCGGCCGGCAGCGGGCTGCGCGAAAGTTCGCGCCACGCCTGCGCGACGATCTTCGCCTCGCCCGTCGCGCCTTTGGCGCCGAACGTGCGCGCCTTGTAGACGCCGGCGTCGAGCAGCAGGTCGAGCCGGCCGTCGCGCTGCCCGGCGGCGCCAGCCGTATCGCCGGGACCGGCGATCATGTCGACCAGTTGCAGCGCGACGCCCGTCTTGCTTTCGGCGCGGATCATGTAGCGGCCGGGCGCGGGAATCCTCACAAGCGCGCCGGAGTCGGCGCCGGCCGGCACGATCGCAGGAACGACGTCCGCCGTTTGCGGAGCGGCCTGTCGGTGCGGCTGCGCGGGCGCCTGGGCGGATTGCGCCTGGGCGCTTTGCGGCGCGCGTAACGACGCGAGCGCATCGAGACGCGCGCGATAGACGCGCGCGAGGCAGGCGGCGGTCTGGCGCGGGTCGGCGCATTCGCGGTCGCGGGCGGCCACGAAGGCGCGCTGCGCCTGTTTCAACGCATCCAGCGCGGGCGCGTCGTCCTTCAGGGCGAACTGGGCGCGGGCGTATGCGCCGGCGAGCGCATTGTCGAGCGCGCGCAGGTCCGGCGCGGCGCAGATCGCCGTCTCGATCGGCGGGCGGGCTTTCGCGCAATCGAAGGACTGGGCATGGGTGGGCGGGGCGAATGCGACCAGACCGAAAACAGCGCCGGCGCCGAGAAAGCGGGCGCGCATGTTCCGTGCCGACATCGTCCGTCCCCCAAGAGCGTTCGGCGCCACACGCGCCTGCGCCGCCGCTCAAGACGTTCGGCGACCGGCGTCGCGCTCGGGCGGCCAGGGCCGCCGGCGCTCAGACTAAACCCTCTGTCAGGAAAGAGAAGCGCCGCGATGTGACGCGGCGCACAGAACGTCAGTGGCCAGGATCGCGTTGTGTTTGCGACGCATCGGGCCCGGCGCCGGCGTTGGCGTCGTCGTGCCCATGGCCGGAAAACCTGTCGGACAAGGCGAGAATAAGCGCGGAGACGACGAACGCCATGTGAATGCCCACCGCCCAGTACAGATCGCGATCGGAGATATTCTTCAAATCCATGAAGGCGCGCAGCACCTGGATCGCCGAAATGGCGACGATGGAGGACATGAGCTTCAGCTTCAGTCCGGTGAAGTCGATCTTGCCCATCCATTCGGGCCAGTTGCGCGCAGTGGAGCGGTCGATGTGCGCGACGAAATTCTCGTAGCCGGAGAAGATGACCAGAATCACCAGCGAGCCGGCGAGCGTCATGTCGATGAGCGAGAGCACATCGAGAATGACCTGCGCTTCATCGGCGCTCACCACATGCGTGGCCATGTGCCAGACATGCTGGGCGAGTTTGACGAGCATGGCGAGAAGGCTCGCCATGAGGCAGAAATAGAACGGCGCCAGCAGCCAGCGGCTGGAAAACAGCACCGATTGCAGAATGCGTTCGACCGGTCCCATGTTCGCTCCCGTGACTCAAGATGTGCCACGGGAGCGGCGCCGCAATCAAGCTGGACCGGCCGCGACGCCGATCGGGCAGGAAACGCCCGTGCCTCCCAGCCCGCAATAGCCGCGCGGATTCTTCGCCAGATATTGCTGGTGGTAGTCCTCGGCGAAATAGAACTGCGGCGCCTTGAGGATTTCCGTCGTGATCGCGCCGTAACGATTTTCGCCGAGCAAACCGCCATACATCGCGCGCGATCGCTCGGCGGCCGCGAAATCGGCGTCGGAATAAACGTAGACGCCCGAGCGATACTGCGTGCCGACGTCGTTGCCTTGACGCATGCCCTGCGTGGGATCGTGATTTTCCCAGAACGTGCGCAACAGGTCGTCGTATGAAATCTTCGTCGGATCGTAGACCACGCGCACCACTTCGTTGTGGCCGGTCATGCCCGAACAGACTTCCTCGTAGGTCGGATTTGGCGTGAGACCGGCCGCGTAACCGGCGGCGGTGATCCATATCCTGTCGGCGCCCAGTTCCCAGAACTTGCGCTCCGCGCCCCAGAAACAGCCCATGCCGAACATGGCGAGGCGCATCGTTTCCGGATAGGGCTCGTGCAACGGGCGGTCGAACACGAAATGCCGCGCGGCGGTCGCAATGGGCGCGGCGCGGCCGGGCAAGGCCTGGCCCGGCGTGGGCATCGCCGTTTTCTTGCGGAACAGGAACATGGCGCGTCTCCCTTTTGGTCCAATATAGGACGGCGCGGGCGCGCGTCACCCCGTCAGCGCATCTCCACGCCGATCGGCGCGCGGCGGCGGCGCGTGAGCCGCATGAGAAGGGCGCCCGTCACGCCCGCAACCAGCCACGTCGGCAGCAGCAGCAACGAGACGACGACCGGGTCCCACAGGACCGGCGAGACGTGACGCTCGATGGCCGGCTGCAGCAGCGGGAAGCGGGTGGGGAACAGGTTGAACAGCGTCTTGCCGAGCGGGGTGAGGACGAGCGCGGAGTCGCTGAGCGAGCGCGCCCCGTCGATGACCAGCGCGGCGAAGGCCGCCGCCAGCAGCATGAGGGCTATGAAGCGGAAGATCAGGCGCAGCATGCGGTTCCGCCTAGTTCACGATGGCTTCGAGAAAACTCGTCAGGTCGTCGGTGACGAAATCAATATGCGGTTCGTGGCCGCTTTCCAATTCCCATTCCTCGCGCGCGACGGATTCGCCGGCCTTGGGCGTGACGAGCGTCGTCACCATGCCGCGCGCATGCGGCACGACGAGGTTCTTGGCCATATCCTCGAACATCGCCGCGGCATGCGGGGCGACGCCGTGCGCCGCGAAAAACCGTTCGTAGGTTTCGGCGTGCGGCTTGGGCACGAGGTCAGCCGCGACGATGTCGAACACATCCTCGAAGAGGCGGTCGATGCCGAGCCGCTCGGCCGTGCGCAACGCATGTTCGCGCGAGCCGTTGGTGAGGATGAGCTTGCGGCCCGGCAGGCGCGCGATGGCGCGCGCCAGCGAATGGTCGGGCACGAGCGAGGAGCGGTCGATGTCGTGCACGAAGGCGAGAAACTCCTGCGCGGTCACCTCGTGCTCGGCCATCAGGCCGCGCAGCGTCGTGCCGTAGCGTTCGTAGTAATATTTCTGCAACGCGCGCGAGGAGACGCCGTCCAGCCCGAACAACTCGGCCATGAACAGCGTGATGCGCTGATCGATCTTCGGCCAGACGTCGGAACCAGCCGGATAGAGCGTGTTGTCGAGATCGAACACCCATGCCTCCACATGCGCGAACCGCGCGGCGACCGCGCCGGGCAGTTTCGCCTCATGCGTCGGCAGGTGTTTCATCGCGTGATCAGCGTGCCGGCGCCGTGATCGGTCAACAGTTCGACCAGCACCGCGTGCGGGATCTTGCCGTCGACGATGACCACGCCTTCCACGCCCTGTTCGATGGCGTAGATGCAGGTCTCCACCTTCGGGATCATGCCGCCGGTGATCGTGCCGTCGGCGATGAGGCCGGGAATGTCGGAGACTTTCAATTCCTCGATCAGGTTCCTGTCCTTGTCGAGCACGCCCGGCACGTCGGTCAGGAAGATGAGGCGCTTGGCCTTCAATGCGCCGGCGATGGCGCCGGCGAAAGTGTCGGCGTTGATGTTGTAGGTCTGGCCGTCCGCCCCCTGCGCGACGGGCGCGAGCACAGGCACGAGTTCGCGCCCCAGCACCTGGTCGAGCACGGTGGTGTCGACCTTTTCCGGCTCGCCGACGAAGCCGAGGTCGACATGGGCCTCGATGTTCGACCCGGAATCGACCACCACGCGGCCGACCTTCTTGGCCAGCACCATGTTGCCGTCCTTGCCGCACAGGCCGATCGCGCGCCCGCCTTCGGCATTGATGAAGCCGACGATCTGCTTGTTGATGGAGCCGGCGAGCACCATCTCCACGATCTCGACCGTGGCCTTGTCGGTGATGCGCAGTCCGCCGGCGAACTGCGACTTGATGCCGAGCTTCTGCAACATCGCGCCGATCTGCGGCCCGCCGCCATGCACCACGACAGGGTTCACGCCGGATTGCTCCAGCAGCACCATGTCGCGGGCGAAATCGCGCGCCACCTTGTCGTCGCCCATCGCATGGCCGCCGTATTTCACCACGACGATGGCGTCGTCGTATTTCAGCATGTGCGGCAGCGCGCGCACGAGCGTTTCGGCCTGCGCGTGGGCTTTTTCGTGAGAAGATTCGGTCATGGCGGTTCCGTTCCGGCGGGGTTTCCTATCTAGTCGCCCGCCCCGCCAATCTCAATCCGGCGGACGACGACTTTGCGACAGAGCCCCTATGCCGCGCCGCGTTCGGCCAGCAGGCGGGCGACGGCGGCGCGCAGCTCCGCCACACCCGCGCCGGTCCGGCTGGAGGTGAACAGAACCTCCGGGAACGCGGCCGGACGCCTGCGCAGCGCTTCGCGCGTCGCTTCCAGCCGCGGCGCGATGTCCTTGATCTTCACTTCGTCCTGCTTGGTGAGGACGATGGCGTAGGACACCGCGCTCGTGTCCAGCAGGTCGAGCATCGCCTTGTCGGTGTCCTTCAGCCCGTGGCGGCCGTCGACCAGCACGTAGACGCGCGCGAGTTTGGCGCGGCCGCGCAGATACGACCGCATGAGCGCGTTGAAGGCCGCGGACTTTTCCTTGGAGACGGCCGCGTAGCCATAGCCCGGCATGTCGACCAGCCGCGCCTTTTCGCCCAGCGCGAAGAAGTTCAGCTCCTGCGTGCGGCCAGGCGTATGCGACACGCGCGCGAGCGTCTTGCGGCCGGTGAGCGCGTTGACGAGCGAGGACTTGCCGACGTTGGAGCGGCCGGCGAAGGCGATTTCGGGAACGGTCTCCGGCGGCAGGCCGTCGATCTTTCCCGCGCCCCAGATGAAATCGCACGGGCCGGCGAACAGTTTGCGGCCGGCTTCCGCAAAGTCCGGTTCGTCGGTCACGCCGGTTTGCGCCGGAAGGTCTTGACGAGGTTGTCCCACAGTTCGAACGGCACGCCCGCGCGCTTCATGATCCACCACTGCTGGGCGACCGAGAGCACGTTGTTCCACGTCCAGTAGATGACGAGGCCGACCGGGAAAGATCCCAGCATGAAGGTGAAGATGACCGGCATCCACGCGAACATCTGGCGCTGGACGGGATCGGTCGCCTCCGGGTTCATCTTCATCTGCACCCACATCGACACGCCCATGATGAGCGGCCATATGCCCAGCCACAGGAACGAGCCGAACACGGGAATCTGCGTGGGATCGAACGGCAGTAGGCCGAACAGGTTGAAGATGTTGGTGGGGTCCGGCTGCGACAGGTCCTTGATCCAGCCGAAGAACGGCGCCTGGCGCATTTCGATGGTGACGAACAGCACCTTGTAGAGCGCGAAGAACACGGGAATCTGCACCAGCATCGGCAGGCAGCCCGAAACGGGGTTGACCTTCTCGCGCTTGAACAGCTCCATCTGCTCCTGCTGCTGCTTCACCTTGTCGTCGGGGTAGCGCTCCTGAATGGCCTTCATCTGCGGCTGCAGCGCCTTCATTTTCGCCATCGACAAATAGGACTTGTTGGCGAGCGGCAGGAAGGCGAGCTTCACCAGCACGGTCACGATCAGGATCGCCACGCCGAAATTGCCGACGAGCTTGTAGATGAGATCGAGCAGGTTGAAGAGCGGCTTGGTGATGAAATAGAACCAGCCCCAATCGATCAGCAGTTCGAATTTCGACAGGCCGGGATTGGCCTGATAGCGATCCAGCAGTTCCGACACCTTGGCCCCGGCGAACACGTAGGTCTTCGACTCGACCTTCGCGCCCGGCGCGATGCTCGTCGCCTCGCCGACGAAATCGGCCTGGTAGTTCTTGGCCGCGACCGTTCCCGGACTCGCCGACAGGGTGGCGTCGAAAGGCTTCGTCTGATCAGGCGCGACGACGGCGGCCCAGTACTTGTCGGTGAAGCCGACCCAGCCGCCCGTGCCCTTGAACTTCTTCTGGGCGCCCGTCTCCTTCTCGATCTTGTCGTAGGCCCATTCCTGAATGCCGGAATCGCCGACGACGCCGATGAGACCCTCGTGCAGCACGGCGTAGCCCTGCAACGCGGGTCTGCCGTGGCGGGCGACGAGCGAGAACGGATGCAGCGCGACCGCGTTCGCGCCCGTGTTCTCGACCGTGTCCACGATCGTGAACAGATAGTCGTTGTCGACCGAGATGCGGCGCAGGAACTTCAGACCCTGCCCGTTCTCCCAGGAAAGGGTGACGGGCGTCGTCGCCGTGAGCTTGCGACCGTCGGCCGTCCAGACCGCATCGGGACCGGGCACGGCGACCTGCTGACCGGGCGCCGGCACGAAGCCCAGTTCGGCATAGAACGGATGTTCGGAGCCCGACGGCGAGAGCAGAACGATGTTCGGACTCTTGGGATCGGGCGTCTCGCGGTATTTCTTCAGCAGCACGTCGTCGATGCGCCCGCCCTTCAGCGCGACCGAGCCCATCAGGCTGTCGGTGTCGATGGCGATGCGCGGGCTGGCGGCGAGCAGTTCGGCGCGGGGGCGCACGGGTTGCGGCGCGGTCGAGGGCGCCACCCCCGGCGCCGGCGCGGTCTGCCCGCCGGCGGTCGGCGCGGTGGGGCGCGCGACCTGCTGCTCGCGCGCGTCGGTCCGCGCCTTTTCCATCTTCGGCGCGCCGACGAAATACTGCCAGCCGACCAGCACCACGATCGACAGAAAGATCGCGGCGAAAAGATTCTTGTGATCCTGATTCATTGGGCGAAAGGCCTGTCCTTGCGGCTCCGCTGCGCTGGTTTTTCGGCGAGCGCCGCGACGATGGTGCGTTCGAGTTCGGAAAAGGGGGCCGAGAGCGCCTCAAGCCGCGCGACAAACACATAGTCGCATCCGGGCCGGGCGGAAAGGGCCGCGCCCTGTCGCAGCGCCTCGCGCAGGCGGCGGCGGATACGGTTGCGCCGCACCGCGAGCGGTTCTGTCTTTTTCGTCACCGTCAGGCCGAATCGCGGCGGCCCCTCGTCATCGGGGCGTTCGCGCACCTGCAACGTGAAATATCTGGAGCGCCGGCGGCCGCCCTTCTGCGCGGCCAGAAAATCGGCGCGGCGCGTCAGCCGCGCCGGACGCGCGCCCGCGCCTTCACCCCCGCCCTTGCGACCGGCGCCGGACATGCAGCGCTCCCGAAACGAATGGCGGGTCGAAAGCCTCAGGCCGACAGGCGCTTGCGACCGCGCGCGCGGCGGGCGGCGATGACCTTGCGGCCGCCGACGGTCGCCATGCGGGCGCGGAACCCGTGACGCCGCTTGCGGACGATCTTGGAAGGCTGATAGGTGCGCTTCACCGTAATTCTCCGAAACAAGTCGCAGGCCAGGCCCCCAAGCCCGCCACTGGACAGGCCCGACGCCGGCGCCGCCGAAATCGTGAAGCGCGCTTATAGGCGTCGCCGGCGGCCCGCGTCAACGGCGCGCCGGCGAACCTATTGCCTGTCCGCCACGATTGTCGGATGATCCGCCAACGCCCCGGCGCCAGCCGCGGGATCAACGAAACCGGAAAAATCCGGTTCTGGAGGAACGGCCATGGCTTTCGAACACAGCGCCCGGGCGCTGGACCTGCGCGCGCGTCTCCTGACCTTCATGCGCGACGAGGTCGAGCCGGCCGAACATCTCTACGGCGAGGAGGTCGCCACCGTCGCCCGCACCCGCCGACCGCCGGTGCTGGAAAAGCTCAAGGCCAGGGCCAGGGCGGCGGGACTTTGGAATCTATTCCTGCCCGGCGACCACGGCGCGGGCCTCACCAATCTGGAATACGCCCCGCTCGCCGAAATCATGGGCCGCATCTCCTGGGCGTCGGAAGTCTTCAACTGCTCGGCGCCAGACACCGGCAACATGGAGATTCTGGCGCTCTACGGCACGCCGGAGCAGAAGAAGAAGTGGCTCGACCCGCTGCTGGCCGGCGAAATCCGCTCCGCCTTCTCCATGACCGAGCCCGAGGTCGCCTCCTCCGACGCCACCAACATCCGCTGCACCATCCGCCGCGAGGGCGACGAATACGTCATCAACGGGCGCAAATGGTACACGTCCGGCGCGATGAGCGAGGATTGCAAGCTGCTCATCGTGATGGGCAAGACGGACCCCGACAATCCGAACAAGCACCTTCAGCAGTCGATGGTTCTCGTGCCGCGCGACACGCCCGGCATCAAAATCGTCCGCGACATGAAAGTGTTCGGCTACGACGATGCGCCGATCGGCCATCCGGAGATCGTCTACGACAACGTGCGCGTGCCGGTCTCCAACATCCTTCTGGGCGAGGGGCGCGGGTTCGAGGTGGCGCAGGGCCGGCTCGGACCGGGGCGCATCCATCATTGCATGCGGCTGATCGGCTGCGCGGAGCGCGCGCTGGAGCTGATGTGCAAACGCGCGCAGAACCGCGTGGCGTTCGGCCAGAAGCTCGGCGACCACGGCTCGGTGCGCGAGGACATCGCCCATTCGTGGTGCGAGATCGAGCAGGCGCGCCTGCTGACGCTGCGCGCCGCCGACAAGATGGACAAGGACGGCAACAAGGAAGCGCGCGACCTGATCGCGGCCGCCAAGATCGTCGTGCCGGCGATGGCGGCGCGCGTGATCGACCGCGCCATCCAGATCCACGGCGGCGCCGGCGTCTCGCAGGACACGTTCCTGGCCGAGGCCTACACCTATGCGCGGTTCATGCGCATCGGCGACGGGCCGGACCAGGTGCATCTGTCGCAGCTCGGGCGGCAATTGCTGAAACGCTACGGATGAACATCCGGGCGGCCTCGGAGGAGGAAGCCATGGCCTATACGCGCGAACAACTGGACGAAATCGCCGAACCGTTCGAAACGAAGGCGCTGCGCGCGCTCGCGGCCGGCGACATAGCGCAGGTGCGCGCGCTGCTCGCGCAGATGCGCGACGGCGCCGCGGGGCTCGACGGGCTGTCGCGCCACACCCTGGCGCGCAAGGCCGCCAAACTGCGCAGGGATTTCGGAGAAGACGGGGCGCGCGACGCTTTGCGGCGGATATCGACGCAGCTCATGCGCACATGGATCGAGCAATACAAGGCCGGCGACGAGAAAGGCGCGATCGCCGATCTGGTGGCGGTCTATCGCGAGCAGACCGGCGGGGCGCCGCAACCGCTCAACGAGGACGAGGAAAAGATCACGCTCGATCTCGCCCCGTGCGGAACGGGCGGCCTGCTCGACAGGCAGAAACTGCCGCAGAAGCACCCCGATCACTACGGGCCATGGAGCGACGGCGTCCCCACCTATTGCCAGATCTGCAAGGCGTGGCAGGCGGCGCTCAACGCCGGCGCGGGCGGCGACGTGTGGACGACGGACAAGGGCGCGAACGGCCATTGCCGCGTGACGTTCCACAAGCGCGCGAGCAAGGGACAAACGCTGTTCAGCGAACAGGAAAAGCGCGAGCTGCCGCAACGGCGCGTGGACCGCGCGATCGAAAAGCTCGAGCGCGGCGAAACCGATCTTGCGCCGCTGATCGAGGGCCAGCGCAAGGACGGCATGCCCTGGCACGATTTCGGCGTGGTGTGTCTGGCGCATTTCTACGCCATCGCGCTCGAAAAGGGCGGACCGGACTATCTCGACGAAACGCTGCGCGAGACCTACGAGCCGGCGTTCGTCGCTGGTTTTCCGCGCTACGCCGCGCTCTCCGACGAAGAGCTCGCGCGCGAGATCGCGCGCACGTGGAACTATCATTGCGCCGATTTCACGCTCACCGAGGAAGAGGACCGCTTCGTCTTCCGGCTCGACCCGTGCGGCAGCGGCGGGCGGCTCTATCGCCGGCGGATGTGGCGCGACATGTTCCGCTACGGCGATCCGCTGTCGCCGCTCGTGCCAGCGCAACACCCGATCGACTTCAACCGCGCGAACGCGCCGTCCTATTGCACGCATTGCGCGGCCTCCAACCGGGCGCAGCTTTCGCGCGCCGACGATCCCGCGACGCCGCTGTTCTTCGTCGCCGACGGCCATGCGCAGATGAAGCCGGGAGAAGCCTGCAAACTCTACGCCTACAAGAAGGCCGCGCGCGACATAGACCCCGCGCTGTTCGCGCAAGTGGGATTGCAGCCGAAACGGCGCGGCGGAGGACATTCATGAATGCGTTCGACCTGACCGGCAAGACGGCGCTCGTCACCGGCTCCACGATGGGCATCGGCGAGGGGATCGCGCGCGTGCTGGCGCGCGCGGGCGCGCATGTGATCATCTCCAGCCGCAAGCAGGCCGATTGCGAGCGCGTGGCCGGCGAATTCAAGGCGCAGGGCCTGAGCGCGGAGCCGCGGGCCTGCCACATCGGCAAGATGGACGACATCGAGGCGATGGAGACGCATCTGCGCGAGACGCGCGGCGGGCTCGACATTCTGGTCAACAACGCCGTGCTCTCGCCCTGGCGCACCATCGACGACACCGACCCCGGCATTTTCGCCAAGGCGCTGGACGTGAACCTGCGCGGCAACTGGTATCTGTCGGTGGCGGCCACGCGGCTGATGAAGATGAAGGGCGGCGGCGCCATCATCAACATCGCCTCCGTCGCCGCCATCCATCCCGACCGCATGCTGGGGCTCTATTCCACGCTCAAGACCGCGATGCTCGGCATGAGCCGCGCCTTCGCGCTCGAATACGGCGAGCACAACATCCGCGTGAACACCATCCTGCCCGGCGTGATCAAGACCAAGCTCGCGGAGGCTTTCGACGAAGCGGCGACGAAGATGATCCTTTCCTCCACGCCGCTCGGGCGCATCGGCGCGCCGGAGGAAATCGGCCACGCGGTTCTCTATCTCGCCTCGCCCGCCGGCGCCTTCGTCACTGGCGCGGGCCTGATCGTCGACGGCGGGTTGAGCATCGCGAGCCATTGACGGCGCGCGCCACGGACAGGAGCGGCGGCGCAGCCCCGGATCGCCTGGCTTGGCGCGCAATGACGGGAATGTTCAGGCCCTGGCGCGAATCTTCGACAGCGTCGTCGCGGGCGTGATCGCTTCCGGGTCGATCTTCACATGCAGGATCGACGGCCTGCCGCTCGCCAGCGCGCGGTCGAAGGCGGGCATGAATTGCGCCGTCGTCTCCACCGTCTCGCCGTGGCCGCCGAAGGCGCGCGCGTAGGCCGCGAAATCCGGATTGCGCAACTGCGTCCCCACCACGCGACCGGGATATTCGCGCTCCTGATGCATGCGGATCGTGCCGTACATGCCGTTGTCGACGACGATGACGACAATCGCCAGGCCGTATTGCACGGCGGTCGCGAATTCCTGCCCGTTCATCAGAAAACAACCGTCGCCGGCGAAGGCGATCGTCATGCGCTCGGGGTGAAGGCGTTTCGCGCCGACCGCGGCCGGAACGCCGTAGCCCATGGAGCCGGACGTCGGTCCCAGTTGCCCGCCGAACCCGCCGATGCGCAGATAGCGGCCGACGAACGTGTTGTAATTGCCGGCGCCGTTGCACAACACCGCATCGGCCGGCAGGCGCGCGCGCAGCGCGACGAGCGCCTCGGCGAACTGCATGGCGCCGGGAATGTGCGGCGCCGTTTCCGTCCACGCGCGATAGTCGGCATGCGCGGCCGCCGCCGCGCCTGTCCAGGGAATGTCGGCGGGCGGTTCGAGCGCGGCGAGCGCCGCGCAGAAGGCCGGCGGCGTCGCGCAGATCGCGAGCGAGGGCTGGTAGACGCGGCCGAGTTCGCCCGCGTCCGGATGGACGTGCACGAATGTCGGACGCGGCGCCGGAATATCGAACAGCGTGTAGGATTGCGAAGGAATTTCCGCCATCTGGCCGCCGACGACGAGCACGCAATCGGCCGCTTCCACCCGTGCGCGCAATTTCGGATTCGGACCGAGGCCGAGTTCGCCGGCGTAGTTGGCGTGTTCGTTGGGAAAGAGCATCGCGCGCCGGAACTCGACCGCCACCGGCAAATCGAACCTCTCGGCGAAGGCGACGAAATCGGCGACCGCCCGCGCGCTCCAGCCGCCGCCGCCGAGAATGGCGACAGGCGCCTTCGCGGCGCCAAGCAGGACGCGCAGCTTCTCCATCGCGGCCGCGCCGGGCGCGATGGGCGCGGGTTCGACGCGCAGAGCGTCGACCGCTTCGGCGGCCTGCGTCAGCATGTCTTCCGGCAGCGCGACGACCACCGGACCGGGGCGGCCCTGCATCGCCACATGAAAGGCGCGCGAGACGAGTTCGGGAATGCGCGCGGGATCGTCAATCTCGACCACCCATTTGGCGGTCGAGCCGAAAAAGGCGCGATAGTCCATCTCCTGAAAGGCGCCGCGCCCGCGCATCGACCGCTCCACCTGGCCGACGAACACTATGAGCGGCGTCGAATCGTGCTCCGCGATGTGCAGCGCCGGCGCGGCGTTGGTCGCGCCCGGCCCGCGCGTGACGAAGGCGATCCCCGGCCGGCCGGTCAGGCGGCCGTGCGCCTCCGCCATCATGGCGGCGCCGCCCTCCTGGCGGCAGACGGTGATCTCGATGGCGGAATCGTGCAGGGCGTCGAGAACGGCCAGATAGGATTCGCCCGGCACGCAGAATACATGCGACACGCCCTGGATCGCCAGCTGATCCACCAGAATGCGGCCGCCCGTCCGCAGGTTTGTTTTCGTCATGTCGCCCCGCCGTTGGCGCGCCCTCTCCTTTTCGGGCGCGCGGCTCTATACATACATCCGATGAACGGCGACGGGACCATGGACCGCGAGGCGCTGGCGGGCGCGCTCGAATTCTACCGGCAGAGCGGGGTCGATCTGGCGTTCGACGAGACGCCGCACGACCGCTACGCCGAAAGCGCCCGCCCGCAGCCGGCGCCGGCGTCCGCGCCGGTTCTCGCGCGCGCCGCCCCGCCCCCGCCGCCCGCCCGCCCGCGGCCGGCGCCGCCCGCCGCCAACCCGGCGCTGGCGGCGGATGCGGCGCAAATCGCCGCCTCGGCCGCCGAGCAGGCGACCGGCGCCCGCACGCTCGACGAACTGCGGGCGCGGCTCGAGGCGTTCGAGGGCTGCGCGCTGAAGACAACTGCGACGCGGCTCGTGTTCGAGGACGGAAACCGGCAGGCGCGCGTGGTGTTCGTGGGCGAGGCGCCGGGCGCGGAGGAAGACCGCGAGGGCCGTCCGTTCGTCGGCCGCGCCGGCCAGTTGCTCGACCGCATGCTGGACGCGATCGGGCTGGACCGCACGCTGGTCTACATCTGCAACGTCGTGCCATGGCGCCCGCCGGGCAATCGCACGCCGACGCCGCAGGAGGTGGCCGCCTGCCTGCCGTTCATCCGCCGGCAGGTGGAGCTGGTCGACCCGGACATTCTCGTCTGCCTCGGCGCGCCCTCGATGCAGATGCTGCTCGGGGTGAAGGACGGCATTCTGAAAACGCGCGGGCTGTGGATGCCTTATCAGACCACCCGGACCATTCCGGCGATGGCGATGCTGCACCCGGCCTATCTGCTGCGCCAGCCGGCCCAGAAACGGCTGGCGTGGCGGGACCTTCGCGCTTTGCGGCGCGTTATGGACGGCGAAATGCCGGAGATGTGAGACCCGCCGCGCGGGGTTGAAAGGCTCCGCCGAAACTGGCATCGACGGACGAAACGGAGGCGTGAGATGCGCTGGGAAGACGCAAGACGGTCCGAAAACATCGAAGACCGCCGCGGCGAGGAATATGCGGGCGGCGGGTTCGGCGGCGGGCCGATGATGGGCGGAGCCGGCGGCCTCGGCCTCGGCACGATGGTCATTCTCGGCATCATCGCCTACGCGCTCGGCATCGACCCGCGCATCCTGATCGGCGGCGCGGAGATGTTCAACAACGTGCGCGGCGGCGGCCAGACCGTGGAGCGCGTGCAGCGCCCCGAACGCCAGACGACCGCCCCCACCGACCAGATCGGCCAGTTCGTCGCGGCGATCGTCGGACAGAACGAGGACGTGTGGGCCGAACAGCTGCCGGCGCAGAAGGGACTCAAGTTCCAGCCGGCCCGACTCGTGATGTTCGACGGCGCGACCGAATCCGCCTGCGGCACGGCGCAATCCGCGATGGGGCCGTTCTACTGCCCGCTCGACCGCAAGATCTATCTCGACACGTCGTTCTTCAACGACATGAAACGCAAACTGGGCGGCGGCGGCGAGTTCGCCTACGCCTACGTGATCTCGCACGAGATGGGCCACCACCTCGAAAACCTGCTCGGCATTCTGCCGAAGGTTCAGCGCGCGCAGCAGCAGGCTTCCAGCCAGGCGCAGGCCAACGCGCTCTCGGTGCGGGTGGAGCTGATGGCCGACTGCCTCGCCGGAGTGTGGGCCGCCCACAGCCAGCGCAAATGGCAGAACCTCGAAACCGGCGACATCGAACAGGCGATCCGCACCGCGCAGGCGATCGGCGACGACCGGCTGCAGAAAGCTTCTCGCGGGTTCGCGGTGCCGGATTCGTTCACGCACGGCTCCTCCGCGCAGCGCGTGGAATGGCTGCAGCGCGGGCTGAAGTCCGGCGACATCGACTCCTGCAACACCTTCTCGCGCTGACGATCACACCCTGCGCGCGCGCGTCGCCAGCGTGCGCGCGCCAAGGCCGCCGGCGGCCGCGGCCGCTCCCGCGAACCCCCTCGCCATGCAGGCGCGACGCGGCGCGCTCAACCCCACGACCGGCGACAGGCGCGGGGCCAGACGCGCCAGCAATCCATCCGGCGCGAGCCGCAATGCGAAGGCGCCGCGCGCGCCCTCCAGTTCCTTCAATTCATCGATGAAACCGGCCAGCGGCGCATAGCCGGCCTCCAGCACGAACACGCGGTCGCAGCGGGCGGCCGCCAGCGCGGACTCGAACGCGCGCGCGGGATCGGCGTCGACCGACAGGCCGCAACCGGCATGGTCGGCGATGTCCGCGAGCCCGAGATCGGGCGCGCCGACGAGCGTGGCCTCGCGCAGGCAATCCTCCATGAGCGCGGGCACCAGCGCCGCCAGCGATCGCACCAGCGCCTGATGCAGGCGCTCACGGCGCTCGCCCGCGACAGTCCTCACCAGAACCAAAGCCGAATGCATGGACCCGTTTACCCGATCCGGCCGCATGCCGGTAGGGCGGCGGCTTGACCGAATCGATTTTTGTTCTATGTTTGTTCTCACACCGGATTGTGGCGTTGCGGGTTGCGTTTTCCGAGTCGAAGCGAGTGCGGAGCACCGTCATGAGCAAGAGTACGGCGGAGCGCGCGGCCGGTTCCTCCGAGCCGCGCGCCCGCATTCGCGGGGGCGGGACAGAGAGCGAAGGCGTGGCGCCGGCGCGACGGCGCGGACGCGGCGCGGTTTCCAACGCCAGCGGCCGGTTCGAGACGCTGGCGCGCGTGGACGCCGACGACGACTGGGGCGCGCTCGAATCGCTGGAGGCTTTCGAGACGCAGGTGCAGGCGGAGCGCCCGCGCAGAATCCTTACGCGCAACGACTCCCCCGACATTTCCTTCGATGTTTCGATCAACCCCTATCGCGGCTGCGAGCACGGCTGCGTCTATTGTTTCGCGCGGCCGACCCACGCCTATATGGGCCTGTCGCCGGGCCTCGATTTCGAAAGCCGGCTGTTTGTGAAGGAAGGCGCGGCCGCACTGCTCAAGCGCGAGTTGTCCGCGCCCGGCTACCAGCCGAAAACCATCGCCATCGGCACGAATACGGACCCCTACCAGCCGATCGAGAAGACGCATCGCGTGATGCGATCGATTCTGGAGGTGCTGGCGCAGGCCGACCATCCGGTCGCCATCGTCACGAAATCGACGCTGGTGGCGCGCGACATCGACATTCTCGCGCCGATGGCGGCCAGGGGGCTGGCGAAAGTCGCGCTGTCGGTGACCACGCTCGATCCGAAGATCGCGCGGGCGATGGAGCCGCGCGCGCCGACGCCCGAGCGGCGGCTGGAGACCATCGAGCGGCTCGCGGAGGCGGGCGTGCCGGTCGGCGTGATGGTCGCGCCCGTCGTGCCCGGCGTGACCGACCACGAGATGGAGCGCATTCTCACCCGCGCCCATGCGCGCGGCGCGCGGTCGGCCGGCTATATCATGCTGCGGCTGCCGCTGGAGACGCGCGACCTGTTCGCCGAATGGCTGGTGGAGCATTTCCCCGGCAAGGCGCGGCGCGCGTTGTCGCTGGTGCGCGACACGCGCGAGGGCCGCCTCTACGACGCGACGTTCGGCAAGCGCATGACGGGATCGGGCCCCTACGCCTGGATGATCGCGCGGCGGTTCGAGATCGCCTGCCAAAAAATCGGCTTTCCAAAGACGCGGCGGAAATTGCGCGCCGACCTGTTCGTCCCGCCCGAAGGCGGGGGCCGGCAACTGAGCCTGTTTTGAGGGCGCGCCCTTCCTGACGTATGACGATGCGGCTTGCAGCGGAGCGCAGAGTCGCATGGCCGACTGGACCCACGAGACGGCCATCATCGAGGCGACCGGCGCGCTGGTCGCCGGCATGGACGAGGTCGGGCGCGGGCCGCTCGCCGGCCCCGTCGCGGCGGCGATCGTCGTGCTCGACGCACGGCGCATTCCCGAGGGTCTCGACGATTCGAAACTGCTCACCGCCCAGCGACGCGAAAGCCTGTTCGCCGAGATCGTCGGCTCGGCGCGCGCCATCGCGTTCGGACAGGCGACCGCGACCGAGATCGACCGGCTCAACATCCGCCGCGCGACGCATCTGGCGATGATGCGCGCCGCACGCGGCCTTGCCCTTCCGGCCGGTCACATTCTCGTCGACGGATCGGATCTGCCGGCGGGCCTGCCCTGCCCGGCCTCCGCCATCGTGAAGGGCGACCGGCTCTCGGCCTCGATCGCGGCGGCCTCGATCGTGGCCAAGGTGCTGCGCGACCGACAGATGGCGCGGCTGGCGCGCGACTATCCCGTTTACGGCTTCGAATCGAACGCCGGCTACGCCGCCGCCGCCCATCGCGCCGCACTCGACAGGCACGGTCCCTGCCCGCATCACCGCATGAGCTTTTCGCCGCTGAAAGAGCGATTTGCCGCGCTCTGAGGGACGCTGCGGAAACCTTATTTTAACGCGCACGCGCTAGCGCCGCCTAAATCTCTGAAAATTTTAGCAATTTCGTTAAGGAAACCGTCCAGAAAAGGGACGGGAATTCAGTCCTCCCCTAAACCCGGTTTTTACCTCGTCCGACGCAAGATGCGCGTGTTGGTAGCGTAACCGGTGTGAGTACATGCGTAGCGCACGCGCCGGGGCGGCCGGCTCGAAGACCCAGATTCAGGTATCGCGTACTGGGGCTTCGGCGCCGCGGCCGCTCCGCGTGCTTTCGCAGGCCGCGGCGCCGCGCGGCGAGATCGCGTCCGACCAGATCCTGCTCGGCGACTGCATCGAACTGCTGCGCGGCTTGCCCGAGGCCAGCGTCGATCTCGTCTTCGCCGACCCGCCCTACAACCTGCAACTGGAAGGCGCGCTGTCGCGCCCCGACCAGAGCGTGGTGGACGCCGTCGACGACGATTGGGACAAGTTCGGCTCGTTCGCCGACTACGACGCGTTCACGCGCGACTGGCTTGCCGCCGCGCGCCGCGCGATGAAGCCGGAGGCGACGATTTTCGTCATCGGCTCCTATCACAATATTTTCCGCGTCGGCGCCATCATGCAGGATCTGGGCTTCTGGATCCTCAACGACATCGTGTGGCGCAAGGCCAACCCCATGCCGAACTTTCGCGGCCGGCGCTTCACCAACGCGCACGAGACGATGATCTGGGCGGCGCGCGAGGCCGGCGCGAAAAGCTACACCTTCAATTACGAGGCGCTGAAGGCCGGCAACGAGGATTGCCAGGTGCGCTCCGACTGGTTTCTGCCGATCTGCACCGGCGCCGAACGCCTGAAGGACGCGCAGGGCCGCAAGCTGCACCCGACCCAGAAACCCGAGGCGCTGATCCAGCGCATTCTGCTCGCCGCCTCCAGGCCGGGCGATCTGGTGCTGGACCCGTTCTTCGGCTCCGGCACCACGGGCGCCGCCGCGCGCCGCATGCAGCGGCGCTTTCTCGGCATCGAACGGGAGGCGTCCTACGCCGCGGCCGCCGCGCAGCGCATCGCCGCCGTGCGGCCCCTGCCCGCCGAGTCGCTCGTCGCCGCGCCCTCGAAGCGCAGCGAGCCGCGCGTCGCCTTCGCGTCCGTGGTCGAAGCCGGCCTGATCGCGCCCGGCGCCATGCTCACGGACGAAAAGCAGCGGTTCAAGGCGATGGTGCGCGCCGACGGCGCGCTCGCGCTCGGCGACATCGTCGGCTCCATCCACAAGACCGGCGCGCTGGCGCAGGGCCTGCCCGCCTGCAACGGCTGGACCTTCTGGCGCTACGAAGACGAGGGCGCGCTCAAATCCATCGACCTCCTGCGCGAGAAAATGCGCGCGCAGATGCGGGCCGCCGGCGAATAGGCGCTACGCGCGGGGCGCGATCACCCGCAATCGAACACCAGCGGCCGGTAGCCCAGGGCGTTCAGAAATTTCACCAGATCGGCGGCGGCGATGGTCGTGGAGGCGTCGTTGCGCAGCGGATGATAGTTGACGCGCTCGCTCGCCATCATGTCGGCGTCGAGAATGACGGTCGTGCGGCGGTCGCGATCGTTGATGAGCGCGAACGGCGTGACGGAGCCAGGCTCCACGCCGAGCACCTCCATCAGCAGGTCCGGCTTGCCGAAGGACAGCCGCCCGGCGCCGGCCTGCCGTTCGATGGAGCGCATGTCGGCGCGCTTGTCGCCCGGCAACACGGCCAGGAAAATGCGGCCCCTGGCGTCCTTCATGAACAGATTCTTGCAGTGCAGGCCCGCGATTTCGTGTTTCCAGTCGCCGCCGTCGGCGACCGTGAAGACCGGCGGATGCTCGACGGTCTCGTGCGCGATGCCGAGACGGTCGAGGCAGGCGAACAGCGAATCGGAAACCGACATGGCGACCCGGCGCGGCGTGTTTTCGCCCGTCGCGGCCAACGGGCGGCGCTCCGTATAGCCGAGGCCGCCGGCGCGCCGCAACGATGACGAGTAGCTAAGGCGCCGCAATGTCCGTAAGGTCGCACGCGCGGCGTTGCGCCGCCAGACCCCGGCGACATGGTTCTCATTCCCCTTTCCGACGACGCGCCGCATTCCAACGAACGCCCGGTCGTCACGCAGACGCTGATGGCGATCACCATCGCGGCGTTCGTCTGGCGGCTGGCCGTCGGCGGGCCGGAAGATCTGCGGTTCGTGCTGCACTGGGGCGTCGTGCCGCGCGTGGCGACGGGCGAGGCCGGGGCGGACGCCTTCAGCCGGTTCGCGCCGTTCGTCACCTACATGTTCCTGCACGGGGGCTGGGCGCATCTGGCCGTCAACATGCTGTTCCTCTGGATTTTCGGCGACGACGTGGAACATGCGACCGGACGATGGCGCTTTCTGGCGCTCTATCTTCTTTCGGGAATCGCCGGGGCCGTTCTGCATGTGGCGTTCGCGGCGCAATCGGCCGCGCCGCTGGTCGGCGCCTCCGGCGCCATCGCCGGCGTGATGGGCGCCTATCTGATGATCCGCCCGTGCGCGAACATCAAGGTCCTGGCGTTCGTCGCGGTCGTGAAGATTCGCGCCATGTGGGTGATCGCGGTCTGGGGCCTGCTGCAGGTGTGGCATGCCTTCGCCTCGGCGCAGGAGGCGACGGCGTGGTGGGCGCATATCGGCGGGCTGCTCGCCGGCGCCGCGCTCATTGCGCTGCTCAAGCACAAGGATGTGCGGCTGCTGCAATGCGTGCAGCGCGAGACGTTCGTCAATCCGTGGACGATGCGATAGGCGCCGCAGCCTTTTCGATTTCGACGGAACCGGAAGCGACGCCCGAACGGATGACGCCCTAATCGAACTCCACGCTCAGGCCGTGGCGATCGCATTCGCGCTCGATGGCCGCGAGGATCGCCGGCATGAGGGCGATTTCGATTTCCTCCTCGTCGTGGGGCGCGTCCCAATAGGTCATGTCGTCGAGCGGCAATACGAAATCGGGCGCGCCGTCGGCTTCGGGCGGGGCGGCGGCGGGCGTGAGCGTCAGGGTGCGCTCGCCGTGGCGCACGCGCACCGCGCCCTCGGTGATCTCTATCGCGATCGCCGGCGCACGACGCGCCATGACCCCTCCCGTGGATGCCGCCACAATGTGGCTCGCCGGCCGGCAAAGCGCAAATGCCCGTTCGACTCAGAGACCCGCCAGCCTGGCCACCTTGCGCATGAGGCTCGGCAGCGCCTCGCGCGCGAGCGCGTCGGCCGCCACCCAGCGCGCGCGGGGCGGCGGCTTCGCCGTTCCCGGCGCCTCTGCCACGAAGACATCGAGCGTGAGCGCGAAATGCGTGAAGACGTGGCGCACGGGCCCGACCGCGCGCCAGTCGAGTTTCAGCGGCGCAGCCTCGACGCCGACAGGCGCATCGCTCCAGTCGGAGCCGGGAAATTCGCTCATGCCGCCGAGCAGGCCGCGCGCCGGCCGCGTGCGCACGAGCGCCGCGCCATCCTTGCGGCGCGCGACGAACACAGCGCCCACGCGCTCCGGTCGGGCGAGGCGCGGCGCGCGGCGCGGCAGCCCCGCCGCGATCCCGCGCGCACGGGCGACGCAGAACGGCGCCAGCGGGCAACGGCCGCAGGCGGGCGAGGCCGGCGTGCAGATCGTGGCGCCGAGATCCATCATCGCCTGCGCATAATCGCCGGGGCGCTCACGCGGCGACAGACGGGCGGCGGCGGCGCGGATTTCGGGCTTTGCGGCCGGCAGCGGCGTTTCGATCGCCATGAGCCGGGCGACCACGCGCTCCACATTGCTGTCCACCACCGTCGCCGGCAGATCGTAGGCGATGGCCGCGACGGCGGCCGCCGTATAGGGACCCACGCCCGGCAGCGCGCGCCATCCCTCCTCGCTCTCGGGAAAGCCGTCGGCCGCCAGGCGCCGCGCGCAGGCGACGAGATTGCGCGCGCGCGCGTAATAGCCAAGGCCCGCCCAGGCGGCGAGAATCTCCTCGTCCCGCGCGCCCGCCAGCGCCGCGACATGCGGCCAGCGCGTCGTGAATTTTTCGAAATAGGGACCGACGGCGGCGACCGTCGTCTGTTGGAGCATGATTTCTGACAGCCAGACCCGATACGGATCCGCGCGCCCGCCGGCCGGCGCGCGCCACGGCAGCGCGCGGCGGTGGACGTCGTACCATTCGAGCAGCGCTGCGGCGGGCGTTTTCGGTTTCATGGAGCGGCGCCAGCCTAGCACATTGAAAATTTTTGCGACAAGTGTCATATTTTTGACGACACTTGACGCGAGACCGACCCATGCCCGCCCGCACCCGCGTTTCCGCCCAGCCGGACGTGCTGCAGCAGGTGCGCAGCCTGTTCGGCCTGTCGCGCGCGCCCGCCAACCGGCTGGACGCGCACGACCTGCTCGTCGAGGGCCTGCCCGGCAAGGCGCTCACCCATCTCATCGACAATCTGGTGGTGCTGCGCCACGAGCCCTCGTTCGAAAAAGCGATGGGCATGAGCCGGCGCACCGTGCAGCGCCGGCGCGAGGCGCCGGCCGGAAGGCTCAATCTCGACCAGAGCGACCGGGCGTGGAAATTCGCCGAGATTCTCGCCAAGGCCATCGCCGTGTTCGGCGGGCAGGAAGAAGCCGAGCGCTGGATGGCGCGGCCGGCGGTCGGTCTGGACCAGCGGCGGCCGATCGACCTTCTGGCGACTTCGGCCGGGTTCGAGATGGTCGACACGCTGCTCACGCGGCTCGAATACGGCGTGTATACGTGACGCCGCTGCCGGCGGCGCTCGCGCCGGGGGCGCCGCTCGTGGCCTGGCGGCTCGACCGCGCCGTCCACGCCGCGACATGGGACAGCGGGGAAGGCGCCTTTCGCGCCGGCGGGCGCTGGAACAGCGTGGGCGTGCGGGCCGTCTACTGCTCGCTCGATCCGGCGACGACGATCCTCGAAGTCGCCGTTCATACCGGCTTCCGGCCGCTGGACACGCTGGCGCATACGCTCACCTCGCTCGAGGTGCTGGAGCCCGCGCGCGTGCATGTGGCGGGCGCAGCGGACATGCCCAATCCCAACTGGCTCGCGCCCGGCGCCCCGAGCGCGGGCCAGCAGGCCCACGGCGACGCGCTGCTGCGCGCGCACGATTTCGTCCTGCTGCCGAGCGTGGTGTCGCGCCATTCGTGGAACCTGATGTTCGACGCCGCGCGGGCGGCCGGCCACTACCGGCTGGTCGCGCAGGAGCCGTTTGCGCTCGATCCGCGCCTGCACCCGCCCGTGCGGTAGCGCCGGCGCCGGCCGCACGGTAAAATTCCCCATGACCCGCCCGCCCCGAAAGACCAGCGCGCGCGCGCTCGCCGAGCTTCTGCCGGCGGCGCTCGACCCGCTGGTCGCCAAACTCGGCATGTCGCAGGCGACCCTCATCCTCAACTGGGGCGAGATCGTCGGCGAACGGCTGGCGGCGGTCTGCGAACCAGCGCGGCTGCGTTGGCCGCCGCGCGGACCCAGAACCGACCCCGGCCGCGCGGGCGACCCCGCCACGCTCGTCCTGCGCGTGCAGCCGGGATTCGCGCTCGAAATCCAGCACCTGTCCTCGACCCTGGTCGATCGCGCGAACGCGCATCTGGGCTGGCGCTGTATCGACAGGATATCGATCCGGCAGGAGCCGCTGACGCGCCGGCGCCGGCGCGAACGGGCGCCGCTCGCCATCGATCCGCAGGCGCAGGCGCGGGCGGCGGAGCTTGCCCGCGGCATCGAGGACGAAGCGTTGAAGGACGCGCTCGTGCGGCTCGGCGGGGCGGCGCTCAGCCCGCGAAAGGCTTGAACCGCTTGCCCCCTTCGCGCATTTGCCATAATCGGCCGCAATAGATCGAAAACACCAGCTTGAGCTGGACATGCGCGCGGCGCACAGGAGTCACCCATGACGAATTTTTCCGGCCACACGCGGCGCGCGACGCTCGTTGGGGGCGCCGCTCTCGCCGCGCTGGCGCTCGCGCCTTCCATCGCGTTCGCGCAGGCCGCGTCCGCCAAGGTCGACGAGAAGGAGCTGATGGCGCCGAACGCGCTGCCGGACGTGGTCGTCGGCAAGGCGGACGCGCCGGTCACGATCGTCGAATACGCCTCGCTCACCTGCTCGCATTGCGCGACGTTCCACAACGAGGTCTATCCCGAGCTGAAGGCCAAATACATCGACACGGGCAAGGTGAAATTCATCCTGCGCGAATTTCCGCTCGATGCGCTCGCGGCCGCGGGCTTCATGCTCGCGCGCTGCTCGGGCGACAAGCGCGAGGCGGTCGCCGAACTGCTGTTCAAGCAGCAGAAGAACTGGGCTTTCGTCGACAAGCCGCTCGACGCGCTGGAAGCCACGCTGCGCCAGACCGGCATGAGCGCCGAGACGTTCAAGAAATGTCTCGACGACAAGGAGCTCTACCAGAACGTCGTGAAGGTGAACCGTCGCGGCGCGGAGAAGTTCGGCGTCAGCTCCACGCCGACCTTCTTCATCAACGGCGAGCGGCGAATCGGCACGATCGCTCTGGCCGACCTCGACAAGATCCTCGCCCCGCTTGTCGACAAGAAATAACGCGCAAAATCGCGCCCGTGCCGCGCATCGGGCGCGTCAAACGCCGCCGTTGCGCGTCATTCACAGCAAAAAAGCCCCGATTGCTTGCAATCGGGCGCCTGGTGTGGCCGTTTTAACCGGAGTCTGGCCGCGTGCGGCGGGCAGCCGGAACGGACCATGAAATTCAGCAAACTCCGCCTCGTCGGATTCAAGTCCTTCGTCGAACCGACCGATTTCCTGATCGAGCCGGGCCTGACCGGCGTCGTCGGGCCGAACGGCTGCGGCAAATCGAATCTGGTCGAGGCGCTGCGCTGGGTGATGGGCGAGAATTCGTACAAGAACATGCGCGCGTCCTCGATGGACGACGTGATCTTCTCGGGCTCCGGCAACCGGCCGGCGCGCAACATGGCGGAAGTGGGTCTGGTGCTCGACAACGCCAGCCGCACCGCGCCGGCCGCCTTCAACGACGCCGAAACGATCGAGGTTTCGCGGCGTATCGAGCGCGAGACGGGCTCGGTCTATCGCATCAACGCGCGCGAGGTGCGGGCGCGCGACGTGCAACTGCTGTTCGCCGACGCCTCCACCGGCGCGCGTTCGCCTTCGCTCGTGCGCCAGGGCATGATCGGCGAGATCATCTCCGCCAAACCGCAGGCGCGCCGCCGCATTCTGGAAGAAGCCGCCGGCGTCGCGGGCCTGCATTCGCGCCGGCACGAGGCGGAGTTGCGGCTGAAAGGCGCGGAGGAGAACCTCACGCGACTCGAGGACGTTCTCAAACAGATCGAGTCGCAGGCGGATTCGCTGAAGCGACAGGCGCGGCAGGCCGGTCGCTACAAGTCGCTCGCCGCCGACATCCGCAGGACGGAGGCGCTCGCCGCGCTGATCGCGCACCGCGAAGCCGCCGAGGCGTTGGCCGGCGCCGAGCGCAAGCTGGAAGCCGACGTGCGCGAGGTGGCCGAGCGCACGACGCAGCAGGCCGAAGCCGCGAAATTGCAGGCGATCGCCGCGCACGAACTGCCGCCGTTGCGCGAAAAGGAAGCGGCCGCCGGCGCGGCCCTGCAACGGATCGCGCTCGCGCGCGAGACGCTGGAGGCGGAAGAAAAGCGCGCGCGCGAACGCGCCGAGGAAATCGCGCGGCGGATCGAGCAGATCGCGCGCGATCTCGAGCGCGAGAAGGCGCTGATCGAGGACGCGAGCCAGTCGATCGCGCGGCTGGAAGACGAAGACCGCGAATTGCGCGGCGCGGAGGAAGAGGATTCCGCGCGGCGCGCAAGTGCGCAGGAACGCGCGGCCGCCGCCGAACAGACCCTGGCCGCCACCGAAAAGGCGCTGTCGGAGGCGCAGGCCGCCTTGTCGGAAGCCAACGCCCGTCGCGCGGCGGCCGAATCCGCGTTGCGCGACGAGTCGCAGCGGCTCGCGCGGTTCGAGGCGGAGCTGACGCGCGTAGAAACCGAATTCTCGATGATCGCGGCCGGCGGCACGACCGAAAAGGAAACGGCCGACCTTCTCGAAACATTCAACGCGCTGAGCGAAACCGCGCGCGGGTGGGAAGAAAAGGCGATCGCGGCGGAAGAGGCGCATGCGCGCGCCCGCGAGGCCGAGGCGACATTGCGCGGCCCGCTGAGCGAGGCCGACCGCAAGGCCAACCGTCTGGAAACCGAGGCGCGCACGCTCTCCAAACTGCTCGAATCCGGCGCCGGAGGACTGTGGCCGCCGGTGGTGGAGGAAATGAGCGTGGCGCGCGGCTACGAGGCCGCCATCGGCGCGGCGCTCGGCGACGATCTCGACGCGTCCACCAACGCTTCCGCGCCCGCCCACTGGGCGCTTACGGACGCCAGCGCCGATCCCGCGCTGCCGCCGGGCGTGCAGGCGCTTTCGCAACTGGTGGAGGCGCCGCCCGCGCTGCAACGCCGGCTCGCGCAGATCGGCATCGTGCTGCGCGAGGAAGGGCCGCGCCTGCGCGCGCTGCTGAAGCCCGGTCAACGGCTCGTCTCCAAGGAAGGCGACCTTTGGCGCTGGGACGGGTTCACGCAGGGCGCGGAGGCGCCGACGCCGGCCGCGCGCCGGCTGGCGGAGAAGAATCGCCTGGGCGATCTGACGCGCGAGGCGAAGGCCGCGCGGGCCGACGCCGAACTCCTGCACAAGCAGGCCGACGAAGCCGCCGCCGCGCTGCGCGCCGTCGCCGGCGAGGAAACCGCCGCACGGCAATCGCTGCGCGCGGCCCAGCGCGCGGCCGAGGAAGCGCGCGAGCGCCATGCGGCGGCCGAACGCCGGCGCGCGCAACTGGCGCTGCGGCTGACTGCGCTCGAGGAGGCCAAGGCGCGCTCGGCCGCCGCGCGCGACGAGGCGCAACAGCGCAAGGCGGAAGCGCAGGCGAAACTGGACAACGTGGACGATCCCGCGCTGCTGGCGGGCGCGCTCGACCGCGCCCGCGCGGTGGCCGCGCAGGATCGCGCCGCCGCGGGCGAGGCGCGCGGCGCGCTGCAAGCGTTGCAGCGCGACGCCGAGCAGCGCGCGCGCCGGCGCGCGACCATCGCCAACGAGCGCGCCTCGTGGCTGCAACGGCGCGAGAACGGCGCCGACCGCATCGCCGATTTCGATCAGCGCCTGGAAGAGGCCCAGGCCGAAGCCAGGTCGCTCGCCGAGGCGCCGGACGATTTCCTGATCAAGCGGCGCGCGCTGATGAGCGAACTGGACTCCGCCGAGGCCGCGCGCAACGCGGCCGCCGACGCGCGCGCGGCCGGCGAAACGCACCTGGCGGACGCCGACAAGGCGGCGCGCGCGGCGTTCGAGGCGATGGGGGCCGCGCGCGAGGAACGCGCGCGCACAGAATCGCGCGTGGAGGCCATGCGCCAGCGCGCGGCCGACATCGTGCGCGCGATCGCCGCCGATCTCGAATGCGCGCCCGAGGATCTCGGCGCGCTGGCCGGCCTGAAACCCGGCGCCGACCTGCCTTCCTCCGACGACGTGGCCGAACGGCTCGACCGGCTGAAGAGCGACCGCGAGCGGCTGGGCGCCGTCAATCTTCGCGCCGACGACGAACTGACGGAAGTGGAAGCGCAACGCGAGCGGATGATCGCCGAGCGCGACGACCTGACGGAGGCGATCCGCAAACTGCGCGGCGCCATCGGCAATCTGAACCGCGAGGGGCGCGAACGGCTGCTGGCGGCGTTCGACGTCGTAAACGGCCATTTCAAGGAACTTTTCACGAGCCTGTTCGGCGGCGGCGCGGCGGAACTGCAACTGGTGGAAAGCGACGATCCGCTGGAAGCCGGTCTCGAGATTCTCGCGCGCCCGCCCGGCAAGAAGCCGCAGACGATGACGCTGCTGTCGGGCGGCGAACAGGCGCTGACCGCGATGAGCCTGATCTTCGCGGTGTTCCTCACCAACCCGTCGCCCATCTGCGTGCTGGACGAGGTGGACGCGCCGCTCGACGACGCCAACGTGGAACGGTTCTGCGATCTGCTCGACGAAATGCGCAAGAAGACGGACACGCGGTTCATCACCATCACGCACAATCCGATCACCATGGCGCGCATGGATCGGCTGTTCGGCGTGACGATGGCAGAACGCGGCGTCAGCCAGCTCGTGTCGGTCGATCTGGAGCAGGCCGAGAAATTTCTCGAAGCGAGCTGACGGCGCTGTCGCCCCCGCGGCGGCCCATACTTCAAGTCGCCTACCGCAGATAGATCACGCTATACAGCGTGTCGGCGAGTTCGCTTTCGGTCAGCCAGATGCGGCCGAGTGTGCAGCGCGCCGCGATTTCCGGGCGGAATTTGAAACAGAGTTCGCCGGTGTTGTCCTGCACCAGATACTGGCAAGCGCCGCCCACCTTGCGCCGGCCGATGACGGCGCTCGAATGGTCGGCGTATTCGTCCGGATCGTCGGCCGCGCGCGCCTGCAACAGGTAGAACGAATAGCCGATGGTCGGATTGCGCTTGTGGTCGAGCGCGTAGTCGATCATCGCGAACATGCGCGCCCGCTCCTCGCGCGTCGCGTGGTCGCCGCGCCGTTTGCGCTCGATGAATTCTTCCTGATGCGCGGCGATGCGATAGGACACCGGCAGCAGCGGCACGGGCGACACGAAACGCCTGCAGCGGCGCTCGACGTGGGCGAACCATTCGGCGTTGGCGCGGTCGGCTACAGGATCGCGCATTTTTTCCACCGTCGCGCCGGTCGCGCGCGCGCAATAGTTGATCGGCGGCGCGAGGCCCGCAGCCGTGCGGCGCGCCTTGAGGTAGGGCCAGACATGCGTGTAGCCGTCGTCGGACGGCAGGTCGCGGTCGAGGCACAAGCCCTTCACGTTCAGCATCAGGCTCGCGAGATCTTCCTCGCCGCCCTCCAGCTTGTCGAAGAACGGTTTGCGCGTGGGGTTGCCGTCGAGATTCACATCCACGCGGTTTCGCTCGCGCGCGATTTCGTCCAGCAGGTCGGGCCGCCTGGCGACGTGGCGGGCCACGCGCGGATCGCGCGCGCGCGCGAGCTGCGCGGGATCGGCGAAATAGAACGTGTTGGCGACGTCGAGCGCCGACACGCGCCGGCCGACGCGTTGCGACACCATGTCGGCCGTCGCATAGGCGAAACAGATCGCCGAATCTCCCTGGGAGAGCGGCATGCGTTCGGGCGGCGGCGGGTCGATGCGCGCGCACGCGGCGTTGCGCGCATAGGAGGGATTTTCAGGCAGAATGCGCGGGTCCGCGCGCTCGGCGGCGGCCGGCGCGGCGAAGCCCAACAGAACCATCGCCCAGAACCGGCGCGCCATGCCCATCCCTTTATCGCGGGCCGCAATGTCTCGGCAACCGGCCCCGCCTTCAAGAACGCCCTCTTTCGCCGCGCCCGCGCGGCGCTATGATCCCGTCGGACCGCCCGGGAGGAAAAAATGCGCAGCTACGACGTCACCGTGTTCGAATCGCCGCTCCAGGTTTCCGATCGCGCGACGCCGGAGCCGGTGGGCGGCGAGGTGCTGGTGAAAGTCTCCGCCGCCGGCGTCTGTCATTCTGACCTGCACATCTGCGACGGATTTTACGATCTCGGCGGCGGCAAGAAACTGCGCATGGGCGAGCGCGGCGTCGCGCTGCCGATCACCATGGGCCACGAGATCGCCGGCGAGGTCGCCGCGCTCGGCCCGGACGCGAAGGGCCTGAAGATCGGCGACAAGGTGGTCGTCTTTCCGTGGATCGGCTGCGGGCAATGCGCGGCCTGCGCGCGCGGCGACGAGAACCTGTGCGTCAAGCCCGGCTTCATGGGCATTTTCCGGCGCGGCGGCTACGCCACCCATTGCATCGCGCCGCAGGCCAAATATTGCCTGCCGATCGGCGATCTCGATCCGGTGGCGGCCGCGCCCTACGCCTGTTCGGGCGTCACGACCTACAGCGCGCTCAACAAGGTGGACCGAGCGACGCTGCAAAGCCAGCCGATCGTCGTCATCGGCGCGGGCGGGCTCGGCCTCATGTGCCTGTCCATCATGAAGGCGCTCGGCGCCAAGGGCGCGCTCGTCGTCGACATAGATCCGGTCAAGCGCGAGGCGGCGATGAAGGCCGGCGCGCTGGCGGCCTTCGATCCCAAGGCGCCCGATACGGTCGCCAGGATCCGCGCCATGACGCCGGAGGGCGCGGGCGCCGCGGCGACCATCGACCTCGTGGGCGCGGGCGAAACGGTGCAGCTGGGCGTCGACTGCGCCGCGCGCGGCGGGCGGGTGATCATCGTCGGGCTGATCGGCGGGGAGATCACCATGTCGGTTCCGCTGTTCCCGCAGCGGGCGCTCATCGTGCAGGGCTCGTATGTCGGAAACCTGCGCGAATTGGCCGAACTCATGGCGCTGGTCGCCAAGGGAGGGGTGGCGAAAATCCCGACGCAAACGCGGCCGCTCGACCAGGCGCAGAGCGCGCTCGACGATCTGCGGCGCGGCGCGGTCGTCGGCCGCATCGTGCTGACGCCTTGAGACACAAGGCGAATTTCTATCGTTAACGACAAGTTAATTCGGCGGTTGGCCGCTTAACGGCTTCGTGAGACGTTAACCTCGTCGGTTGCGGGGCGAGCGTTTCATGCGTCTGGTGTGTTTGGCGACAGCGTTGACGATGTGGGCGGGCGCGGCGGCGGCCGAGGCCCTGCCCCGCGCCTCCCACGCCGCGACGGGCGCCGAGACGAGCGTGCCCTACGGCTGGGTCGATTTCTGCCAGCGCTACAAGGGCGAATGCGACGGGCCGGCGACCTTCGCGCGCGACCTGCGCCTGACGGCGCGCAGCCTGCGCGATCTGTCCCGCGTCAACGCCCGCGTCAACGCCGCCGTCGAAGCGGTCTCCGATCAGGAGCACTGGGGCCTGATCGACCAGTGGGACTATCCCGCCGACGGCCGGGGCGACTGCGAGGACGTGGCGCTGCTGAAACGACGGATGCTGATCCGGCTCGGCTATCCGGCGCAGGCGCTGCTGATGACGGTTGTGAAGGACAAGAACGGCGACGGCCACGCGGTGCTCACCGCGCGCACCGACCACGGCGACTTCGTGCTCGACAATCTCGACGACACGGTGCGGGACTGGCGCGCGACCGGCTATCGGTTCGTGAAGCGCCAGAGCCAGGCCGACGCCAACACATGGGTTGCGATCGGCGCGCCGACCACCGCGCCGGCCTATGTCAGCCGGTAGCGCCGCGCCTCAGGCGTGGCCGGCTTCGTTCGACAGAAACGCGGCGTCCACGCCGATCAGTTTCAGCGCGCGATCGTACTTGCCGGCCTGATCGGGGTCGAACACCAGCGCCGGATCGCCCGGCCCGGTGAGCCAGCCGTTGTGCTGAATCTCGTTCTCGAGCTGTCCGGGCGCCCAGCTTGCGTAGCCGAGCGCGAGCACCGCCCGTTTCGGGCCTTCGCCTCTGGCGATGGCGCGCAGAATGTCGACGGTCGCCGTCAGCGCCACGCCGGAGCGAATGGCGAGCGTGGCGTCGGCGATCTTGTAGTCGTCCGAATGGAGCACGAAACCGCGGCCCGTCTCCACCGGCCCGCCGCGCAACACCGGCGTCGCCGCCGTCTGCGCGGGCAGACGGATGGCGTCTTCCTTGTCGATCACCTCCAGTTGCACGAGCAGTTCGGGAAAGCCGATCTTGCGCGCGGCCTGGTTGACGACGATGCCCATCGCTCCGTCCGCCGTGTGCGCGCACATGTAGATGACGGTGCGGGCGAAGCGCTCGTCCGGCATGGAGGGCATGGCGACGAGAATCTGCCCGTCGAGATAACCGCTTTCGCTCGTCTGCGGCGTAGCGTCCTTCTGCATGGCGGGGAGTCTACGCGCAAGCCGGGCATGCGCCAAGGGACCTTTGTCGCGCGCCATTTGTCGCGCGCTTCAACTGGCGACGAACACCACGGATTTGTCGCAATGTGCGAGAACGGCGTCCGCCACGCCGCCGAGCGCGAGCGTTTCGCCCGGCCGGCGCGCGACGCCCATGACGACGAGATTGTGTTCCCCCGCGTGCGCCTGGCGCAGGATGGAAGCGGCCGGCGCCATATTGCGGCGCACGAGGGTGCGAATGGTCACGCCGTAGCGATCGGCGAGCGTGACCGCGTCGCGCAAAATGGCGTCGTCGACTTCCGTCCACAGGCTCGCGCGGCGCACGCCATCCGGATTGGGCGCATAGAGCGCGGTCAGTCGCGCGCCGGTCGCGCGCGCCAGCGTGACCGCCACCTCCAGCCCGCGCCGCGAAATCTCCGAGCCGGTGATGGGCGCCAGAATGTCGAGCGGCCCGTCCTGCGGGTAGGAAATGTGCTCGCCGCGCGCGGAAACGATGGCGAGCGGGCCCGTGAACGTGCGCGCCGCGCGCGAGACCTGCGTGTCGAACCCGCCGGTCTCGCCCGAGCAGGAGGCCAGACCGAGAATGAGCAGATCGTAGCCCTTGCGCGCCTCGCTCGCGATCGCCTCGGGCATCGGCTCCTGCGGCGCGCGATGGCTGACCTCGACATGGCCGCGCGCGGCGGCCGGCTCGCTCGCCTGCTTCTGGCCGGCGCGCGCGGCATGCGCGACCACCTTCTCCGGCGCATGACGATGGTCGCCGAAACCGGCGGCAGGCGCGAACGGCGGCAGTTCGGCCTGCTGGTCGAAACGGATGACCGTGACCGGCATGCCGCGCGTGCCCGCGATCAGCCCCGCCACGCGCGCCGCCAGCCGCGCGTTGGGCGATTCGTCGGTGGCCACCAGCAAGCGTTCGAGATTGGAGACGAAACCGCGTTCCTCGAACGCCTCCCGCTCCAGCCGCGCGCGCTCCTCGTCGTCGAGCGGCAGGCGGCCGAGCGCCCAGCGCAACATCGGCGGCATCGCGAGCGTGGTGATGACCGCCATCGCCACGATGATGGTGAACAGGCTTTCGCTGAGCGCCCCGATCGACAGGCCGATGGTGGCGACGATCACCTCCGTGGAGCCGCGCGCGTTCATTCCGGAGGCGAGCGCGAGACATTCGGCAGGCTTCAGCCCGCCGAGCGTGCCGCCGATGAAGGCGCCGCCGAACTTGCCGACGCTGGCGATAAGAACAAAGCCGATGGCGAGCAACGCCATATGCGGGTCGCGCAGGATGGAGAGATCGGCGTGCAGGCCCGCCACGCCGAAAAAGACAGGCGCGAACAGGCCGGTGATGAGGCCGCGCAACTGCGCGTCGATCTGGCGGGTGAGAATGGGCGACTGGCCGATGAGCACGCCCGCCACGAAAGCGCCGAGCACGCTGTGCACGCCGATGAAATGCGTGGTGAGCGCGAGCAAGCCGGTGATGACCATGATGGCGGTGACGACCGCGGCCTCGCTCTGCAGATCGTCGTTGGCCCAACGGATGGCGCGCACCACCAAACGGCGCCCGAAGGTGAAGCTGGCGACGAGAAACACGATCGTGCCGACGATCGCCTGACCGACCGACCACAGATCCACCGCGCCGTGCAACGCGATGGAAAAGGTGATGGCGATGATGACCCACCCGATCGTGTCGTCGACGATGGCGGAGGCGACGATCACCTGCCCCACCTTGCGGCGCATGAACCCCATGTCGCGCACGACCATCGCCACCATCTTCACCGAAGCGATGGACAGCGCCGTGCCGAGAAACAGCGAGGTGACGAGCCGCAGATCCGGCCGCGGCAGGTAGGAGTCCGGCAGCATTTCGCCGAGCGCGAAGCCGCAGGCGAACGGCACCGCCACGCCCGCGATCGAAACCGACATCGCCGCGCGTTGCACCCGGCGCACCAGCGCGATGTCCGTCTCCATGCCGGTCATGAGCAACAGCAACAGCACGCCGAGCTGCGCCACGCCGTCGAGCATGGCCTTCTGTTCCGGCGCATTCGGAAACAGAGCGTGCTGGCCTGCCGGCCAAAGCGCGCCGAAGACAGACGGCCCCAGCAGAATGCCCGCGATCAACTGGCCCATGACGGCCGGCTGGCCCATGCGCTGCATGAGTTCGCCGATGAGGCGACCGGCCGCCAGCAGCACGACGATCTGCCCGAGAAACACCAGTTCCGAACGACCGCCGCCGGCGCCCGCCGCATGCGCAAGCGTCGGCGCGCCGATCAGCGCCAGCGCGAGCAGCGCAGCCGCCGCCCGTTTCATACGAACGCCTGATTCGGCGACGCGCATCGCGCAGTTCCGCCCGGTTTCCGCCCCACGCTTGCCGCTCCAGCCCTGGCGTCGATGCGCGCGTTGAACTCACGCTGGCGCGCGTTCGCATTTGAGTCGAACTTGCCTTTGTCGAACTTGCCTGTCGAACTTGCCTGTGTCGAACTTCCGGGAACGTCGCCGCTTGCGCGCGGACGACCGGAAAATCAAATATAGTATGGGGGTGTGGAGGACTCGATTGCAACGCGCATGTCATCATAATTTTCGCGCCGCCGCGCGGGTCGCGAAAATCGCGGCGGCCCTGGCGATTTCGTGCGCAACGGCGCAGGCGCAGACGCCGAACGCGGCCGCAAATGTGGCGAAACCGCGTCTTGTGGCGGCAAGCGGCATGCGCGACGGCGCCTGGCGCGCGGCGCTCGTGATCGACCTGCCGCAAGGCGCCCACACCTACTGGCGCAATCCGGGCGATGCGGGCGTGGCGCCGACGTTCGATTTTTCGGGCTCGGCCAATCTCGCCGGCGCGGAAGCCTTTCTGCCGGCGCCGACGCGCATGCGGGAAGTCGACGGCGAAGCGCTCGGCTATCGCGACCGCGCGTTGTTTTTCCTGCGCGTGCGCCCGGCCAACGGCGCCGCCCCCGTGCGGCTCGCGCTGAAACTCGATTATGCGGTGTGCGAGAAACTGTGCGTGCCGGCGCGCGCCGATCTCGCGCTCGACCTTCCCGCGACCGCGACCGACGATGCGCTGACGGCGCAGGCCGAACGCATGGTCCCCCGCGTCGTGAGCGCAGACCAGGCCGTGGCGATTTCGACCGTCGGCGCAGGCGAATGGCGCATTCGGCCGCGCATGGACGCGCAGGATCTGTTCGTGGAGGCGCCGGAGGGTTATTTCGCCGAAACGAAACGCGAGGCTGACGGCGCCTATCTCATGAAGATCCTCGAACGGCCGAAGGACGGCGCTGCGACCGCGGCGCCATTCCGGTTCACGCTCGCCGCGGCGGGGGGCGCTGTCGAATTTTCGGTGAAGCTCGACGCGGGCGGCGGGAAGCTCTAGTCTCCCGCGCGGACGTTTCAACGGACAGGGACGAGGACACGATGATCAAGGTTGGCGACCGTTTGCCGAATGCGACCTTCACCACCATGACCGCCGAAGGGCCGGCGCAGAAATCGACCGACGACATTTTCAAGGGCCGCAAGATCGTGATTTTCGCGGTGCCCGGCGCATTCACGCCCACCTGCCATCGCAACCATCTGCCGGGCTTTCTGCAGAATGCGGACGCGTTCAAGGCCAAGGGCGTCGATCAGATCGCGGTGACGGCGGTCAACGACGTGTTCGTGATGGACGCCTGGTCGAAAGACACGAAGGCCGGCGACAAGATCCAGTTCCTGGCCGACGGCAGCGGTCATTTCGCCAAAGCGCTGGGCCTCGATCTCGATCTCGGCGAACGCGGCATGGGCCTGCGCTCGCAGCGCTACTCGATGCTGGTGGACGACGGCGTGGTCCGGCAGCTCAACGTCGAGACAGTCGCCGGCAAGGCGGAGACCTCCGGCGCGGACCATATCCTGAAACAACTCTGATCGCCTGCTAGGGCGCATCGCCCCTGGCTTTGCGCGCCGTGAGAAACGGCGCCATGCCGCCGCGCGCGAGCGCGTCGGCGCGTTCGTTCATCTCGTCGCCCGCGTGGCCCTTCACCCATTTCCACGCGATGTCGTGACGATCGGCCGCCGCATCGAGCCTCTGCCAGAGATCGACGTTCTTCACCGGTTTCCTGTCGGCGGTTTTCCAGCCGCGCTTTTTCCAGTTGTGAATCCAGCCCGACACGCCGTCGCGCACGTAAATCGAATCCGTGTGCAGATCGACCGCGCAGGCGCGCGTGAGCGCCTCCAGCGCCATGATGGCCGCCGTCAGCTCCATGCGATTGTTGGTCGTCAGCGCCTCTCCGCCCGAAATTTCCTTCTCGACGCCGTTGAAGGTGAGGATCGCGCCCCACCCGCCGGGACCGGGATTGCCGGAACAGGCGCCGTCGGTCCAGATCGCCACGCGTCGGGTCACGAAGTCACGCCGTAGTCGGCCAGCGATTCCACGCGCTGGTGAAACCGGAGCTTGCGGAAATACTCGAGCGGGTCTTTCGGCTTCACCAGCGCCCCTTCCGGCCGGTTGAGCCAGTCGACCAGCCGCGTGAGCATGAAGCGCATCGCCGCGCCGCGCGCGAGCACGGGCAGCGCCTCCATCTCGCGCCGGCTCAGCGCGCGACGGCGCCGATAATTGTCGATGAGCGCCGCTCCCTTGGTGATGTTGAAGGCGTGATCGTATTCGAAACACCACGCGTTCAGGCAGATCGCCAGATCGTAGGCGTAGAAGTCGTCGCAGGCGAAGTAGAAGTCGATCAGGCCCGACAATCGGGGACCGAGAAACAGCACGTTGTCGGGAAAGAGATCGGCATGGATCACGCCGCTGGGCAGATCGCGCGGCCACGCCGCGTTCAGAAACGCAAGCTCTTCCTCGATGAACGCGCACAGCCCCGGCTGCAGGGCGTCGGCGCGCGCGCCGGCGGTCGAAAACAGGCGCGGCCATGCATCGATCGCCAGCGCGTTGGCGCGCGTCAACGCAAACCCGGCGCCGGCCTCGTGCAGTTGCGCCAGCGCCTCGCCCACACGCGCGCAATGGGCGGGGGTTGGCTTGCGGGGCCACATGCCTTCCAGAAACGTGACGATGGCCGCCGCACGGCCCGACAGGCGCCCGAGCGCCGCACCCTGCCGGTTGCGGATCGGCTGGGGGCAGTTGAGGCCGCGCGCGGCCAGATGTTCGAGCAGGCCGAGAAAGAACGGCAGATCGCGCTCATCCACGCGCTTTTCGTAGAGCGTGAGAAAATAATAGCCTTTGGTGGTGTGGAGCAGGAAGTTGGAATTTTCCACGCCCTCCGCGATGCCGCGCAGCGATTGCACCTCGCCGAGATCGTAGTCGGCGAGAAAGGCGGCGAGGTCGTCGTCGGAAACGTCGGTGTAGACGGCCATGGTCGGAGCGCGCTTTGCGGGGGCGGGCGACCGTGTTAGCGAGCACGCGGCCTGTGTGTCAAACTCGCGCCCCGCCCCATGATCGCTCTGCCCGCCTGGTCCTGGATCGCCTTCACTGTCTGCGCCTCGGCCGCGCAGACGGCGCGCAACGCCATGCAGCGCGACCTCACCGCCACGCTCGGCGCGCACGGCGCTGCGTTCGTGCGGTTTCTGTACGGGTTTCCGTTCGCGCTTCTGTTTCTCGCGCTGGCCGTCGCGCTCAACGGGCGCACGCTCGTTCCCACCGCGAACGCCTTCTGGTGGACGGCGCTCGGCGCGGTGACGCAGATCGCCGCGACGGCGCTCATGCTGGCGGCGATGCGCACGCGCTCGTTCGTGGTCGTGACCGCCTATATGAAGACCGAGCCGGTGCAGGTGGCGCTGTTCGGCCTCATGTTCCTGCACGAAAGGATCACGCCGCAGCTCGCGCTCGCCATCGCGGTCGCGACCGCGGGCGTGGTTCTGACCGCGCTGCCGCCGCGCGCGGCGCGGGCCGACGGCGCCGGCGCCGCGCCCGCCGCCATGGGCCTTGCGGCGGCCGGCCTGTTCGCGCTGTCGGCGATCGGCTTTCGCGCGGGCATCGTCTCGCTGGAGCCGACGTATCTGTCGGCCGCCACCATTCTCGCACTCAGCCTCGCCATCCAGAGCGCGCTCATTCTCGCTGGCCTTGCGCTGTTCGACCGCGCGCTTCTCGACGCCATCGCGCGGGCGTGGCGCGCCTCGCTGCTTGCGGGCTTCATGGGCGCGCTCGGCTCGCAGCTCTGGTTTCTCGCCTTCGCGCTGGAGACGGCCGCGCGCGTGCGCACGCTGGCGCTGATCGAAATACCGTTCGCGCAGGTCGTCACGCGGCGAATCTTCCGTCAGCGCACACGCGCGATCGAACTCGCCGGCATGGCGATGATCGCGCTCGGCGTAGCGCTGCTGCTGGCGAGTTGAGCGCGCCCGGCAGCGGCCTGGGGAGGAGGGCCTATGCGCTCTGCGCCGGCGCGTCGGCGGTGTCGCGCAGTTCGCGCGGCAGCGGGAAGAAAACGTTCTCCAGCCCGTTCGACACGGTTTCGATGGTGATGTCGAACCGCTCGCCGAACGCGTCGATCACCTCGTTCACCAGCACTTCCGGCGCGGAGGCGCCGGCGGTGATGGCGATGGCGCGCGCATTGCGGAAAATCTCCCAGTCGAGATCGCGCGCGCCGTCCACCAGACGCGCGACGCAGCCCGCGCGCTCGGCCACCTCGCGCAGGCGCTGCGAGTTGGAGGAATTGGTCGAGCCGACGACCACCACCGCGTCGACCATCGGGCTGACGGCCTTCACCGCTTCCTGACGGTTGGTGGTGGCGTAGCAGATGTCCTGCCGGTGCGGGCCGATGATGTCGGGAAAACGTTCGCGCAGCGCAGCCACGATGTCGGCCGTATCGTCGAGCGAGAGCGTCGTCTGCGTCACGAAGGCGAGCGCCTGGGCGTTCGGCGGCTCGACCGCACGCGCTTCCTCCACCGATTGCACGAGCACGACCGCGCCCTGCGGCAGCTGACCCATGGTGCCAACCACCTCGGGGTGGCCGGCGTGGCCGATCAGCAGCACCAGACGGCCGCGCTTGTGGTGAATCTCGGCTTCGCGGTGAACCTTGGTCACCAGCGGGCAGGTGGCGTCGATGGCGAACAGACCGCGTTCGGCCGCCGCCTGCGGCACGGAGCGCGGCACGCCATGGGCGGAAAACACGACCGGGGCCCTGGTTTCTGGAATTTCGTCCAACTCCTCGACGAACACGGCGCCCTTGGCCTTCAGCGTCTCGACCACATAGCGGTTGTGGACGATCTCGTGGCGCACATAGACCGGCGCGCCGAAACGCTCGATCGCGCGCTCCACCACTTCGATGGCGCGCACCACGCCGGCGCAAAATCCGCGCGGGGCGCACAGGACGATCGTCAGCGGCTTCTTGTCGGTCATCGGCTCCATCCGGCCGGGTCGATCCCGGCGTCCGATCTAAATGGACGCAGGCCGCATTTCGATCAAGCCCGCATCCTCAAACGAAAAATGCCCCCTTCTGGGGGCTGATGGAAGCGCAGGTTCGGCAGACGGATGGCCTGCGCGTCACTTAAAGCCGTCGAGCGCCTTGGTGTAGAAGAGGTCGTTCATGCTGGTGCCGATCTTGGAGCCGCCAGTGATCAAAGCGATCGAGACGAGCACGCCGATGATGGAATATTCGATCGCCGTGGCCCCGCTGGTGTCGGCCAGAAAACGCCAAATCGCGTGCATGGAAAGCCCCCTTCTTGCAGCGTTTCTAGTCGCTAGCCTCTTGAAAAACCTTTAAGACAATTCCCGACAACCGCGCCTATCGCCATCTTGCGACGTTGCGCCCGGCAGCCAGCCCGATTATTTAGGCGCAGGCGCCGCGCTTAGGGGCCGCGCCGGTCCGCTGGCCGGACCGCGGGCGCGCAAAGGGGGCCGCAGGAAACAACATGGCGCGCGACGTCACCGACAGCACGATTCTCACGTCGCGCGACGATCTCGTCGCCTGGATCGCGGACGGCGAAAAGGCGGCGGGGCCGTTCCTCGTCGGCACGGAACACGAGAAAATTCCGTTCTATCGCGCGGGTTACCGGCCCGTGCCCTACAAGGGCGGGATCGGCGCGCTGCTGGAAGGCATGCAGGCTTCGACCGGCTGGGCGCCGATCCACGACGGCGGCGCGCTCATCGGCCTCTACGACGAGAAAGGCGGCGGCGCCATTTCGCTGGAGCCGGGCGGCCAGTTCGAACTGTCGGGCGCGCCGCTGGCCACCGTCCACGAGACCGTTGCGGAGTTCGACGCGCATATGGGGGCGCTGCGCAATGTCGCGGAGCCGCTCGACATCGGCTTTCTCGATCTCGGCATGAGCCCCTCGTGGACGCTCGCCGAAACGCCGGTCATGCCCAAGCAGCGCTACGACATCATGCGGCGCTACATGCCGAAAGTGGGGACGCGCGGACTGGACATGATGTTCCGCACCTCGACCGTGCAGGCCAATCTCGATTTCGCGGATGAGGCCGACATGGTGCGCAAGCTGCGCGTGTCGCTGGCCCTGCAGCCGCTGACGACGGCCCTGTTCGCCAATTCGCCGTTCACCGAAGGCAAGCCCAACGGCTTTCTGTCCATGCGGTCCGAAATCTGGCGCCATACCGACGCCGACCGCACGGGCATGCTCGCCTTCGCGTTCGAGCCGGGCATGGGCTACGAGGCCTATGTCGATTTCGCGCTCCGGGCGCCGATGTATTTCGTCAAGCGCGGCGACGTCTACCACGACGTCGCCGGCGCGCGCTTCTCTGACCTTCTGGAGGGCCGCCTGCCGCAATTGCCCGGCGAGCGCGCGACCTTGTCGGACTGGGCCAACCACCTGTCCACCATATTTCCGGAAGTGCGGCTGAAACGCTACCTGGAAATGCGCGGGGCGGACGTGGGTCCGCGCGCGCATGTGGCGGCCCTGCCCGCGCTGTTCGTCGGCCTGCTCTACGACGCGCGCGCGCTGGACGAGGGGACCGCGCTCGTCGCCGAATGGAGCGCCGCCGAGCGGCAGCGGATGCGCGACGAGGTTCCGCGGCTGGGGCTCGCCACCCGCATCGGCCGCCGCACGCTGCAGGAGGTGGGGCGCGATGCGCTCGCCATCGCCGAAGGCGGGCTGAAGCGGCGCGCGCGGCGCAACGCCGCCGGGGCGGACGAAACCCAATATCTCGACCCGCTGCGGCGGATTGTGGAGACGGGGCGGTCGCTGGCGGCCGAGCGGCTGACGGCGCTGCACGGTCCCTGGGGCGGCGGCATCGCTCCGGCCTTCAAGGAATGCGTGTTCTAGAGCGGAAACTGGCGGGTCAGCGCGGGCAGGTCAGCGCGGGCAGGTCAGCGCGGGCAGGTCAGCGCGGGATAGCCTGCGGCGCGGGCGAGGCGCGCAGCCGCCCGCCGAACGGGCCGCCGAAGCCGGCCGGCGCCGGGCCGTCCGGCACACGCGACAGGCTGCCTGCCCCGCGCATGACGCCAGCCTCCACCCGCACGTGGCCGCCGATGCGGAAACAGCCGTCCACGCCCTCGATCGGGCGGAAGCCCTCCCCGAGATGCGAGCAGCCGCTGGCGCGACCGTTCGCGCGCTCGCTGGCCGCAGCGGGCGCCACGAACAGCGCCAGAGCGCACATGCCCAGGGGCCCCGCCCACACGGACAGTTCGGACAGGAGGGACGCGCCGGATTTCGTGGTCAGCATCTTCGCCATTCTGGCCTGCGCCATGAGTCGCAAGGGGCGCCGCGATTCCGTCTCGACCATTCGCGACGACGCCTTTTGAGGCGCACAAAATGGCGAGATCGTGTCCGTTAAGCAAGTTGAAAAGCGGCGCGCGCGCTTTGCCGCGGAGGATGACGCGAAAGCCACAGTTTCAGCCCCAGTCCCCGACCGCCGCCTGCACGAGCGCCAGCGCCGCGACCGCCGCCGTATCCGCCCGCAGGATGCGCGGCCCCAACGACAGCCGCACCGCATCGCCGCGCGACAGCAGCAGTTCCCGTTCGGCCGGGTCGAACCCGCCCTCCGGCCCCACCACCAGCCCGACGGGAGCGCCGCGCGGCAGCGCCCGCAGCGCGACCAGCGGGTCGGCGACGGGGGCGCCTTCATCGCACACGATCATGGCGCGGCCGGCGGGCCATTCGGCGAGGAGACGTGCGAGCGGGCGCTCGGCCTCGACTGTCGGCAGGCGGAGCACGCCGCATTGCTCGGCCGCCTCCACCACATTGGCGCGCATGCGCTCCAGATTGACGCGGGCGACCTGCGTGCGCCGCGTGCGCACGGGCGAAAGCCGGGCAGCGCCCATCTCGACCGCCTTCTGCACTAGATAGTCGAGCCGGGCGTGCTTGAGCGGGGCGAAACAGTAATCGACGTCCGGCCCGCCGGTCTGCGCGCGCGTGCGCGCCTCCAGCCTCAGCAGCGCCGCACGCTTCCTGGCCTGCGCGAGGCGCGCGCGCCATTCGCCATCGCGGCCGTTGAACACGAGAATGGCCTCGCCCGCCTGCAGTCGCAGAACGTTGAGGAGATAATTTGCGCGGTCGTCGCGGATTTCGATCTCGCCGCCCTCGGCCAGCCCATCCTCGACATAAAGGCGCGCGGCGGCGAAATCGTAGGCCGCCATGTCAGCAGACGATGTCGTCGCAGGCGCGCACCGCCTTGACGATGCGCCGCAGCGTTTTCGGGCCCGGCCAGCCGCCGACGCCGCGGCCGTTGATGGCGAAGGAGGGCGTCGCCTCCATGCCGAGCGCGGACGCCATCGCCGTATGGCGCTTGAGCGCCATGCGGATGTCTTCCGAATCGGCGCGCGCCTCGACCGCGGCGCGATCGAGCTTCATGCGCGCGGCTTCGTCCAGCGCGACCGACCCGTCGACCGGGCCGCGCCGCGCGAGCAGCGCCACATGCAGAGCGTAGGCCCTGGCGTCGCCGGCGATCGACTGCGCGGCGAGCGTCACCTTCGCCGCCTGCACGCTGCCGAGCGAAAGAATGGCGTTCTGCACCAGCCGCAGGCGGAAATCGCGGTCCTCACGCACGAAAGCGTCGATGTCGCGCGCGGATTTCTTGCACCACGGGCAGTTGTAATCGAAAAACTCCGTGACGATCACATCCGGGCTCGACCCGCCCGCAACGACGACGCCGGGCGCATCGAGCGAAATCTGCGACGGCAGGCGCCAGGTCGGCGCCTCCTTGCCGTCGTCGCCGATCAGCGGCTTGTCGACCGCGCGCGCGGCGCCGGCGAACGCAACCGCGCCCGCGCCCGCGAGAAGGAAACGTCGCGAGAGCATCATCAAGCCGCCTCCGTGGCCGCGCCGACCAGCTTGCGCGCCTCCAGCCCGCTGATCGGGTGGCCGAATGCGTAGCCCTGCGCATATTCGCAACCGAGCTGGTAGAGCGCGATGGCGTCGGATTCGGTCTCTGCGCCTTCGGCCACCACGTCCATGCCCAGATCGTGCGCCAGCCGCACGATGGAGCGCAGGATGACGGGGCGCGCGCCGGCGCCGTCGTGGCGCACGAACGATCTGTCGACCTTGATGGTGTCGAACGGAAAGCGTTGCAGATAGGCGAGCGAGGAATAGCCGGTGCCGAAATCGTCGAGCGAGAGGCCCGCGCCCAGCGCCTTGATGCGCGTGAGCATCTGGGCGGCGTATTCCGGGTTCTCCATCAGCAGGCTTTCGGTCAGTTCGAGTTTGAGCGTGCCCGGTATGACGTCCGAGCGCGTGAGCGCGTTCTTCACGTCCTGCAACAGATCGTGTCGCAGCAACTGGCGCGAGGACACGTTGACGCTGGCGAACAATGGCGGGTCGACGTCGAGCGCCTTCTGCCAGGCGGCGAGTTCGCGCGCGGTGCGGTCGAGAACGAACGAGCCGAGATCGACGATGACGCCGGTCTCCTCCGCCAGCGGAATGAATTCGCCCGGACCGAGCCGGCCGTAGCGCGGATGATCCCACCGCAACAGCGCCTCGAACCCCGCGACCGTGCGATCCTCCAGCCGGACGATGGGCTGGAAATAGACCTTGATCTCGCCGCGATCGAGCGCCCGGCGCAGATCGGCCTCGAGCGCCAGCCGGTCGGTGCGCTGGGCGCGCATGCCGGGGCGGAACACTTCGATGCGGTTGCCCCCGAGCCGCTTGGCCGAACGCATGGCGATCTCGGCGTCCTTCAGCATGTCGTCGCGCTTGGGATGCAGCTGCGGATCGTAGAGCGCGATGCCGACGGAGGCGGTGAGCGCGATCTCGCGTTCGGAGAAACTCACGGGCGTGGCGAGCGCGCGGCGCACGGCCTCCGACAACTGGTAGATGTGTTCGGGATCGTTCTCGGAAAGAAGAATGATGGCGAACACGTCGCCGGAAATGCGCGCGAGCGTGTCCTGCGGTTTCAACAGCCGCGTCATGCGGCGCGCGGCGGTGAGCAGAATGGAATCGCCCGCCGAAATGCCGACGCTCTCGTTGATCTGTTTGAAGCGGTCGATGTCGACGCACAGCACCGTCGGCTTGAGATTGTCGGACGCCGCGAAGGCGAGCGCGGCCTCCAGCCGGTCGAAGAACAGTTCGCGATTGGGCAGGCCGGTCAGATTGTCGTGCACGGCGTCGTGCAACATGCGCTCCTGCGCCATGCGCTCGTCGGTCACGTCCACCAGCGTGCCGACCACGCGCACCACCTGCCCGTCCGCGCCCACCACCGGACGCGCGCGCAGCCGGTGGCAGAGATAGCGCCCGTCCTGCGCGCGCAGCCGAAACTCCTCGTTGATGCGGCCACGCCGCTGTTCGAGGATCGTGTCGAGACAGGCGCGGAAACGGTCGCGCTCGAACGGGTGCAGCACGTCCAGCCAGGCGGAGGCCGGGCCTTCGAGATCGCCGCGCTCCAGACCGAGCTGCGACTCGATCTCGGGCGAAACGTAGACGTGGTCGCCCGGAACGTCCCAGTCGAACACAATGTCGTTGGCGCCGGTGACAGCGAGCGCCTTGCGCTCGACATCCGAAATGGCGCCATGCGCCAGCCCGCCGCCGGCGAAGGCGTTCTGCATGACCGTGAAGCCGATGAGCATGACGATCAGCACCAGCCCGCCGATGAGCGCGGGCGAGACGAGATCGTTCGTCAGCGCCCCGGTGACGGTGAAGCCGGCCGCGCAGACCCACAGCAACAACAGGAGCCATGTGGGAATGAGCATGACCGCGCGGTCGTAGCCGTGCGTGGAAAGATAGGCGACGAGCAGGAAGCCGACGCCCGCCACCGTGGCCAGCGAAATGCGCGCGACGCCGGCCGCGATCGGCGCGTCGTAGACCGCAAGGCCGACCAGCGCCAGCAGGAACAATATCCACACCGCCGCGATATGCGAGGCGCGCACATGCCAGCGCGAGAGGTTGAGATAGGCGAACAGAAAAACGACGAGCGTGGCCGACAGGATCGTCTCGGCGCCAGCGCGCCAGATGCGATCGTAGTTGGAATCGGCGCCGAGCAGTTTCGACCAGAAACCGAAATCGATGCACACATAGGCGAACACCGCCCAGGCGAGAGCGGCGGCGGCCGGAAAGATGACCGCGCCCTTCACCACGAACACGATGGTGAGGAACAGCGCCAGCAGGCCCGAAATGCCGATGACGATGCCCTTGTAGAGCGTGAGATTGGCGAGGCGGTCCTTGTAGGCGTCCGGGTCCCACAGATAGAGCTGCGGCAGGTTCTGCGTGCGCAGTTCGGCGACATAGGTGACGGTGGTGCCGGGGTCGAGCGTGATGCGGAACACGTCGGCGTCCGCGCTCTCCTCGCGCTCGGGCGAAAAGCCCTGGCTGGCGGTGATCGCGTTGATGCGCGTGGCGCCGAGGTCGGGCCAGATGACGCCGGAGCCGACCAGACGGAAATGCGGCGCCACGAGAAGCCGTTCGACCTGCTCGTCGGTGTCGTTGGTCAGCGCGAACACGATCCACGACGGGCGCGATCCGTCCTGGCGCGCGCGCACCTCGATACGTCGCACGATGCCATCGGCGCCGGGCGCGGTGGACACCTGAATGCGGTCGTCGCGCGAGGAATAGGATTCGACCGCGCGCGTCATGTCGATCGCCTGCGCGTCCAGCGGCACGCGGACGGATTCGATCGCGTTGGCGGGCGCGAGCAGACCGGCCGATATCAGTATGCCGAACAGCCAGACAAGAAGACGCACGAGGTTTCCCAAACGAGATGCAATCCGGATCGCGACGCCCGTCCGCAACGCTCCGCACGGGCGAGGCACACGTCGTCCGCCATCGTGTCGGAAGTGTGACTGGTTAAGCCGGATCGGGCGCGCCGGCAAGGTCGCGCCGCGCCCCGTCCACTTCGTTCACGCGCTGTTCGCGGGTCTCACGCGTTGTTGGCGGGTTTGGGACGGCGCGGCGGCACGGGATCGCTGTCGAGCAACGCGAACAGAACATGATCCCGCCAGACGCCGGCGATGCGCAGATAGGCGCGCGCCATCCCCTCGCGCCGGAACCCGGCGCCTTCCAGCAGCGCGATGGAGCGCGCGTTCTGTGGCAGGCAGGCGGCCTCCAGCCGGTGCAGCCGCAACGTGGCGAAGGCGTAGGACGCGCCCGCGCGCAGCGCGCCCGACATGTAGCCGCGCCCGGCATGGCGCGCGCCCATCCAGTAGCCGACGGTGGCGGCCTGCGCCACGCCGCGCCGGATCTGGCCAATCGTCAGTCCGCCCAGCAGCGCATCGTCGCCTTCGCGAAAAATCAGGAAGGGCGCGGCCTCGTCGCGCGCGATCTCGTCGGCATGGCGGCGCACGCGGCGACGAAAGGCGGCGCGCGTGAGGTCGTCGTCCGGCCAGGTCGGCTCCCAGGGTTCGAGAAAATCGCGGCTTGCAGCGCGCAACTCGGCCCATGCCGGATAGTCGTCCATGCCGGCCGGCCGCAGATAGACGCCCTGCCCGCGCACGAAATGCGCGGGATCGCGCGCGGGACCGAAGCGAAAGAGAGACATGCGCGGCATTGTGGACGCGCGCGCGCCCGCGTCAATCGCGCGCTCAGCCGAGAGCCAGACGCTCGGCGACGCGAGCCGCGGACAAGGCTCTGGCGGCGGGCCCGACGGCCGCCACCGTCGGGGCGCTGGCCAGGAGCTGGCGGCCGGCCGCGCGCACGTCTTCGAGCGTGAGCCGGTCGATGGCGCCGACGATTTCCTCGCGCGCCAGCACGCGGCCAAAAATCTCGGTCTGGCGGGCGATCTGTTCGGCGCGGGCGGGCGATGATTCGAGCGCCGTCAGCAGCGAGACCTTCATCTGCGCCTTGGCGCGGCGCATCTCGTCCTCGTTCAGGTCCTCCAGCGCGGCCGAAAGGCAATCGAGCGCGACCTTCATCAGATCCGGCACGTCGCGCGGGCTGGCGGCGGCGCTGAACCCGAACAGGCCGGTGTCCGCAAACGACCAGTTGAACGTGTAGATGGAATAAGCGAGGCCGCGCTTCTCGCGCACCTCCTGAAAAAGGCGCGAGGACATGCCTTCGCCGACCGCGTTGGCGAACGCGTGGGCCGCATAGGACCGGGCGTGCGTGTGGCCGAAACTCTCGAAGCCGACCACGATGTTGGACTGTTCGATCCGCCGGCGCACGATCGTCTCGCCGCCGACATAGCGCGCGGGCGCGGGCGCGGGCGCCCTGGCCTGCGGCGCCTTCTCGAACAGGCGCGCGGCCTGCGCGACGATCGCGTCGTGGTCGATGGCGCCGGCGCCGGCGACGATGAGCGTGTTGGCGCCGTAAAACCGTTTCAGATAGCGGCGGATGTCGGCGCGCGAGAGGCGCGCGACGCTCTCGCGCCGGCCCAGGATGGGGCGGCCGATCGACTGATCAGGGAAAGCGGCGGCGTCGAACAGTTCGAACACGAGATCGTCCGGCGTGTCGGCGACCGCGCCGATCTCCTGCAGGATGACGCCTTTCTCGCGCTCCAGCTCCTGCGGATCGAACACGGATTCGGTCAGAATGTCGGCCAGAACGTCGAGCGCCAGACCCACGTCCTCCGGCAGCACGCGCGCCTGATAGAACGTGTGCTCGCTGGCGGTCGCCGCGTTCAGGTCGCCGCCGGCCGATTCGATCTCCTCGGCGATCTCGCGCGCCGAGCGCCGGCGCGTGCCCTTGAAGGCCATGTGTTCGAGAAGATGCGACAGGCCGTTCTCGCGCGCGGCTTCGTGCCGCGAGCCGACAGCGACATGCACGCCGATGGACGCGGTGCCGACGCCGGGCATGTCGTCGGTGAGAACGCGCAGGCCCGATGGCAGCGTCGTGGCGCGCACGCTCATGCGGGGGCGCGCGCGGCGCGCGCCTTCGCGCGGATGAGCCGTTCGACCGCGCCCACATCGTTGGCGACGATCTCGAACAATTCCTTGCGCGTCATGAGATCGGACAAATGGGAGGGCAGCGGCGCGACGACGCCGGCGGCGGCCCGGATCGCATCCGGAAACTTCGCCGGATGCGCCGTGCCCGCGACGATCATCGGCGTCGCCGGAGCGCGGGCCAGAGCGCGGCGGGCGACGCTGACGCCGACCGCCGAATGGGGATCGAGCACCATTCCGTCGCGCGCGTAGACGCCGGCGATCTCGTCGCGCGTCTCCTGTTCGCTGGCGCGGCCGGCGTCGAAATCGACGCGGATGGCGGAGAGCGTCTTTTCGTCCATGTCGAACGCGCGCGACTGGTCGAGGCTCGCCATCATCCGGCGCACGGCGGCCGCGTCGCGCCCGCTGGCGTCGAACAGCAGGCGCTCGAAATTGGAGGAAACCTGAATGTCCATCGACGGCGACTGCGTAGGCCGGACGCCGCGCACCTCGTAGCGACCATCTTTCAGCGCACGCGCGAGAATGTCGTTCTCGTTGGTGGCGATGACCAGACGCTCGATCGGCAGGCCCATCCGCTTGGCGATGTAGCCCGCCAGAATGTCGCCGAAATTGCCGGTCGGCACGGTGAAGGACACCGCCCGATGCGGCGCGCCGAGCGCGACCGCGCTCACGAAATAATAGACGACCTGCGCCACCACGCGCGCCCAGTTTATGGAATTGACGCCGGTCAGGCCGACATCGCCGCGAAACCGCGCATCGCGGAACAGGGCCTTCAGGATCGCCTGCGCGTCGTCGAACGAGCCTTCGAGCGCCAGCACATGGATGTTGGGATCCGCCACCGTCGTCATCTGGCGGCGCTGCACGTCGGACACGCGGCCGTGCGGATAGAGAATGAACACATCCACCTGCGCCAACCCGCGGAACGCCTCGATGGCGGCCGCGCCCGTGTCGCCGGAGGTGGCGCCAACCACCGTTGCGCGCTTGCCCGCCTGGCGCAGCGCGTGGTCGGTCAGGCGGCCGAGCAACTGCATCGCCAGATCCTTGAAGGCGAGGGTCGGCCCGTGGAACAGCTCCAGCAGGAACAGATTGTCGCCGATCTGGGCGAGCGGCGTGACCGCCTCGTGGCGAAACCCTTTGTAAGCGTCCGCGATCATCGCGGCGAGCGCGTCGCGCGCGATGGTCTGGCCGACGAAGGGGGCGATGACGGCCTCGGCGACCGCGGCGTAGGGCCGGCCCGCGAAACCGGCGATGGTCGCGGCCTCGAAGCGGGGATAGGATTCGGGCAGGTAGAGGCCGCCGTCGCTCGCAAGGCCGGCCAGCAGCGCCTGCGTGAAATCGAGGGCGGGGGCTTCGCCTCGTGTGGAAATATAACGCAAGGGTCGGATCCTCCGGATGGCGCGCGGTTTAGCACGAATATCAGGCGTTGGGGGACCCAGGGGCGCGATTTCCCCGACGCCGGATTTGACGCGCGCCCGGCAAGGCCCGATGTGTGAGGCCGCCACGAGAGGAGCAGCGGCGCGCCCGGCGCGCCCGGAGCGCGCTTGATCGAGATTGTCGTCGCCATTGTTCTCATTGTGCTGAACGGGCTGTTCGCGCTGTCGGAGCTCGCCATCGTCTCGGCGCGCCGGCCACGGTTGAAGGCCATGGCCGAGCAGGGCCGCAAGGGCGCGCGGCTCGCGCTGGAGCTGGCGGAGCGGCCGGGGCGGTTTCTGTCGACCGTCCAGATCGGCATCACGCTCGTCGGCATTCTGGCGGGCGCCTTTTCGGGCGCGGCGCTCGCCGAACGGCTCGACAGCGTGTTCGAGCGGTGGGGCGTTCCGACCCGCTTCGCCGAACCGCTCGCGTATGTGGCCGTGGTCGGCGCCATCACCTATTTTTCGGTCATCATCGGCGAACTCGTCCCCAAACAGCTCGCGTTGCGCAATCCCGAGCGCATAGCCTGCCTCGCCGCGCCGCCGATGGCCGCGCTGTCGCGGGCGGCCGCGCCCGTCATCTGGCTGCTCGACGCCTCCACGCGGCTGGTGTTCCGCCTGTTGCGGATCAGCGAGAGCGCCGACGCGGCGGTGACCGAGCAGGACATCCGCACCATCGTCTCGGAAGCCGAATCGGCGGGCGTCATCGAGACTCACGAGCGGGCGATGATCTCGGGCGTGCTGCGGCTCGGCGACCGGGCGGTGAGGGGCGTGATGACGCCGCGCACGCAGGTCGACTGGATCGACCTCAACGATTCCCCCGAGGACATTCGCAAGCTGCTGATGGAGACGCCGCGCAGCCGCCTGCCGGTGGCCGACGGCGGCGACAATATGGTCGGCGTGGTGCAGGCGCGCGAAATGCTGGCGGCCGTGCTGAAGGGCGAGCCGCTCGACATTCGCCGGCTGATGCGCAAGGCGCCGATCCTGCCCGACACGCTGGATGCGCTGGACGCGCTCGCCACGCTGCGCCAGGCCGAGACCCCGATGGCGCTGGTGCACGACGAGTACGGGCACTTCGAGGGCGTGGTGACGCCCGCCGACATTCTCGACGCCATCGCCGGCGCCTTCAAGGCCGACAGCGCCCCCGCCCCCGACGCCGTCGCCAGAGCCGACGGCTCGTGGCTGCTGGCGGGCTCCATGCCGGCCGACGAAATGGCCGACCTGCTCGGCCTCGCGCTGCCGGCCGGGCGCGACTACGAGACCGTCGCGGGCTTCGTCATCGGCCAGTTCAGCCGGTTGCCGGATGTCGCCGAAAGCATCGCCGCCCTCGGCTGGCGGTTCGAGGTGGTCGACCTCGACGGGCGGCGGATCGACAAGGTGCTCGCGCAGCGCCTGCCGCCGGAAGACTGACGATCACGCCCCGCGCCGCCGCGCCCATAGCGCGAACACGACCGCCAGCGCGCCCGCAAGGCCGAACCAGGTGAACGCATAGGACAGGTGGTTGTTGGGGATCGACATTTCCGTCGCCCCGCCGCGCGGCAGCGCGACGCCGGGCGCGGGGTCGGCGTCGATGGTGAAGGGCGCGGCCTGCGGGAAGCCCAGAGCGGCCGCGATCGCCGGCCCGTCCCGCGTGTACCAGAGGCCCTTGTCCGGCGTGTCCGCCGGGGTGAACGCGTTGCGCGGCTCGGGCGGGCGCATGAGGCCGGAAATCTCCGTCTCGCGCGAAGGCGGCGGGGCGATGGCGTCCGCACGCGCCAGCGGCGCGAAGCCGCGATTGACGACGACGACGCCGTCGGCCGTCTCGAAGGGGGCGAGATAGACATAGCCCGGCCCCTCCCCGGACACGCCGCCCGGCGCGGACGCGCGGAACACGCGGACCTGCCTGTCCGGCACGAAGCGGCCGCGCGCGACGACGCGGCGGTAGTCGTAGTCCTCCGGCCGGAGCGCGGCCCATTGCGCGCGCGGCGGCAAAGCTTGCGGCGCAGCCTTCGCGCGCGCGGCGATGCGCGCGATGACCGTTTCCTTCCACGCGAGCCGTTCGAGCTGCCAGACGCCCAGGCCGACGAGCAGCGCGAAGGCAAGGGCGGCGGCGAGCGTCGCCTTGAGCGGCGGCCTGCGCATCACGGATCCCGCAAGCGTCCCTGCTCCGCCTTGTTGCGATATTGCAGAGCGATGAGCACGCCTTTCAGCGGACGCAACATGCCGAGGCAGACGACGAGGGTGAGCGGCAGGAAAATGAGGAGATGCACCCAGAACGGCGGCTCGTAGGCGATCTCCACCCCGAGCGCGGCGCCGACCACGATGAAGCCGGCGATCAGCATGACGAAAATCGCCGGGCCGTCGCCGGCGTCGGCGAAGGCGAAATCCAGACCGCATACGTCGCATTTCGGCGCGACGCTGATGAAACCGTGGAACATCCTGCCCTGCCCGCAGCGCGGGCATCGGCCGGCGAGACCTGTCGTGACAGCCGGCTGCGGCGGGTATTCGTCCTGCATGGTTCAAGCCCGTCGTTGTCGCGCGAAAAGAAAGGGCGGCTCGCGCCGCCCCTTCATAACACGTCCGCGCGCCGTCAATGCGCGGCGATCTGCGCGCCCCACGAACCCCACACATAGATGCAGGCGAACAGGAACAGCCACACCACGTCCACGAAATGCCAGTACCAGGCCGCGAATTCGAAGCCGAGATGCTGCTGCGGCGTGAAATGGCCCTTGTAGACGCGGATGAGGCACACGATGAGGAAGATGGTGCCGATGATGACATGCGCGCCGTGGAAGCCCGTCGCCATGAAGAACGTCGCGCCGTAAATCGAATTCTTGAAGCCGAAGGGCGCGTGAATGTACTCGTAGGCCTGCACGCTCGTGAAGATCAACCCGAGCACGATGGTGAGCCACAGACCGTATTTCACGCTCTGGCGATCGTTCTGCAGCAGCGCGTGATGCGCCCAAGTGACCGTGGTGCCGGACGTGAGCAGGATGAGCGTGTTCAAGAGCGGGAAGTGCCAGGGGTCGATGATCTCCACGCCCTTGGGCGGCCAGTGCCCGCCCGTGAACTCCACGCGCGAATACTGAATGGCCTCGTTGGTGAACAGGCTCGCGTCGAAGAACGCCCAGAACCACGCGACGAAGAACATCACCTCCGAGGCGATGAACAGGATCATGCCGTAGCGGTGCGAGAGTTGGACGACGCGCGTGTGATAGCCGCCGTGCTCGGCCTCGTTCACAACGTCCGTCCACCAGGCGATCATGACGTAGAGCACGCCGATGACGCCGGCGCCGAACACATACGGTCCCATCTTGAGACCGGCGACGCCCATGCCCTTCATCCACATGACGGCGCCGACCGCCATCACGAAAGCCGAGATGGAGCCGACGATCGGCCACGGGCTCGGGTCGACGAGATGGTAGTCGTGGTTTGGTTTCGCGTGCCCGTCCGCCATGTTCGTCCTCTTCGATTTTCGTCTTTTCGTTGCTGTTTCGCGTGTCCCGCGCCTGTCAGGTTTTCGGTTGAGCGGCCGCGCCCTGCGAGGCCGGACGCGGCTTGGCCGTAAAGAAAGTGTACGACAGCGTGACCGCCTCCACGCGCGCCATCGTCTCGTCTTTCTCCAGCGCGGGATCGAGGAAGAACACGACCGGCCATTCGGCCGTCTCGCGCGGCGCCAGCGTCTGCTCGGTGAAACAGAAACAGGCGATCTTGTTGAACCAGGAGCCCGTCTGGTCGGGACTGACGTTGTAGGTCGCCATGCCGGTCGCCGGCGCGTCCGACGTATTGGTCACCTTGTAGAAAATCGTCGCCGTCTCGCCGGTCCGCACCACGATCTCGCGCGTCTCCGGCTCGAAGCGCCACGGCAGGCCCGCCGCCACGTTGCCGTCGAACCGCACCGTGATGCGCCGCGCGCCCTGCTCGGCCGGCGCCGATTTCGCCACCTGCGTCGTGCCGCCGTAGCCGGTGACCGCGCAGAACAGCCGATAGAGCGGGACGGAGGCGAAGGACAGGCCCAGCATGAACGTGGCGACGCCGACGGCCGCGAACGCCGACGCCTTGTGGCCGCGCGCGCGCCTGTCCTGCGGGGCGCTCACATCGACCTCGCGAAGAAACTGGCGCCCATCTTGGCGAGCGTGACGAGGTAGAAAAGCATGCAGAGCGCCGCGATGGCGAGGCCGATCGCCACGTTGCGCTGCCGGCGCGCCTTCTGTTGCGCGGGGTTCAGTCCCGGCGCGGGCGGGTCGATCTTCCGCGGCGCGGCCATCATTCAGCCCCCCGTCAGCCGCTGGGCGCCATGCGCGACGAGAATGGTCGCAAACAGCGCGAACAGATAAAGGATCGAAAAACCGAACAGCTTCTTGGCGGCGATGTCGGCCGCGCGGCCTTCGCGCCGGCGCCACACACCCCAGGCGAGCGCGAGCATGACAACGCCGCCGATGGCGGACACGACGCCATAGGCCACGCCTTCGGAGCCGAACAGCGCGGGCGACATGCCGACGGGCGCGAGCAGCAGCGTGTAGAGAAGAATTTCGAGGCGCGTGCGATCCTGTCCCTTCACGACCGGCATCATCGGCACGCCGGCCCGTTCGTAATCGCCCTGTTTGAACAGCGCGAGCGCCCAGAAATGCGGCGGCGTCCACACGAAAATGACGAGGAAGAGCAGAACGGAATCGAGCGTGACGGTTCCGGTGACGGCGGCGTAGCCGATCATCGGCGGCAAGGCGCCGGCCGCGCCGCCGATGACGATGTTCTGCGGCGTCGAGCGCTTCAGCCAGATCGTATAGACGACCGCATAGAAGAAGATGGTGAAGGCGAGCAGCCCGGCCGCCATCCAGTTGGCGGCGTAGCCGAGCGTCAGCACCGCGAACGCCGACAGGACCAGGCCGAAGGCCAGCGCCTCGCGCGGGGCGATGCGGCCCGAGGGAATGGGGCGCGCGCGCGTGCGCGTCATCACCGCGTCGATATCGCTGTCGTACCACATGTTCAGCGCGCCCGAGGCGCCCGCTCCGACAGCGATCGCGAGGATCGCGGCGAAGCCGAGCACCGGATGGACGGCGCCGGGCGCGGCGACGAGACCCGCCAGAGCCGTGAACACGACCAGCGACATGACGCGCGGCTTGAGAAGCTGTACGTAGTCGCGCGGCGCGCCGCCGAGAGCCGCATGATCGAGCGAATAGGAAACGTCGCTCATTTAACCGTTCCCGCCCCGTCCCTGAGTGGATCGCCGCGACGCCGGGCGCCGCGACGGTCGCTGTCGATCAATGATCCGTTCCGGAGATGCGCGGCAGCGTCTCGAACTGGTGGAACGGCGGCGGCGAAGGCAGCGTCCATTCCAGAGTCGTCGCGCCGACGCCCCACGGATTGTCGCCCGCCAGCCGCTTTTTCGCGAAGGCGTCCAGCACCGTCCAGAAGAAGACGACAAGGCTGATGCCGGCGATATACGCGCCCCAGGACGAGAACTGGTTCCAAAGCGCGTAGGCGTCTGGATAGTCGATGTAGCGGCGCGGCATGCCAGCCAGGCCCAGGAAGTGCTGCGGGAAGAACGTGAGGTTCACGCCGATGAACAAGAGCCAGAAGTGCAGCTTGGCGAGCGCGTCGTTGTACATGTAGCCCGAGATTTTCGGGAACCAGTAGTAGAAGCCGGCGAACACGCCGAACACCGCGCCGAGCGACATCGTGTAGTGGAAATGCGCGACAATGTAATAGGTCTCGTGCAGCGCGCGGTCGATGCCGGCGTTGGCGATGACCACGCCCGTCACGCCGCCGAGCGTGAACACGAAGATGAAGCCGATCGCCCAGACCATCGGCGCGCGGAACGAGATGGACCCGCCCCACATCGTCGCGATCCACGAGAAGATCTTCACGCCCGTCGGCACGGCGATGACCATGGTCGCGAACACGAAGTAGCGCTGCGTGTTGAGCGACAGGCCGACCGTGAACATGTGGTGCGCCCACACGATGAAGCCGACGAAGCCGATGGCGACCATCGCATAGGCCATGCCGAGATAGCCGAACACCGGCTTCTTCGAGAAGGTCGACACGATGTGGCTGATGAGGCCGAAGGCCGGAAGGATGAGGATGTAGACTTCCGGGTGGCCGAAGAACCAGAACAGGTGCTGGAACAGGATCGGGTCGCCGCCGCCGGCCGGATCGAAGAACGTCGTGCCGAAGTTGCGGTCCGTCAGCAGCATGGTGATGGCGCCGGCAAGCACCGGCAGCGACAGCACCAGCAGAAACGCCGTCACCAGCACCGACCAGGCGAACAAAGGCATGCGGTGCAGCGTCATGCCCGGCGCGCGCATGTTGAAGATGGTGGTGATGAAGTTGATGGCGCCCAGGATCGACGAGGCGCCCGCGATGTGCAGGGCGAGAATGATGAAATCCATCGCCGGGCCGGGATGGCCGGTGTTGGCCGAGAGCGGCGGATAGAGCACCCAGCCGCCGCCGAAGCCCTGCATGCCCGGCGCGCCTTCCACGAACATGGAGATGAGCAGCAGGCTGAACGCCGCCGGCAGCAGCCAGAACGAGATGTTGTTCATGCGCGGGAAGGCCATGTCCGGCGCGCCGATCATCAGCGGCACGAACCAGTTGCCGAAACCGCCGATGAGCGCCGGCATGACCATGAAGAAGATCATGATGACGCCGTGGGCGGTGATGAACACGTTGTAGAGATTCTTGGCCGCATCCACCGAACCGTCGCCGTGCAGCAGTTGCGACAGGCCGGGGAAGACGTTGATGCCCGGATGGGAGAGTTCGAGCCGCATGCCGAGCGACAGCAGGAACCCAACCACGCCCGCGAAAACCGCGAAATACAGGTAGAGCGTGCCGATGTCCTTGTGATTGGTCGAAAACAGAAAGCGCCGCCAGCCGGTGGGGTGGCCGTGGGCGTGGTCGTCGTGCGCGTGGGTGGCGGTCGCCATCAGTCTAACCTCCCGAATTCGATCAGCGGCGGGCGTCGGCGAGGGTCACGGAACCCCCGGCGCTCGCGTATTTCTTCTTCGCCTCGACGAGCCAGGCGGCGTATTGCTGCTCGCTCACCACACGGAAGGCGATGGGCATGAACGCATGGTCCTTGCCGCAGAGCTTGGAGCACTGGCCGTAGTACACGCCCTCCCGCTCGGCCTTGAACCAGGTCTCGTTGAGGCGGCCGGGCACCGCGTCGATGCGGATGCCGAACGAAGGAATGGTGAAGGAGTGGATGACGTCGGCCGCCGTCACCTGCACGCGAATCGTCTTGCCGACCGGCACCACCGCCTCGTTGTCGACCGCCAGCAGGCGCAGGTCGCCGGGTTTCAGTTCGTTCTCGGGCTTCATCAGCGAATCGAACCCGAAGCCGCCGCCCTGGTCCTTCGGATATTCGTAGGACCAGTACCACTGCTTGCCCGTGACTTTCATGGTGATGTCGCCCTTGGGCAGGATGAGCTGGTGGTTGAGCAGCCGGAACGACGGCACCGCGATCACCACCAGAATCAGCACCGGCACGATTGTCCAGACGACTTCAAGACCGGCGTGATGCGTGGTGCGCGACGGCGTGGGATTGGCCTTCTCATTGAAGCGCACCATCACGTAGATCAGCAGCGCGAGCACGAACAGGCTGACAGCGGTGATGATCGGCATCAGGATCGCGTTGTGGAAGAAGTGCATCTCCCGCGCGATCGGCGTCTCGGCCGCCTGCATGACGATCTGGCCGGGTTCGGCGTAACCGGCGCCTGCGGCGAATGCGCACACCGGCGCGACAAAGGTCGCCACCAGCGCGAAAGCGAAGGCGCCGAGCTTCCGCGCCCCACGCAAACCTGCCGAAACGTCGGTCATCGAACCCTCGCTCCCATTGTTACCGCTCGTTTAAATGAGCTGACAATTTCCCATCAAACACGTTCAAAACATAATCGTCGTTGAAGCGCAACACGTATTGCGGCCACATGTGGACCGACGCTCGGCGGCGCGCGCACGGGAGGCTTGCTTGACAGCGCGCGTTCGTTTGCTAACCACCGCTCTCATTGCGGCGGCGCCGGCGCGCGGCCCGAATGCACTGGCGAAAGGCGGGAAAGATGGCGCTGCGGCCTTACGGTTCTGGCTTTTCGAGGCGCGCGGCGCTGGCCGCGCTTGCAGTCGCGCTCGGGTTTGGCGCCCTGCCCGCGGCCGCGCAGACGCAAAGCGCGGTGAAGGCCAAGTACGAGGACTGGGAGCTGCGGTGCGACACGCCGCCCGGCGCCTCGAAAGAGCAATGCGCGCTGCTGCAATCGGTGGCCGCCGACGACAGGCCCAACGTGAGCCTGGTGGTGATCGTGCTCAAGACGGCCGACGGCAAGAGCCGGCTGCTGCGCATCATCGCGCCGCTCGGCATCCTGCTGCCGAACGGGCTCGGCCTCAAGATCGACGATGCCGACATCGGCCGCGCGGGCTTCGTGCGCTGCCTGCCCTCGGGCTGCGTGGCCGAGGTGATCATGGAGGACAAGCTGGTCGAGCAGATGCGCGCCGGCAGGACGGCGACGTTCATCATCTACCAGACGCCCGAGGAAGGCATCGGCATTCCGCTGGCGCTGAAGGGCTTCCAGCAAGGGTTCGAGGCGTTGCAGTAACGCCCTCGCCGCAGGCCGCGTTTGTCTGTAGGATGCGGCCGCCAGATGTTCAGGGGTGGAGCGGTGCATGAAGGGCGTTGGTGATTATGCGCGCGTCGGCGCGGCGATAGCGGTCGCGGGCGCGCTTGCGGGGTGCGGCGGACCGGCGGGTTCGGTCGCGGAATCGGACTCCGCGGCCACCAAATTCGGCAACCTGCTCGCCTTCAACTCCACCAGCGCGCCGCCGGCGCCCGCCCAGGGCGGCCCGGTCATCGACTGCCCCATCGCCCAGATCGAGCCCGGCGCCTCGGCGGTGCGCGTGGGCGGAGAAGCGGCCTCCAGCGTCCGCTACCAGATCGCCATTGGACAGGTCGCCCGCGACTGCGCGCTGGTCAACGGCCAGCTCGTGGTGCGGGTGGGCGTCGAGACCCGCACGGTGCTCGGCCCCGCCGGTTCGGCCGGCAGCTACAGCGCGCCGCTGACGGTCGCCATTCGCCGCACGGGCGACGAAAAGGTGCTGGCGTCGAAAACCTATCGCGTGGGCGGGGTGGTGAGCGGCGCGGGCGCGGCCATTCATTCGTTCGTCGCCGATCCGATGAGCGTGCCCTACATCAACGAAAAGGCCGCCGACGATTACGAGATCGTGCTGGCGATGGGCCAGAGCGCCGGCGGCGGCCGCCGGCGCTGATTTTCCACAACCGGCCCCGCGCGCGCAGATTGACAGGGGCGGGCGCGGCCGGCACGTTCATCGCCGTCAGATGAAAGATCTTTCGCGGAAGAGACCGGCGCGCGAAGCGGGCCGGCGCCGAAGGCGCAACCGCCCCGGAAACGCTCAGGCAAAAGGACCGCGAAAGGATGACGCTCTGGAAAGCGGCGCGGTAAGCGCCCACCGACGGGGGTAACTCGCGCGCCGCGCGGGGAAATCTCTCAGGTCAAGGACAGAGGGGGCGCCGCACGCCGCGATTCGTCGCGCGCTGCGGCCGCAACCTCGATTCCGGAGCTTTCCTTGGCCCTCGCGCCGTTCACACATCCTCCCGCCGCCGCGCCGCACGCCGCCGTTTCCGCGCGGCCGCGCGACGTTTGCGCATGACTTCAGAAGGGCAATCCCATGGCTATCGTTCGCTACACCAAGGACCATGAATATGTGCGCGTCGACGGCGACATCGTCACGGTCGGCATTTCGGACCATGCGCAGTCGCAACTCGGCGACGTGGTGTTCGTCGAACTGCCGGCGGTGGGCCGCAAGGTCGAACAGGGCGGCGACGCGGCGGTGGTGGAAAGCGTGAAGGCGGCGAGCGAAGTCTACGCGCCGGTTTCCGGCGAAGTGGTGGAGGTGAACCACGAGCTGGAGGCCGCGCCCGCCACCGTCAACGAGGATCCGCTCGGCAGGGGCTGGTTCATGAAAATCCGCCTGTCCGACAAGAGCGAACTCGACGGGCTGATGGACGAGGCCGCCTATCTGGCATTCCTGAAAACGCTCGACTGACACGGGTCCCCATGCGCTATCTCCCCCACTCGCCCCAGGACCGCGCCGACATGCTCGCCCGCATCGGCGTGGAGAAGATCGACGACCTGTTCGTCGACGCGCCGCGCGACAAGCTGATCGACGGGCTGGTCGACCTGCCGCGCCGCAAGTCGGAACTGGAGGCGGAGCGCGCGCTCGCGCGTATGGCGGCGCGCAACACGCCGGCCTCGTCGGTTCCGTTTTTCGTCGGCGCCGGCGCCTACAAGCATCACGTTCCGGCCGCCGTCGATCACTTGATCCAGCGCTCGGAATTCCTGACCAGCTACACGCCCTACCAGCCGGAGATCGCGCAGGGCACGCTGCAATATCTGTTCGAATTCCAGACGCAGGTCGCAGCGCTCACCGCGATGGAGGTGGCGAACGCATCCATGTACGACGGCTCGACCGGCTGCGCGGAAGCGGTGCTGATGGCGCATCGCATCACGCGGCGGCGCAAGGCGGTGCTGTCGGGCGGGCTGCACCCCCAATACGCCGAGGTGGCGCGCACGTTGTCGGCGATGGCCGGGGATGCGGTGGAGACGATGGGGCCGGACGTGTCGGCGCGCGAGGACATCGTCGCGCGCATCGACAAGGACACGTCCTGCGTGGTCGTGCAATCGCCCGACGTGTTCGGCAATGTGCGCGATCTGCGCCCGATCGCCGAGGCCTGCCAGCGCAACGGCGCGCTGCTGATCGCGGTGTTCACCGAAGCCGTGTCGCTCGGCCTGCTCACGCCGCCCGGCGCGATGGGCGCCGACATCGTGGTGGGCGAAGGCCAGTCGATCGGCAACGGGCTCAGTTTCGGCGGACCGTATGTCGGCCTGTTCGCCACGCGCGAGAAATTCATCCGCAACATGCCGGGGCGCCTGTGCGGCGAAACAGTGGACGCCAACGGCAAGCGCGGCTTCGTGCTGACCCTCTCCACGCGCGAACAGCACATCCGCCGCGAAAAGGCGACGTCCAACATCTGCACCAATTCCGGCCTGTGCGCGCTGGCGTTCACGATCCACATGACGTTGCTCGGCGGCAGGGGCCTGCGCGAACTTGCGCGCGTCAATCATGCGAATGCGATCAAGCTCGCCGACATGCTGGGGGACGCCGTTCTCAACCGCTCGTTCTTCAACGAATTCACCGTGCGGGTGAAGGCGGACGCGGCCGCGCTCGTCGAACGGCTCGCCGCGCGCGGCGTGCTGGCGGGCGTCCCTGTCTCGCGCCTGCTGCCGGGCGCGGGGCTCGACGATCTTCTGATCGTCGCCTCGACCGAGATCAATTCCGACGACGACCGCGCGACGCTCGCCGCAGCGCTGAAGGAGGCCCTGTGATGGCGCACGAACACGCAATCGCGCCGCAACCGCGCCAGACCTTCACCGGCAATCGCGCGCTGGACATCGAGGAGCCGTTGCTGTTCGACATCGGCCGCGCCGACACGACGGGCGTCGACATCGACGCGCCGGGCGATTTCGCGCCGCGCCTCGGCGGCCTGGAACAGACGCGCGCGCCCGACCTGCCCGGCCTTTCGGAACCCGAAGCGGTGCGCCATTACGTGCGCCTATCGCGCATGAACTATTCGATCGACGCGGGCCTGTTTCCTCTCGGCTCGTGCACGATGAAGCACAATCCGCGCCTCAACGAAAAAATGGCGCGGCTGCTGGGCTTTGCCGACATTCACCCGCTCCAGCCGCAATCGACCGTGCGCGGCGCGACGGCGCTGATGGCCGAACTCGCGCACTGGTTGATGACGCTCACCAATATGTCGGCCGTGGCGCTGTCGCCGAAGGCCGGCGCGCATGGCGAACTCGCGGGCATGATGGCGATCAAGGCCGCCATCGTCGCGCGCGGCGAACAGGCGACGCGCAACGTGGTGCTCGTGCCCGATTCCGCGCACGGCACCAATCCGGCGACCGCCGCGCTGATCGGCTTCAGGGTGCGCTCGGTTCCCGCCGGCGAGGACGGGCTCGTCCATCCCGCCGCCGTGCGCGAAAAGCTCGGGCCGGACGTGGCCGCGATCATGCTCACCAATCCCAACACCTGCGGCCTGTTCGAGCGCGAGGTGGTCGAGATCGCCGCCGCCGTGCACGAGGCGGGCGCCTATTTCTATTGCGACGGCGCCAATTTCAACGCGATCGCCGGCAAGGTGCGGCCGGGCGATCTCGGCATCGACGCCATGCACATTAACCTGCACAAGACGTTCTCGACCCCGCATGGCGGCGGCGGGCCAGGCGCGGGGCCGGTCGTTCTGTCCGAACGACTCGCGCCTTTCGCGCCCGTGCCGTTCCTGCGCCGGGACGGCGAGGATTTCACGCTGGTCGAACATGCGACGGGCTCGCAGGCGTTCGGCCGCGTGACCGCGTTCCACGGGCAGATGGGCATGTATGTGCGCGCGCTCGCCTACATGTATTCGCATGGCGCCGACGGGTTGAAACAGGCGGCCGAAGACGCGGTGCTGAACGCCAACTACGTGCGCGCCTGTCTGTCGAATATCATGTCGCAACCGTTCGGCGACCGGCCGTGCATGCACGAGGTGCTGTTCGACGAAACGTGGCTGAAGAACACCGGCCTGACCACGCTCGATTTCGCCAAGGCGCTGATCGACGAGGGCTACCATCCGATGACGGTTTATTTCCCGCTCGTCGTGAAGGGCGCCATGCTGATCGAGCCCACGGAATCCGAGTCGCGCGCTTCGCTCGACCTGTTCGTCATGGCGATGCGCGATCTGGCGCTGCGCGCGCTGCGCGGCGAGAAGGAACGGTTCGAACACGCGCCGCGCTTCGCCCCGCGCGCGCGGCTGGACGAAACGCGCGCGGCGCGCAGCCCGGTGCTGAAATGGCGCAAACGCGCGCCGGTCGCGGACGCTGCGGAATAGCCTCCGCACGCGCCCTCGCACCGCTTCGCGCGCTGCCCTCTCCGCGCAACCGCGCTGAGGGTGTTCCCAAGGACAAAAAAAGCCGGCCAATGGCCGGCTTTTCTTTTGTGCTGCGCGCCGTTCAGTGCACGAGGCGCGCGATGTCCTTGATGCCCTGATCGACGAGGCTCGCGCCGCCGGGGCCGCGCGCTTCGGTTGTCAGGATCGTTTCGGCTGCCTTGACGGCCGCGTCGGCGGCCGCCGCGCGCACGTCGTTGGCGGCCTGCGCTTCCGCCATCGCGATCTTGTCTTCGGCCTGCTTCGTGCGGCGCGCGACGAAATCGGTCAGGCGGGCCTGCGATTCTGTCGCCATAAGCTCGGCTTCCTGCTTCGCCTGCGCGACGATGGCGGCGGCTTCGGCTTCCGCGTCCTTGCGCTTCTTCTCGAACGAGGCGAGCAGCGTCTGCGCTTCGGCGCGCAGTTTCTCGGCTTCCGCCAGTTCCTTCTTCACGCCCGCGATCCGCGCGTCGAGCGCGGAGACGATCTTGGAGTGCACGCCGTAATAGGCGAGCACGCCGAGGAACAGGACGAACCCGAGGGCGACGAAATGTTCGGCGTCGAAATGCATGTCGTCCCTCTCAGGCCTTCAGCGCGCCGGCGACGGCGGAGGCGATCGCGCCCGCGTCGACCTTGCGGCCGGTCAGTTGTTCGACGATGGCGCCGGCCGCGTCGGTGGCGATCGAATCGACGTTGGCCATGGCCTTCGCCTTGGTTTCGGAGATCTTGGCGTCGGCGGCGGCGAGCTTGGCGTTCAAATCGCTTTCGAGCGCCTTGCGCTTGGCTTCGGTCGCGGCGGCCAGGCTGCGGTGGGCTTCCTGCCCCAGTTCCTGCGCCTTGGCCCGGGCCTCGGCCAGCGTCTTCTCGTGCGCGACCTGAGCGGCCTGCGCCTGCGCCTGCGCGGCTTTCGCAGCTTCCAAATCGCCCGCGATCCTGGCGGCGCGATTCTCCAGAATGCGGCCGACGCGCGGCAGCGCCACGCGCGACATCAGCAGATAGAGAAGCCCGAAGGTGATCGCGAGCCACAAAAGCTGCGAGGCGAAATGGGTGGAGTCGAAAGGCGGGAACGCCCCGCCGTGATCGGCGGCGCCGCCGTGGGCCTGCGTGGTCGCGGTCGTGTTGCTGGCCATGATCTTTCCGCCTGGAGAAAATCGAAGACGCGCCCCGACCAACGCCGGGGCGCGCGAAACGTCACTTCACGAAAAGCAGGATGATCGCGACGAGGAACGCGAAAATGCCAAGACCTTCGGCAAGCGCCGCGCCGATGAACGCGCGGCCGAACTGGCCGTCGGCGGCCGACGGATTGCGCAGCGCGCCGGACAGGAAATTGCCGAAAATCGCGCCCACGCCGACGGCGGCGGCGCCCATGCCGATGGCGGCCAGACCGGCGCCGACGTATTTGGCTGCAACAGGATCCATTTTGAACTCCTTCAGGAGGTTTTGTGGGCGACTATCTGTTGTTGATGTTTATCAGTGGCCCGGGTGAATCGCGTCGTTGAGATAGACGCAGGTGAGAATGGCGAACACATACGCCTGCAGGAACGCGACGAGCAGTTCGAACGCGGTCAGCAGCGTGATGGCGATGAGCGGCAGCGGCGACAGAATGGCGTAGGCGCCCGCGCCCAGCAGCATGGCGACGAAGCCGCCGAACACTTTCAGCGTGATGTGGCCGGCCAGCATGTTGGCGAAAAGACGAACCGACAACGAAATGGGCCGCGACACGAACGAGATGATCTCGATCAGCACGATGAACGGCAGCAGGATCGGCGACACGCCCGACGGCACGAACAGATGCAGGAAATGCGCGCCGTGCTTCATCAGGCCATAGACGATGACCGTGCCGATGACGAGCGCAGCGAAAGCGAACGTCACCACAATCTGGCTCGTCACCGTATAGGCGCCGGGGATGAGGCCGATGAGATTGGCGAACAGCACGAACATGAACAGCGAGAACACGAACGGGAAGAAGCGCATGCCTTCCTTGCCGATGGTGTCGCGCACCGTGGAGGCCACGAATTCGTAAGCCATCTCGGCCGCCGCCTGCACGCGCGTGGGCACCACATGCGCGCCCGAGGTGCCCAGCACCATCAGCGCCGTCACCGCCAGGAAAATGATGACCATGAACAGCGAGGCGTTGGTGAAGGAAGCGTCCAGACCGCCGACATTCAGATGCAGAAGGCGCTCGATGTTGAACTGGTGGATCGGATCGATCGCCTGAGCAGGTGCGGCCACTTTCGAACCCTCTTCCCTTTCGCCCGCCACATGCGGACTGGCGCTATGCGCCGTGATTCCCGTCCGGCGTCAAGCGCCGTCTATTTCCGCGCGCCGGGATAGCCCGTCGCCTTGTTGCCCGTGGCGGTCTTGTAGACGCTCCAGAACCCCGCCGCCGTGCCCAGCCCCAGAAGGATCAGGAGCAATGCCGGCGACGTGCCCAGCCACTCGTCCGCCTGCCAGCCGATGAGCGCGCTCACGCCCACGGCCGCCACGAATTCCCCCAGCACCCGCGCGCCGAGCCCGAAGGCGCTGGCCAGCGCCCTGTCGGACTGCGGATCCGCCGTCCCGTCCTTGCCGGCGGGCGCCTTGTCCACCTCGGCGAGCTTCTCGGAAAGCTGCGAAAGCCGCGCTTTCAGGGCCGCATCGTCGTCTTCCGCCATCCGCAAAATCTCCACGCCCGACCGCCGCGAACCGCGCGCGCCGCGCGCACCGCCATTCGAAAACGTCAGAGCCCGAAGGTCCAGCGAAGGCGTGGGCCGCGCACTGCGCTCCCCCACAAAATCGCGCGCACATTATTTTCGGGGCAAAACGATGTCAAGGACGCGGCAGGTAATTGCAATATATTGAGAACGCAGAGCTTTATCTCGATTGGCGGGACGCGCGCCGCCGCCATGCGACGATTGTCCGACGCCGCCCGGCGCCACCGGTTTTTCTCTTGCGCCTCGCCTGGCGGACTGCGGCGGCGCAGGCGCCGCCAGCTTCCAGCCGTGATGCGGCGGCGCAGGCGCCGCCAGCTTCCAGCCGTGTTGCGGCGGCGCAGGCGCCGCCAGCTTCCAGCCGTGATGCGGCGGCGCAGGCGCCG
>ERZ1645187.111-NODE-111-length-78595-cov-102.536529_pt1 | contig 78595 bp, 66 predicted proteins | sample MGYA00575352_ERZ1645187 | MGnify/ENA primary metagenome ERZ1645187 (study PRJEB40837, sample SAMN11349314) | freshwater sediment metagenome | isolation source: river sediment | host: Sediment | place: India: Wazaribad , New Delhi | collected 2017-02-21 ... | reverse complement strand
GCGGCTCCTTCGCCCAGATCTTCTTCGCGGTGTTCATGGTGCTGGTGGCGATCGCGGCGCTCGGCTTCCTGGTGAAGCTGGTGCGGGTGCTGCTCAGCGGAGACGAGAACCGCGGCATCCTCTCGCTCACGTTCCTGGTGGTGGTCTCCGCCATCGTCGGCTGGTGGGTGATGAGCCGTTCCAACGTCAAGGGTGGCGCCGACTTCGTCATCCTGGCGATGTCGGTGGGCGTCACCTTCTCCTTCGCGGTGGCCTGCGTGAACTGGGTCTGCGACCGGCTGTTCGGCTTCCGCTTCCTGTCGAAGATCGCCCAGCAGGTGACCTTCGTCATGGTGCCGCCGCTGGCGCTGATCTTCCTGGTGCTCGGCACCATCTTCATCGGTGTCGCGACGCCGACCGAGGGCGGCGCCATGGGCGCCTCGGGCGCCATGCTGCTCGCCTGGATGAAGCGGACGATCGACAAGGATCCGAGCCGCTTCAACCTCACCATCGTGCGGCAGGCGACCGAATCGACCGCCAAGCTCTCCGCCTTCGTGCTGTTCATCCTGGTCGGTGCGCGCGTCTTCTCGCTCACCTTCTACGGCGTCAACGGCCACGTCTGGGTCGAGGAGATCCTGTCGGCGCTGCCGGGCGGCCTCTACGGCTTCCTGATCATCGTCAATCTGGCGGTGTTCCTGCTCGCCTTCTTCCTCGACTTCTTCGAGCTGGCGTTCATCGTCATCCCGCTCCTGAAGCCGGCGGTGGAGAAGATCTTCATCACCGATCCGACGGCGCTGGCCATCGCCGCGCAGTTCAACCTGACGTCGCCCGAAGACATCGCCAAGACGCTGATCATCTGGTTCGGCGTCATGCTCGGCGTCAACATGCAGACGTCGTTCATGCACCCGCCCTTCGGCTTCGCCCTGTTCTTCCTGCGCTCGGTCGCGCCGCGCAACCCCTACAAGGACAAGGTGACCGGCAAGACCATGGCGCCGGTGAAGACCAGCGAGATCTACTGGGGCGCGGTGCCCTTCGTGGTGATCCAGTTGATCATGGTCGTGCTGGTCATGACCACGCCGGGCATGGTGATCGGATCGAAGGAGGCGGTGAGCGCCGAGGACAAGGCGAAGGCCCTGAAGCAGCTCGACAACATCCCGCAGATCGACATCCCGGGGATCGACCTCGGCGGACCGCCGAAGTTCTGATACGCCGACGATCGCGCCACGAACGAATGGACGAAGGGGGGCCTCGCGGCTCCCCTTCCGCATTCTCGGGGTGGCGACCACGGCCGCGCGGTGGACGTGGCGATGCGGCGGACGGCGAAAAGGAAGAAGCCCGGGGAGCGCTCCCCGGGCTTCGACGGTCGATCTTTGCGGTCGGGGCTCAGCCCTTGGAGCGCGAACGGATCATGAAGGCGTCGTAGCCGAACTCGGCGATCTGCCACCACAGATACTGGTCGTTGCGGAAGGCCATCATGTGGTCATGGACCTTCTTGAAGTCGGCGTTGTCCTTGGAGATCTCGGCGTAGAGCTCGTTGGAGGCCTTGAGGGCGGCGTCCATGACTTCCGCCGGATAGGGATGGAGCTGGGCGCCGGCCTGGACCAGACGCTTCAGCGCCGCCGGGTTGCGGGCGTCGTACTTGGCCTGCATGTCGCCGTTGGCCATGGCTGCGGCGGAGGTCAGGATCGCCTGATAGGCCTTGGGCAGCTCCGCCCACTTGCCCTTGTTGATGAAGAAGTGCAGCGAGGCGCCGCCTTCCCACCAGCCCGGATAGTAGTAGTGCGGCGCGACCTTGTAGAAGCCGAGCTTCTCGTCGTCGAAGGGTCCGACCCACTCGGCGGCGTCGATGGTGCCCTTCTCCAGCGCCGGATAGATGTCGCCGCCGGCGATCTGCTGCGGCACGGCGCCGAGCTTGGCGAGCACGCGGCCGGCGAGGCCGCCGATGCGCATCTTCAGGCCCGACATGTCGGCGACGGTCTTGATCTCCTTGCGGAACCAGCCGCCCATCTGGGTGCCGGTGTTACCGCCCGGGAGCGAATAGATCTGGTGCTTGGCGAAGAACTCGTTGAGCAGATCCATGCCGCCGCCATGGTAGAACCAGGCGTTCTGCTGGCGGGCGTTGAGGCCGAAGGGCACCGCGGTGGCGAAGGCGAAGGTGGGATCCTTGCCGACGTAGTAGTAGGGCGCGGTGTGGCACATCTCGAGGGTGCCGTTGGTGACCGCGTCGGCGGCCTGCAGACCGGGAACGAGTTCGCCGGCGGCGAAGACCTGGATCTGGAAGTTGCCGTCGGTCGCCTCAGAGACCGCCTTGGCCATCACTTCCGAGGCGCCGTAGATGGTGTCGAGCGACTTGGGGAAGCTCGAGGTCAGGCGCCAGCTGATCTTCGGCGCGCTCTGCGCGATCGCCGGGGCGGCGAGAGCGGTGGTCGCGGCGGCGGCTACCGTGCCGGCGGAAGCCGTCTTCAGAAACTTGCGACGTTCCATATGTGCGTTCTCCTCCCAGAGAAACGAAGCGCGGCGTTCCTGCGCCGCGTCGGGACACTGCTTCCGAGACCCCTCCTCCCGAGGCGTCCCGGTCGCGTGGTTCGATCGGCCGACCGAGCCCCGTTCGAACGGTTCCGAGATCGGCGGATGGCGCATCTAAACCGATTTCAGTGCGTTGCGCCAGACGTCTCGTGGGCTGGGAAAAGCCTTCACACACAAGGATGTCGGCCGTGACCGCAACCGGAAACGCGAAGCGGCGGGACCCCGAGGGTCCCGCCGCTCCGAAAGCGTCCCGGCGAGGTCTCAGCCGCGCGAACGGGCGCGGATCATGAAGGCGTCATAGCCGAACTCGGCGATCTGCCACCACAGATACTCGTCGTTGCGGAAGGCCGTGACCGACTCGTGGAACTTCTTGAACCACTCGTTCTCCTTGGAGATCTCGGCGTAGAGTTCGTTGGCCGCCTTGTAGGCGGCATCCATCACTTCCGCCGGGAACGGGTGGAGCTGGGCGCCGGCCTGGACCAGACGCTTCACCGCGGCCGGGTTGCGGGCATCGTACTTGGCCTGCATGTCGACGTTCACATGCGCGGCGGCCGAGGTCAGGATGGCCTGATAGGCCTTCGGCAGTTCGGCCCACTTCTGCTTGTTGATGAAGAAGTGCAGCGCGGCGCCGCCTTCCCACCAGCCCGGATAGTAGTAGTGGGGGGCGACCTTGTAGAAGCCGAGCTTCTCGTCGTCGTAGGGGCCGACCCACTCGGCGGCGTCGATGGTGCCCTTCTCCAGCGACGGGTAGATGTCGCCGCCGGCGACGACCTGCGGCACGACGCCGAGCTTGGCCATGACGCGACCGGCGAGGCCGGCGATGCGCATCTTGAGGCCGTTGAGGTCGGAGACGGACTTGATCTCCTTGCGGAACCAGCCGCCCATCTGGGTGCCGGTGTTGCCGGCCGGGAAGCCGATGTAGTTGTACTTGTCGTAGAACTGGTTGAGCAGTTCGTTGCCGCCACCGTGGTAGAACCAGGCGTTGAGTTGGCGGGCGTTGAGACCGAAGGGCGCCGCCGTGCCGAAGGCGAAGGCCGGGTCCTTGCCGACGTAGTAGTAGGAGCAGGTGTGGCACATCTCGAGGGTGCCGTTGGTCACCGCGTCGGCGGCCTGCAGACCGGGAACGAGTTCGCCGGCGGCGAAGACCTGGATCTGGAAGTTGCCGTCGGTCGCCTCGGCGACCTGCTTGGCCAGCACCTCGGCGCCGCCGAAGATGGTGTCGAGCGACTTGGGGAAGCTCGAGGTCAGACGCCAGGCGATCTTGGGCTGGCTCTGGGCGATCGCCGGCGCGGCGAGCGTGGTCGCGGCGGCGACGCCGACCGTGCCGGCGGTGGCGTTCTTCAGGAACTGACGACGCTTCATCTGGGTTCTCCCTGAACTGGACGCGGCCCCTCCCCGGACTCCCGATCCGATCGAGTTCCGTCATCCGATGGTGCCGTTTGACAGGATCGAGCGGGCGCTGACAAGCCATTCTTCCGCATCGGTGCTTTCCCGGCAGTCGATGGCTCGCGGCTCACGCGCGCCCGCAGCCCGCGACATGGGCCTCGGCGGCGGCGAGATCGTCCCGGGTGTTGAGGTTGGCGAAGGGATCTCGGCCCTCGACGAGCGCGAAATCGACCACCACGCAGGGGCGGCTCTCGATCCATGTCATGACGCGACGGATCGTCCCATCGGCGAGGCCGGCGAGGAGCTCGGCCGCTTCTCCGCAGGGATGGAGCGCAGCGACCGGATGGATCCGGTCGGCCGAGCGGGCGACGGCCAGCGTTTCGCCATCGTCCGGAACCGCCGCCCGCAGGCGCGCCACCAGATCGAGCGGAAGGCCGGGCGTATCGACCGCCACCGTGGCGACGAAGCGCGGCGGCGGATCGAGGGTCGCGGCATGGAGGAGGCCGCTCGCCAGCCCGCCGAGCGGGCCGACGTTCTCGGCGAAGGGATCGGCGACGACCGGCAACCCGAGACCGGCGAATCGGGCCGGGTCGCCGTTGGCCGACAGCACCAGCCGGCCGACCTGGGGGGCGAAGCGCTCGGCGACATGGGCGACCAGCGGGCGACCGGCGAGCGGCACCAACGCCTTGTCGGCACCGCCCATGCGGCGCCCCTGGCCGCCGGCCAGGATCACGCCGAGGACGTCGTTCCGTCGGCTCACGGTCTCCACCTCAACGCTCCAGCCGAGCGATCAGGCTCGAGGTGTCCCAACGCCGGCCGCCCATCTTCTGCACCTCGGCGTAGAACTGATCGACCAGCGCCGTCACCGGCAGGTTGGCGCCGTTGCGGCGGGCCTCGTCGAGGACGATGCCGAGATCCTTGCGCATCCAGTCGACGGCGAAGCCGAAGTCGAACCTGCCCTCGTCCATGGTCTTCCAGCGGTTCTCCATCTGCCACGACTGGGCGGCGCCCTTGGAGATGGTGGCGATCAGCGTCTCGACGTCGAGGCCGGCCCGGTGGGCGAAGTGGATGCCCTCGGCGAGGCCCTGAACGAGGCCGGCGATGCAGATCTGGTTGACCATCTTGGCGAGCTGGCCGGAACCGGCCGGGCCCATCAGATTGCAGGCGCGGGCGAAGCTCATGATCACCGGCCGGGCCCGTTCGAACACCGCCGGCTCGCCGCCGACCATCACGGTGAGGACGCCGTTCTCGGCGCCGGCCTGGCCGCCGGAGACGGGCGCGTCGAGGAAGGCGAAGCCGCCGGCCTTCGCCGCGGCATCGAGCTCGCGGGCGACGTCGGCCGACGCGGTGGTGTGGTCGACGAAGATCGCCCCCGGGGCCATGGCGGCGAAGGCGCCGACCTCGCCGAGCGTCACCTGACGCAGGTCGTCGTCGTTGCCGACGCAGGCGAAGACGATGTCCTGACCCATGGCGGCCTCGGCCGGCGTCGCGGCGGCGCGGCCGCCGTGGGCGACGACCCAGGCTTCCGCCTTGGCGGCGGTGCGATTGTAGACGGTCACTTCGTGGCCGCCCTTCTCCGCCAGATGGCGCGCCATCGGGTGGCCCATCACTCCGAGCCCGAGAAATGCGACCTTGGCCATGCGTGTCTCCTGATGTGAGCGTCGGGGCGATCAGCGGATCGCGAAGGGGAAATATCGGGTGGCGAGGCGATCGAGCGTGCCGTCGCGATCGAGGTCGACGAGGGCCTTGTCGACGAGGCGGCCGAGATCGGCGTCCTCGCGGCGATAGGCGATGCCGGCACCGGCGCCGAAGTGGCGGGGAGCATCGACCCCGGCGCCGACGAAGCGCAGCCCGCGACCGACGAAGTCGCGATCGAGCAGGTCATAGAGCGCGAGGCCGTCGCCGAAGACGAGATCGAGGCGATCGGCGGCGAGCGCCTTCAGCGCGTCGGCCTCCTCGGGGAAGGTCTCGATACGGGCACCGGCGGGAGCGAAGACGGCGGCGAGCTGGGCGGCATGGGAGGTGCCGGCGCGCACCCCGATGCGCTTGCCCCCGGTCGCCTCGGGGCGCGGGTCGAGGGGCACGGCGTGATCGCGGCCGACGAAGCGCGGCAGGATGCGGTGATAGGCGGCGGTGAACTCGACCCGGCGACGCGCCTCCTCGGTGATCGGCTGGGAGGCGACGATGAGGTCGACCCGCTTGCCGAGGAGCGAGGGATAGAGTTCGTCCCAGCCGGGGGCGACGATCTCGCATTCGGCCTGAAGGCGGGCGCAGACGGCGCGGGCGACATCGACGTCGAAGCCGGCGGGCTTGCCGTCGTCGAGGCGGCTGAAGGGCGGATAGGCGCCGTCGGTAGCGATGCGGACACGCTTCCAGTCGCGCGCCTCGGCCGAACCGAGCGCCAGCGGGGCGAGGATCAGAAGAGCGAGCGGGGCGAGGCGCATGGGGCTCCGAAGACGGTCGGCGCGGGGAATCCTCTCGGCGGTCGCCGGAGCGCCCCTCATATCACGGTCATGGACCGCCGTCGCGGGGTCGAGCGCCTCGCTCACTCCCCGACGATCGGGCTCACGGTGCCGCCGACGTGGTGACCGACGGCGCCGAGACGGTCGCCGAGGCTGTCGCGGGTGTCCGGATCGAAGACCGCGATCGGGGCGGAGACGGCGAGGCTCGCCGCCGAGCCGACGGTGCCGGCCGCCCCCATCGCCACCGCGCCGAGGCGGTCGGCGAGGCCGACGCGGTCCTCCGAGACGCGCTGTCCGGCGATCAGGCGATTGCCGAGCAGGCGCACCACCTCGGGGCTCTCGGCGAACTTGCCGTGGTTGAGCCGGTCGCCGGTCTTGAGCGCGGTGAGATCGAGGACGGTGACGCCGTGCTTCTCCAGGCGCGAACGATGCGGCTCCTGCGAGGGATCGATGGCGCCGAGGCGGTCGACGCCGCCGGCGAGCCGTCGCGACAGGCCGAGCGCCTTGTCGTCGCGCGACACGAAGAGGGTCATGCGCGGGCGCGGGCCGATGCGGGCGATCTGGCGCTCGAAGACGTCGACGTCGAGATCGGGCGAGGCGAGGATGACGTTGCCGATCTTCTTCGGCACGCCGCCGTGCAGGGCGAGACCGCGCAGCGCCTCGACCGCCAGCCACGAGCCCATCGAATGGGCCATCACCGTCACCTCGGCGACGTCGGGATCGTCGCCGGCCGAGCGCAACAGCTTCTCCAGCGTGTCGCGCGACCAGTTGGTGCTCTCGCGATCGTAGACGTAGTCGAAGACCGAGCCGCGCGACGGCCAGGTGAAGAGCACCGGCGCGAAGTCGGTGCCGCTGTCGTGGACGATCTGGGCGAAGCGGAAGACCGCCTCCTCGTAGCGGGTGTTGAAGCCGTGGACGAAGAGCAGGACGCGGCGCTTCTGGGTGCGGCGGAACCAATCGCGGCCGTCGCGATCGGCGATCGAGCGGTCGTCGAGGACGGCGAAACTCGTCGCCGGATCGGCCGGCAGCCGCGTCGGCCACTGGATCTCGCCGGGCTTGCGGGCGCTCTCCGGCGGGATCGACACGACCAGGGCGTTCATCGAGGCGTGGCGGCCGCGCTCGCCGTCGAAGGGGCGGGCCGGATCGCCGGTGGCGGCGCGGGTGGTGACCACCAGCATGTCGACCTCGGAGGTGCCCTCGGCGGAAAGCGTCGTCGGCGCCATGACGCCGTCGGGCCGGCCGCCACAGCCGACGAGTGCGAGCGCGAGCGCGAGGGCCAGAACCCTCCCGAACCCGCCGGCCGACGTCATCGCCGAGAGTGCCGTCCTCATCGTCGTCCTCCGGGAGCCGTCCCGCCGCAGAAATCCGCGACAGTCTTAGCCGCCCGGGGCGTCGGTCACAACCCGTGGGACGCTGCCGGTTCAGCCGACGTCCTTGGCGGCGTTCTTGTCGACGACGACGTAGGAGAGCGGCAGCGCGGTCGTGTACTTGATCTGCTCCATGGCGAAGGAGGTCGAGACGTCGGCGATGTCGATCTTGGCGATCAGGCGCTTGTAGAAGCCGTCGTAGGCCTCGATGTCGGGCACCACGACGCGCAGCAGATAGTCGACCTGCCCGGCCATGCGGTAGAACTCGACCACCTCGGGCATCTGTGCCACCACCTCGGCGAAGCGCTTCAGCCACTCGTCGGAGTGGGTGTTGGTGGTGATGGCGACGAAGGCGGTGACCTTGGCGTTGACCTGCTTGGGGTCGAGGACGGCGACGCGGCGGGTGATCACCCCGTCCTCCTCGAGCTTCTGGATGCGCCGCCAGCACGGCGTCGTCGACAGGCCGACACGGCGGCCGATCTCGGCGACGGGGACGGTGCTGTCCTCCTGGAGGATCTGGAGGATCTTGCGGTCGATGCGGTCGATCACGGTGGACTCCCGGAAAGGACGGGAACGGCATTCCCGATTTCGTCTCTGAGAGGTGATCTCTTTTCGCCGCGACGTCAATTCGTTGCGGAAAATAAAAATCCATTCCCAAGAAATCCGAGATCGGCAGGATCCTACGATCGCTCGGCGACCAGTCGACGCAGTTCCGGTACCACCTCGGCCTCGAACCAGGGATGGCGTTTCAGCCAGCCGCTGTTGCGCCAGGAGGGGTGAGGCAGCGGCAGGACGCGCGGATGGACGGGGCGGGCGAGGATCTCGCGCCAGCGCGCCACCGTCTCGCCGAGACCCGCCCCGGCGTCGCGGCCGAGATGCCAGAGCTGGGCCGGACGGCCGACGGCGAGGACGAGATCGACCGCCGGCATCACCGCCATGGAGCGCACCCGCCACGCCGGGGCGCATTCGCGGCGCGGCGGCAGGTCGCCGCCGTGGGCGTCGTTGCCGGGGAAACAGAAGCCCATGGGCAGGAAGGCGAAGCGGGCACGGTCGTAGAAGGCGGCGCGATCGACGCCCATCCAGGCGCGCAGCCGATCGCCGGAGGCATCGTCGAAGGGAAGGCCGGAGGCGTGGACGCGGGTGCCGGGCGCCTGTCCGGCGACGAGGACGCGAGCGGTCGCCGAAAGGCGTGGGACCGGGCGCGGCTCGTGCGGCAAGGGCCGACCGAGGGGGCGATCGCGGCAGATGCGGCAGGCGACGATCTCGGCCTCGAGCGCGGCGACGGCGGCCTCTGCGGTCTCCTCGGGCATGGCGTCAGTCTCCCCAGCCGAACCAACGGTCGACCCAACCGCTGTTGCGCGCCTCTCGCCGGGCGCGGCGGAAGTCCTCCGGCCAAGCGAAGTCGCTCGACCACAGGCCGCGACGATGGGCGCGCGCATCGGCCTCCTCGCGCTCGTAGCCACCATAGGCGACCGCCCAACCGGAGCGCACCATCTCGGCATTGAGATCCGTCTCGCCGGCCCGGCAGCGACCGAGGCGACGGCCGTACCTGTCCTCGCGGCCCCAGGTGCAGGTGACGGGGCGCCCGCCGATCAGGTGGACGAGATGTTCGCGCGCCTCGCGGCCGCAGGGATGGGACATGCCGGCGAGGGTGCAGCTCTGGACACTCTCCGGTGCGTCGATGCCGCGGAGGCGGACGCGGACGCCGTCGAGGGTCAGGCTGTCGCCGTCGGCGACGTGGAGGCGGCCGCCCATGGTGGCGTCGGGGACCACGTAGGGGGCGACCACCGACCAGACTCGCCAACCGAGTGCCGCCAGGATCACCAGCAGCACCAGACCCAGGCGGCCGCGAAACGGCGCGATCGGAGGGCGGGGGAAAAGGGACATTCGGGACAAGTCGAAGAATTTTCCTTACGCTCGGGCAACCGACTCTCTCAGCGGTTCATTAAGCATTCGCCCTTAGCCTTCGTCGCATCGCAACACCCGAGTTTCGAGCCGACGAGGAACGGGCGTGACCACGGCGCAGCCCGCCAGCGAAAGCGCCGCCAAGACGGCGAGCAATGCCGAGCGCGCCGAGCGCCGTCGGCAGGTCACGCGCGCCGTCAGGGACCTGCGCGAACGGCTGGATTCCGACACCGACGTCAGGCCGGCCTTCGACTGGGAACTGATGGTCGAGCACGCGCGACTGCGGCTCGCCTCCACGGTGTGGATCTCCGGTCTCGTCGCCTTCATCGCGCTGGTCGGCTTCCTGTGGACCGACAAGGTGCTGATCGGCGCCTGGGCCTTCCTGGTGACGGCGGCCCATCTCTTCGGCCTCTACTTCGCCCGCGACTTCCTCAAGCTCGAACGCAAGGACGTCCGCCTGTCGACCTGGCGCCGGCGCTTCGCGGTGATCGACGGTTGCTTCGGATTGGCCTGGGCGGTGCTCTTCGTGCTGCCGAGCGAGGCGGCGATCGTCGCCGACGTGTTCCGGTTCTCCACGATGTTGATCGTGGTGGCGGTCACGGCGATGCTGGCGTCGAACCTGCAGGCGGCGATGTTCGCGGCGACCTTCCCGATCACGGTTGCGACCGCGCTCGGCTTCCTCGCCCGGCCCGACGTGGTGTTCCTGCCGGCGCCGTCGCATCAGGTGATCTTCGCGGTGATGGCGCTCACCACCCAGGCGTTCTTCATCCTGCTCGGCTGGCGGCTCTACAGCGCCTCGCTGGCGCAGATCGAGGCCCGGGCCGAAAAGGACGCGCTGATCGCCGAACTCGAACAGGCCAATTCGATCTCCGACGAGAGCCGGCGCAAGGCGGAGGAGGCGAACTACGCCAAGAGCCGGTTCCTGGCCACCATGAGCCACGAACTGAGGACGCCGCTCAACGCCATCCTCGGCTTCTCCGAGGTGATGCAGAACGAACTGATGGGGCCGCTCGGCAACGACATCTACAAGGGCTACGTCGCCGACATCCACGACTCGGGCCGGCATCTGCTCGAGCTGATCAACGAGATCCTCGACATCTCCCGCATCGAGGCGGGGCGCTACACCCTCAACGAGGAATCGGTGACGCTGCCCTTCATCGTCGAGGACTGCGCCCACATGATGGGGCTCCGGGCCCGCAACAAGGGGCTCACCATCGTCGAGCAATACGAGGACAACCTGCCGAAGATCTGGGCCGACGAGCGGGCGATGCGGCAGATCACCCTCAATCTCCTGTCCAACGCGGTGAAGTTCACACCGACCGGCGGCACCATCACGGTGAAGGTCGGCTGGACCGCCGGCGGCGGACAATACGTCTCGGTCAAGGACACCGGGCCGGGCATCCCCGACGAGGAGATCCCGATCGTCCTCTCCCGCTTCGGTCAGGGCTCGATCGCCATCAAGTCGGCCGAGCAGGGAACCGGCCTCGGCCTGTCCATCGTCCAGGCGCTGGTGCAGATGCACGGCGGCACCTTCAACCTCGCCTCGAAGCTGCGCGAGGGCACCGAGGTGACCTATACCGTCCCGCATTCGCGGGTGCTCGAGGTCATGCCGCGCATCGACGAGCGGCCGCGCCGGCGCGGCGTCACCGATCTCTCGGCGGCCGGCGCGACCGGCTCGGTGCTGGGCAGCGTGCGGCGGCAGATGGGGCGATGAGACCGCCCCGCCCCGTGTGCGACACGCTCCGATCCGATCGCTCTCAGTCTTCCTTGTTCGACACGCCGGCCTCGGCGAAGGTCGCCATGCCGGCATGGGCGGCGCAGGCGGAGCGCACGATCGAGGCGGCGATCGCCGCGCCGGTGCCCTCGCCGAGGCGCATGCCGAGATCGAACAGCGGCTTCTTGCCCATTACCTCCAGGGCGCGGCGGTGTGCCGGCTCGGCCGAGACGTGGGAGAAGACGCAGTGGTCGATCGCCGCCGGATTGAGGGCGTAGACCACCGCCGCGGCGGCGGAGGTGACGAAGCCGTCGACCACCACCGGGACCTTCTGATGACGGGCGCCGAGGATCGCGCCGACCATCGCCGCGATCTCGCGACCGCCGAGGCGGCGGAGGATCTCGAAGGGATCCTTCTCGTCGCCGATGCGCGCCACGGCGGCGGCCACCACCTTCGCCTTGTTGGCGAGCGCCGCGCCGGTGACGCCGGTGCCGGGGCCGACCCAGTCTTCCGCGGTGCCGCCGAAGAGGGCGAGGTAGATCGCCGAGGCGACCGCGGTGTTGCCGATGCCCATCTCACCGAGGCAGAGGAGATCGGTGCCGCCGGCGAGCGCCTCCATGCCGAAGGCCATGGTTGCGGCGCAGCCGGCCTCGTCGAAGGCGTCCTGCTCGGAGATGTCCGGGGTCGGGAAGTCGAGGGCGAGTTCGAAGACCTTGAGGCCGAGATCGCTCGACATGCAGATCTGGTTGATCGCGGCACCGCCGGCGGCGTAGTTCGCCACCATCTGCTTGGTCACCTCGGAGGGGAAGGCGGAGACGCCCTTGGCGGTGATGCCGTGATTGGCGGCGAAGACCGCGACCAGCGGCTTGTCGATCTTCGGCGGGGTCTTGCCGCCATGGGCCGCGACCAGTTCGGCGATCTCCTCGAGCCGGCCGAGCGAGCCGGGGATCTTGGTCAACTGGGCGTCGCGGGCGCGGAAGGCGGCGACCGCCGCCTCGTCCGGGCCGGGAACGAGATTGACGAGATCGCGGAAGTCGTCGAAGGGATTGGCGGACATGGTGGGCCTCGGAAGGGTTCGGTTCGCCGCCGTCTATACCCGCCGCCGCCTCGCGGCAAGCACCGGGGCGACCAGTTGCCGTCTCGGCGCGACGGGACGCGGGTCGAGATCGCGCCGCGCGCCTCGACCGAACCGGAGCATCGAACGAGCGCCGACGCCATGTGAGCCCGAGGGAGCAGGGACGAGGGTGGACGAAGACCGTAGAGCACAGGACGACGATCGTTCACCGTCGAGCGAACGGCCCGGGCGGTCGCCCGAGGCGGCGCCGACGCCCGGCGGGCCGGTGTTCGTGCTGCTCGCCGAATTCGCGGCGATGGTGCGCTTCTATTCGCGCCTGCCGATGCCGATCCTTGGGCCGGCGGACGACCCCGCCGCCCCTCCCCCGTTCGGCCGGGCGGTCCGAATGCTGCCCTGGGCGAGCCTGATCATCGCGGCCCCGGCGGCCTGCGTGGCGACGCTGCTCGCCTGGACCGACCTGCCGGGGCTGGTGGTCGGGGCGCTGGTCGTGGCGATCCTCGCCGCCGTGACCGGGGCCTTCCACGAGGACGGGTTCGCCGACGTCGCCGACGGCTTCGGCGGCGGCCACACGGTGGAGCGACGGCTCGAGATCATGAAGGACAGCCGCATCGGCGCCTTCGGCGGGGTGGCGCTGGCCGGCCAGTTCGTGCTCAGAGCGGCGCTCTTCGGCGAGGCCGTCGATCGCTTCGAAGGTGACGGCGCCGGACTGGCGGTGCTGGCCGCCGCGGTGGTTGCGCGGGTTCTGCCGCCGACGCTGATGGCGGCGCTGCCGCCGGCGCGGCCCGATGGACTCGGCCGCGCCGCCGGCCGGCCGGAAGCCCAGGCCCTCCTCGCCTCGTTGGTGGCCGGCGGGGCGATCTGGTTCGTCGCCACCGCCATGCTCACGGGTTCGGCGATGCCGCTCGTCGGGCTCGCCTCAGCGATCGCCGCCGTCCTCGGCCTCGGGCTGTGGGCCCGCGCCAGGATCGGCGGCTTCACCGGCGACGTCGTCGGCGCCGGCACCATCGTCGCCGAGATCGCGGCGATGGTCGGGTTGCTGGTGTGACGTGGCGCCGGGCTCGACCGCAGCACCCGTACCGGCCGAGTGAGCCTGGCTCGGCGGCCGGGGGCTCGGCAGCGGGTCCGGTCTTTCGGCATCGGCACACGGCTGGGGCCGAAGCGTATCGATGCTGTCGTCGAGGGACTCCGCATCGCGGCCGAGCGATCGGGCGATCCGCTCCCAGATCTCGCGCAGCCGGTGGACGTGGAGATCGTCGACGATGGTGCGGACGACGTGCAGTATGGTCGCGTCGACATCCTCCGCCGACAGGACGTACCGGGGCGCCTTCTTGGGATCGTCTTCGTCGAAGTGAGGGTTCTCGGTGAAGATGCGCGACGGCTCGCCCACCAGTCGCCGCGTATAGGTCTCGAAGCTCTCGTTGTCGTTCGCTCCGATCGGCCGCACCTGGAAGCCACCGGGACCGGCCGCCGCGACGACGCTCGAGAGCGCGCAGGTCGGAGTGAACAGGATCGATCCGACGATCCGTCGCAGCTGGTGGGTGGTCCGACGGCTCTGCACCACACGTTCCAGATCGAAGATGGTGCGGATGTTGTACTGGCGCAGGACCATGAAGCGCTCCAGCCCGACGATGATGCAGAGCTGCGCCTGCGCGACCCAATCGATCGCCTGATAGATGCCGTAGGGCGATTCCACGTGCAGGAGGATCGGATTGAAGGTGGCGAGGTTCTGGACCTCGTAGATTCCGATCTCCTCCAGTCGATAGCGGGTCGAGAAGTCGATGCCGTCGATGACGTCGAGCGACACGGACAGGGTGCTGTCGTTGAACCGATTGTCGCTGCGCTTGATCAGTTGGAAGAGCCAACCGATGGCACGTGTCGATGTGAGCTGCCGGCCGATCGTGTAGAGGAACTGGATGCCGGCGTCGGGGACGCAACCGATGACGAAGGCGCCGAGCACGACCAGACCCTCGCCGACCCCCTGAGACGCCGCCTCCGACGCACCCTCGGGACGGAGGCCCAGGCCGAGACGGTCGAGGATGGTGCCGTAGGCCAGCACCACGATGGCCGTCTCCAGGAAGTGGCCGAAGGCTCGCAGAGCCGTCCGCCCGGACAGGTCGAAGACCGAGACCGCCCGCATCAGATAGCGCAACGTGTAGAAATAGGCTCCGAGCAGGCCGACGGTGAGAAGCTTCATTCCCTGCGGACCGGCGACGAATTCGACCAATCGGCAGACCGGATCCGGCCAGGCACCGAACAGCAACATCGTCACTGCCGAAACGGCCAGCGCATAGGGCACGAAGGCGACGAGCAGTGCGCGGTTCGCCGGGATCCGATACAATCGGGCCTTGGCCACGAGTTCGTAGAGTTCCCTCGACGTCAACGACGACGCCCCGTCGGCGCGAATTCTCTCGATCCTCTCCGGATCGATCAGCGGAAAGAGATCGATGATGTACTTCGTCACCACGAACTCGAAGGACGGCGAGTGCGGCGTCCGGACGGGGCCCTTGGCATTGCCTTCGAGGAGATTGCGACGGAACTCCTCGATGAGCTTGATGCGGCGGATGCGAACCTCATGATTGACGACGATGAAGACGAGTGGCGTCAGCAAACCGAGGACCAACACCACCCAGCCCGACGTCGCAAACTGAAAAACACTCATGGCCACTCCTCCCCTCGGCCACAGGAAAGGACCCATCTTAGGTTTTAGATTGCATCAATTCAACCAATTCAGTCGTTCGGGGCGATTTGCATCGCGTGGCGGTGCCGCGCTACCAAGAGAACCCGGCCCCTGCACGAAACCGCAACGATGACCGATCCCGACCTGCCCGTCCCCTCGCCCTGCCGGCGGCAATGTCAGTTGCATCCGATCGATCGGGTCTGCCTCGGCTGTTTCCGGACGATCGACGAGATCTCGGATTGGGCGCGGCTCGACAACCCGGTGCGGGCGCGGATCGTCGGAGAGCTGCCGGCGCGGCGAGCAGCCTGGGAGAAGGCGCCGAAGCGGCGGCGGTTCTGAAGAGACTTCATACTGGGCTCATGAAATTCGGACTCGTCCGAATTTCATGAGCGTCACGGCCTGACCGGCCGACGCCCGTTCGGGCTTGCCTTCGCCGACGATGTCTCGAACAGGTCGAAACTCCGTCGGCTCGGCATCAGGCGGCCGGTGGTTCCACCGCCTCGCGCGCCGGTCGGCGGACGGCGGCGAGCGCCTCGCGCAACACCTCGAGGCCGGCACCGGGTTGGACCGAGCGCACCGTGAGGATCCGCCGCCAGACGCGGGCGCCGGGGCGGCCGGCGAAGAGGCCGAGCATGTGGCGGGCGACATGCGAGAGCCTGCCCCCGGCGGCGAGAACCTCGGCGACGTAGGGCTCCATCGCCTCGACCACCGCGAAGGGATCGGCGTCGGGGCCGGGCGCGCCGAAGAGGCGGCGATCGACGGCGGCGAGCAGGTCCGGCGTCTCGTAGGCGGCGCGGCCGAGCATGACGCCGTCGAGGGTGGTGCCGTCCTCGCGCGGGGCGAGCAGCGTCTCGGCCTCGTCGAGGCTGCGGATGCCGCCGTTGATGGCGACGTGGAGCGTCGGGTGAGCCCGCTTGACGTCGTAGACGAGGCCGTAGTCGAGCGGTGGGACGGAGCGGTTCTCCTTCGGGCTGAGGCCCTGGAGCCAGGCCTTGCGGGCATGCACCGTCAGGCTGTCGATGCCGGCCGCGACGATCCTGTCGACGAAGGCCGGCAGCATGTCGCTCGGGTTCGCGTCGTCGATGCCGATGCGGCACTTGACCGAGACGGGGATCGCAACCGCGCTCCGCATCGCCGCGACGCAGTCGGCGACCAGATCCGGCTCGGCCATCAGGCAGGCGCCGAAGCGGCCGGACTGGACCCGATCGGAGGGGCAGCCGCAGTTGAGGTCGATGCGGTCGTAGCCGTAGCCCTCGACGACGCGGGCGGCCTCGGCGAGCTGCGCCGGGTCGGAGCCGCCGAGCTGGCAGACGATCGGGTGTTCCTCGGGCGAGAAGCCGAGGAGGCGATCGCGATCACCGTGGATGATGGCCGGCGCCGTGACCATCTCGGTGAAGAGCGCGGCGCGGCGCGTCAGCCGGCGATGGAAGACGCGACAGTGGCGGTCGGTCCAATCCATCATCGGGGCGACGGAGAAGCGCAGGGCATCGGCGGCGCGGGTGCGCACGCCGTCCTCGGGCTTCCTCATCGTACCGCTCGGTCCGCTCATGCGGCGTCAGGCCTTCTTGAGGAACTCGGTGCGCAGCACCAGGCCCTTCACCTTCTCGGCGTTGCACTCGATCAGGTCGGGGTCGTCGGTGAGGCGGATGTTCTTGACCATGGTGCCGCGCTTCAGCGTCACCGAGGTGCCCTTGACCTTGAGGTCCTTGATGACGGTGACGCTGTCGCCGTCGGCGAGGCGGTTGCCGTTGGAGTCCTTGACGACGACGTCGCTCATCGATCGATCCTCTCGCGGCGATCGGCGATCGCGCGGACTGGGAGGGGCCGCCGGCGAGGGGCCGGGCGGTCGGGAGCGCCCTTCCTACTCGGGCGGAGGCGGCAAAGGCAAACGGGAAGTGGGCTGCGGAAGAGGTGGTTTGCAGCGATCTCGAACTCGCGAGGATCGAAGGCATCGCCGCGAACGCCCCTTCTCCCCTCGCGGGAGAAGGTGGCCGAAGTCCGGATGAGGGGGCTGGGCCTCTCCGCGAACGTCGGCGTTCGCCGCATCGCCCGGCTGCCGCTCACGCGGCGCCCCCTCATCCGGCCCTGCGGGCCACCTTCCCCCGCGAGGGGGGAAGGAAGAGGGGGGCTTCCCATCGCGGTGCCTCGAGGACGCCGTGAGAAGGCGTCACCGCCTCACCGGCCGATCCGCGTCGCCTCCCCGCCCTCGATCGCGAACTTCGGGGCGGCCTCCTTCAACTCCACGCCGGTCAGCTTCAGTCGCAGCGCCTCGCGGATCAGCCACGCCAGCTTGTGGCCGGCCTCCTCGGGGCTCTGGCCGTGGGCGTGGATGTTGGAGAGGCAGTTGCGCTCACTGTCCTTGCGGCCGGGAACCGGGCGGAAGGTGAGGTAGGCGCCGAGGCTGTCGGCGGCGGTGAGGCCGGGGCGCTCGCCGATCAGCACGGCCACGACGGCGGCGTTCATCGCGGCGCCGACGATGTCGCCGAGCGCCACGCGGGCCTGTCGGGCGAGGACCACCGGGCCGATCGTCAGCCCGTCGAGGCGGCGGGCGGTCGCCTCCAGCGTCGCCACGGCGTTGGCGTCGACCGCCGCCGCGGAGAGGCCGTCGCCGATCACGAAGACGACGTCGAAGGGGCCGGCGGGGAGCTTCTCCACCTCACCCTCGGCGAGACGACGGCCGAGATCGGGGCGGCGTAGATAGGTCGGCCGGTCGGGGGCGGCGGAGGCGAGGCGGATCACCTCGCGGGGCGCGAGCGCGGCGGCTACGCCCTCGAAATCGCCGGCGCCGTGGACCGCGTCGCGGGCGGCGGCGTGAGCCATCTGGAAGTCGAGCAGGGCTCTCGTCGGCAGGCCGTCGCCGGCGCGGCCGAGGCCGATGCGGGCGCGGGTGAGGCGGCGGAGCCTCTCCCAGGTGTCGAGGGTCTCGCTCATGCCGCACCTCCGATGGCCAGGAGCCGCCGGGCGGATCCGGGGTCGGGCGGCAGCGCCGGCAGTCGGCCGGCCGCGTCGAGCAGGCCCATGCGACCGAGCCACGCCTCGAATTCGGGGGCGGGTTTCAGCCCGAGCAGGTGGCGAAGACGGACGATGTCGTGATGCGACAGGCTCTGGTAGTTGAGCATGATGTCGTCGGCGCCGGGCACCGCGATGAGGAAGTTCACCCCGGCGTTGGCGAGGAGCAGGGCCAGGACGTCCATGTCGTCCTGATCGGCCTCGGCGTGGTTGGTGTAGCAGACGTCGACGCCCATCGGCACGCCGAGGAGCTTGCCGCAGAAGTGATCTTCCAGGCCGGCGCGGGTGATTTCCTTGGCGTCATAGAGGTATTCGGGACCGATGAAGCCGACGACGGTGTTGACCAGCAGCGGCGAGAAGGCGCGGGCGACGGCGTAGGCGCGGGCCTCGACCGTCTGCTGGTCGACGCCGTGATGGGCATCCGCGGAGAGCGCCGCGCCCTGGCCCGTCTCGAAATACATGACGTTCGATCCGACCGTGCCGCGTTTCAGGGACAGCGCCGCCTCCTGCGCCTCCTTCAGGATCGACAGCGTCACACCGAAGCCCGCGTTGGCGGCCTCGGTCCCGGCGATCGACTGGAAGACGAGATCGAGGGGCGCGCGCTTCTCGATCGCGGCGATCGAGGTGGTGACGTGGGCCAGCACGCAGGACTGGGTGGGGATGTCGAAGCGGGTGCGGATGTCGTCGAGCATGGTGAGCAGCGAGACGCAGCTCTCGACGTTGTCGGTCGCCGGGTTGATGCCGATGACCGCGTCGCCCATGCCGTAGAGCAGGCCGTCGAGGGTGGCGGCAGCGATGGCGGCGGGGTCGTCGGTCGGGTGGTTGGGCTGGAGGCGAGCGGCGAGGCGGCCGGGCAAGCCGATGGTCGAGCGGAAGCCGGTCACGACCCGCGCCTTGGCGGCGATGGCGACGAGATCGCCGTTGCGGCAGAGCTTGGAGACGGCGGCGACCATCTCCGGCGTCAGGCCGGGGGCGAGACGGGCGAGCGCCGGCCCGTCGGCAGCGTCGGAGAGGAGCCACTCGCGGAACTCGCCGACGGTCAGCGAGGCGACGGGGGCGAAGGCGGCCTCGTCGTGAGTGTCGACGATCAGGCGAGTGACCTCGTCGGTGTCGTAGGGGATCACCACGTCCTCGAGGAAGCACTTCAGGGCCACGTCGGCGAGCGCCATGCGGGCGGCGACGCGGCGAGTGTCCGACGAGGCGGCGAGGCCCGCGAGTTCGTCGCCGGAGCGGCGCGGACTGGCGCAGGCGAGGAGCTCGGCGAGGCCGGTGAAGACATGCGTCTCGCTGGCATGGATGGTCTTGAACCTGCGGGATCGCATCGGCGCTCGGCCCTCTCGAACGGTCGTCCGAGGGCGAGCATGCAACGGCGGGACGGGCGGGGGAAGAGGCGGGTCGCGGCAGGATGCCACGCGACTGGGCAGAGACACCCGGACGGGAACGAAACGGCCGCCGGATCGCTCCGACGGCCGCGGTCTCGTCGTGACGGTCGCCTCCACCGTCAGTCGCGGAACACGACCGTCCGGTGGCCGTTGATCAGCACGCGATCGTCGAGGTGATGGGCGAGCGCCAGCGCCAGCACGCGGCGTTCGATGTCGCGGCCCTTGCGGACCAGCGCGTCGGGCGTGTCGGCATGGGAGATGCGCTCGACGTCCTGCTCGATGATCGGGCCTTCGTCGAGATCGGCGGTGACGTAGTGGGCGGTGGCGCCGATCAGCTTCACGCCGCGCTCGTGCGCCTGATGATAGGGCTTGGCACCCTTGAAGCCGGGCAGGAACGAGTGGTGGATATTGATGCAGCGACCGGAGAGCTCGGCCGAGAGCTCGTTCGACAGCACCTGCATGTAGCGGGCGAGCACCACCATCTCGGTGCCGGTGGTCTCGACGAGCCGCATGAGGGCCTCCTCCTGCTGCCGCTTGTTGGTCTTGTCGACCGGCAGATAGTGGAAGCTGGTGTCGGTGAACTCGAGGTGGGTGAAGGTCGAGCGCGGATGGTTGGAAACGACCGCGGTCACGTCCATCGGCAGTTCGCCGATGCGGTTGCGATAGAGCAGGTCGGCGAGGCAGTGGTCGAACTTCGACACCATGATCAGGACCTTGCGCCGCTCGGCGCGGTCGCGCATCCGCCAGTCCATGCCGAAGCGCTCGGCGACGGTGGTGAACCCCGAGCGCAGCGCCCGGATGTCGCCGGCCTCGATGTCGAACACGACGCGCATGAAGAAACGGCCGGACAGCGTGTCGTCGAACTGCTGCGCCTCCGAGATGTTGCAACCCGCCTCGAACAGATAGGTCGAGACCGCGGCGACGATGCCGGGGCGGTTGCTGCAGGAGAGGGCGAGCACGAAGTTGGAAAGCGACATCGAAGAACCTCGGATGTTCGGCCGTTGGATGCGCCGACAGTGCGGAGAAGAGGGGCGCGCCGCACGCGCCGGAACGTCCTGTCCTCGCTCGTACGCGACGTCGAAAACGACATCGCCGGAACGGGACGGTTGCCTTAGCGCGATCGCCGCGCCCGGTCGAGTGCCGGATAGTCAGGGGCACCGAGAGCGCCCGCCACAGTGTGCCCGCGCGGGAACGATCGACGTTCAGTCCTCGGCCGGCGTCGGCGCGAGGCGCTCCGCCGCCGCGCGGGCGACGGGCGAGAGGCCCTCACCGCCGGCCGCCAGATGGGCGGCGAGGCCGGAGCGCATGCGGCCGTCCCAGTTGTCGACGATGTGCTTCGCCGTCGCCTTCGCCGCATCGCCGCGCTGGGCGGCAAAGAAGCCGGCGATCTGGTTGGCCATGGTGACGAGTTTGGAAGTGTCCATGGTCCTCACTCCGCCGCCGAGATGCGCCGCGACGCCGCCGCCTGCGCCGCATAGTCCTCCTGCCAGCGGGACGGCCCGTTGGAAGGCGAGATCTGCACGGCGGTGACCTTGTATTCGGGGCAGTTGGTGGCCCAGTCGGAGTTCTCGGTGGTCACCACGTTGGCCTGGGTCATCGGGTGGTGGAAGGTGGTGTAGACGACGCCCGGCGCCACCCGGTCGGTGAGGACGGCGCGCAGCGAGGTCTCGCCAGCGCGGCTCTGGATCTTCACCCAGTCGCCGTCGCGGATGCCGCGGTTCTCGGCGTCCGCGGGATGGATCTCGAGCACGTCCTCGGCATGCCAGGCGACGTTCGCCGTCCGCCGCGTCTGGGCGCCGACGTTGTACTGGGAGAGGATGCGACCGGTGGTGAGGAGAAGCGGGAAGCGTGGGCCGGTCTTCTCCGTGGTCGGCACGTAGTCGGTGATCATGAAGTTGCCCGAGCCGCGCACGAAGCCGTCGACATGCATGATCGGCGTGCCGTCGGGCGCCTTCGCATTGACCGGCCACTGCAGTGTCTCGCGCTCCAGACGCTCGTAGGTGACGCCGGCGAAGGACGGGGTCGAGCGGGCGATCTCGTCCATGATCTCGCTCGGATGAGTGTAGCCCCAGTCGAGGCCCATGGCTCTCGCCAGATCGCGGGTCGCCTCCCAATCCGCCTTGCCCGACTTCGGCGTCATCACCTTGCGCACCCGCTGGATGCGCCGTTCGGCGTTGGTGAAGGTGCCGTCCTTCTCGAGGAACGTCGCGCCGGGCAGGAAGACGTGGGCGTAGTTGGCGGTCTCGTTGAGGAACAGATCCTGGACGACGACGCATTCCATCGCTGCGAAGGCAGCGGCGACATGGGCGGTGTTGGGGTCGGACTGCAACAGGTCCTCGCCCTGGATGTACATGCCCTTGAAGGTGCCCTCGATCGCCGCGTCGAACATGTTGGGGATTCTCAGGCCCGGCTCGGCGTCGAGCGTCACCCCCCACAGATCCTCGAACAGCCCGCGCACCGCGTCGTCGGAGACGTGGCGATAGCCCGAGAACTCGTGCGGGAACGAGCCCATGTCGCACGAGCCCTGGACGTTGTTCTGACCGCGCAGCGGGTTCACGCCGACGCCGCGCCGGCCGATGTTGCCGGTCGCCATGGCGAGATTGGCGATCGCCATCACCGAGGTGGTGCCCTGGGAATGCTCGGTGACGCCGAGGCCGTAGTAGATGGCGCCGTTGCCGCCCTTGGCATAGAGCCGCGCCGCGCCGCGGATCTCCGCCGCCGGCACGCCCGAGATCTTCTCGACCTCCTCCGGCGAATGCCGCGGATCGGCGACGAACTCCGCCCAGGCGGCGAAGGCGTCGAGGTCGCAGCGCTCGGTGACGAAGGTCTGGTCGATCAGCCCTTCGGTGACGATGACATGGGCGAGCGAGGTCAAGACCGCGACGTTGGTGCCGGGCCTGAGCGCCAGATGATGCGCCGCCTCGATGTGCGGGCTCTTCACCAGATCGATGCGGCGCGGATCGATGACGATCAGCTTCGCCCCCTGGCGCAGCCGCTTCTTCAGCCGCGAGCCGAACACCGGATGGCCGTCGGTCGGGTTGGCGCCGATGACGATGACGACGTCGCTGTCCTCGACCGAATCGAAGTCCTGCGTCCCCGCCGAGGTGCCGAAGGCGACCTTGAGGCCGTAGCCGGTCGGCGAATGGCAGACGCGGGCGCAGGTGTCGACGTTGTTGTTGCCGAAGCCGGCGCGGATCAGCTTCTGAACGAGGAAGGTCTCCTCGTTGGTGCAGCGCGACGAGGTGATGCCACCGATCGAGCGCTTGCCGTATTTCGCCTGGATGCGGCGGAACTCGGAGGCGGTGTGGGTCAGCGCCTCCTCCCACGAGACCTCGCGCCACGGCTCGGAAATCGACGAGCGGATCATCGGCTTGGTGATGCGGTCCCGGTGCTGGGCATAGCCCCAGGCGAAGCGGCCCTTGACGCAGGAATGGCCGCGATTGGCCTCACCCGCCTTGTAGGGCACCATCCGCACCAGTTCCTCGCCGCGCATCTCCGCCTTGAAGGTGCAGCCGACCCCGCAATAGGCGCAGGTGGTGACGACCGACCGCTCCGGCTGGCCGATGTCGATCAGCGTCTTCTCCGACAGCGTCGCCGTCGGGCAGGCCTGGACGCAGGCGCCGCACGAGACGCATTCGGAATCGAGGAACGGCTCGTTCATCCCCGGCGACACCCGGCTGTCGAAGCCGCGGCCGGAGATGGTCAGCGCGAAGGTGCCCTGCACCTCGGCGCAGGCGCGGACGCAGCGCGAGCAGACGATGCACTTCGAGGCGTCGTAGGTGAAATAGGGATTGCTCTCGTCCTTGGTCAGGTCGAGATGGGTCTCGACTCCCGAGCCGAAGCGCACGTCGCGCAGGCCCACCTTGCCGGCCTGGGTCTGCAATTCGCAGTTCCCGTTGGCGGCGCAGGTCAGGCAGTCGAGCGGGTGGTCGGAGATGTAGAGCTCCATCACTCCGCGACGCAGCTTCTTCAGCCGCTCCGTCTGGGTGTGGACGACGAGCCCCTCGGCGACCGGCGTGGTGCAGGACGACGGCGTGCCGTTGCGCCCGTCGATCTCGACGATGCACAGCCGGCAGGAGCCGAAGGCGTCGACCATGTCGGTGGCGCAGAGCTTGGGGATCTCGGTGCCGATCTCCATCGCCGCCCGCATGATCGAGGTGCCCTCGGGCACCGTCACCGAACGGCCGTCGATGGTCAGCGTCACCGTCTTGGTGGACTTCGAGGCGGGTGTGCCGAAATCGGTCTCGTGGACGAGGCTCATGGGCGCATCCTCACTCGGCGGCGGCGCGGGCGGGCGCGCGGCGGAAGTCTTCGGGGAAATGGCTGAGGCTCGACGTCACCGGATAGGGGATGAAGCCGCCGAGCGCACACAGCGAGCCGAACTTCATCGTCTCGCAGAGGTCGGTCAGCGTCTCGAACGTCGTGTCGGTGGCGCGACCGGCGAGGATGGTCTCGACCAGTTCGCGCCCGCGCACCGTGCCGATGCGGCAGGGGGTACACTTGCCGCAGCTCTCCGCCGCCCCGAACTCGAAGGCGAAGCGGGCCTGCTCGGCCATGTCGACGGTCTCGTCGAAGACGGTGATGCCGCCGTGGCCGATCAACCCGCCGGCGGCGGTGAAGGCCTCGTAGTCGTAGGGAACCTCGAAGAGCGAGGGCGGGAAATAGGCCCCGAGCGGCCCGCCGCACTGCACCGCCCTGACCGGCCGGCCCGAAGCGGTGCCGCCGCCGATCTTGTCGACGATGTCGCCGAGCGTCAGGCCGAAGGCGGTCTCGTAGAGGCCGCCGTTCTGCACGTTGCCGGCGATCTGGATCGGCATGGTGCCGCGCGACCGGCCCATGCCGAAGTCGGCGTAAGCCTGCGCGCCGTCGGCGAGGATGGTCGGGATGGTGGCGAGCGACAGGAGGTTGTTGATCACCGTCGGTTTGCCGAACAGCCCGGCGACCGCCGGCAGCGGCGGCTTCGCCCGCACGATGCCGCGCTTGCCCTCGAGGCTCTCCATCAGCGCCGTCTCTTCGCCGCAGACATAGGCCCCGGCGCCGACGCGCAGTTCCAGCTCGAAGGCGTAGCCGGAGCCGTCGACGCTGCGGCCGAGGTGGCCGGCGGCTCGGGCGATCTCGATCGCCTTGGCGAAGGTGGCGTTGGCGTGCGGATATTCCGAGCGCGAATAGACGTAGCCCTTGGAGGCGCCGACGGCGAAGCCGGCGATGATCATGCCCTCGATCAGCGAGAAGGGGTCGCCCTCCATGATCATGCGGTCGGCGAAGGTGCCGCTGTCGCCCTCGTCGGCGTTGCAGATGACATACTTCTGCTCGGCCTCGGCGTAGGCCACCGTCTTCCACTTCACCCCGGTCGGGAAACCGGCGCCGCCGCGCCCGCGCAGGCCCGACAGCGACACCTCCTCGAGCGTGTCGGTCGCGCCGAGCCGGATCGCGCGGGCGAGCCCCTTCCAGCCGCCGTGCGCGGCATAGTCGTCGAGGCTCAGCGGATCGACGAGGCCGCAGCGGGCGAAAGTCAGGCGCGTCTGGCCGGCGAACCACGGGTGCTCGTCGGTCTTGCCGATGCCGGACGGGTGGTCGCCGCCGGAGAGGAAGTCGGCGTCGAACAACGAGGCGACCTGCGTCGGCCGGATCTCGCGATAGCCGACGCGGCCGACGGCGGTCTCGACCTCGACCAGCGGCTCCATGAAGAAGGCGCCGCGCGAGCCGGTGCGGACGATCTCGATGGTCAGGCCACGCCGCGCGGCTTCCGCCGCCAGGGCGTCGGCGACGCGGTTCGCCCCGGCGGCGATCGCCGCCACGTCCTTGGGAACGAAGACCCGGCTCATCGCGCCACCTCCTCGACGATCGTGGCGACCGCGGCCGCATCGAGGCGCGCCACCGGCTCGCCGTCGATGAGCGCCGCCGGTCCGGTGGCGCAGAGGCCGAGGCAATAGACCGGCTCCAGCGTCACCCGCCCGTCGGCCGAGGTGCCGTGCCAGTCGAGCCCGAGCAGCCGGCGGAACGCCGCCTCGACGTCGCGCCCGCCGCGCGCCTGACAGGCCTCGGCGCGGCACACCTTGATCACGTGGCGACCGGCCGGCGTCCGGCGGAAGTCGTGATAGAAGGTGACGACCCCATGCATCTCGGCGCGGGAGACGTTGAGCCGCTCGGCCACCAGCGGCACGGCGGCCTCGGGCACGCAGCCGAATTCGTCCTGCAGGGCATGCAGGATCGGCAGGGCCGGCCCTTCCAGGCCGAGGTGGGCGTCGACGATGTCCCGCGCGCGGTCCGCGTCCCAGGGAATGGGCTGATGCATGGCCGGTCTTTCGAAATCCAATCGTTCTCATCCGATCGGAAGGTCGCTTGCCGGTGATTGAAGTTCAATATCGAAATTCAGTCATGCGATAGGAAAACCAAATCGATGGACCGTGAGCAACGCAATTGCTCGAAACGGTCGATGTGCCCGCCGATACGACGAGCATTGCCCGCGGGGGATCCCTTCTCCCCCTGCGGGAGAAGGTGCCCGAAGGGCGGATGAGGGGGCTGGGCCTTTCCTCGGACCGCGGCGTTCGTGGTCGATTCCCGGTTGCCGCTCCGCGGCGCCCCCTCATCCGACCCTGCGGGCCACCTTCTCCCGCGAGGGGAGAAGGAAGAAGGGGGCTTCCCGAGGTCTCGGCGCACCGAGCCTCTTCGTGCGAATGCCCTGGATGCGAGCTCCCGCCCCACCCTCACGCGATGTCCGTCAGCGTCGGGGCCAGCCGCCGCGCCTCGGCGATCAAGGCGCGGATCGCCGGCGGCTCGAGATCGCGCGCCGGGGTGACGAGACCGATGGTGTGGGAGATCTCCGGCTCGACGATCGGGATGGCGACGATGCCGGCCGAGGAGAGGCCGAGCGCCTCGGCGAGGATGCGTGGCATCACCGACGACCACCGTCCGGTGCGGACATGGGCGGCGAGGACCATGATCGAGTTCGACTCGAGCCGGGCGTCGGCCTTCGTACCGACTTCGGCGAAGGCATGGTCGAGAATGCGCCGGTTCTGCATGTCGGGGGTGAGCAGGCAGAGCGGGATCTCCGCCACTTCCCGCCAGGAGATGGTGGTGCGCCCGGCGTGGACACCGTCGGTGCCGGTGACCAGATGGTAGCGCTCGCGGTAGAGCGGCGTCTTCGCCACCCGCCCGAGCGGTTCGTTGTCGAGATAGGTGAGGCAGGCGTCGACCTCGAGATTGTCGAGGAGCCTGAGCGCCTCGGCCGAGTTGCGCGAGGTGATGGAGAGGCTCACGGCCGGCCAGCGCTCGGTGAAGGCGGTGGTGAGCCTCGACACCATCGGCAGCGCCGTCGGGATCACCGCGATGCGGAGGTGCCCGGCGAGACCCTTCTTCATCGTGTCGAGGTCGGCGCGCATGGCGCGGGCGTCGGCGACGATCCGCCGGGCCCAGTCGAGCGTCCGCTCGCCCTCGGCGGTGAAGCCGATGAAGCGCGAGCCGCGATCGACGAGCGGCGCCCCGATGCTCTCCTCGAGCTGGCGGATCGCCGCCGAGAAGGCCGGCTGCGAGATCCCCGATGCCTGCGCCGCCCGGCCGAAGTGCCGTTCCCGCGCCAGCGCCAGCAGGTATTCGAGCTTGTCGATCATCGGAGGGCGTCTCGCTCTCGAAGCAACACTGGCGGGTCGTCTAGAATTTCACTTTGGCGAATTCGATCGTCATCCGTGTATCGCCGGCAGTCTTTCCTTTGCCGGCAACGGTTTGGAAATCTTCTGGACCCCAATTTGGGCCGTGCGCGCCGAACCACGCCGCGCGCGACACGACCGGGACCGGATCGCTTCGGTACGGCAATACGGGGGAATACTCAATGTCTGCGAAACACCTGCCGCGCCTCGGCTCCTCGATGACGGCCAAGGTGACCGCCACCGGCTTCCTCGCGGTCCTCTGTGTCACGCTGGCGCTCGCCGGGACCTCGTGGCTGGTGCTCGCCGACCATGTCGCCGACGGCGCCGCCCGCAGACAGGACTCCAACATCCGCGCCGCCGCGACGGTGCTCGAGCGCGACCTCTCCGGCACGAAGGTCGAGTGGAACGGCGACGGCCGCCCCCGCATCGTCATGCCGTCGATCCCCGCCGCGATCACCGATCACTCGACCATCGACGCGGTGAGCCGCATCACCGGCGACACCACGACGCTGTTCGGCCTCGATCCGGCAACCGGCGAATTCGTCCGCCGCACCACCAACGTGAAGAAGCCGGACGGCTCGCGTGCCATCGGTACCGTCCTCGGCAAGACCGGCAAGGTCCATCCGGTGGTGGCGCGCGACGAGACCTTCAACGGCACCGTCGACATTCTCGGCATCCCCTACGTGACCACCTACGTGCCGGTGTTCTCGCCGGCCGGCGAGGTGATCGGCGTCGTCTATTCGGGCGTCAAGCTGTCGGTGGTCGATGCGGTGATCGGCTCGTGGACGCGTTCGATCGTGATCACCGGCGTCGTCGTCCTGTCGATCGCCGGCGTCGCGCTGTTCTTCTTCGGCCGTCGCACCACTCGGCCGCTCCTCGACCTGACGGCCGCGCTCGAACACGTCTCCGCCGGCAACCTCACCGCCGAGATGCCGCATCGCGGCCGGCCCGACGAGGTCGGCGCGGTGGCGCGTGCCGCCGAGACCCTGCGCCTCGCCGCCCTCGAACGCCAGACGCTCGCCGCCGAACAGAGCCGCGAGCACGAGCGCCGCAACGCCGATCAACGCCGCGTCGCCGAGGCCATCGCCGGCTTCCGCACCTCGATCGCCGGAACGCTGAGGTCCCTCGACGGCGACGTCGCCACCATGTCGGCGACCGCCACCGACCTGACCCGTCTCGCCGACGAAGCGACGGCCCGCGCCGAGAGCGCCGCCCGCGCCACCGGCGAAGCCTCATCCGGCGCCGCCTCGGTCGCTGCCGCCGCCGACGATCTCGCCGGCTCGGTCGCCGAGATCGACCGCCGTGCCGCCGCCGCCACCGGCGCCGTCGACGTGGCTCGCCGTGCCGCCGAGGAATCGAACGCCCGTATCGCCAGCCTCGCCGAGGCCTCCGGCCGGATCGGCGCGGTGCTCGATCTCATCCGCGACATCGCCGACCAGACCAACCTGCTCGCCCTCAACGCCACCATCGAGGCGGCACGCGCCGGCGAGGCGGGCCGCGGCTTCGCGGTCGTCGCCTCGGAGGTCAAGACGCTGGCCGGCCAGACCGCCAAGGCCACCGACGAGATCGCCGGGCAGATCGGCTCGATCCGCGCCGAAGTCGAGGGCGCCGTCGCGGCGATCGCCGCCATCGTCGGTCGCATCGGTGAGGCCTCGTCCTACACCGAGGCGATCGCCTCGGCGGTGACCCGCCAGACTTCTGCGACCGCAGACATCTCCGGAAGCGCCCGCTCCGCCGCTCACGGCGCCTCGCGGGCCGCCGACGACGTGTCGGGAGTCAGCACGGTTGCCGTCGAGACCGACCGCGCTGCCGAACGCGTCGCCGCCCTGTCGCAGGAGCTGGCGCGTTGCTCCAAGGGCCTCGGCACCGAAGTCGAGCGCTTCCTCGCCTCCGTCGCCGCCTGATCTCAGGAGCGCCGCCCGATCGCCGCGAGCCCCGCCGGCACCTCGTCGAAACGGGTGAGCCGGCGGTAGCGGGGCGCATCCTCCGGCACTTCGGCGATCTCCGCCTCCCAGGTGAGGTGGTAGGGGACGTGGAAGCCCCATTGCCCGGCGGCGAGAGCCGGCAGGATGTCGGACTTGGCCGAGTTGCCGATCATCACCGCCTCCCCCTCGCCGGCGCCGAAGCGGCCGAAGATCCGGGCATAGACCTCCGGCGTCTTCTCCGAGACGATCTCGACCGCATCGAAGAGGTCGCCGAGGCCGGAGCGGGCGAGCTTCTGCTCCTGGTCGAGGAGGTCGCCCTTGGTGATCACCACGAGCCGATGACCGTCGCGCTTCAACGCCACCAGCGTCTCGGCGACGCCCGGAAGCGGCTCGACCGGATGCTCCAGCATCTCGTGGCCGAGGGCGAGGATCTCGCCGATCACCGAGGCCGGCAGCCCGTCGTCGGCGACCGAGATCGCCGTCTCGATCATCGACAGGGTGAAGCCCTTGATGCCGTAGCCATAGAGCCGCAGGTTCTTGCGCTCGGTGGCGATCAGCCGCTCGGCGAGGTGGTCGGAGAGCGCGTGGTTGCCGAGCAGGCGGATGAAGCGCTCGATCGTCCACTGGAAGATCGTCTCGTTGTGCCACAGCGTGTCGTCGGCATCGATGCCGAGGATGGATCGGGTCATGGGACGTCGCCTCCGCCTCGCCATCATCCCGCGCCGTCGACACGATGAAAAGGCCACCGGCGATCCGTACCGCGGCTTCCCCCGCTCGATGCTCTCGACTAACCATGGGCGATCCGCGACGGAGACCCTTCGATGCCCGACACCACCTCTTCCGACGGCCTCGGCTCCTATCCCGTCACCCCGCGCAACCGGGTGAAGCGCCTGCACGAGCGCGGCCGCTACGACCGTGCCTCGGTCTGGGCGGTGCTGGACGGCGCCATGCTCTGCCACGTCGCCTACGTCATCGACGGCCAGCCCTATGCGACGCCGACCATTCACTGGCGCGACGGCGACACGCTCTATTGGCACGGCTCCTCGGCCAGCCGAATGATCCGCCATCTGGCGCAGGGCATGCCGGTGTGTCTGACCGTCTCGCATCTCGACGGGCTCGTCCTGGCGCGTTGCGGCTTCAACCACTCGGTCGACTACCACTCGGCCATGTGCTTCGGCACGGCGCGGGTGGTCGAGGGGGCCGACGAGAAGCGGGCGGCGCTCGACCGGATGATCGATCGCTATTACCCCGGCCGCGCCGCGACGCTGCGGACCTCGACGGCGCAGGAGATCAAGGCGACGACGGTGATCTCGATGGTGATCGAGGACGCCTCGGCCAAGGTGCGCACCAAGGGCGTCGGCGACGAGCCGGAGGATCTCGATCTGCCGATCTGGGCCGGGGTGATCCCGCTGCGCACGGTGATCGGCCAAGCCCAGATCTCGCCGCATGTTCCCGCCGGCGTCGAGCGCCCGGCCGATCTCGCCGTCTATCGCCCGGGGCGCGACCTCGCCGAGGCACTGGCGGAGGCGCAGGCGATCTACGACCGGACGTGAGACGACGGCGCCCGGCCGATCACGACAGGGCCCACGGCGCCGCGATGACGGTATTCGTCACCTCCGAGCGATGGCGTCGCGCCGCCACTCGTGGTGAGATCCGGCGTCCCTGTCCCGGAGCCACCGCATGACCGTCGTCTGTCGTCCCTATCGCCTGGAAGCGGCGGATCGCGATCTGATCCGGCGCAGCAGCCACGCCGGACGGCCGTCGTTCACGCGGTTCGTCGGCGGCGTCGCCATCGCCGCGCTGGTGGCGGCGGTGATTCTGCATCTCCCGATCGGGCGGATCGTCGCCGACGTGGCGCCGGCCCATGGCGAACCACAGACGGTGATCCCGATCCTCGCCTGGATCGGCACGGTGGCGGCCGGGCTGTTCTTCGCCCGCCGCATGGATGCCGCCGCGGCGGTATTCGCGCCGATGCCGGAGCAGACGGTGACGGTCGCGGCGGAGGGCATTCGGGTCGAGACGCCGGTGAGCGTCACCGACTGGCGCTGGCCGGCATGGGTCCGCTTCCACGACACGCCCGACGGCCTGCTGCTGGAGGAGCCGAGCGGCGCCACCCTGGTGCTCCCGGCCCGCGCCTTCGCCGACGCCGCGGCACGCGACGCGGTGCGGGCGATGGTGGCGGAGAAGCTGGAGGCGGCGGAGGGGTGAGAGTCAGCGGCGGCGGCCGCGCCCTTTCCCCTTCGATCCCGCCGTCCCGGCCGCCGTGCTCGAGCTCGGGCGCTTCGGGGCCGGGCCGCCCATGGGCACCTCCGTCCGGCCGACCGTCATCTCGTCGAGCGAGTTCTTGCGCACCTTCGACGGCGGCAGGTTCGCCGCGCGGCCGTATTTCTTCTCGCCGGCGTAGCCGCCCGTCGCGTCGTCGACCGCGGCCTGCCGCGCCAAGGGATCGTCGGCGAGGACGAGTTCCGTCGCCTCGAGGCGCTTGATCTCGTCGCGCAGGCGGGCGGCCTCCTCGAACTCGAGGTTGGTGGCGGCCTCCTTCATGCGGCGGCGGAGGTCGTCGAGATGGGCGGCGAGGTTGTGGCCGACGAGGTGGCCCTCCTCGGCGAAACCGGCCTCGACCGTGACGTGGTCCTGCTCGTAGACCGAATGCAGCACGTCGGAGATGTTGCGCTTGATCGATTCCGGCGTGATGCCGTGCTCGAGATTGTAGGCCTGCTGCTTCTCGCGGCGCCGGTTGGTCTCGGCGATGGCGCGCTCCATCGAGCCGGTCATGCCGTCGGCGTAGAGGATGACGCGGCCGTCGACGTTGCGGGCGGCGCGGCCGATGGTCTGGATCAGCGAGGTCTCGGAGCGCAGGAAGCCCTCCTTGTCGGCGTCGAGGATCGCCACCAGCGAACACTCGGGGATGTCGAGACCCTCGCGCAGCAGGTTGATGCCGACCAGCACGTCGAAGGCGCCGAGACGCAGGTCGCGGATGATCTCGATGCGCTCCAGCGTCTCGACGTCGGAATGCATGTAGCGGACGCGGACGCCGTTCTCGTGGAAGTATTCGGTGAGGTCCTCGGCCATGCGTTTGGTCAGCGTCGTCACCAGCACACGGTTGCCGCGGCGCGCCACTTCGCGCACCTCGCCGAGCAGGTCCTCGACCTGCTTGGTCGCCGGGCGGATCTCGACCTCGGGGTCGATCAGGCCGGTCGGGCGGATGACCTGCTCGACGAAGACGCCGCCGGCCTCCTCCATCTCCCAGCCGCCGGGCGTCGCCGAGACCGCCACGGTCTGCGGCCGCATGGCGTTCCATTCCTCGAAGCGCAGCGGCCGGTTGTCCATGCAGGAGGGCAGGCGGAAGCCGTATTCGGCCAGCGTCGCCTTGCGGCGGAAGTCGCCGCGATACATGCCGCCGATCTGCGGGATGGTGACGTGGCTCTCGTCGGCGAAGACCAGCGCCTCGTCGGGGAGATATTCGAACAGCGTCGGCGGCGGCTCGCCGGGGCGGCGGCCGGTGAGGTAGCGCGAGTAGTTCTCGATGCCGGCGCAGGAGCCGGTCGCCTCGAGCATCTCCAGATCGAAGGTGGTGCGCTGCTCGATGCGCTGCATCTCGAGCAGGCGCCCGGCGGCCTCCAGCTCGGCGACGCGGTGCTTCAGCTCCTTCTTGATCGATTGGATCGCCTGCTGCAACGTCGGCTTGGGCGTCACGTAGTGGGAATTGGCGTAGACCTTCACGAACTTGAGGGCCTGCGTCTTCTGACCGGTCAGTGGATCGAACTCGTCGATCGCCTCGATCTCGTCCCCGAAGAAGGAGATGCGCCAGGCGCGGTCCTCCAAGTGGGCGGGGAAGACCTCGACGGTGTCGCCGCGCACCCGGAAGACGCCGCGCTGGAAGGCGGCGTCGTTGCGGCGGTAGTGCACGGCAACGAGATCGGCGAGGAGTTGGCGCTGGTCGAGGCGCTCGCCGACCTCGATCGAGAAGGTCATCGCGGTGTAGGTCTCGACCGAGCCGATGCCGTAGATGCACGACACCGAGGCGACGATGATGACGTCGTCGCGCTCGAGCAGCGACCGGGTGGCGGCATGGCGCATCCGGTCGATCTGCTCGTTGATCGACGATTCCTTCTCGATGTAGGTGTCGGTGCGCGGGACGTAGGCCTCGGGCTGGTAGTAGTCGTAGTAGGAGACGAAATACTCGACCGCGTTGTTGGGGAAGAACGACTTGAACTCGCCGTAGAGCTGGGCGGCGAGCGTCTTGTTCGGGGCGAGGATCAGCGCCGGGCGCTGGGTGCGGGCGATGACCTGGGCCATGGTGAAGGTCTTGCCCGAGCCGGTGACGCCGAGCAGCACCTGGGTGCGGTCGCCGTTCTCGACGCCGGACACCAGTTCCTCGATCGCCTGCGGCTGGTCGCCCTGAGGCTCGAAGGGCGAGACCAGTTCGAAGCGGATACCGCCTTCCGACTTGGGCGGGCGCTCGGGGCGATGCGGCGTCCACAGTTTGCCGTCCTTGAACAGCGGGTTGCCCGAGGCGATCAGCGCCGAGAGTGCCTCGACGGTGGCGGTGGCGCCGCCCTGCGGCACGCTCGCCGCCTCCTCGAGCCCGATTTCGAGACCGGAGACCGGATTGAGGCCGCTCGCCACGCGCTCGGTGGCGGTGGCGCCGGAATCGGCATCCTTCTTCGGCCGGCCGGGCTTCTTGCGGGCGGCGGGCGCCGGAGCGGCGGCGGCCTTGGCGATCTCGTCGGCCCAGTCGCCGATCGAGCCGGAGAGCGGCGTCGCACCGACGTCGAAGGCTGCCTGAGGCATCTCGCCGAAACCGGAGGATCCGGGCATCTCGCCGGAGCCGGCGGGTTCGTCCGCGTCCCACGGCAGGCCGAGAGCCTCGGCGGCGTCGAGATGTTCGGTGAGCGGCCCACGGCGCTTCTTCGCCCCGGAGGCGGCGGTCGGGGCAACGGAACGGGATTTCGGCGGTCGGGTCATCGGCCCAATATGGCGCGAGTCCAGGGCTTCGGAAAGGGCGATGTTCGCCTTTCGTGCCGATCGCGAGGAGTGATCTCGGGAGGTCTCGTGGCCAAGACGCCTCTCGGTCCGGTGCGGCCGGGTCCGGCGACGCGCGCCCCTCCCGTCGCCGACGCGATCGTCGCCACGGAGCGAACGGTGCATCGTCGCTCGGACGGCTCGGCAGGTCGGGGGCGGTGGGCTAGGGTCGCGGGCATCACCATTTCGAGGACGTCATGCCGCAATTGTTCGACGGGATCTGGGTCACCGGCGAGGTCGCCGCCGGGGAGTTGCGCGACGGCGCCTTCCATCGCGAGCCGACGCGCTTTCGCCGGTGGATCACGGTCGACGGCGGCCCGGTCGATCCCGGCATCCTCACCCCCGATCTGGTCGGCACGGCGCCGGAGACGCTACCGGCGGAGCCGGGGCGCTATCGGCTCTACGTGGCCAAGATCTGTCCCTGGGCGAGCCGGACGCTGATCGTCCGGGCGCTGCAGGGGCTCGAGGAGGCGGTGCCGGTCACCATCGCGAACCCCGAGCTCGGCGACCAGGGTTGGAGCTTCCTGGAGGCCGACGGCTCGTCGCGCGATCCGGAACACGGGATCGACTTCCTGCATCGGCTCTACGTGCGCGCCGCGCCGCGCTACAGCGGCAAGGTCTCGGTGCCGGTGCTGTGGGACACGAAGACGCACACGATCGTCAACAACGAGTCCGCCGACATCGTGCGGATGCTGAACACCGCCTTCGCCGGGCACGGGGACAACGGGTTCGACCTCTATCCGGCGGATCTCCGGGCCGGCATCGACGGTTGGAACGCGCGGATATACGAGACGCTCAACAACGGCGTCTACCGCGCCGGCTTCGCCAAGACGCAAGCGGCCTACGAGGCGGCGTTCGACGACGTCTTCGGCATGCTCGACGCGCTCGACGCGCATCTGTCGACGTCGCGCTACGTCGTCGGGCCGTGGCTGACGGAAGCCGACTGGCGGCTGTTCGTCACCATCGTCCGCTTCGACGCGGCCTATCACGGCCTCTTCAAGTGCAACCTGCGACGCGTCGCCGACTACCCGTCGCTGTCGGGCTGGATGCGCGAGCTGATGCAGTGGCCGGGGATCGCCGAGACGGTTTCGATCGATCACATCAAGCGCGGCTACTGGTCGATCACCCACCTCAATCCCTCGGGCATCGTGCCCAAGGGGCCGGAGCTCGACTTCGCATCGGCTCACGGTCGGGAGAGACTCGAAGGGCGCGGCATCCGTCGGCGCGGCGCGTGATCGCGATCTCAAATGAACCGAACTTCGGTTCATTCCGGGAAAGCTGCCGAATCAACCGAAGCTCGGTTCATCCGCGATGCGCTCGCCGCCCGCATAGAGGGTGAAGCGGCCGTCGCGGGCATAGGCGGCGAGACCGACTCCGACCTTCTCGGCGAGATCGACGGCGAGGCCTGTCGGTGCCGAGATCGACGCGATCAACGGGATCCCCGCAGCCGCGGTCTTGTGGACCATCTCGTAGGAGCAGCGGCTGGATACGACGACGAAGCCGGCCGCCGGATCGAGGCGACGGTCGACGACGGCGCCGATCAGCTTGTCGAGGGCGTTGTGGCGGCCGACGTCCTCGCGGAGGTTCAGGATGGTGCCGTCGGGCCCGGCGAAGGCGGCGGCATGGGTGGCGCCGGTCTGACGATTGAAGGGCTGATCGGCGGGAAAGGCCGTGACGGCGCGGACCACCGCCTCCGCGGCGATGCGGGCCGGAGTGACCAGGCGCGCGACGGGACGCAGGGCGTCGGCGATGCTGTCGACGCCGCAGAGGCCGCAGCCGGTGCGGCCGGCCAGCGCCCGGCGGCGGGCGGCGAGCGCCAGAGCGCGGCTCTCGGTGATGGTCACCGCCAGTTCCCGACCGCGCGGCAGTTCGATCTCCTCGACGGCGAGGATCTCGTCGAGGCTTTCCACCACGCCTTCGGTCAGCGAGAAGCCGACGGCGAAGTCGACGAGGTCGGCAGGGCTCGCCATCATCACCGCGAAGGAGCGGCCGTTGTAGGCGAGCGCCACCGGCAGTTCCTCGGCGACGAGTTCGGCGGCTTCGATCGGGCCGGTGTCGACGATCGGCGAACCGTCTCCGCCGTAGCGACGGGCGACGACGCGACGGACTGCCGGGGACCGGAAGGTCGCGTCGTCGCTCATGGGGTCACTCGATGACGATCTTCGGCATCGCGAAGCCGGTGCCACCACCGCCGAGGGCGGCGTGGACCTTCGTCGCGATGTCGCGATAGACGCGGGCATGCGGCCCGTCCGGATCGGCGACGACCACCGGCTTGCCGCCGTCGGAGCCTTCGCGGATCGCCATGGTGAGCGGGATCTCGCCCAGGAAGGGCACGCCGAGCTTCTCGGCCTCGGCGCGGGCGCCGCCATGGGCGAAGACGTCGTGGCGGGTGCCGCAGTTCGGGCAGACGAAGTAGGACATGTTCTCGACGACGCCGAGGATCGGCACGTCGACCTTCTGGAACATGGCGACGCCGCGGCGGGCATCGATCAGCGCCAGATCCTGCGGCGTGGAGACGATCACCGCGCCGGCGAGCGGCACCTGCTGGGCCAGCGTCAGCTGGGTGTCGCCGGTGCCCGGCGGCATGTCGACGACGAGGACGTCGAGGCCGCCCCAGTTCACGTCGCGCAAGAGCTGGGTGACGGCGCTCATCACCATCGGGCCGCGCCAGATCATCGGCGCGTCCTCGTCGACCAGGAAGCCGATCGACATGACGCGGATGCCGCAGGTCTCGATCGGGACCAGCATCTGATCGCGGATCTCCGGCTTGACGCCGGTGAGGCCGAAGAGCTTGGGCACCGAGGGGCCGTAGATGTCGGCATCGAGCAGGCCGACCTTCAGACCGATGGCGGCGAGGCCGAGAGCGAAGTTGGCGGCGGTGGTCGACTTGCCGACGCCGCCCTTGCCCGAGGCGACGGCGACGATGTGGCGCACGCCCGGAAGCGTACCCTCGTTGGCGTTGGTCTTGCCGGCCGGCTGGTTCGGCAGGGTCGGCGTGGTCGGACGATCGGCGGTCAACGCCACCATGACGCTGTCGACGCCGGGGATCGCCTTGACGGCGGCCTCGGCGGAGGCACGCAGCGCTTCCATGCGGCCGGCATCGGCCGCGGCGACGCCGATGGAGAAGAAGACCTTGCCGTCCTTGACCACCACCTGCGACAGCGCCGGAGACGAGGCGAGCGAGCCGCGGCCATCGGGCGCGGCGAGGCGGGACAGGGCTTCCAGAACTTGCTCGCGGGTAACGGCCATCGGTCTCCTCCGGGGACATGCGTGTCGGTCGGCACCGGATCCACCCGCGGCCGACGGTTCGATAGACACCGCCGACCCGAGCACGTCAACCGACGAAGCGGCAGCGGTCGAACCGGGCGGGTTGGTTGTCCAGCCCCTCCAAGATGGGTAACCCTTCGGCCGCGACAAGCCCCCCGCGATCGGTCCCTCGGTCGCGGTGGGCGCAGTCGATCTCGGCGAATCGCGCGCCCTATTCCTGAGGGACTCCCACCGTGGACCTCGATGACGGGCGCTCGGCGACGCGAAGAGAGGCGTTTCACTCCGAAACGTCAGCGGTGTGACGATGTGACATCGGGTCAGTCGGGCCGCAGAGACAGGCGACAAGGCAATCGCTGCCGCTGCGTCGTCGGCCGCAGGCGGCGCGCAACCAGACGCCCGCCGAGGCGGCGCGACGAAAATCCCATGGGGAATGGTCGACTTTCGGCCTCGGCTCGAGGCTTTCGGCCGCGGACGGCCGGTCGAATTCGCCTCGTCGGGCTTCTCACGATATCGCCGAAGCCCGAGACATCGGCCTCCCCGCTTTTCAAAGAGCACCGGTCACGATAGGATTCGAATAAAAGAAGTTTCGAATAATGAGAATTCGATCGACGGGTGGCGGAGGTCGGCGGCGGAAGGCCGGGTTTTCGAATGTCCCTACGTTACATTGCCGCGTCACTCGGTCTCAGCGTCACCACGGTGTCGCGGGCGTTGGCCGGGTATTCCGACGTGGCCGAGGAAACCCGCAAGCGGATCAAGGCCGAAGCGGAGCGGATCGGTTACGTCCCCAACGCCATCGCGCGCCGCCTGCAGAAGGGCCGGACGGACACCATCGGCATCGTCGCCCCGACCGGGCTCGACGCGGTCGCCGATGTCTATCTCTACACCGCCTTCGCCGCCGCCTGGACGCGGCTCGCGGAACTCGACCGCGATCTGGTGCTGCTGCCCACCGTGGTCGGGGATGACGGCTCGGAGATCCAATCGCGACCGTTCCGTCGAGCGGTCGAGGAGCGACGGGTGGACGGGCTCCTGCTGCTGCGGACCCTGAGCGACGATCGGCGCCTGCCGTTCCTGCGCGACGCCAAGATCCCCTTCGTCGTCATCGGGGCCGAACACGTCGATCGACCCGAGGTCAATGCCATCGGCATCGACGACGTGGCGGCGAGCGACGAAATCCTGGCGCGCCTCGCCGGCTTCGGGCACCGACGGGTGACGATCGTGGTTCCCGAAGGCGGTTTCGCCTTCGCACGGTCGCGGACGGACGCCTTCGCGGCGCGCGCTTCCGCCCATTCGATCGAACTGCGATCGGTGCCGGGGTCGTTCTGCGAGGAGGGGGGACGGGCGGTGACGGCGCGTTTGCTGGCCGAGGACCAACCGCCGACGGCGATCGTCTACTACGCCTACCGCATGGCGCTCGGTGGGCTGCGGGCACTCTCCGATTCCGTACTGGTGGCCGGGCGGCACGTCTCGGTGGTCAGTTTCGGCGACAACGTCAACCTGCTCTATTCCTCGCCGCCGGTGACGGCGGTGCGAGCGCCGATCGACGAGATGGCGCGGCACGCCGTCGACGTGCTGATCGGCGAGATCGAGGGACGTCCGGTCGAGGCGATCCGGCGTTGGCCGGCGACGCTGGTCCGGCGGCAGTCGGACGGGCCGCTGGTGACCCGCCCGAACTGATCGCGCCGACCCATCGGCCTCCGCTCAGGCCGGCTCGAGGCCCATCTCCACCGAGGCCCCGTCGTCGAGTCGGGCGATCGGCGCGGCGTCACTCGGCGGCCTCACCCGGAAGAACAGGGCGTAGGCGGCCGGCAGGACGATGATGGTCAGCACCGTGGCGGCGACGATGCCGCCCATCATGGCGTAGGCCATCGGCCCCCAGAAGGCCGATTGGGCGATCGGGATCAGTGCCAGCACCGCTGCGGCGGCGGTCAGCATGATCGGCCGGAAGCGGCGCACCGCCGCCTCGATGGTGGCGTGCCAGGGATGGAGACCGGCTTCGATGTCCTGATCGATCTGGTCGATCAGGATGACCGAGTTGCGCATGATGATGCCGGCGAGCGCGATGACGCCGAGGATGGCGACGAAGCCGAAGGCCGAGCCGGTGGCGAGCAGCGCGCCGGAGGCACCGATCAGACCGAGCGGCGCGGTCATGAACACCAGCATCGACTTGCCGAAGTGCTGGAGCTGCAGCATCAGCAGCACCATCATGACGACGATCATCAGCGGCGCCTTGGCGTTGATCGAGGCTTGGCTCTTGGCCGATTCCTCGACGCCGCCCTGCATCTCGATCGAATAGCCGGGGGAGAGGCCGTCGCGGACGCCCTGGAGACCGGCGTAGATGCGGGCGGTGATGTCGTTGGAGGGCACGCCGTCGGGGATGATGCCGCGCACGGTGATCGACGGCAGACGGTTGCGCCGCCATTCGATGCCGGGTTCGAGCACGGGCACGACCTTGGCGATCTGCGACATCGGGATCGAACGGCCGGTGAGTGTCGGGACATAGGCCTCCTCGACCGCGGTCAGCAGGCTGCGGCCGCCCTCGGCCTCGCGCAGGACGATCGACACGGTCTCCTCGCCGTCGCGGAACTCGCCGATCGGCGCGCCGGAGAGCGAGGCCTGGAGGGTCTGGCGGATCATCTGCGAGGTGACGCCGAGGGCGCGGGCGCGGTCCTGATCGACGACGAGGCGCAGCGCCGGGACCGGCTCCAGCCAGTCGTCGTGGACGGTGGAGAGCGCCGGATCGGCCCGGAAGGCGGCCTTGACCTCATCGGCGATGCGGCGGACCTCGACCCGGTCGGGGCCGGTGACCCGCATCTGCACCGCCCAGCCGACCGGCGGACCGTTGAACAGGCGATCGACCTTGAAGCGGATGGCGGGGAAATCGGCGGCGATCATCGTGCGAATCTTGCCGAGGAGCCGCTGACGCGCCTCGGCGTCGCGCGAGTAGACCAGGAGCTGGGCGTAGTTCGGGTTCCTCAGTTGCTGATCGAGCGGCAGGTAGAAGCGTGGGGCGCCCTCGCCGACGAAGCTGGCGACGAAGGTCTGATCGGGATCGGCGAGGATGCGCTTCTCGATCTCGCGGGTGCGCGCGTCGGTCTCGATGATCGAGGTCCCCTCGGGGAACCACAGGTCGACGAGCAGTTCGAGACGGGTCGACTCGGGGAAGAAGTTCTTGGGAACGAACTTGAAGCCGAAGACGCCGCCGCCGAAGGCGATCAGGGTGGCGAGGAGGACGATCAGCCGGTGGCGGACGCCCCAGGCGATGACGGCGCGCAGCGAACGATAGAAGCGGGTGTCGTAGGCGTCGTGGTGCTCGCCGGTGTGGGGGCGCGACTTGAGGATCAGGTTGCCGATCCACGGGGTGAAGTAGACCGCGGCGACCCAGGAGATCACGAGGGAGATGCCGACCACCCAGAAGAGCGAGTTGACGTACTCGCCGGCGGCGGACTTGGCGAAGCCGACGGGGATGAAGCCGGCGGTGGTCACCAGGGTGCCGGTGAGCATCGGGAAGGCGGTCGAGGTGTAGGCGAAGGAGGCGGCGGAGACCTTGTCGAGGCCCTCGTCGAGCTTGCGCTCCATCATCTCCACCGCGATCATCGCGTCGTCGACGAGCAGGCCGAGGGCGATGATCAGGGCGCCGAGCGAGATGCGCTGCAGGTCGATGCCCATCACCGCCATCACCGCGAAGGTGGCGCAGAGGACGAGCGGGATGGTGATCGCCACCACCGTGCCGGCGCGCCAGCCGATCGACAGGAAGGAGACGGCGAGCACGATCACCAGCGCCTCGACCAGCGCCTCGAAGAACTCGGCGATCGAATGGGAGACGACTTCGGGCTGATCGGAGATGCGGGCGAGCTCGACGCCGACCGGGAGGCTCTTCTCCAGGTCGTGCATGGTGCGGGCGAGGTCCTTGCCGATGACGGTGACGTTGCCGCCCTTGGCCATGACGACGCCGAGCACCACCGCGTCCCTGGCGTCGAAGCGGAAGAGCCGTTCGGGCGGGTCGACGAGGCCGGAGGAGACGGAGGCGATGTCGCCGAGGCGAATGACCTCGTTGCCGGCGCGGATGCGCAGCTCCCGCAGTTCGTCGACGGTATGGAGCATGCCGTCGACGGCGACACGCACCGAGCGACCGCCGGTCTCGATGCGGCCGGCGGGATCCATGGCATTCTGCTGGGCGAGCGCGTCGGCGATCGACCTGGCGGTGATGCCGCGCTCGGCGAGGGTCTTGGAGGAGACGTCGATGAAGATCTTCTCGGCCTGATCGCCGAGGATCGGCGCCTTCTCGACGCCGGGGACGCGCAGCGCCACGTCACGGGCGCGCTTGGCGAAGGTCTTCAGCTCGGGGGCGGAGAAGCCGGGGCCGGTGAAGGCGTAGAGGGCGATGTAGGTGTCGCCGAACTCGTCGTTGAACCACGGACCGAGCACCCCGGCGGGCAGAGTGGTCTCGATGTCCTTCACCTTCTTGCGCACCTGATAGAAGGCGTCCGCGACGTCGCGAGCGAACATGTCGCCGCGGATGGTCACCATCACCACCGCCGAACCGGCGCGGGTGTAGGACTTCACGTATTCGAGGCCAGGGGTCTCCTGGAGCTTGCGCTCGATCTTGTCGACGACCTGATCCTGCATCTCCTCGAGGCTGGCGCCGGGCCAGGCGACCTGGACGACCATCACCCGGAAGGTGAAGTCGGGGTCTTCCTTCTGGCCGAGATTGATCAGCGCGAAGATGCCGGCGATCACAGTCAGCACGAAGAAGAAGCGCGTCAGGTGGCCGTGGCGGATGGCCCAACGCGACAGGTTGAAGCCGGAGGACGCGGGAGAGAACTGGAGCATGACGGGACCCTGTCTCGGACCGGCGTTCAGTGGGCGACGGCGGCGTCGGTGGTGATCGACACCTTCTTGCCGGGTGTCAGGAACTGGACGCCGGCGACCACGACGCGGTCGCCGGGCTTCAGCCCCTCGAGGACGCGGACGCCGTCGGCGGCCACCGGGCCGAGGACGACGTCGCGCGGCTGCACCGACGAGGTCGGCTCGTCGAGCACCCAGACGCGGGGAGCGCCGGGGGCGCCGCCGAGCGCGGCGACGGGGATGACCACCGAGCCGGCGGCGACCGGCACGCGGGCCTCGACGGTGGCGGTCATACCGAGACGGACCCGAGCATCCGGCGGCAGGGTGATGCGGATGGCGTAGGTGCGCGAGGCGGGATCGGCGGATCCGCCGATCTCGCGGACGCGGCCGGCGAGGCGCAGTTCGGCATCGGCCCAGAAGCGCACCTCGACCGCCTGATCCTTGGCGAAGCGGACGACGTCCTGCTCGGGGACGGCGATCGCCACTTCCTTCTCGCCGTCGCGGGCGAGGACCGCGACCGGCGTGCCGGCGGCGACCACCTGACCGACGTCGGCGCGGATGTCGGTGACGATACCCTCGGCATCGGCGACGAGGTCGGCATAGGCCATCTGGTTGGCGGCCTGATCGCGGGCGGAGAGGGTCGCCTCCAGCGCCGCCGTGGCCTGATCGGCGTCGAGCTGGGCGCGGTCGAGATTGGCGTCGGCGACGAAACCCTTGGTGTTGAGGGCGCGGGCGCGGGCGCGGCTGTCCTCGGCGACCTTCACCCGCGAACGGGCGGCGACGACATTGGCTTCCGCCGTCTTCAGCGCCAGTTCGAGATCGGTCGGATCGAGGCGCGCCAGCACCCGACCGGCCTCGACGCGGGCGCCGATGTCGACGTTGCGGGCGACGATCTTGCCGGGAACGCGGAAGCCGAGGGCGGTCTCGACGCGGGCTCGCACCGAGCCGGAATAGCGCATGACGCGGGTCTCGCCGGCGGCCGCGACGGTGATGGTCTTGACCGGGCGGACGGCCTCGGAGGCCTTGTCGGCGACCTCCTCCTTCTTGCAGCCGGCGAGGGCGAGGCCGGTCGCGAGGGCCGCGAACAGGGCGACGGTGCGGGCGGACACGGGGCGGGTCATGCGGGAGGTCTCCTCGCGAAGAGATACGGCGTGCCGAGGGCGGCGCGGCTCAGGGGCAACGGATCGCCCGAAGGACGAAATCGGCGAGTTCCTCCGGTCCGGCCCGCTCGGGGTCGTCGGAGCACTGGAGGAGCAGGGTCGGATGGAACAGCGAGACGAAGGCCTGTCGGGTGCAGGCGGCGAGCCGGCGCAGATCTCCGCGCGAGGGGAACTCGCCGGCGGCGACGCCCTCGCGGATCAGCGTCTCGATCACGTCGGTCATCTGCACCAGATGGTCGGCGATGGTCGGCCACTGCTCGACCATCGCCACCTCGACGATCTCGTAGGCCCTGGGGTCGGAGGCGAAGACCTCGACGTTCATGCGGTGGTTGTCGACGAAGAAGCGCAGCAGCCGATCGGTGGCCGAGCCGCCGGAGGCGACGATCGCCAGATTGTGGGCGTGGCGGCGATCGAGCATGCGCGAGGCGATCGCTTCGACGATCTCGAGCTTGGAGGTGAAGAAGCGATAGACATTGGCCGGCGACATGCCGAGTTCGCGCGCCAGGTCGGCGACGGTGGTCTTGGCATAGCCGTAGTGGCGAAACAGGCGATCGGCGACGTCGAGAATGCGCGTGCGGGTATCGGCGCGCTCTTCGGAGGTTTCGGCGGGGGCCATGGCTACCTTCCGCGGTCTGGGCCGACCTCCGGGGGAGTGACGGCAGTCGATTGACGAATTTCGTAATTCGTCAGTCGATAGTCGATAACGGTTCGCAGGTCAAGGCGTCGGCCGGACACGCTCGACGGCGCACGCGATCGTCAAGGCTACGAATTCGTCCGTCGCCGGGACGAGGACGGCAGGGCACGGGCGGCGGGAAGTGGGGCCGGCCGGTCGTGATCGAAATCAACGACATGCCTGGACCCGAGATCAAAGATGGGGATCGGCCGATCGGTCGACTTCTGGTCGGCCCGGTTTCGGTCGATGCTCCGGGTCCCGCGATTCCCCTCCGAAGTCTTCGGAGCGGGGTCGGATGTGTCGCGCCGATGGATCGGAGCCAGGAGTGTCGTCGATGGATCTCCCCGCCGCGGAAGCCGCTCCCACCTCGGTTCGGCTCGCCGACTATCGGCCGACCGCCTACCGCGTCACCGGCGTTCATCTCGACTTCCGGCTCGATCCGGCGGAGACGATCGTCACCGCCACCACCGGCTTCGTCCGCCGCGACGAGACCGCCCCCGGCACGCCGCTGGTGCTCGACGGCGACGAGTTGGAGATGGTCTCCGTCCACCTCGACGGTGTGGCGCTCTCACCCTCGGACTACCGGCACGACCGGCAGCGGTTCGAGTTGGTCGCCCCACCCGCGGGCGAATTCCACCTCACCGTCGTCACCCGGCTCGATCCGGCGGCCAACACCAAGCTGATGGGGCTCTATCGCTCCTCGGGCAACTGGTGCACCCAGTGCGAGGCGGAGGGATTCCGCCGCATCACCTACGCCTACGACCGGCCGGACGTGCTCGCCGTCTACACCACCCGGATCGAGGCGCGGCGCGGCGATGCGCCGTTCCTGCTCTCCAACGGTAACCCGGTGGAGAAGGGCGAGATCGCCGGCACAGACCGCCATTTCGCCGTCTGGCACGACCCCTTCCCCAAGCCCGCCTATCTCTACGCCATGGTCGCCGGCGACTTCGGGCGGATCGAGGACCGCTTCGTCACCCTGTCGGGGCGCGAGGTCTCGCTGGAGATCTTCGTCGAGCACGGGCGCGAGGACCGCGCCGGCTATGCCATGGACGCGCTGAAGCGGTCGATGCGCTGGGACGAGGAGGTCTACGGGCGCGAGTACGATCTCGACGTCTTCATGATCGTCGCCGTCGGCGACTTCAACATGGGGGCGATGGAGAACAAGGGGCTCAACGTCTTCAACGACAAATACGTGCTGGCGAGCCCGAAGACGGCGACCGATGCCGACTACGCCCATGTCGAGGGCGTCATCGCCCACGAGTATTTCCACAACTGGACCGGCAACCGCATCACCTGCCGCGACTGGTTCCAGCTGTGTCTGAAGGAGGGGCTGACGGTCTATCGCGACCAGGAGTTCTCGGCCGACCAGCGGTCGCGGCCGGTGAAGCGCATCGCCGACGTGCGGCTCCTCAAGAGCCACCAGTTCCCCGAGGACGCGGGGCCGCTCGCCCATCCGGTCCGGCCGGACACCTATCGCGAGATCAACAACTTCTACACCGCCACCGTCTACGAGAAGGGCTCCGAGGTGGTGCGGATGCTCGCCACCCTGATCGGCCCGACCGATTTCCGGCGCGGCATGGACCTCTATTTCGACCGCCACGACGGCTCGGCGGCGACGATCGAGGACTTCCTCGCCTGTTTCGCCGAGGTGACGGGTCGCGACCTCTCCCGCTTCCTGCGCTGGTACACCCAGGCCGGAACCCCCGAGGTGGTGGTGTCGATCGCCTGGGATCAGGCCGCCGGCCGGCTCACCCTCGGCTTCGATCAGACGATCCCGCCGACCCCCGGGCAAGCGGTGAAGAAGCCGGCGACGATCCCGGTACGCTTCGGCCTCGTCGGGCCGGACGGCTCCGATCTCGCCTTCGCCTCGGTCTCGGGGGCCGAGGTGCGCGGCGACGTGATCGTGCTCGAGGACGCCCATCACGACGTGGTCTTCGACGGTGTGGCGGCACGGCCGGTGCCGTCGCTGCTGCGCGGCTTCTCCGCCCCGGTGAAGCTGACCACCGGGCTCGGACTCGACGACACGCTGTTCCTGATGGCCGAGGACCGCGACCCGTTCAATCGCTGGCAGGCCGGCCAGACCATGGCGATGCGGACCCTGGTGGAGGCGACGCGCGCGGTCCGTGACGGCCGCCGTCCGCCGATCGATCCGCGCATCGTCGAGGCCTTCGGACGCGTCGCCGTCGACGAGGGTCTCGATCCGGACTTCCGAGCGCTCGCCGTCGGCGTACCGACCGAGGCCGACGTCGCCCGCGAGATCGCAGCCGACGTCGATCCGGACGCGATCCTCACCGCCCGCGACCTGTTGCGCGGGGCGGTGGCGACCGGGTGCCGGGACTCCTTCCGGCGGCTCCACGAGGAACTCGCCTCGGACGCCCCCTATTCGCCCGATGCCGCATCCGCCGGACGGCGGGCGCTGCGCAATGCGGCGCTCGACTATCTGGTCAGGGCCGGCGACGGGGCGTTGGGGCTGCGGCGGTACGAGACCGCCGACAACATGACCGACCGTCTGGCCGCCCTGGCGACGATCGTCGCCGCCGATCTCGCGGACGCCGAGGCGGTGCTCGCCGACTTCCACGATCGCTTCGCCGGCGATCCGCTGGTCATCGACAAGTGGCTGATGGTGCAGGCGACGGCGCCGGTCGCCGGGGCGCTGGCGCGAGTCGAGGCGCTCACCCGTCATCCGGCCTTCGCGATGACCAACCCCAACCGGGTCCGTGCGCTGATCACCACCTTCGCCACCGGCAACCAGACGCAGTTCAACCGCGCCGACGGCGCCGGCTTCGCCTTCGTCGCGGAGAAGGTGCTCGAGCTCGACCGGATCAACCCGCAGGTGGCGGCGCGGCTCCTTTCGGCCTTCCGCTCGTGGCGGGCGCTCGAGCCCCGGCGGCGAGCCTACGCCGAGGCCGAACTGAAGCGGGTGGCGGCGACCGCCGGGCTCTCCCGCGACGTCGCCGACATCGCCGCGCGCTCGCTCGACTGAGCCGTCGCGAGCCTTCGCGGCTCGCGATTTCCCCCGATGTGGCCGCGCCGCAACGGCGGCGAGTCGGGTCTCGATTCGCGTCGTTAAGACTTCGGAAACCCTATGGACAAGGCGAGTCGCCTCGATTCAAATGAAGGTGATTCGGGGGGCACGTGGGGTATCCGCCGGCCGAGTCTCTCAGAGAAACGACCGGGGGGTCTCACCATGGCGCAGGCTGGCTCTGCCCATGATTCGTCATGGATTCCGGGACGGCTGGTGGGGATGATCTCCCCTCCCCGACTGACCGGACACGCGCGACTGCTGTCGACCCCGGCCTATCGCCACCTTCTCGGCGCGGAACCGCTGCTCCGGCGTTCGATTCCGGTCCTGATCGTCACCTTCATCGTGGTGTTGGCGCTGACCCGCATCGTCGGCGTGATGGAGACTCGGCAAGCGCTGGAGGACTCGGCGCGCGACGAGGCGACCCTGGTGGCGGCGACGCTCTCGGCCCGGCTGGCACCGCCCAGTGTCGAGGCCGGCCAGGCCGGTTGGGATTCGGCGTTGAAGACCCTGCTCTCCGAGACCCTGCCGCCACGGGCGACCACCGCCGGGCGGCAGATCCTGGTCGCCGACGGCGACGGCACCGTCGTCGCCACCGCGCCGGCCGCATCGGAATACGAGAAGCGCTCGCTCGCCGACGTCCTCGGCCCGGCACAGCCGCTCACCACTTTCGGTGCCCGTGCCGGGGTGATGGAGTTGACGCTCTCCGAAGGCCGCCAAGCCTATGCCACCGTCCACCACATCGAGGCCGGCGGCGCGGTCGCGGTGATCGTCGATCAGGCGACGCTCTTCGGCGAATGGCGGCGCAGTCTCCGGGCCAACGTGACGCTCTTCGTCTTCACCGCCGTCATCCTGCTGGTGCTGACCTACGCCTATTTCGTCCAGGCGCTGCGCGCGAACGCGGCGGACGAACTCTATGCGGCGACGACGGCGCGCAGCGAGACCGCCTTCAAGCGCGGTCGCTGCGGCTTCTGGGATTGGGACCTCGCCCGCGGCCGCTTCTACTGGTCGGCCTCGATGTTCGAGATGCTCGGGCTCGAGAGCAAGGACGGCCTCGTCGGCTTCGGTGAAATCCGCCGCCTGATCCATCGCGACGACATGGACTTCGAGATCCTGGCGAACCAGCTCCTCACCGGCGAGATCGACACACTCGACCGCGCCTTCCGGCTGCGTCGCGCCGACGGCACCTGGCTGTGGTTCCGGGTCCGCGCCGAGGTGGTCGACCGGGCGGAGACGGGCTCGCGTCATCTCGTCGGCATCGCCGCCGACATCACCGAGCATCGCCGTCTGGTCGAGACGACACTCGCCGCCGACCTCCGCCTCGAGGACGCGATCGAGACGATCTCGGAAGCCTTCGTGCTGTGGGACGCCGACAATCGCCTCGTCATGTGCAACTCGAAGTACCGCGAACTGCACGGGCTGACGCCGACCGCCGCCGTCCCGGGGACCCCCTACGCGGACGTGATGCGTGGGGCGCGGCAGCCGCTGGTACGCACCCCGCTCGAGGGCGAGGGCGCCAGCGAGGACGGATCGCGCTCCTTCGAGGCGCAGATCGACGATGCGCGCTGGCTGCAGATCAACGAGCGGCGGACCAAGGACGGCGGCTTCGTCTCGGTCGGCACCGACATCACCCAGTTGAAGCGCCACGAGGAACGGCTGATCGAGAGCGAGAAGCGCCTGATGGGCACCGTCCTCGACCTGCGCTCGTCGCGGCGCAAGCTGGAGATCCAGGCGCAGCAGCTCGTCGAACTGGCCGAGAAGTACTCCGAGGAGAAGGTCCGCGCCGAGGAGGCCAACAAGATCAAGTCGGACTTCCTCGCCAACATCTCGCATGAGCTGCGCACGCCGCTCAACGCCATCATCGGCTTCTCCGAGATCATGACCGGGGCGATGATGGGGACGTTCGGGCCGGAGAAATACGTCGAATACGCCCGCGACATCCACGATTCCGGCATGTTCCTGCTCAACGTCATCAACGACATCCTCGACATGTCGAAGATCGAAGCGGGGCGGATGGAACTCGCCCGCGAGCCGGTGGTGCTCGACGACATCCTCGCCGAGGCGAGCCGCATCATCAGCCATGCGGCCGAGGAGAAGTCCCTGGCGATGACCTCGCAGGTCGAGCCCGGCCTCTGCTTCGTCGGCGACCGGCGCGCGGTGAAGCAGGTGGTGCTGAACCTTCTCTCCAACGCGGTGAAGTTCACGCCGGCCGGCGGGCAGGTGTCGCTCGCGGCGCGGGCGGAGGGCGAACGGATCGTCGTCTCGATCGCCGACACCGGCATCGGCATCCCCGACGATCACCTGAAGTCGATCGGCCGGCCCTTCGTCCAGGTCGAGAACCAGTTCACCAAGAGCCACAAGGGGTCGGGCCTCGGTCTCGCCATCGCCCGCTCGCTGGTCGAACTGCACGGCGGGACCATGACCATCCGCTCGCAGAACGGCGAGGGGACCACGGTGGTGGTGAGCCTGCCGCGCGAGACCGGCGTCGCGACCTCCGAAGACGCCGCGTGATCCCGACCGGCCGGCGGCGGTAGCGCCGAAGCGCGCGCCGCGCGTCAGCGCAGCGGCAGGCCCGGCGCCGCGTAGGGCGAGCGATTGCCGCCGGGATAGGGGGCATTGCCACCGGGGGCGATCGGTCCGACCGGCTGGTTCCACATCTGACCGCCGGGGCCGTAGACGCCCGGGCTCGGCGACAACGACTGAGGAACCGGCGGCATGCCGAGCGGCGCGAACTGCGGCAACGGCTGACCCTGCGAGGGCTGCATCGCCTGCGGCAGGCTCTGGGAAAGACCCTGCGGCATCTGGGGCATCTGGGGCATCTGGGGCATCGCCGACGGCATCTGCGGCGGGGCACCGTGGGGCATCGGCGGTTGCGGCGACGAGCCGGCCGACATCGGCGGGACGAGCATGCCGGCCGGGCCACCGAGCATGAGGATGCGGGCGAAGCCGAGTTCCTCGGGCGTGACCCTGCCGTCGTCGTTTCGATCGAAGAGGGCGAAGCGCTTCTTCACCGGGTTCTCGAACTCGGCCCGGGTGACCTTGCCGTCGCCGTCGAGGTCGTAGAGGGTCAGGAAGAACTGGGCGGCGTCCGGATTGACGCGGCCGAACCAGCTCTCGAACTCGGCCTTGTCGAGGGCACCGTCCTTGTTCTGATCGACCGCATCGAAGTGCTCGCCGACGCCCTTCAGCGCCTCGGCGAGGGTGACGACGCCGTCACGATCGGCGTCGAGCATCTCGAAGACGCGTTCGATCGACGGCTGGACCGGCATGCCGGCAGGCGGCATCGGCGGTGCCGCGGGAGCTACCGCGGGCGCGGCGGGCACGGGAGCGGCGGTGGCCGCAGCCTTCGGCTGAGCGGCGACCGGGGTCGCGGCGAGCGTCAGCCCGAGGAGGCCGGCGGCGACGAGCGGAGTGGACGGCTTCATGTGCGATCTCCTCGGGCATCCCGTCGGACGGGAGGCGGGCCGATGTCCGGATGGGAGGCGCAGCCTAGCCAAGATCACCGCGATGCACGAGACACGTGAGCGTTTCGGCGATGTCGCCAAACGTCGCGGCCGGATGCGCCGGTCGCACCCGCGAACGGCGGGACGGCGCGACACGACGAACGAAGAAGCCCCTCCCCCGCGGTTGCGAGGGAGGGGCGACGAGAAACGATGGCGATCGAAGGGGGAACGTCGGTGGATCGGTTCAGCGGGCGGGCACCTGCGGCGCGGGAGCCTGCGGGCCCCAACCCGGACCCCATTGGCCACCGGGGCCACCGCCCCAACCGCCCATCATCGGGCCGTGATGCCAGCCGCGACGGCCACCCATCATCGGACCGGCGAGGGCGAGCTCGTCACGGGTGACCTTGCCGTCGTCGTTGCGATCGAAGAGGGCGAAGCGCTTCTTCATCGGGTTCTCGAACTCGGCCTTGGTGACTTTGCCGTCACCGTCGAGGTCGTGCTTGGCCAGGAAGAACTGGGCGGCCTGCGGCGGCGCGAACCGGCCGAAGAAGGCCTCGGTCTCGGCCTTGTCGACGGTGCCGTTCTTGTCGGTATCGACCTGGGCGAAACGGGCATCGGCGGCGGCGACCGCCTCGTCGAGCGTGACGATGCCGTTCCTGTCGACGTCGAGGTGCTCGAACATGCCCTGCATCATCCGGCCGGGGCCCATCATGCCCGGGCCACCGCAGCCCATCGGGCCGCGGGCGTAGGCGGCACCGCTGGCGGCGACCGCCAGAACGCCAGCGCCGATCAGGATCTTGGTCAGGGTCTTCATCTCGTTCTCCTCCTCGGCGAGCCCCGGCCACCGACGTGGGGGCTGCTCCCGAGCTTCGAGACGAAGACTACGACCGCGCACATTGCCGCGACTTTGTCGGCAGATTAACGATCGTTCATGGGGCTGGGCCGACGCCCTTGCGCCGCCCCTTGCCCAGAACCGCGTCGTAGGCGGCATGGGCCGCCTTCTCGGTCTCGGCGAGATGGGCCTCGAGGTGGGAGAGGTCGGGAAGCTCGCCGATTCGGGTGAGGAGATCGACGAGGCCGCGCGGCGCTTCCTTCGGCCGGAAGGCGCCGTCGGAGGCCATGCGCAGCACCTGGGTGAGCCCCTGATAGAGGCGCATCGCCGGGATCAGCACCTCGGCGGTGTCGGCGTCGAGATGGCCGGCGGCGGCGAGGCGGCCGAGTGCCGGGACGGTGCCGGTGTCGAGGACCTCGGCGTTCTCGGGGGCGTGGCGCAGCATCAGATACTGGGCGACGAACTCGACGTCGACGAGGCCGCCGTCGACCTGCTTGATGTCCCAGGGGTCCTTGGTGCCCTTCTCCTGGTGGATCAGGCCGCGCATCTCGGCGACGTCGGCGCGCAGCTTGTCCATGTCGCGCGGCGCGACCAGGACGTCGCGGATCGCCGCCGCGACGGTCGCCATGAAGGCGGGATCGCCGGCGATCGGCCGGGCGCGGGTCAGCGCCATGTGTTCCCAGGTCCAGGCTTCCTTCGCATGGTAGTCGAGGAAGGCGACGAGGCGGGTGGCCATCGGCCCCTTGCTGCCGGAGGGGCGCAGGCGGAAATCGACCTCGTAGAGCAGCCCCTGCGCGGTCGGCGCCGACAGCGCCGCGACGAGGCGCTGGGTGAGGCGGATGTAGTACTGCGACGGTGCCAGCGCCTTCGCCCCGTCCGACATCTCGCAGGCGGGATCGAAGTCGTAGAGCAGCATCAGATCGAGGTCGGAGGAGGCGGTCATCTCGCGGCCACCGAGCTTGCCGAGGGCGACCACGGCGCAGACACCCCCGGCGACGCGGCCGTGGGCGCGGGCGAACTCCTCCTCCACCGCGGCGAGCAGGCGGCGCACCATCACCTCGGCGAGGGTGGCGTAGGCGCGGCCCGCCTGGGCGGCGGAGAGCGTGCCGGTGAGAATGCGCACGCCGATCAGGAAGATCTGCTCCTGGCCGAAGATGCGGGCGAGATCGAGCCGGTCCTCGTAGTCGCGCGCCTCGGCGAAGCTCTCGGTGAGGCGGCGGTCGAGATCGGCCTCGTCGGGGACGACGTCGTAGAAGGCCGGCTCCATCAGCGCGTCGAGGACGCGTGGGCGGCGGCCGATGGTCTCGGCGAGCTTGGGCGCGGCCCCCATGATGCGGGTCAGGAGGGTGAGGAGCTGCGGGTTGGAGACGAGCAGCGAGAAGAGCTGCACGCCGGCCGGAAGCTTGGCCACCAGCCGGTCGAAGGCGAGGAAGGCGGCGTCGGCGTTCTCGGTCTCGGCGATGGCGGTGAGCAGCGCCGGAGTGAGTTCGGTCAGCCGCTCGCGGGCGACGGTGGAGCGGGTAGCGGCGTAGCGGCCGAAGTGCCAGGCGCGGATCGCGGCGGTGACCTCGCGCGGCTGGCGATAGCCGAGGCCGGAGAGGGTCTCGAGCGTGCCGGGGTCGTCCTCGTCGCCGGTGAAGACGAGATTGCCGAGGGTCGAGGAGAGCTCGGGGGCGTTCTCGAAGAGGCGGGCGTAGTGGCGTTGGACCACCTCGAGGCGACGGCGGAGCGCGGCCGAAAAGTCCTTCAGCCCCTTCATCCCCATCATGCGGGCGATGCGTTCGACGCCTTCGTTCGCTTCCGGGAGCGTGTGGGTCTGCTCGTCGGCGACCATCTGGATGCGGTGCTCGACGTTGCGCAGGAAGAGATAGGCCTCGGTCAGCTCGTCGCGCACCTCGGGCTCGATCCAGCGGTGTTCGACCAGACGGTCGAGCATCTCCAGCGTGGCGCGCCCGCGCAGGCTGGGGTTGCGGCCGCCGGCGATCAACTGCTGGGTCTGGACGAAGAACTCGATCTCGCGGATGCCGCCGCGGCCGAGCTTGACGTTGTGGCCGTTGACCGCGATCTCGCCGTGCCCCTTGTGGGCGTGGATCTGGCGCTTGATCGAGTGGACGTCGGCGATCGCCGCGTAGTCGAAGTACTTGCGCCAGATGAAGGGGCGGATCTCGGAGACGAAGCCCCAGCCGGCCTTCAGGTCGCCGGCCGCCGGACGCGCCTTGATGAGGGCGGCGCGCTCCCAGTTCTGGCCCATCGACTCGTAGTACTGGAAGGCGGCCTCGAGGTTCATGGCGATCGGGGTGGCGCCGGGATCGGGGCGGAGCCTCAGATCGGTGCGGAAGACGTAGCCGTCGGCGGTCCGCTCCTGCATGATCTTGACCATGCGCCTGGTCAACTTGACGTAGAGGTCCACCGCCTCGTCCGGATCGGCGAGGCGGGCGACATCGCGATCGAAGAAGACGATGAGGTCGATGTCGGAGGAGTAGTTGAGCTCGTGGGCGCCGTACTTGCCCATGGCGAGGAGGATCCAGCCGGACCCCTCGGCCGGGTCGGCGGGGTTCGGCAACTCGATCTTGCCGCGGGCGGCGGCGTCGGTCAGGCAGAAGCGCACCGCGGCCTGGAGGGTGGCGTCGCCGATGCGGGTGAGCGCGCCGGTGACCTCCATGGTGCCCCAGACGCCGCCGAGGTCAGCGAGGGCGGCGGCGAGCGCCACCTCCTGCTTGGCGAGGCGCAGCGCCCGCATCAGGGTCGCCTCGTCGTCGTGGCGCGAGGCCTCGACGTCGTCGACGAGCGTGTCGACGAGCATCGCCGGATCGCTCGTCAGGATGCGGACGAGGCGGCCGGCATCGCGGGCGGCGAGGTCGGTCAGGTAAGAAGAATTGGCGAAGACGCCCTCGAGGAAGGTCTTGACCTTCGGGTAGGCGGCGAAGAGCGCGACCAGCGCCTCGCCGCCGTCGTGGAAGCGGGCGCGTTCCATGACGCGGGAGAGCGCGTTCGCCGCGGTCTTCTTGTCCGGCGGGCGGATGTCGATGCGGATGCGGGAGAGGAGCGCGCCCTCGGCCGGTTCGACTTCGCGGGGATCGGACATGCTGATGGGGCCTTCGCGCCGGAATCGTCTCACGATCCGCCGACGCGAGGCGCCGGCGGCTGCCCAATGGATAGGCAGTCGGGTGGCCCGGTCAAGCGGGGGGAAAGTCGTAGGCGATTACGCGGCGGTCGGCAGGCGGATCGTCACCTTCAGCCCCGGCGCGGCATCCGAGAGGGCGATGTCGCCGCCGTGGTGGCGAGCGACCGCCGCGACCAGGGCGAGACCGAGGCCGGAGCCGGGGGCGGAGCGCGAGGCCTCGAGCCGGGTGAAGCGATCGAGAACGCGAGCGCGATCTGCTTCCGGCACGCCGGGGCCGGTGTCGGCGACGGAGAGGACGGCGCGGTCGCCTTCGCGCGTCACCCGCACCGTGACCCTGGCCTCGCGGCCTTCGACGCGGCCGTATTTCACCGCGTTGTCGACGAGGTTGGAGAGGGCCTGGGCGAGGAGTTCGCGCACGCCCGGGACGATCACCGGGTCGGGCGCCTCGACGACGAGCATGGCGCCGGCATCCTCGGCGACCGGCTCCCACAGTTCGCCGACCTCACGGGCGATCACCGCGAGATCGATCGGCGCGGCGGTGGCGACGGAGGAGCCGGCCTCGACCCGGGCGATCATCAGCAGCGCATCGAAGGTCCGGATGAGACCATCGGATTCGTCGATCGCCGCCTCCAGGGCACGGCGATGGCCGTCGGCGTCGGCGGGATCGGCGAGCGCCTCCTCCAGCCGGTTGCGCAGGCGGGTGAGCGGCGTCTTGAGATCGTGGGCGATGTTGTCGGAGACCTCCTTGAGGCCCTTCATCAGCTCGGAGATCTTGGCCAGCATGTCGTTGAGGCCACCGGCCAGCCGATCGAACTCGTCACCGGACCCCGAGACCGGCAGGCGGCCGGAGAGGTCGCCGCCGACGATGCGGCGCGAGGCGGCGGAGACGGCGTCGATGCGCCTCAACACCCGACGGGCGACGAACCACCAGGTGAGGCCGGCGAGCACCACCATGGCGACGACGATCCAGCGGAAGGCCTTACGGAAGACCGAGCGGAAGCGCTCGCGTTCGCCGATGTCGCGGCCGACCAGGACGTGGAAGCCGTTCTCGAGCGTGAAGGCGCGGACGAGGGCGAGGTGACGTTCCTCGCGTCCGTCCTCGAAGCGCGAATAGGGCAAGGGATGGGCGCTGCGATCGTCCTCGGTCACCGCCTGGAGCGGCAGTTCGGCGACGTTGCCGGCGATCGGGTTGCCGCTCGGATCGACGACGTAGAAGAGGCCGCCGTCGGGGCGGCGGGCGCGGTCCTCGAGGGTGCCGAGGAGGCGCGGCATGCCGCCGGCGCGGTAGTCGTCGGTCAGGACGTCGACGTCGTCGTCGATCGCCTCGGCCATCTGACGATCCATCACCCGGGCTGTCTCGTGGGTGACACCGACGACCAGGAACAACGAGAAGACGGTGAAGAGGACGATGTAGAGGGCGGAGAGGCGCACCACCGTGGCGCGGAAGAAGCGGCGCAGGCCAGCGAAGCGCTCGGGCGCGGGATCGCCGGTCATCGCGGCATCTCACGGACCATGTAGCCGGCGCCGCGCACGGTGTGGAGGAGCGGGCGATCCTGGCCGCGATCGATCTTGGCGCGCAGACGGGACATGTGGACGTCGATGACGTTGGTCTGGGGATCGAAGTGGTAGTCCCAGACGTTCTCGAGCAGCATGGTGCGGGTCACCACCTGACCGGCGTTCTTCATCAGATACTCGAGCAGCCGGAATTCGCGCGGCTGGAGCGGGATGTCCTCGCCGGCGCGGGAGACGGTGTGGGAGAGCCGATCGAGCACCAGATCGCCGACCCGGTAGCTGGTCTCGACTTCGCCGGGGCGGGCGCGGCGGGCCAGCGCCTCGACGCGGGCGAGGAGCTCGGTGAAGGCGTAGGGCTTGGCGAGGTAGTCGTCGCCGCCGGCGCGCAGGCCGTCGACCCGGTCGTCGACCTGGCCGAGGGCGGAGAGCACCAGCACCGGCGTCGTCTGGCCGCGACCGCGCATCTCCTGGACGATGGAGAGGCCGTCGCGCTTCGGCAGCATTCGGTCCATGACGACGACGTCCCAATCCTCGGTCGTCGCCATGTGCGCGCCGGTGTCGCCGTCGTTGGCCTGCTCGACGACGTGACCGGCCTCCTTCAGGGCCTTGACGAGGTAGTTGGCCGCTTCGCGGTCGTCTTCGACGATGAGGATTCGCATGGGGGCCAGTCTAGATCGGTTTCGGGTCGGATGGCATCGGTTCGGCGGGGCTCGGCCGGCGGCGGGTGTCGGGCATCCGCCGCCGGCCGGTCTTGCGCCTGCGCAACTCGCTCGAACGGGGGGCGTTCAGGGGATCGAGCGGCGCGGCGAAGCGGGCGGCGTTCAGCCGGCGCCGATCGGTAGCGGCACGAAGCGGATGCCCTCGGACGAGCGCACCCGCAGCAGTACGGCGCGGCGACCTTCGGTGCGGGCGGCGCGGACCGTCTCGGCGACGTCGGCGGGGGTCGAGACGGCGCGGCCCTGGACCTCGAGCAGCACGTCGCCGACGGCGATGCCGCGAGCCGCGGCGAGCCCACGCGGATCGACGTCGACGACTGCGACACCGCCGCCGCGCTCGCCGACCTCCGAGGCCGGGGCGAGGCGCAGGCCGAGGTCGGCGAGGACGCCGGTCGCGGCACCGCCGTCGGGGGTGGCGGAGGCCTTCGTCTCGGCGGCGAGACGACCGAGTTCGACCTCGATCGTCGCCTCCTTGCCGGCGCGGAGATAACCGATCTTCACCTTGGTCCCCGGCTCGTAGCCGGCGATGGTGCGGGCGAGATCGCGCGAGTTGCGCACCGGCTTGCCATTGACCGCGAGGACCACGTCGCCAGCCTTCAATCCGGACTTGGCGGCGGGCGACCCCGGTTCGGCATCGGCGACGAGGGCGCCGCGGGCGTCCTTCAGGCCGAGGCTCTCGGCGACGTCGCGGCCGATCGGCTGGACCTGGACGCCGAGCCAGCCGCGCACCACCTCGCCACCCTTCTCGAGCTGGGCGATGACCTTCTGCACCGTCGCCGCCGGAATGGCGAAGCCGATGCCGATGGAGCCGCCATTGGGGGTGTAAATGGCGGTGTTCATGCCGACGACGGCGCCGGCGAGGTCGAAGGTCGGACCGCCGGAATTGCCGCGGTTGATCGGTGCATCGATCTGCAGGAAGTCGTCGTAGGGACCGGCGCCGATCTCGCGACCGCGGGCCGAGACGATGCCGGTAGTGACCGAGCCGCCGAGGCCGAAGGGGTTGCCGACGGCCAGTACCCAGTCGCCCGGACGCACCTCGGTCGAGGCGAAGCCGACGGTGGGGAAGTCCTTGCGATCAGAGGTGATCTGGAGGAGGGCGACGTCGGTCTTCTCGTCGGAGCCGAGGACCTTGGCCTTCCACTCGGCGCCGTCGTCGGTGACGATCATCACCTCGCGGGCGTCCTTGACGACATGATGGTTGGTGACCACCCGACCGTCGGCGGAGACGATGAAGCCGGAGCCCTGGGCGGTGACCACCGGGCCACCCGGCCGGCCGTGACGCCAGCCGGGGCCGCGCGGGCCGAAACCGTCGGGGCCGCCGCGCCAACCGCGACCGTATCCGGGGCCGCCCCATTCGCGGAAGAAGCGATCGAGCGTGCCGCCCTCGGGGAGGTCGGGGAAGCTCTCGACGAAGCTCTCGCGGGCGCCGGGCGCCTCGCTCCTGGCGCGGATGGAGACCACCGCCGGGCGGACGCGTTCGACGATCGGGGCGAAGGAGAAGGTCTGCGGGGTGGGGGCGACGACGGGCGCCGGCGTCGGGGCCTGCGCCTCGGCGCGGCCGACGATCTGGGCGCCGAACAGGCTGCCGACGACGAGGAGCGAGGCCGCTCCGGCGAGAAGGGTCTTGCGACGCACCGTCCGGTCGGGGGCAGCGACCTGCGTTGCGAGATCTCTGTACTGCATCTCGAGGCACCATCGGGTTCGAGAGGAACTGCTTCATCGGCGGCCGGGGGAGCGCCGCCGATGCTCCCGAAGATGGGGCGCGTCGACTTACCGCGCCATGGCGCGCGGATTAATTATCGGTAATGCGGACGATACCCGCGGTGCCGACGGATCGCGGTGGATCACGTGTGCGAGAGGGGGGATGACGCGAGGAGAACGAACGCCAACTGCAACGGGGTGACCTCACCAGGAGTATCGGGAGGGTCCCATGCGTGTGTCACGTTCTTCCGTTCTGTCGGGCGCCGCGGCGCTCTTCGTTCTCGCCTCCGCCGCCACACTCGCCCTCGATCCGCGCGACGCGATGCGTCTCGGTGGTCTGGAGCGCACGGTCTCGCTCGCCGATCTGTGCGGCGCGGCAGGATGCTCGATCGCCTACAAGACGGCCGAAGGCGGTGCGCCCAGCCAGGTGGTGCCGGTGCGCTGATCTCAGCCGCGACCGGAGAGGATGTCGTCGAGCCGGGCCTTCTCCGCGGCATCGAGCGGCGCTTCGGCGCGCGAGCTCGTGCCGCGACGGCGCAGCGCGACGAAGACACCGCCGGCGCCGAGGATCAGCACCGCGAAGGGCAGGACCCAGAGGACCGCCGTCTGGGCGTTGAAGCGCGGCCGCAAGAGGACGAACTCGCCGTAGCGGGCGACGAGGTAGTCCATCACCTGCGAATTCGAGTCGCCGCTCCTGATGCGCTCGCGCACCAGGACGCGCAGGTCCTTGGCGAGCGGCGCGTCGCTGTCGTCGATCGACTGGTTCTGGCAGACGAGGCAGCGCAGCTCGAGCGAGAGCTCGCGGGCGCGTGCCTCGAGCTTGGGGTCGGCGAGCATCTCGTCGGGCTGGACGGCGACGGCCGGCCCGGCGAAGAGCGAAAGGCCGAGCGCGAGGGCGGCGGCGAAGCGGCGGATCGACATCGTCACTCTCCTCATTCGGCGGCGAGCGGCATCGCCTGGGCGGCGGCGCGGCGCGGCGTCGGGGCACCGACGCGCAGGCGCCGATCGGTGAGCGAGACGAGGCCGCCGATCGACATGATCAGACAGCCGATCCAGATCAGCAGCACCAGCGGCTTCCAGTAGATGCGCATGGCGACGCCCTCGCCCTGTGCCTCGCCGATGGCGAGATAGAGCTGGGAGAAGAGGCCCCAGGTCTCGATCGCGGTCTCGGTGGTCGGCATGGTGCGGGTGCGGTAGGTGCGCTTCGACGGCTCCATGACGATCGGCGGGTTGGAACTGCCGTCGCGCACGGTGAAGCGGGCGATGATCTCGTCCCAGTTGGGGCCCGAGTTGGGCACGGCGCGATCGAACGTGAGGTCGAAGCGCTCGATGCGGATCTGATCGCCGGGCTTCATCACCAGGACGCGCTCGATCTTCCAGGCACCCTCGGCGACGATGCCGAGCAGCATGGCGCCGACGCCGAAGTGTCCGAGCATGGTGCCCCAGGCCGAGCGCGGCAGGCCGACGGCGCGGCCGAGGGCCACCTTCGGATCGGTGAAGAGCTTGATGCGCCAGAGGATCTCGGCGAGCGAGCCGAGCATCAGCCAAGTGGCGAGGCCGACCCCGAGGGCGGGCAGGACATCATGCCCCTTCCAGGCCCAGGTCACCAGAGTGGCGGCGATCGACAGGGCGAGGACGACGGCGAGGCGCTGCGCCACCGCGGCGATGTCGCCACGCTTCCAGGCGAGGAAGGGACCGAGGGGCAGGGCGATCAGCAGCGGCACCATCAGCGGGCCGAAGGTCATGTCGAAGAAGGGCGCGCCGACCGAGATCTTGCCGCCGGTCGTCGCCTCCAGCACCAGCGGATAGAGCGTGCCGACGAAGACTGTCGCGGTCCCGGCGGTGAGGAACAGGTTGTTGAAGACCAGCGCACCCTCGCGACTGATCGGGGCGAAGAGACCGCCCTTGGTCAGCGTCTGGGCCCGTGCCGCGAAGAGGGTGAGCGAGCCACCGACGAACACCACGAGGATGCCGAGGATGAAGACGCCGCGGGCCGGATCGGTGGCGAAGGCATGGACCGAGGTGAGCACGCCGGAGCGCACCAGGAAGGTGCCGAGCAGCGACAGCGAGAAGGCGAGGATGGCGAGCAGGATCGTCCAGATCTTCAGCCCGTCGCGCTTCTCCATGACGATCGCCGAGTGCAGCAGCGCGGTGCCGGCGAGCCAGGGCATCAGCGAGGCGTTCTCGACCGGATCCCAGAACCACCAGCCGCCCCAACCGAGCTCGTAATAGGCCCAGTAGGAGCCCATGGCGATGCCGAGGGTGAGGAACACCCAGGCGGCGAGCGTCCACGGCCGCACCCAGCGGGCCCAGGCGGCATCGATGCGGCCCTCGATCAGCGCCGCGGCGGCGAAGGAGAAGGCGATCGAGAAGCCGACGTAGCCGAGGTAGAGCAGTGGCGGGTGGACGGCGAGGCCGAAGTCCTGGAGCAGCGGGTTGAGGTCGCGGCCCTCCGCCGGCGCATGAGCGATGCGGGCGAAGGGATTCGAGGTCAGGAGCACGAAGAGGTAGAAGGCGAGCGCCACCCAGGCCTGGACGGCGAGGGTATTGGCCTTCAGCGTCGCCGGCAGATTGCGGCCGAACCAAGCGACGAGAGCGCCGAAGAGAGCGAGGATCGCCACCCACAGCAGCATCGAGCCCTCGTGGTTCCCCCACACGCCCGAGACCTTGTAGATCATCGGCTTGGTCGAATGGGAGTTCTCGAAGACGTTGGTCACCGAGAAGTCGGAGACGACGTGGGCGTAAGTGAGGGCGGCGAAGGCGATCGCGACGAAGAGGAACTGGCCGAAGGCGATCGGCCCGGCCATGGCCATCAGGCGGTCGTCGCCGCGCATCGCCCCCCAGATCGGCACGACCGACTGGATGATGGCCAGCGCCAGCGCCAGCACAAGGGCGTAATGGCCGATCTCGACGATCATCGATTTCCCTCCTCGTCTCCCCCGAGCGCCGTCCGCGCTCGGTCGAGCCTCACTTCTTGAGCGTCGCCTTGGCGGCGTCTTCCTGCCAGTGGCCGGACTGCTTCAACGCGTCGGCCACTTCCTTGGGCATGTACTTCTCGTCGTGCTTGGCGAGCACCGTGTCGGCCTTGAAGATGCCGTCCGGACCGACCATGCCCTCGGCGACGGTGCCCTGACCCTCGCGGAAGAGGTCGGGCAGGATGCCGGTGTAGGTGACCGGCACGGCATTGGCCCCGTCGGTGACGCGGAAGCGAACCGTGGTGCCGTCGCCACGCTGGACCGAGCCGTCTTCGACCAGACCGCCGAGCCGCAGGCGGGTGCCGGGCTTGACCTTGCCCTGTGCCAGATCCGTCGGCGAGGTGAAGAAGGTGATGCGGTCGTTGAGGGCGAAGAGTACCAGCCCGACCGCCGCGGCGAGAACCAGACCGGCGAAGCCGATGAGGGTCAGTCGTTTCTGTTTGCGGGTCATGCGTTCCTCGATCTCGCGCGGCTCCCGGCGGGGCGCCGCGATTGCATCAGGGGGTTAGGCCGGTGGTCAAGGCGTCGAGGCGTGCGAGCGCCGCGGCATCGCCGGCGAAGGCGGCGCGCGCTCGATCGAGCGAGGCCCGTGCATCGCCGAGGCGGCCGATCAGCTTCTGGGCCTTGACCAGCCGCTCCCACTCGTCGACAGATCCGCCCGAGTTGCCGAGACGCTCCGCGAGGCGCTCGACCATGGTCTCGATCATCTTGGCGCGCTCTTCCGGCGACATCTGGGCGGCGGCCTCGACGTCGGCGGCGGACGGGCCGGGTGTCGGGGCAGGCGCCGCGACGGGGGCCTCCACCGGCTTGCCGGAGAGATCGGCCTCGGCCTCGGCGAGAGCCTGACGGGCGTCGGCGAGCCAGGGCTCGCTGCCGGTTCCCATCGCGACGATCGCCTTCCAGGCGTCGACCGCCTCCTGCTTCCTGCCCTCCTGTGCCAGACCCGAGGCGAGGAAGAAGCGTGGCAGGATGCCCTTCGGTTCGATCTCGAGCGACTTCTCGAAGGCGGCGCGTGCCTCGGGGGTGACGACGTCGTCGGCGATGGCGACGAGGACGCGACCGAGCTCGTTGAGACGGCGCTCGCTCGGCCCGCCGGTGCGGATGGCGTTGCGCCAGGCGGCGGCGGCCTGCTCGAAGCGGCCGAGGCGGGTGTAGGTCGGTGCCAGGACGTCCCAGCCCTTGGTGTCGTCCGGATTGGCGGCGAGATGGGCTTCCACCTTGGCCACCAGTTCTTCGATCGACTGGCCGGCGGGCGCCTCCGCCTTGCGGGTGGCGAGCGGCGCATCGGGCAGGTCGGGGTGACCGAGACGGAGGTAGAGCGGCAGGGCGAGAAGTGGGACGAGCACCGCGGCGACGAGCGGAACCAGACGCGACCGGGCGATCGGCGCGGCCGCCGTGGCGTGGCGCTCGAGACGCAGGATGCGGCGGGAGATCTCGGCGCGGGCGGCGTCCGCCTCGGGGGGGGCGATGAGCCCGGCCTCGAGATCGCGATCGATCTCGGCGAGTTGGTCGCGATAGACGGTGATCTCGCCGGCCTCGACGCTCGGCATGGTCTCGGGGCGACGGCGAAGGAGGGGGACGAGGACGAACAGCACCGCGAGGGCGGTCATGCCGGCGAACAGGGCCCAGGTCAGCATCGCGTGGTCGTCCGCTCCTCGAAGGCGACCGTTCGACGGTCGTTCTGCCGCCCGACCGACCCTGGGTCGGCAGTGCGCTCGGCGGGTCAGATACCCGCCGCCGCAGGGTTCGGCAATGGGAGAAGGACCTACATCGCCCGACCACACGAGATGTTGACCGGGGTCAAGGAGGCGCCGGGCAGCGCCTCTGGATCACTACGCAGGCGGGATCAGCCGGTGGCGCGGACCGTCTTGGTGGCGACGTTGTCGCGGCTCTTGCGCATCACGGCCGCGTAGTCCTCGCCGAAGACCAGCGCCGAGAGGCGGATCGCGGCGTCGACGGCATCGACCAACATCCGCTTGTCGAGCGACTGGGACGACTTGAGATCGGCCATCAGCTTGGAGGAGACGACCTCGAGGGTGGTCTCGACCTGCTTGCGGGTCCGCCCCGCGAGCTCGTTGACGGCGAGGCTCTCGACGGCCAGACGGGCCTCGATCGACAGGCGGACCGCGAACTCGGCGTCCTCGTAGGACGCCGGATCGAAGCGGCCGGCGAAGTCGCCACCGGTCGTCTCGACCCGCAGCGCGCGACGGACGAGGCCCGGAGCCGGCTCCATCCAGCGGGTGACGGCGTCCGACATCGTCACCTTGGCCGCACCGATCCGTCGCATCCAGGCGGGGACGGCGTCGACCGCCATCAGCATGTTCAGGTTCTTGGAGATGTCGTGATAGCTGCGCAGATCCCCGATCAAGCGATTGCGAGCGGCGAGGTCGCTGCCGCGACTCTGCGCGAGCGCGGCGCAGCGCTCGAGCCGGCCGATCACCGCCTCGACCAGGATGCCGTACCGGCTCGAAGCAACCAGACGCGGATCGGCGCTGCCGGCGAGGCGGGTGGCGAGGGAGGCGCAGACCACCGGGTTGGCGGTTCGGGCGAGGACCGCCGCGGCGATCCACTCGGCCGACATCTGCACCTGATCGAGCGAGGCGCGGACGACCTCGACGACACGCGACTGGTCGGCGACGTCGAAGGCGGTGACGTTGCTCGGCAGCTGACCGAAGAGGTTGGCGAAGGCGGCCTCGTTCTGCAGCACGTAGGCGGCATCGACCAGATCGCGATAGACCGGCTCGCCACCGAGTTGGCCGACGAGCTTCTGGCGGGTCTTGGGCTCGGCCCCGGCGTCGCGCAGAACGTCGACGATGCGGGCCGCGACTTCGCGACGGAATTTGCGGGCGATCGGCGCGGCGTCCGCCTCGGCGTCGTAGGGGTCGGCGGCGATGGCGCGCTCGTAGTCGTCGGAGGCGACGTCGCGACGGATCCAAGTCCAGATCACCGGCAGCGACGAGGCGGCGATGCGGCCGGTCGTGTGGGTCGGCGGCGCGTCGTCGGCGAGGAAGGGAGCGAGCGGCGCGAAGAAGGCCGCCTCCAGGCGAGCCGACCAGGGCTCGCCGGCCGCGCGGCGGCTCGGTGCCACGACGACCGGGTCGTCGACGACCGCGAGCCCCTCGACGGCGGCGAGGATGAGATCGTTGGGGAGGTCGCCTTCCGCCTGCGAGTTGCGCAGGGAGCGGATCAGCATGGATCGCGCCGTCGGAGACAGCGATTCCATGTAGGCTCGGACCTTGGATGTGACCAGCCCGGCGTCGGGCATCGTGCGACCCCCGTGATGACGTTGACATCCGACGGTCTGGGACGCCGTCGGCGACGGGGACGGGCTCGGCTTCGAGCCTGGCGGTCTCCGTATCCCGAAGATCGAACAAAGATTTTAAGAATTGATGAGCGGGCGCGGGGCTCGCTCAGGAGATCGGTCGCCAACTGCCGTCGGGCTGGCGGCAGGCGGTGGCGCGCAGGATCTCCGTCTTGCCGTCGACCGTGACCTGATCGACGTAGTCGCGGCAGGTATACTGATTGACCGAGTAGGCCGGGCCGGGCGTGACCGTACCGCGATGGCCGGTGGCCGGGTTGCGCCAGTCGCGCGAGGCGCCGGCGGCGGTCGATTCGAGCGCCTCGTATTCGGCCTCGGCGGCGTGGCGGCGATCGTTGTCGTCGAGGCGGGTGCCGACGCCCGCCGCGGCCCAGGCGCCGATCAGCGGCACGGCGTTGGCGCTCGGGGCCGGAGCCCGCGCGTCGGTACGCGAGGACCCGACGAGGCCACCGGTCAGCGTTCCGGCCACCGACCCTAGGCTCTGCTTCGATGTCGTCTCACCGCAGGCGGCGAGGAGGCCCGAAAGGGCACCGACGACGATGGCGATCCTTGGCATCATGGAGGGACTTCCCGGGAGACGATCGGACTGGACGGAGAGGCCGGCGACGTGGACACGCCATCGGACGGGTGTCGGTATTTCGCCGTGCATCATGGCCGAAATGGGTCGCCGCGTCAGGCAAAATCACAGTGCTGGAAGAACGAGCCGACAACGCAGTCCTCCGAGCGGCGACTTCTCGAGGCCGAATTCGCCGCCGTAGAGCGCCGCCAATTCGGTGACGATGGCGAGGCCGAGGCCGCTGCCGGGAACCTTCTCGTCGAGGCGTCGACCGCGTTTCAACGCCTCGTCGCGGCCTGCGAGATCGATGCCTGGACCGTCGTCGTCGACGAGCACCGTGAAGAACCGGCGTTCGGCCTCGCCGCCGACCGGGGTGAGGCTGAGGGAGATCTCGACGCGCTCGACGGCCCACTTGCAGGCGTTGTCGACGAGGTTCCCGAGCGCCTCTTCGAGATCCTCGCGCTCGCCGCGAAAGCGGATGCCCGGCTCGACGTCGGCTTCGACCTCGAGGGCGCGTTCCTCGTGGATACGGCGCATGGCGCGGACGAGACGCTCGACCACCGGAGAGACCTCGGTGACGACGCCGATGACACGCCGCTGAGCGGCGAGGCGGGCGCGCTCCAGATGGTGCTCGACGTGCTCGCGCATCAGGCCGACCTGTTCGATCACGTGCGGCGCGATCGGCGCATCGGAAGCGCGGGCCTCGTTGAGGAGGACGGAGATCGGGGTCTTGAGCGCGTGGGCGAGATTGCCGACGTGGGTGCGCGCGCGCTCGGTCGCCTCGCGGTTGGCCTGAATGAGGGCATTGAGCTCCTGGGCGAGCGGTGCGATCTCGGCGGGAAAATCGCCGGTCAGGCGTTCGTCCTCGCCGGCGCGGATGCGAAAGAGCGCGTCGCGCATGCGGGCGAGCGGGGTCAGGCCGATGCGGACCTGCACGAGGGTCGAGAGGGCGAGGCCGAGGCCGACGACGGCGAGGAGCAGGGTCGTCCGCCAGGTGAATCCTGAGACGTCGTCCTCGAGATCACCGGCGTTGCCGGCGACTGCGAGGCGGAAGAACTCGCGACCGTCGAAGTCCACCTCGCGCTCGAGGATGCGCAGGCGTTGGCCGTCCGGTCCCTCGACATAGGCGCGCCGGATTCGATCGCGGCCGGGCGGCGTGGCGGCATCACTCGGCAGGCGCATCACTTCGCCGGTCAGCGACGGAGAGGCGATGACGATGCGGCCGTCGGCAGCGCGTCGGACGGCCCAGTACCAGCCCGACAGCGGCAGGTCGAAACGCGCCTCGCCGAGATTGTCGGGTTGACGGAAGGTCCCGGCACCATCGGCCTGGGAGGCGAGTTCACCGACCAGCGTCTTGAGATAGACCGCCAGACGATCGTCGAAGGCGCGTTCGGCCGAGGTGCGGTAGACGGCGACGAGGACGAAGCCGGCCACCGCCAGCGAGAGTGCGCTCCACAGCGCGGCGAGGCCGAAGAGCCTTCGAGCGAGCGAGCTAGCCTGCATCGGCCGACGTGCCCACGGTGTAACCGAGGCCGCGGATGGTCTCGATCAGGTCGACGCCGAGTTTCTTGCGCAGGCGCCCGACGAAGACCTCGATGGTGTTCGAATCGCGATCGAAGTCCTGGTCGTAGAGATGTTCGACCAGTTCGGTGCGCGAGACGACGCGGCCCTGATGCATCATCAGGTAGGCGAGGAGGCGGTACTCGTGCGAGGTCAGGCGGATCGAAAGGCCGTCGACCGCGACCTTGCCGGCGCGAGTGTCGAGGGTGACCGGGCCGATGGTGATCTCGTTGGAGGCGCGGCCGGCGGCGCGGCGGACCAGGGCGCGGATGCGGGCCTGGACCTCTTCCATGTGGAAGGGCTTGGCGACGTAGTCGTCGGCGCCGGCGTCGATGCCGGCGACCTTGTCGGACCAGCGGTCGCGGGCGGTGAGCAGCAGAACCGGCATCTTGCGTCCCGCCCGACGCCACTTCTCCAGCACCGTGATGCCGTCCATCATCGGCAGGCCGATGTCGAGGATGACGGCATCGTAGGGTTCGGTATCGCCGAGGAAGTGGCCTTCTTCACCGTCGGTGGCGCTGTCGACCGCGTATCCGGCCTCCTCGAAGGCCTCGACCAGTTGCCGATTGAGATTCTTGTCGTCTTCCACCACCAACAGGCGCACGCCGATCTTCCTTCACGCCGAAGCGAGCCGCCGCCACGGCTCAGTTGCCGACGCCATCGTACACCAAGCGCCCCGAACTCGCATCGATCAGGAGGCGGCGGACGCGGCCAACGTCGTCGAGCAACGTGACGCGATAGACGAGGCCTCCCCCGGTGCGGCAGAGGTCGGCGCGAACGATCTCACCGTCGAGGCCGCGGCGGATCTCGGCCAGTCGCTTGACCCTGCCCTGAGCGAGAACCTCCTGGACGAGCGAACCCGAGAGACAATCGGTGATGAGCGGCGGCACGTCGGCGCGCGCGGCGACGGTACTCGCAGAGAGGACGACGGCCAGGATCGGGGGGAGGAGGCGGTTCATGGCGAGGAGCCTAGAGGGAGGGCGCTGAACCCGCCATGAACGCTCGCGAACCGTCGGACTTCACCCGCGCGAGACGCCGCCGACCGGACCGTCGGTGAAGAAGCGCAGGACGGTATTGGCAATGCCGAGACCGGTGACCATCAGGCCGGCGGTGCGCGGGTCGGCGAGGCTGCCCCAGTCGGTGGCCATCAGCGTGCCGAGGACGGCGGCGCCGACGTTGAGCGTGACGGTACGATAACCCTTCATGACGAACTCCTTGATTGCGGGGAGGAAAGGCCGCGGATGCGGCGGCAGCGCCGGCCGGTCGGGCCGGGATCACTCGAATTCCCAGATCCAGACGAGGCCGCCGGCACCGGCGCCACCGGCACGGCCGGTCGTCGAGGCGGAGACGGCACCACCGCCACCCCCGGAACCGCGCGCCGTTCCCGCGACACCGCCGGAATTGACGTAGGAGCCGCGACCGCCGCCGCCGAAGAACGACGCGCCGCCGGATCCGGACGACACCACCGTGCCGTCGATACGGAGCGCCGGTGAGCCGGGCGCGCCGGTGAAGCCCAGGTCGCCGGCGCTGGTCGTGCCGCCGCCGCCGCCGAGGCCGACCGCTGCCGTGGTGCCGGCGGTCATTCCGGCGCCGCCGGCACCCCCCGCCGCCACGACCTCGATGCCGAAGGACGAGGCGCCGCCCGTCCCGCCATATCCTCCGCCCGACGAACCCGCGCTGCCGCCGCTGCCGACGGTGACGGTGTTGCCGGCGAGGGCGGTGACGTCGAGGAAGGAGAGCGCCAGCCCCCCTGCCCCGCCGCCGCCGCCGGCCGAGCCCGAGGAGGCCGCACCGGCGGCCCCTCCGCCGCCACCACCCGCCCCGAGAGCGAAGACCAGGGCGAAGCGGACGCCGTTCGGGCGGGTCCAGGTGCCGGAGGTGGTGAAGGAGACCATCGACCTCAACCGGCCACCGCCGGCTAGCCCCCCGGGGAGGAGGGAGAGTTGGCCGGTGGCGGCGGCGATGCGCAGGGCATCGATCCAGGTCGAACCGTCGGGCGAGACCTTGAAGCGCAGGTCGTCGTCGCCGGCGAGGCCGATCTCGGCGCGACCGGACCAGTCGGACTGGAAGAGCAGGGACGCGGTGTCGGTCGCAGTCTCCTTCTCGACGGTCAGCCGCATGTCGCCGTTGCCGCCGTTCGCCGCCGGCTCGGCGGCGAAGAGGGCGGCCGGGGCACGGACGGCGAGACGGTTGGTGGCGTCCGGCGTGGTGCCGATACCGACACCGCCGAGGTTGCCGAAAGTGCCGATCGCCTCGTCGAGCGGCTTCCAGGCGCTGCCTGTCCACACCACCGGACGGCTCTCGTCGACCAGCCAGACGCAGAAGCCGGGCAGCGGAGCGCGGAAGCTCCAACCGCCCTCGATCCGCAACGCCAGGGCGTCGGCGTGGCCGGCCCAGTCGCCGGTCGGCGCGGCGGCGACGAGATGGAGGTCGCCGTTCGCCGGGCTCGCCGGCGGGGCGGAGAGATCGCGATCGAGCGCCACCGCCTGGACCAACATGTCGAGGGCGGCGAGCGCCTCGTTGTGGGGGATGTGCTTCTGCGCCTGGGCCGCCTCGATCAGGGGCAGGCCGTGGCGGACGGTCTCGGTCATCGCGGGATCTCCGGTGAATGGTCGGGCCGAACCGGCGGGTTGCGGATCCGGTGACGGGAGCGGCTCGGGTCGTGTGGGTCAGAGGTGGAAGAGGCCGGACCGCCAGACGCCGGGGCCGACGGTGGCGGCGAGCTGAGCGACGCGAACGGTGACGTCGACCGGAGCCGGGCCGAGGCGGGCGTCGCGCTCGGCCTTGGGCCAGGTCCAGGCCGGGGTCGAGACGTCGACGCGATGGACGAGCGTCGTCCCCTGCAGGATCTCGACGCGATAGGCCTCGGAAATCTCCGGCAGCGATACCTCGCCGAGGCCCCAGGCATCCGCCCCGGCACCGCGCGAGCGGCGGACCCAGGCGAAGGCGACGTCGCCGCTCGTCGCGTCGACCGTGACGGCGAGGCGTGTCGGGCTCCACGACCACAGGCCGCGTCCGGTCGGCGTCACCGCGAACTCGACGTGGCTCGGCTGGGAGTAGTCCTCCGAGGCCGCACCGATGCGGAAGGTGACCGCGCCGCCGATGTCGGAGAGATCGGTCGGCAGCGCCGTCACGTCCTGATCGAGCAGCACGAAGGGGGCGCCGGCGGGGATCGCGTCGATGCCGTCCCAGGCGTCCTCGGAGCCGCCCTGCATGCGCAGGAGGCGTGACAGGCGCCAAGTCTGGGTGGCGACCATCTCGGCGGCCGCGAACTGGAAGACCTCCCAGCGGCCGCTCGGGGCGCGGACCGCGGCGCGCGAGGCGCCGGCGAGAACGCGGGCCTCGCCCTCGGCGGCGATGGTGCCGGACCACAGCGTCACGTCGAGACGATTGCCGGGGTCCCACAGGGCAACGGGGCCGCGGCGCAGCGTCGAGGCGGTGACGCCCATGGTCGCCGGGCGCGACACGGTGCCGACCCAGGTCCAGCTCGCCGCGTCGAGCCGGCGCCAGACGGCGAGCGTGCCGGGCCAGGGCTTGGCGTGGACGGCGAGCCAGGGGCGATGGGCCTCGACCTCGCCGTCGGGGTGGGCGACGTCGACGACGTAGACCGCCGGCTCGCCCCACACCGTCGCCGGAGCACCGGTGCGCCGGCGCGGGCCGGCGCGGACCGGGCCGTGGGCCTCGGTGTCGAGGCTGCGCGCCTCGACGCGGCGATCGGCGCCGTCGGTGAGGCTCTCGATGAGGATCCGCTCCACCCGCTCGCCGGTGTCGAGATCGACGACGTCGCCGGGTTCCAGCGCGATGCGCGTCGGGTCGACGGCGAAGGCGTAGGAGGTGCGGCCGGCCCAGACGTCGGCGAGCCAGGTGTCGGCGACGCCGACCATGGTCTCGACCGGGGCGACCACCGCCAGATCGGCGGAGGAGGCGCGACGGGCCGAACCGGCGAGGCGGCGGGAGGACACCGTGGTGCGGCGATGGTCGAGGGCGGCATCGGAGAAGGTCACCGAGACCTCGAGCGGCAGTTCGCTCTCCTCGGCGCGGCGGATCTCGATCGCTGCGCCCTTCTCCGGCTCGACGCAGTCGTCGCGGGAGAGCGTCAGGTCGGGACGGCGGGCGCGGCCGGCGAAGCGCAGGCCGGCGCCGACGTCGGCGGCGTCGATGCCGAAGGCGGCGAGGAGCGGCTCGAGCGCGTCGCGGACCGACATGCGTCGATCGACGACGAAGCCGTCGACATGGCTGGCGACGGCGCGGAAGGCGACGTCGTCGACCCCGGCGGAGGCGACGAGCGCGGCGATCAGCGCCTCGATCGAGGTGCCACCGAGGCGGCCGTTCAGCCAATGGCCGGTGGCCCAGACGCCGCCGTCGGACCAGACGTCGACGTCGGTGGGGAAGACCGGGAAGGGGCGCGCGTCCCAGGTCCACAGGTGGACGCCGTCGAGATCGAGCATGGGCCGACCGTAGACCGGCGAGATCGGGTTGGCGCCGGGCGTCACCGCCGGGTCCCAATGATCGATCACCGCCTCGAGGGTGCGGCGCTGGGCGAGGTCGTCGCGGGTGCCGATCGAGAACCAGGGGCGGCGGCCCTCCGACGACTTGGGATCGGGGAAGACGTTGGGCTGATTGGCGCCGAAGTCGACGGCGGGGCAGCCGAGCTCGGTGAACCAGATCGGCTTCATCCCCGGCACCCAGGCGGTCGAGGCGGTGGAACGCACCCCGCCGACGCGGTCGTGATGGGCATTCGACCACCAGCCGACGAGATCCTTGGGGCGGAAGACCCAGGGCTCGCCGTGGGCGCCGTCGGTGATCGGCAGACGCGTCTGGGCGCGGCGGCCGGCCTCGTCGGCATAGTACCAGTCGTAACCCTCGCCGCCTTCGACGCGGGCGGCGAGGTGATCGCGGTCGGTCGGCAGGTCGGCCGCGGCGCGGTCGAGATGGTCGCCGCGCCGCCAGTCGGTCAGCGGGAAATAGGCGTCGATGCCGACGAAGTCGATGTTCGCCGACGCCCACAGCGGGTCGAGATGGAAGACGACGTCGCCGGAACCGTCGGCGGGGCGGAAGCCGTTCCATTCGGTCCAGTCGGCGGCGTAGGAGATCTTGGTCGACGGGCCGAGGAGCGCGCGGGCCTCGGCGGCGAGCGCCACCAGGGCGGAGACGAAGGGATGGGTCCCGCCCGCGCCGCGCACCGCGCCGAGGCCGACGAACTCCGAGCCGATCAGGAAGGCGTCGACGCCGCCGGCGGCCTGGGCGAGCGCGGCGCAGTGGAGGACCATGCGGCGCAGGGTCCATTCGGCCGGGCCGGAATAGGCGACGCCACCGCCGGCGACGGAGAAATGCGCCGCCGACGCGGTGCCGACGAAGGCGGCGATCTCGCTCGCGGCGGTCGCGGTGCCGTCGGGCGTACCGGCGCTTCCGGGGGCGGGATCGCAGGTGATGCGGCCGCGCCAGGGGTGGGCCGCCTGCTCGGTTCCGCCCCAGGGATCGGGAAGGCCGTTGCCGGAGGGCACGTCCATCGCCAGGAAGGGATAGAGCATCACCTCGAGGCCGCGGGCGCGGATCTCGGCGATCGCCTCGATCACGCTGGCGTCGGAGGGGGTGCCGCCATAGGCGGGGCGGTCGTCGACACGGCTGACGAGGCGGGCGGAGGCGCGATCGAGGCCGGCGACCGACCAGACCAGCGGCCGCGTCGTCTTCTCCGCCTGATCGACACCGGGGCGCAGGGTGCAATGCCCGGCGCGCAGATCGTCGCCGAACCAGGCGACGACCAGGGCGATGCGCTTCAGCCCGGGGCAGAGATCGCAGAGTTCGTCGAGGGCGGCGACGAAGTCGGTGGCGGCGTGGCGGACGTGGCGGTTCTCGCTCTCGGTGGCGCCGGGGCCGGTGACGCGGGTGACGGCAGTCGTGGCATAGCCGAATTCGGTGCCGCCGGGGATCATGGTGACGCCGCGGACCATGCCCTCCAGGCGATCGACGACGCGGATCACCTCGAAGGTGAGCTGCGGGATGCGGTTGCCCCAGTCGGCGAGCGGGAAATGCTCGAAGACGACGTAGGCGATGCCGCGATAGGCCGGGGCCGGGCCGCTCTGACGGGCGAGGATCAGCGCGTCGGGCTCCTGTTCCTCGCCGCCGAGATGGACGCGGACGGTCAGATTGGTGGTGTCGAGCAGGGTGCCGTCGGCCCAGATGCGGCCGACGCGGTGGATCGGCCCCTCGCACAGCGCCACGGCGAAGTTGGCGTGATAGCTCCAGCTCGTCGTCGACGGGCCGCCCTTGCCGCCGGAGCGGGTGCGGGTCTCCTCGTGGCGGGTCGCCCAGATCAGCTGACCGGCGAGACGGGCGCGGCCGAAGACGCGGGGGACGTCGTCGCCCTCGGTCGAACTCAGCACGTCGAGATCGGCGAGGCGCGAGCCGGAGGTGGTCGAGACGGTCGAGCGGATCAGGGCGCGGTCGACGAGATAGCCGGCGACGCCGCCGATCGCCTGACCGACGGCGGCGGCGGCACCGCCGAAGACGCCGCCGAGCGCGGTGCCGGCGGCGGCGAGGAGCAGGGTCGCCATGGGCGGGACCTCTCGACAGGAGAACGGGGATCAGTCGTCGCGGACGCCGGGGAAGGCGAAGGCGGCGGCGAGGCGGCGGCGCCACCAGGGGCCGAGCGGGCTCTCGACCACCGCCGCGCCCTCGTAGGCGTGGACGAAGCGGTCGGGCGCGACGAGGACGCCGGCGTGCTTGGCCGGCAGATCGGCACGCCAGCGGAAGAGGATGACGTCGCCGGGGCGGGCCACGGCGAGCGGCACCGGCACCAGATGGCGGCGGCCGGCGTCGATCATCGCCTCGATGCGGCTCGCCTCGGCCCAGTCGGGGGCATAGGGCGGGATCGGCTCGGGCTCGTCGCCGTAGAAGGTGCGCCACAGGCCGCGCACCAGACCGAGGCAGTCGCAGCCGCCCCCCTTCAGCGAGGCCTGGTGGCGATAGGGCGTGCCGATCCAGTCCCGCGCGGCGGCGACGAGGGCGGCGCGGGTCGGCGGGGCGAGGACGAGGTCGGTCATGTGACGAGGGCTCCGCCGTCGTTGACGCTGCCCGCCGCCGGCGAGGCGACGAGGAAGTCGTTGCCGGGGATGTGAGGGAAGCCGCGGAAGGCGGCGGCATTGGCGAAGCGGTCGCGGCAGGTCTCGAAGAGCTTGTCGCAGCCGGCTGTGACCACCAGCGCGTCGCCGGGCGCAATCGCCGCCGGCATGGCGTGCCAGAGATCGAGTTCGACCGAGTCGGCGTCGACCCGGTGGAGGCGGATCTCGCTCGCCCGGCCGGCGCAGGCGCCCGAGGTGAAGCGCGCCGCGCCGCGATCGAAGGCGCCCTCGGCGAAGGCGTCGAGGCCGGAGACGGTGAGGCGATGGCGGTCGGCGGCGGCGACCACCACCGCCGGATTCTGGGCGAGGCTCACGCCGCAGCGGGCGTCGCCGAGATCGGCGTCGCAGCGATGCTGGAAGAGGCGGCCGCGGGTGGCGTCGAGGGCGTAGGCGGCGGAGCGCAGCTCGGCGCGGAAGGCGCCATCGAGGCGGGTGATCTCGCCGATCACCGCGTCGCGCAGGCGCAGACGGTGGCTCGGATCGGACCAGTCGACGAGATCGATCTCAACCGTGGCGCCGTCGTAGAGGCCGGCCTCGATGTCGGCCTCGCGCAGCGCGTCGGAGGTGAGCGCACCGTCGACCTCGAGGCCGCCGATCGAGAGGTCGGCGCGGGCGACCGCCTCGCTCGCCGAGAACCCGGTGGCGGCGGCGTGGGTGCGGCCGTCGTAGACGAGGTCGCGGTCGTGATCGGTGAAGCCGAGGACGCTGCCGTCGCGTCGACGGATGCGCCAACAGGTGGCGAGGGTGGTGACGCCCGAGGCGAGCGCCGTGGCGAGGGTGGTGGGGACGGTCTTCACGGGCGGATCTCCACCAACGGGATGGACGGGATCTCGCCGGCGACGAAGGCGGTCAGATCGACGCGGATCTCGTCGGTGTCGAAGCGCACCGGCACCAGGAAGCGGAAGCCGGCGGTGACCGCGGCGCCGCTCGGCGGCAGATGCCCGGCGCGGAAGGCGACGATGCCGCCGGTCTCGACGTCGAAGTCGACGCCGAGGGTCTTCTCGACCCCGGCCACGGCGACTCGGACGGTTCCGGCGACCGGGCGGACGATCGCCCGAACCCACTCCCGGCTGCCGCTCGCATAGCGCTTCACCAGGGCGAATCGGCCGGTCGTACCGTCGCCGCTGCCCAACGACTGGTCGGTCGGGGCCGCTGTGGCGGAGGGGACACAGGAGCGATCGTCGAGGGGATCGCGCCAGAGGAAACCGTAGAGACGACCGCGACGGGCTTCGAAGAAGCTCAACACGGCGTGGAGGTCGTCGAGCGAGCGGATGCCGGAACCGGCATCCCAGCGGCGGCGGGAATCGGCCCAACGGGCGTTGCGGACCTCACGGCCGGAGCCGAGGGCGACGATCTCGGTGCGGCGCTCCGGGCCACCGGCCGAGCGCAGGGAGACGGCGACGGGGAAGACGACCTCGTCGAAGCCCGGCGTGTCCGACATGGCGACGAACCTCTCGCGGTTTGATTTTCCTCAACGACGGTCCCAGGCGCTCCGGGTAACCATCGGCTTCGATACGAAGCGAGACTAGTGATGCCCCATTCTCAGCATGCTCTCGTCGAGGAATTTCCCGAACGAGCCCAACAAATCCGGTCGTTGATCAGTGCAGACGAGGCGTTCGCGCGCACGGCTCACGACTACAACGATGTCAACGGCGAAATTCTTCGTATCGAAGCGGAGATCGAGACCACTTCGGACGAGTATCTGGAGACGTTGAAGAAGAAACGTCTTCATCTCCTCGACGAGATCCACGACAAGTTGCTGATCAACGGAAACACCGGAACCTGAGCCCCTCCTCGTTGGGTCCGGTGTCAGAGCCCGCGCCGTCCCCGTCCGACGGCGCGGGCCATCATTCCCGTCACCTGCGCCTCGGAGCGGCGGAAGCTCGTCGCGTCCGGCGTGGTGATGTTGACGGTGACGTGCGTCGCCGACGAACCGGTGGTCCCCACGCCGAGGCGGCCGTCGGGACCCCTGGCGAGGGGCATGATGGCCTCCGCCCCCGCCTCCCCCATCAGACCGAGCGAGCCGCCCGCCATCGGGAAGTAGCTCGGCGTCGAGACGACCCCGCCGTCGGCGAAGGGGCGGACGCGTCCGGCCGCCAGCACGCCGCCGTCGGCGAAACCGAAGAGGCCGCCGAGCAGGCTGCCGATGCCGGAGGTGAGCGGGCTCAGCGCCTGGTCGAGCGCCTTGCTCGCCAGCCGTTCGGCGATGCCGCGCAGCACGACGTCGAGGCTCTTGCCCTGGACGATCGCCCCCTTCAGCGCCGAATTGAGCGACTGGCCGAAGGTCTTCGACAGGTCGGTGAGGCCGCCGAGGCTGGCGGCGAGCGCTTCCGTCGTGTCGGCGGCGTCGCCGAAATCGAAGAGATCGGACATCTCAGTCTCCCAAGGGGCGGTCGGGGAAGCGACGCATCAGGCCGTCGAACGTCGCGTGGTCGAGGCGATCGCGCGGCGCGGCGGGCAGACAGGCGGCGAGTTCGCGCGGGGTCATCGCCCAGAAGACGGCGGGCGAAAGGCCCCAGCGGGTGAAGGCGAGGCGCATCACGGCGTCCCAAGGGAAGGGCTCGCGGCCGCCCCCGGGACGACCGGAGGGCGGGCGTCGGCGCCGACCTCCGGCGATGTCGCCCCCCTCGCCTCGCCGCTCGGCTTCGCATCCGCTCCGCCGGCGTCACCGAAGGTGATCTCGAGCAGGTCGGCGACCACGCGGGCGAGGCCGGCGAGGCCGCCGTCGACCCGCATTGCCGCAACCTCGGTGTCGCTCACCGTCCGCCCGCCGCCCCTGAGGCCGCAGGCGAAGATGCACAGGAGATCGCGAGCCGAGAGCCGACCGCCGCCGAAGCGTTCGGCGAGGGCGACGAGATCCTCGGCGCCGAAGGCGGCTTCGAGTTCGCAGAGGGCTCCGAGGGTGAGGCAGAGTGTGACGGCCTCGCCGTCGACCACCGCCTCGATCTCGCCACGACGTCGGTTGGCCATGGCGTCAGATCGCCGTGAAGCCGAGGGCGCCGGCCGATTCCAGCGCCATATCGAAGGTCACCTCGCCGTCGTGATCGCCGGCGAATTCGAGCGCGGCGATCTGGAATGGACCCTGGACGGTGCCGAAGTCGGGCAGGACGATCTGCCAGTTGCGGATGGTCCCGTCGAAGAACAGGGCGCGGACGGTGGCGTCGGAGGTCTGGTCGCGGAAGACGCCGGCCCCGGAGACATGGGCGCGGCGAACACCGGCGCCGGCGAGCAGCTCGCGCCAGCGGTCGGTGCTGTCGGCGGTGGTGACGTCGACGGCGTCGGCGGAGAATTCGAGGCGGCGCGAGCGCAGGCCGGCGACGGTGACGAAGACGCCGGTGCCGGTCGAGTCGAGCTTGAGAAGCAGGTCCTTGCCACGTTGGACGGCCATGATCGGGCTCCCGGGGAACGAGGGGTCAGAGCGGTTCGGTGAGGGCGACGAGGCGGATCGCCGCCTCGGCGGTCAGGCGGTCCCTGAGCAGGCGGACCTCGGTCGCCTCGCGGCGCATCAGCACGAGGCGATGGCCGTCGAGGGCGAGCGATGCCCCGTCGAGCGCCGCCTCGGCGAGGCCGGCGAGGGTCAGCACCTCGCGGCGACCGCCCTTGCGGGAGAAGATCCGCAGGGTCAGCCGATGCTCGGCGAGCGGCGCGTCGAGGCCGGAGCGGTCGCGCACCGTCGCCGGACCGACGGCCAGGTGGGGGAAGGCGGCGGCGCGCGGCACGGCGTCGAAGATGCGGCCGGCGAGGGCCGAGGCGGCGAGGCCGGTGTCGGCGACGAGGCGGGCCAGCACGGCGGTCTGCAGGGCGAGGGCGGCAGCGGTCATCGGCCCTCCTCCTCGGCGAGAACGATCAGGCGATTGCGGCGCTCGTCGAGGTCGCGCGCCACGACGATGCGGAAGATGCGGGCGCCGTCGCGCAGCCGGTCGCGGCTGGAGACGTCGGCGCGGAAACGCATCTCGATGCGGTGGGTGACGGTGCCGGCCATGGCACCGCCGGTCTCGACCTCGCGGGCGGAGATCGGCGAGATCGCGGCGAACACGGTGTCGATCGCGGTCCACACGGTCTCGGCGTTCGCGTCGAGGGACGAGCGTTCGAGGGCGAGGCGATGGCGCAGCGCGCCGATCGGGAGGGGCGCGGTCATCACAACCTCATCACCCGGAAGGGGGCGACCAGCGCCTCGAAGGCGGCGGCGACCCGCGAAGGCACGATGCCGTAGGCGAGGCCCTCGCGGTCCTCGTACCAGCGTGCGACCAGGGTCATGATCGCCAGCCGGAGCGGCTGGGGCACCGACAGGCCGGAGGCGCCGTAGCCGGCGACCAGATCGATCTCGATGCCGTTGATCGGCCGGCCGGGGACCGGCGGAGACCCGCTCAGCACCAGACGCGCCGGCGACGAAGTGCCGTCGAGCACCCAGGCGCTCGTCGGCAGCACGCTCGGATCGCCCTCGACGTCGTAGACGGTGACCGCCGAGACCGAGACGACCGGGGCGATCGGCAGATCGATGCGGCCGGTCTCCGGCCAGTCGTCGCGGAAGACGCGCCAGCCCTGATCGATCAGCACCCGGCGGGTGGCGCTCTCCACCTGGATGCGGGCGGCGGCGATCATGGCGGCGACGTAGTCGTCGTCGTCGCTGCCGGTGAGGCGCAGATGCGCCTTGGCCTCGGCGAGGGTCACCGGCTCGATCGCCGGTGGAT
>ERZ1645187.110-NODE-110-length-79111-cov-21.292059_pt1 | contig 79111 bp, 67 predicted proteins | sample MGYA00575352_ERZ1645187 | MGnify/ENA primary metagenome ERZ1645187 (study PRJEB40837, sample SAMN11349314) | freshwater sediment metagenome | isolation source: river sediment | host: Sediment | place: India: Wazaribad , New Delhi | collected 2017-02-21 ... | reverse complement strand
CTAGAGGCCCATGGCCGCGCGGGCCCGCACCCGGCCGCAATCGGCGCAGGTCCGCCCGGCGGCGGCTCAGCGGGAGGCGGCGGTTGTCCCACCCCAAACCTCGGGGCGGGGCTGCAGCCGGGTCAGGAGGATGGTCTTGTCCGCCTCGAGACTCTTCAATTTTCTCGGCGAGGCCGAAATTTTATACTCTTTCTCCGCCATTTTCAAGAAAGGCTGGAGGCTGCGGCGCTGGACATCGTGGGCCAGGTAGACCACGCCGTCGGGCTTGAGCGCCCGGCGAAGCACCCCCAGGAGCGGCTGGAAGAACTCCTCGCGGAAGAGGATCTCCGCCCCGAGGATCACATCGTAGCGCTCCATCTCCGGCGGGGCAAGCCAGTCGAGCAGGGTGCAGCGCACCTGCGGCAGTTTGCTCGCCGCGGCGTTGACCCGCTCGAAATCGAGGATGAGCGGCTCGTAGTCGCTCAAGGTCACCTGGTAGCCGGCCGCGGCGGCAACCAGCCCGGGCGCGCCCAGACCGGCGCCCAGTTCGAGGAGCGTGGCCCCGTCGCGGCGGGGCTGAGCGGCGATGAACTCGGCCAGCACGATGGCCGCCTCCCACAGCCGGATCCAGAAGGGAAAGCTGGACACATCCTTGAGCGGGTCGCGGCCCTCGAGGATTTGCTCCAGGTCGGTGATCTTGAGCAGATGCAGGTGGTAGTCGCGAACCCTGAAGGGTTCGAAGGCCACCGTGTACCGCTCCTTGATGCGTGTGTACAGCGCCAGTGCTTCGGCGGGCAGGGTCTGCGGATCCATCGTCTGTTCCAGTGCGAAGAGGGGGCGCGCCGGCGGCACCATCGCAGGGCGCGTCCCCGCCTCAGTCGGCGCGGACCACCGGCGATGCGTACCCGGGGCGCGGACAAAAAAAGAGCGGACCGACTGGTGTCGGTCCGCTCCTGCAAACAGTGCGTGCCTTCAGGCTATCAGCAGCCTTCCAGCTTTTTGCCCTTCGCGGCCTTGATGGTTACTGCATCGCCGGCCTTCATATCGTCAGCCTTGTCGCAGGTAACGGTGACCTTGTTGCCATCCACGCTGTCCACGGTGCACTTGGCAGCAAACACCGCACCTGCACTGAACACAAAAGCCGCAATCATCACTGCCGTTACAATCTTTTTCATGATGGTCTCCTTTATGAAGTGGTTGTTCTAACCATACCAGTGGCCTCTTTCCTGTGCCACAGATTAAGAAATGCGCCCCTGCTTGTCAACAGCAATTCTCCAGCGGCCGGCCCGCCCCGGGGGCGGTTCAGAGCACCGCGGCGATATCCCGCTCGAGCAGGGTCCGGGGCATGGGCCCGGGATATTTTTTGACCACGTGGCCGCTGCGGTTGACCAGAAACGAAGTGGGCACGGCCACCACATTGCCGAAATCCCGGGTGGTAGCGCTGTCCGCCATGAGGACCGGGTAGGTGATACCGGCCTGCTCCACCAGCCGCGCCACCGCCGCCGTACCGCCTTCGTCGACGGACAGGGCCACGACCGCAAACCCCATTTCGCCGTACTTCGCCTGCAGCTGTTTAAGCGTCGGGATTTCCTGCAGGCAGGAGGGGCACCAGGTGGCAAAGAAGGTGATCAGGACCGCCCGCCCCCGATAGGTCTCGCTGGCCACCACCTGGCCGCCGACCGCCGCCGGCAGGGCAAAGGAGGGCATGACCACGGCCGCCCGGGCCACGGGGGCGACCAGGAGCGCACACAGCGCCGCTGCCAGTAGAATTGTTCGCTTCATCGTGTTCCGTCTATCATTACACTGTGGGGATGCAGTCCGACCAGGGCGCAGGGCGTCATTCCGGGCGGTTGCGGGGCTTCGCGAACCCCGCCTGACGCACTGCTTACCTTCCCGCCCGCCCACCTGTCAAGGGGTTGCGGTCCAGCCCGGAGGCCCGGTCGTTTCCCGGAAAACCGTTGCACCGGTACCGGCTTCCGGGTAGATAAGGGACGTCAGTGTCAACGTTTCTCCCCAGAGCCCGCCTCCATCCCCACCTGTGTACACGACCATGACCGCCAGAATCCTGCCGCTCTGTCTGTTCGCCCTGCTCCTCGCCCTTCCCGTCGTCGCCGCGGCCAGCGTGATCGACCGCAGCGTCGCCGTGGTCAACGAGGACACCATCACCCTGTCCGAGGTCAATGAAGTGGGCAAGTCCATCTTCCAGAAGGTGGCCGAGGAGACCCCCCCGGAACAGCTCAACGAGGTCATGGGGCAGGTGCGCCGGACCATCATCGAAAAGCTCATTGACAAGAAACTGGTGGTCCAGGAGGCGAACAAGCTCAACCTCAAGGTGAGCGACGAGGAGGTGGAGAGCGCCCTGCAGCGGATCCTGGCGAACAACCAGGCCACCATGGAGCAGTTCCGCCAGGAAATCGCCGGCGCGGGCATGAGCGAGAAACAGTACCGCGAGGACCTGCGCGAGCAGATCCTCAGCTCCCGGCTGATCAACAACGAGGTCCGCGCCAAGATCGTCATCAGCGAGGAACGGGCGCGCGAATACTACGACACCCACTACACCGGCCAGGCCGCCGAGGCAGGCGCCCATCTTCTCCAGATCGGCATCCGCTGGGGCGCCGCGGACCAGTCCGGCACGATCCTTGACCGTGCCCAGGCCAGGGCCCGGCTCGAGCGGGTGCGCGCCCTGGCCCTGGCGGGCGAGGACTTCCGGGAGTTGGCCAAACAGCACTCCAACCTGCCCACGGCCGCCGACGGCGGCGACCTGGGAACCTTCAAGGTCGACGAACTGGCCGCCTCCATCCGCACCGTGGTCGCCGATCTGCAGCCCGGTAAAATCAGCGACATCGTCGAACAGGACGACAGTTTCCAGATCTTCACGATCCTCTCCACCGGTGACGGCAAAAAAGGGGAGAAGAAACCCTTTGCCGAGGTACAGGAGGAGATCCGCGAAAAGCTTGCCCGGGAGGAAATGGAGCAGCGCTTCAAGGACTGGCTGAAAGGCATCCGCGAAAAGGCCTATATCAAAATTCTCTAGCTGCCACCACCCGCCGCGGCCCTTCGGCGGCCCACCGCCGAGGTGCGGGCGGCCCGCCCCTCCGCAGGCCCCATCCGATCGAGACCGACACCCATGACCGTTCACCCCGCCCCGGTCGCCGAATCCGAGGTTCAACCTTCGCTCGGCGATCGTCTCCGCCAGCTGCGCGAGGAGCAGAACCTGAGCCTCGACGATGTCTCCCGGGCCACCAGGGTTTCCCTCGCCAACCTGCGGGCCATCGAGGCGCAGGCCTACGACCGGCTGCCCGCCGACCCCTTCGCCAAGGGCATGGTCGTCCTCTACGCGACCCACCTGGGCCTGGACGGGTTCCAGGCCGGTGCCCGGTTCCTGGCGGAGCGCCACCGGGGCGGCGGCATACGGAGCGCCAGCCAACAGAACCTGGCCCGTTTTTCACTCCTGCCCAAGAAACTGGCCGAGCCCTCCCATGTCTCCTCCGCGGCCGTGGCCATGGGCCTGCTCATGGTCATCGTCCTGTCGTTCACCCTCTTCTGCCTGTCCACTTCCTGGAACCCCTTCGCCTTTCTCACCGAACGGATCTGGGTGACACCCCCCGCGGCGGGTGACTCCTTCCACCCCGCCGACCCATCCACCGGCACCGGCGGGCCGCGCCGGACACTGCACCTTTCGGCCCGTTTTCTCTCGGATGTCGAGGTGGTGGTGAGCGCGGACGGCAGCGAATCCCAGCGCCGGAGGTACAGCAGGAACACCAGCGCCACCTGGTGGGCCGAACGGCAGCTGCGGGTCGAATTCTCCCAGCCTGACAGCGCCGAGCTGTCCCTCAACGGCAGCCCCCTGCCCTTCCCCCGCGGCCGCGATGGCCTGCACGTCCTCCAACTGCCGGCCGATCCAACCGCTCCATGACCCTGCAGAGCACCTGCGCCATTGTGCTCAAGGTCGCCGAACACGGCGAGGCGGACAAACTGGTCACCTGTTACAGCCGGGAACTCGGCCGCATCACCGGCCTGGCCAAGGGAGCGAAGCGGAGCGCGCGCCGGTTCGTCAACAAGCTCGAGGAGTTCTCCCTGCTGCAGCTCTTCTATCGGCCGCCGCGCAGCCCGTCGGGGCTGACGTTCATCGGCGAGGCCGAACTGCTCCGCGCCCACCTGTCCCTGCGCACCGTGTACCCCCGATATGTGGTTGCCGCCTACCTGGGCGAACTGACCCTGCGCTTCACCCGCGACAACGATCCGGACCGGCGGATTTTCAGCCTGCTGCAATGGGCCCTGGACGCGCTCGACCGGGGCGAGGCCGCGGCCAAGACCGCAGCCCTCTTTCACCTGCTGCTCCTCGACGCCACCGGCTACCGCCCCGAACTGCACCGGTGCGGCCACTGCGGCCAGCCCGTCGGCCCCGGCCGGAGTTTCCTGCTGCTCCCGGGCACCGGCTCGCTGCTGTGCAGCGTCTGCCAGCCCTCCCCTGCCGCCCCGGGCAGCCGGCTGTCGGTGCAGACCCTGAAGTTTCTCGCCCAGGCCCAGCGCGCCGGCCAGGATCGGGTCAACCGGCTGCAGATGCCGGAACGTTCGGCCGGCGAAGCCCTCGAGGCCCTGTACCGCTACACCCTGCACCTGCTGCAGCAGGATATCCACTCCTGGAAATGCCTGCGCGTCCTCCTTGCCGAGCCCTCCCTCCGGCCGTGCCCCACCCCCCGCCGGGGTGGCACGGAACGTGCTTGAACCCAGGCAGGATCCTCCCGCCGGCCGGACCCCGGGCGGACGACAAGGCGCTTGACGCGCAGGGGGAATTGCTCTAATGATCCACCGCGTCGGCCCGGATCCAAGCCATCGGAGGCACGGCCGCCGTTGCCCCCGGCACACCAGGCCGGCAGGCGCGAACCACGTGTCAAATTTCCGGCGGTCGTCCCCAAACCGGTGACGATCGCTCCACCTTTTGAACCCGCCAACCCGCACCATCGACTATGAACCGTTCCGGTCTCATCATCACCCTGCTCATGGGGTGCCTTGCCCTTTTGCTCTGGAAAGTGGTCAACACCCCCAACCTCGAACCGCCCTGGCCGGCCAAGATCCAGGGGTTCTCGTTCTCGCCCTTCCGCGCCGGCCAGTCGCCCAGCGAGAACGTCTACCCCACGGTGGACGAGATCGACCGTGACCTCGCCCTGCTCGCCGGCAGCGCCCACGCGGTCCGCAGCTACAGTGTCGACAGCACCCTCGCCGAGATCCCCCGCCTGGCCGCGGCCCACGGCCTGAACGTGGTGCTTGGCGCCTGGATCAGCAACGACCCGGCCGCCAACGAAGAGCAGATCAACAAGCTCATCAAGGTCTACCGGGAACACCACCGCAACATCGTCCGGGTGATCGTCGGCAACGAGACCCTGTTCCGCACCGAGCAGAGCGTGGACGAGATGATCGCCCACCTCCGCCGGGTGAAGCAGTCGGTGTGGGCGCCGGTCAGCCTGGCCGAACCGCCGCACATCTGGGAGAAGTACCCGCAGCTGGCCGAGCACGTCGACTTCATCACCATCCACCTGCTGCCCTACTGGGAGAACATCCCGGTGGACCAGGCGGTGGAGTACTGCGTCAACCGCTACAACCAGATCAGGGAACTCTTTCCCGACAAACCCATCGTCATCGGCGAGGTGGGCTGGCCGAGCGGCGGGCGCACCCGCGGCCAGGCCGTGGCCAGCCCGGCCAACGAGGCCAAGTTCCTGCGCCGCTTTCTCGATGTGGCCGAAAAAAACGGCTACACCTATTACCTCATGGAGGCCTTTGACCAGATCTGGAAGGGCAAGGATCTGGAAGGCGAAGCCGGGGCCTACTGGGGCGTATACAACGAAGCGCGCCAGGCCAAGTTCGAATTCACCCAGCCGGTGATCAACATCCCCCAGTGGCGGGAGTTGGCCGCCATGAGCATCGGCCTGGCGATGGTGCTGCTGCTCCTGCTGTTCCGCGACAGCAGGGGACTGCTCGACCGGGGCCGCGGCTTCCTGGCGCTGATCGCCTACGCCATCACCACCTTCGCCGTGTGGGTGGTGTACGATTTCCAGCACCGCTACATGACCACGGCCAGCCTGGTGGTGGGCATCCTCCTGCTGCTCGCCGCCATCGGCGCCATCCTCGTCATCCTCGCCGAGGCGCACGAGTGGGCCGAGAGTTTGTGGACAAAAAAATGGCAGCGCCTGCCGCGGCCGGCGGCGGACACCCCCGATGCGGACCTGCCCCTGGTGTCCATCCACGTGCCGGCCTACAACGAACCGCCGGACATGATGATCCAGACCCTGGACGCCCTCGCCCGGCTCGACTACCCGCGCTTCGAGGTGCTGGTGATCGACAACAACACCAAGGATCCGGCGGTGTGGCAGCCGGTGGAGGAACACTGCCGCCAACTCGGCGAGCGGTTCCGTTTCTTCCACGTGGACCCGCTCGCCGGCTTCAAGGCCGGAGCGCTCAACTTCGCCCTGCGCCAGACCGCGCCCGAGGCCGCGGTGGTGGCGGTGATCGACAGCGACTACATGGTCGAGCCGGACTGGCTGCGCGCCCTGGTGCCGCAGTTCGCCGACGCCAACATGGCCATCGTCCAGGCCCCGCAGGACTACCGCGACGGCGACGAAAACGCCTTCAAGGCCATGTGCCTGGCCGAGTACCGCGGTTTCTTCCAGATCGGCATGGTCACCCGCAACGAGCGCAACGCCATCATCCAGCACGGCACCATGACCATGGTCCGGCGCAGCGTGCTCGACGAGGTCGGCGGCTGGGCCGAGTGGTGCATCACCGAGGACGCGGAACTCGGCCTGCGCATCTTTGAGCGCGGGTACGCGGCCAGCTACATCCCCTACAGCTACGGCAAGGGGCTCATGCCCGACACCTTCCTCGACTACAAGAAGCAAAGGTTCCGCTGGGCCTACGGCTCGGTGCTCATCCTCCGCCACCACATGATGGCCATGTTCGGCCTCAAGCGCACCGGCCTGACCCGCGGCCAGCGCTACCATTTCCTCGCCGGCTGGCTGCCCTGGTTCGCCGACGGCATCAACATGCTGTTCAACATCCTGGCGCTGGGCTGGTCCTGGGGCATGATCTTCTTCCCCAAGCACCTGTCGCCGCCGCACGTGGTGTTCGCGGCCCTGCCCCTGGCCCTGTTCGTCTTCAAAAGCCTGAAGATGTTCTTCCTCTACCGCAGCCGACTGGGGGCCACCCGCCGGCAGAGCCTCGCCGCCGGACTGGCCGGCCTGGCCCTGTCGCACACCATCGCCCGGGCCATGGTCACCGGCTTCGTCACCCGCCGCATCGGCTTCTTCCGCACGCCCAAGAAGGCCCAGGCCAACGCCTTTCTCAAGGCCCTGGGTGACGCCCGCGAGGAACTGCTGTTTGCCACCGCGCTGGTCACGGCCGTGGGCGGCATCCTCTTCGCGCGGCCTGACGCCGGCCTGCTCGACACCCGGGTGTGGATGCTGATGCTGGCGATTCAGGCCATACCGTACGCGTCCGCGGTGGTGGTATCGCTGATCAGCGGTCTGCCCAACCTGCCGGCCCGGCTGGTCGGCGTCATGGGTCCGCTCAAGGGGATGGGGGAGGAGAACGGGGATTAGGCGCTGCGGATCAGCTCGAGCAGTTCCTCGGCGCTGATGCGGGTGCTGACGTCGGCACCCTCGAGCAGGGAGTTGGCGAGGTCGCGCTTCTCCTGGTGGAGGCGGACGATCTTTTCCTCGATGGTGTTGGCGGTGACCAGGCGATAGACCGTGACCGGCCGCTTCTGGCCGATGCGGTGCGCCCGGTCGGCGGCCTGGTCCTCCACCGCCGGGTTCCACCAGGGATCCATGTGGATGACGTAGTCGGCGGCGGTCAGGTTGAGTCCCAGGCCACCGGCCTTCAGGCTGATGAGGAACAGATCCCCCTCGCCGGCCTGGAACCCCTCCACCTGCTGCTGCCGCTCCCGCGCCGGGGTGGTGCCGTCCAGGTACTTGTAGCTGATCCCCTGTTCGTCCAGATAGGCCCGGATCAGCGCCAGGTGACCGGTGAACTGGCTGAAGACGAGCGCCTTGTGGCCGCCGCCGAGCAGTTCCTCGACCACCTCGGCGAAAACCTGCAGCTTGCTCGAGGCGATGTCCACCTGGTCGCTGATCAGCTTCGGATTGCAGCAGGCGCGCCGCAGGCGCATGATCTCGGCCAGGATCTGCAGGTGGCGGCCGGTCTTCTCGCTGCTGCCCTCGATGTTCTCGATGGCCTGCTGGCGCAGCGCCTCGTAGAAGCGCATCTCCGCCGGGTCCATCTCCACCCGCAGGGTGATCTCGGTGCGCGGCGGCAGTTCCTCCAGCACCTGCGACTTGATGCGGCGGAGCATGAACGGCCGGATCAGCTTCTTCAGGGTGCGCCGCGCCTCCCGGTCGTGGTACTTCTCGATGGGAATGCCGAAGCGGCGGTTGAACTGCTTCCAGGTGCCGAGCAGCCCGGGGTTGATGAAGCCGAACAGGTTCCACAACTCGCCCAGGTGGTTCTCGATGGGGGTGCCGGTGGTGATCAGGCGGAACCGGCCGTTCAGGCGCATGGCCGCCTTGGACCGCTTGGTGGCCGCATTCTTAATTGCCTGGGCCTCGTCGAGGACGATGGACTGCCACTGCACCTGGGCAAGCAGTTCGATCTCCTGCTGGAGCAGGGTGTAGCTGGTCACCAGCAGGTCGAACTTGCCCAGGGACGGGATCAGGGCGTCGCGGTTCAGCTCCGAGAACATGTGGAAATTCAGGGTCGGCGCGAACCGGTTGACCTCGGTGGCCCAGTTCAGGCAGACCGAGGTCGGCGCGACCACCAGGGTCGGTCCCTGGTGGGCGAGGCTGAGGATCACGGTGATGGCCTGCAGGGTCTTGCCCAGTCCCATGTCGTCGGCCAGGCAGGCGCCGACGCCGAGATGCGCCAGCCGGCTCATCCACACGAACCCCTCCCGCTGATAGTCCCGCAGCTCGGCCTTGAGGGTGGAAGGCACCACCGGGGTCAGGTCCTGGGCGTCGGCAATGGCCTGCAGCCGCTGCCGCCAGCCCTTGTCCGCGGTGGTCTGGGCCTCGTGGGTCAGTTCCTCGAGGGCAATGGCGGCGAGCGGGTGGATGCGCACCTCGCGGTCGCCGCCCGGCTGGCTGTTGCCGTAGAGGATCAACTCCTCCAGCCGGTTGCGGAACTCCTGGGTGAGCGCCAGGAACTGCCCCTCGCCCATGGGGATGAAGCGGCTGCGGCTCTCCCGGACCTTGTCGAGCAGGGTCTTCAGGTCCATGACCTCGTCCTGGTCGATCTCCAGCTGGCCGGTGAGGGAAAACCAGTCCTGCTGGCTGGTGCGGATGTTCAGGTTGAGCTGGTTGACCCCGGCCTGGCGGCGGACGGCGAGTTTTTCCCCCTCCGGCCACTCCAGGATCACCCGGTCGCGGATCTCCTCGATCTCGAGCAGTACCTGCAGGCACTCCTCCGGATCCACCAGGTGCCACTCGCGCCTGTTCTCCTGCTCGTAGTCGATGGCCAGGTCGAGCATGGGGCAGCTTTCCTCGATCTCCCGCGCCCGGGCCTCCTCGAGCTTGAGATTGCGCCGGGTGCGGTAGCGGCGGCCGTCGATCTCGGTGACCAGGTTGGCCACCCCGGCGCCGGGCTTGAGGTAGGGGCCGCCGCTGGTGAACGGGCGGACGAACATCTCGATGCGGAAGCCGCTGCCGTAGGGGATGATGTGGACATGCGGCGTGGCGTCGCTGTCCACCGCCTCCGCCGGCAAGCCCTCGCCGGGCATCTCGATGGACGAATGCACGGTCATGAACGAGGCGATGTTGCCGATGGCGGCGAGCACCTTCCTGCTCGCCGCCATCGGCACGAGCAGACCGTCGCGGCCGGTGATCCTGGCCACCCGCCGGTGTTCGTCGCGGATCTGGATGACGCGGAAGCGGGTGGCCGTCTCCGGCCAGACCGCCACCTCGCCCTCGCCGATGTCCTGGCAGAAGTGGATGAACAGGGCCTCGTCGCGGCGCTCCACCACCAGTTCCGGCTCGCCGGCAACGATCTCCACCGGCGTTTCCGGTGAGCGGCGCAGGAATACCGCCGGATGGCCGATGAGGCCGGGCAGCGCCCTGCCGGGGTCGAAGGCGTAGCCGCTGTTGCGGCCCTCGCGCACCTCCACCTGCTGGAGGGCGGCGCAGATCTCGCGGTCCTGGCTGCTCAGGTAGTCGATCTCCCTGCCGAGGAACAGCCGCTTGAAGGCAATGGTGCGGCCCTTGGTCCATTCGCCGGTGAGCGAGCGGCGCTGTTCCTTGGGGATCAGTTCGAGCTGGCCGTCGCGATACTCGACCAGCCAGCACAGGCGGGTGGTCTGTTCCGGCTCCCGCATCCTCCGGGTCACCTCGATGAGTTCCTCCAGGCTCTGCTTCCAGGCCGCGTTCGGGGCGATGATGTTGGTCAGGAAACGGCAGTCGAGCCGGTCGGCGAGGTCACAGGCGGTCTGCCGCATGGCGGTCTGGCTCTCGTCCAGGGTGGCGAGCAGTTCGGCCGACTCCATGGCCACCCAGAGAAAGTCGTTGCGCATCGCCTGGTCGTGCAGGTGGCGCAGGATGTCCTGGAAGTCCCGCGGGATGTCGACCCCCATCCAGTAGAGCGACATGATCGCCACCAGCGAGGTGAGGCAGCGCTCGTCGGCCATCAGGCCTTCGGTGAGCGCCAGCATGTCCGGCATGACCTCATCCGGCGAGCGGAGCACGGCGTCGAGGAAGCGGAAGGACAACTCCTCCGGGCAGCCGTTGCAACGGTTCAGGACGGTGGCCACCGCCTGGCGAACCCGGTCCCGGTCTCCCTCGCCGTCCCGGGCGAGGAGCGCGAACAGGCAGAACAGGCCGGTGATGCCGAAAAAGAAGCTCGGCTCGCTGCCGGCGTAGCGCTGCAGTTGGGCCAGGTCCTGGTCGTAGAGGTGCAGGGCCTGATCGGTGTCGCCGCCAAGGAAGGCCACGGTGCCGGCGAACCCGGAAGCGGCGAACGATTCGGGGAACCGCTCGAGCAGGGCACGCAGGGCGGCCAGCCGGCCCTGCAGCAGGTAACAGCTGGCCAGCAGCCGGTGAAAGGGCACCTGCTCGTCCTCGGGCACGGTCATGGCCCGGGTGTTTTCCAGGTAGACGATGATCTCCGGGTAGAGCAGCAGCCGTTCCAGCGAGTGACGGATCACCTGGTCGAGCAGGAAAAACTGGAGAGAGCCCGGCAGGCTGCCGAACCAGACCGGATCAAAGGCGCCGGCGGTCACCAGTACGGCCGGCGGGTCGGTGTGCAGGTGGGGACGGCAGCTGCCCTCGAGGAAGGCGAGGGCCTCGTCGAGCCGGTCGAAGTCCTGGGCGTACACGCCGATGCGGAACTGACGCAGGGCCCGCCAGCAGCGGGTCACCCACTTGCCGTGCATGTAGTCCACCGGCGCCCCCTTTTCGACCAGGGCGGCGAAGCGGCGGAAACGGCGGTTGGCCACGGCCTGCCGGGTGAGCTGCTCGGCCAGCACGGGCGGACACTGGTTCTTGCTGTTGAGCAGCCCCTTGCGCCGGAGCCGGGCAACCATCTCGCTCACATCTCCCTCGCCGAGGCGGCGGTTGGCCACCGGCGGCGGATCGAGGGCGGCCAGGCACTTGGTGAGAAAGGCGGCGGAAACCGGCTCGTAGATGACGGAGATGAGCTGCAGGAGGAGCTGCTCACCGGCCGGCAGGGCGGCCACGGTCTGCAAATCGACGCTGTCCCGGGCGTTCTCCGCGGTGCTCCTGGTCGCCGGGGAGGACGAGGCCATGCTCACCATCGCGGCCGGAGGGCGGGCAGACCGCGGCCGGCGGTGGACGTGGCGCCGGCGGCGTGGCCGCGGCCGGACCCCGGGCGATGTTCCCCGGCAGGAACCGGGACAGAGAGGACCATCACTTGAGCATCTCGTTGTTGGTCCAGATTTTGGCGCCGCTGCGCAGCTGGCTGAGCCAGTCGGCCACCAGCTTGTTTTCCCGGGCGGCCAGCAGCTGCTTCTCGAGATTCGCCCGCTGCGCCTCGGCCGCAGGGTTCTTGCCCGGACGGGTGTCGAGGATCCGGTAGACATAGAAATCGGTGCCCACGGTGAGCACCTGTTCCGGCAAGGCGTCCTGGCCGAGCCGGGCAAAGGCGTCGTCACGGACCGGCGCCGGCACGGCCCCGGACGGTCCGCTCCGCTGCAGGTAGTCCGACTCCCGCGTTGCAACGCCTTCCGGCCAGGCGCCCTTCTCCCTGGCCGCCTTGAGCGCGGCCTCGGCCGCGGCGCGCGCCAGCTCCACGCTCCTGGCCGCCTTGAAATCGGCCACGACCCGGTCGCGAACCTCGCCCAACTTGGGCACCACCGCCTCGCGGACATCGTCCACATAGGCGATGACGTAGCCGTCGGCGGTTTCCACGATGGAACTCAACTCCCCCTTGCGCAAACCGAAGGCGGCCTGCAGGAAGGCCTGGTCGCGCACCACCGCCTCGGCCTCGGCGGGCGGCGCGGTCTGGGCGAAGAACCCGGTGGCCGGGATTTTGACGCCGCTGGCCGCACTGTATTTGGCCAGGCTGCCGGCGCGGATGATTGCCTCGTAGGCGGTGGAGGCCCGCTTGAAGGTAACCCCCTTGACCGCCTTGCGCTGGAGTTCGCCGCGGATGGCGGCGGCGACCTCGTCCAGCGGCCGGGTCTGCTCGGCGACGATGTCCGCCAGCTTGAGGATGTGAAAGCCGAAGGGCGACTCGACGATGCCGCTGACCTCGCCCTTCTGCAGGGCAAAGGCCGCCTGCTCGAACGACGGCACCATCTGCCCGCGGCTGAAGTAGCCCAGGTCACCGCCCTTGTCCCGGGAGGCGTCCTCGGACACTTCCCGGGCGAGGCGGGCGAAATCGCCGCCCTTGGCGAGTTGGGCGAGCACCTGCTCGGCCTGCCGCCGTTTGCCGTCCCGGACCTGCGGGCTGTCCTGTTCGCCCGCCTTGAAGAGAATATGGCTGGCCCGCCGCCGCTCCGGGGTGCGGTACTGGGCGATATGGTCCTCGTAGTGGCGCCGCACCGCCTCGTCGCTGACCCCGGCCTGCTCCAGGTCCTCGGCAAAGGGGAAGAAGAGGTACTGCACCTTGTACTGCGGCGGCCGCTTGTACTGTTCCCTGACGCCTTCATACCAGGCGGCCAGCGCCGCCTCGTCCACCGCGACCCGCGCCACCTGATCGGCGCTCCTGAAGGCGGCGAAGCCGAGCCTCACCTCCTGGTCGGCGTACTCCAGCCAGTTGCGCACCTCCTGGTCGGAGAGCGTGGCGAAACCGCCGATCAGCGCCACCGTCCGGCTGGCGAGCAGATCGTTCTCGATGCCCTTTTCGAAGATCGTCGGCGACAGGCGGTTGTTGTCGAGCACCACCTTGTAGCGGTCAAGGCTGAACCGGCCATTCTCCTTGAACGCACCCATCTCCTTGATCTGCCGCTGCACCGCCGCAGGGGGTACCTGTACACCGATTTTTTCCGCCCCCTGGCGCAGCAGCTCCGACTGAATCAGTTGGTTGAGCACCTGCTGCTTGAGCCCGATGCTCTCGATGAACTCCTGCGGCAACTGGCCGCCGAACTGCTGCTTGTAGGATTCCACCGCCCGTTCGTAGCTCTCCTGAAACTCCCGATAGCCGATCTCCTTGCCGTTGACCACGGCCAAGGCATTGGGGTTGCCGCCGAGATTGGTGCCCACACCCCAGAAGACGAAGACCACGGCGATGACCACCACGATCACCTGAATAACGATGGATTGTGCGTTTTTTCTTAATATATCCAGCATAATACACCTTCGCTCAAGAATGGCCGGTCCGGCCGGAGGTCGTCTGCAAAGCGGCCATTATCTTCAATTTCTCAGCAAGATACCAGAGAAAAATGCACCGCCGGTGCGCGGAAAAAATGAACCGCGGCTCACCCAAAAAGAACCGGTGCGCACTTGACAAGAGCCCACCCCTATAGTAAGAAGCGGGTGATTTTTCGCACAGGTTTTTATTCATCACCAATAGTTAACACTTTGGCCTAGGAGGAACACATGGCGAGTATTGAGCACAAGGGAAAAAGCTACGAAGTGGACGAAGACGGCTTCCTGCTGAAGGGTCAGGAAGAATGGGACGAGAACTGGGTTGACTACGTCAAGACCGTTGAGGGTATTGCCGAGATCACCGACGAGCACCAGAAGGTCATCGATGCCCTGCAGGAGTACTACAAGAAGAACGGCATTGCCCCGATGGTTCGTATCCTCTCCAAGACCACCGGCTTCCCGCTGAAGCGCATCTACGAGCTGTTCCCGTCGGGGCCCGGCAAAGGCGCCTGCAAGATGGCCGGCCTGCCCAAGCCGACCGGTTGCGTCTGATCCGGCCCACCGTTCATCACAGAACGTGCAAAGGCCGCCCCTTGGGGCGGCCTTTTTTTGTCCGCTCCGGCCGCCGCCGGCCCGGCTAAAAGGACATCTCGAGAAAATGTCCGCGGAAACGGGTCAGATCGGCGCCGCACTGACCGCAGACAAACTGTACCTCGCCGTGGATCTCGGTGGAATTCTCCATCGGGGTGAACGAGCCGTCCGAGTTCTGCACATAGCGGGTCGTCACTTGCACATTGTCGGCGGTCTCCACAAATTCGGCATCGTTGCCGCAGTGCGGGCAGGCGATGCGGCCCACCGGTTCGCCGGAAGGAATCTGGACTTTTTTCATGACATGCACCGGCCTGTTCGCTGGCCCAAAAACTGTTGATCTGTCCCCCGCCAGCGACCCGCCGCCTGCTGCCTTCAGGGAAAAAACTCGATGAAAAATCCGCCGGATTCGCCCGTCGGCTCCTCCTCCCGGTGTTCGACGCGGCCGACCCGTGCGTAGGGTGAACCGGTCGCAAGCCAGGTGAGCAGTTCGTCGACCTCGGCCGCCGGGCCCTCGAAGACCGTCTCCACCGTGCCGTCCGGCCGGTTCCTCACCCAGCCGGAGAGGCCCAGCCGCACGGCCTGCCGCCGGGTGTATTCCCGGAAGGCCACCCCCTGCACCCGGCCGTGGACCAGGGCATGCACCCGTCTACGCGCCATTCCTCCCTCCGGCGGCGGCCGAGTCGATGAGCGTGCGCAAGGCGGCCTCATCGAGTGTGTGCAACCCAAGTTCCTCGGCCTTTTTCTTTTTGCCGCCGGCCTTGGCGCCGACCACCACGTCTGTGACCCGCTGGCTGATGCCCGAGGCAACCTGGCCCCCCAGGCTTTTCACCAATTGCTTGGCCTCGTCACGGGAGAGCCCGTCCAGGGTGCCGGTGAACAGGAAGACCCGGCCGGTGAGCGGCAGGGTTTCCCTGGCGGGCGCTTCGATGGCCAGGCCCGCCTCGATCAGCCGCTCGAGCAGATCACGCACCGCCGGGTCGGCGAAGTACGCCTCCAGGCTGGCTGCCGTCTGCGCACCGATGCCGGCAACAGCGAGGAACCTGTCCCGGTCCGCCGCCAGCAGCGACCGCAGATCGATGAAATTAGCGGCCAGCAGGCCGGCGGTCACCTCGCCTACGTGGCGGATGCCGAGCGCACAGAGCAGCCTGGCCAGCGGCACGGTCCGCCGCTTCTCGATCATGGCCAGTACGTTACGCGCCGACTGCTCGCCCCAGCCGTCGAGGGAGGCCAGCCGTTCGCCATCGAGCCGAAAAAAATCGGGGAGTTCCGCGACCAACCCCTCGCGTACCAGTTGCTCGACCTTTTTTTCTCCCAGGCCCTCCAGGTCGAGACCGTTCTTGCCCGCGAAGTGGATGAGCCGCTGCAGCTGCTGCGCCGGACACTGCCGGTTGACGCAGCGGGTGACGGCCTCCTCGGCCGACCGCTGCAGCTCCCGGCCGCATTCCGGACACTGCTCAGGGAAGACGATGGGCTGTTCCGAACCGGTACGCCGGTCGACAACGACCTTGACGATCTCAGGGATCACATCGCCGGCCCGCTGCACCAGCACCGTGTCGCCGATGCGCAGATCCTTTCTGATGATCTCGTCCCGGTTGTGCAGGGTCGCCCGCCTGACCACCACGCCGGCGATCTCCACGGGCCTGAGCAGGGCCACCGGGGTGACCGCGCCGGTGCGGCCCACCTGGAATTCGACCGTCTCGACGACCGTGGTCGCCTGCACGGCCGGAAACTTCCAGGCCGCGGCCCAGCGCGGCGCCCGCGCGGTCGTGCCAAGGCGCTGCTGGAGCGCGAACTCGTCGACCTTGACGACCATGCCGTCGATATCGTAGTCGAGTTCATGGCGCAGGGCCATGAGCTCCCGGTAGCGCTGTTCGACCTCGGCCGGGGTGGCGCACACCCGGACCAGCGGGTTGAGCGGCAGCCCCAGGCGGCCGAGCCCGTCCAGCAGCTCCCGCTGGCCGCTCGCCGGCAGGGCTTCGCTGTTGCCGACCCCGTACACGAAAAAGGCCAGCGGTCGCCGGGCGGTGATGCGCGGGTCCAACTGGCGCAGGGATCCGGCCGCGGCGTTGCGCGGGTTGGCGAACAGCGGCTCGCCCTCCTCCTGCCGCTGGCGGTTGAGCAGGAGAAAGCCTTGCTTGGACAGGAACACCTCTCCGCGCACGTGCAGCTCCGCCGGCCAGCCCGCGACTGCCCGCGGATCGAGACGGAGCGGGATGGACGGCACGGTCTTCAGCTGGGCAGTGATGTTTTCGCCGGACCATCCGTCGCCGCGGGTGGCGCCCACCTCGAGCAGACCGTCCCGGTAGACGAGTTCCACGGCCAGGCCGTCGAGTTTCGGCTCGGTGACGTAGCCCACCGGCTCGTCCAGGCGGAGAAACCGCTGCACCCGCTCGGCAAAGGCCATGAACTCGTCGGCCGCGAAGAGGTTGTCCAGGCTGAGCATGGGGCTGGCGTGGCGGACCGGGGCAAAGGCCGCGAGCGGCGGCCCGCCGACGCGGTGGCTGGGCGAGTCGGCGGTGACCAGTTCGGGGTGCTGCGCCTCCAGGTCGAGCAGTTCCCGGAACAACTCATCGTATTCGCCGTCCGAGATGAGCGGGTCGTCGAGCACGTAATAGCGGTGCGCGTGCAGGCGGATATGCTCGCGCAGCGCCTGCAGCCGTTCGGCCGCCCCCTGCGCCATGGACCTACATGTCCTCCAGCAGCACGCCGGCCTTGGCGATGTTTTCCCGGCACTCCTCGTCGATGAAGATGAGGATCGCCTCCTTGGGTTTGTTGGCCGCCTCGCTGATCACGTCGGTGACGCCCTTGGCGATCTTCTGCTTCTGCTCCTTGGTCAGTGTTCCGGCTACGCGGATGCTCACGTACGGCATGATGTTCTGGCTCCTGTTGAGGTTGTCGTGCTGGGCCGGAGCCGAGGCCGGACGAGCCGGCGCCGGCAAGGTTTCGCGGCCATCGGGCGACGCACAAAATACATATCAGAATTTTACTTTTCCGTCGATCAGGTTTATGTTCACCCAGCCGGCGTCCCGCCGCCCACAAGGAGGAGTCCCATGCATGTTCTCGTCACCGGCGGCGCCGGCTACATCGGCTCTCACACCTGCCTGGAATTGCTGCAGAGCGGCCACCGGGTCACGGTCATCGACAACCTGGTCAACGCCAGCCGGGAGGCGTTGCGCCGGGTCGAGGACTTGAGCGGACAGACGCTCACCTTCCACCAGGTCGACCTGCTCGACCGGGACGCCTTGCGCAGGGTCCTCCGGCAGACCCCGGAGGTCGGAGCGGTGATCCATTTCGCCGGCCTCAAGGCGGTGGGTGAGTCGGTGCAGGTGCCGCTGCGCTACTACCAGAACAACCTGATCGGCACCCTCAATCTCTGCCAGGTGATGGCCGAGGCGGGGGTGCGGACCCTGGTCTTCTCGTCCTCGGCCACGGTCTACGGCGACCCGGCGAGCGTGCCCATCCGTGAGGACTTCCCGCTCTCCTGTACCAACCCCTACGGCCGCACCAAGCTGATGATCGAGGAGATCCTGCGCGACCTGCACCGGGCCGAGCCGGCTTGGCGCATCGCCCTGCTCCGCTATTTCAACCCGGTGGGCGCCCACCCGAGCGGCCGCATCGGCGAGGACCCGGGCGGCATCCCCAACAATTTGATGCCTTACATCGCCCAGGTGGCGGTGGGCAAACTCCGCGAACTGGCGGTGTTCGGCGGCGACTACCCGACCCCGGACGGCACCGGCGTGCGCGACTATATCCACGTGGTCGACCTGGCCATCGGCCATCTGCGCGCCCTGGAGCGACTCGCCGACCGCCCCGGGATGCTCACCTGCAACCTCGGCACCGGCCGGGGCTATTCGGTGCTCGACATGGTGCGGGCCTTCGAGGCGGCCAGCGGCCGGGCTGTGCCCTACCGCATCGTCGACCGGCGCCCCGGCGACATCGCCCAGTGCTACGCCGACCCTGCCCTGGCCCACCGGGAACTCGGCTGGCGGGCGACCCGCGACCTGGAGGCGATGTGCGCGGACAGCTGGCGCTGGCAGAGCGCCAACCCCCGGGGCTACGATCCGAACGATTGAACACCGAAAAGGCCACAGCCCCTCCCTTGCCGACCCCTTGCGCCGCCCCTGATCCGTTTCCCGACCACCTGCCCCATGCCTGAACAGCCCAAACCATCGCCCTCGACCCCTCCCGCCAGGCCGGACACCCTCTACGCCTCGGGCACGGTGGACGAGGACTTCACCTTCAACGAGCGGGTGGCCGAGGTCTTCGACGACATGCTCAACCGCTCCATCCCCTATTACCGCACGGTGATCGAGGGCATGGCCCAGCTGCTGGCCGCCCGTCTGCCGGACGGGGCGACCGTCTGCGACCTGGGCTGTTCCACCGGCACGACCCTGCTGGAACTCGCCCGGCTGCTCGACGGCAGGGGATTTCGCTTCATCGGCCTGGACAACGCCCCGGCCATGCTCGCCAAGGCCCGCCGCAAGACCGCCATGTTCGGCAAGTCCGGACAGATCAGCTTCCATGTGGAGGACATCACCAGCTGCGCCCTGCCACCGGCCGCAGCCTTCCTCTGCAATTACACCCTCCAGTTTCTCCGGCCCATGGCGCGCCAGGCCTTTGTCGGGCGGCTCTACGCCGCCCTGCCCGCCGGCGGCCTCCTCATCCTCAGCGAAAAGACCATCTCCCACGCCGGCCGGCTCAACCGGGACTTCATCGACATCTACCACGCCTTCAAGCGAGGCCAGGGCTATTCGGAACTGGAGATCGCCGCCAAGCGCGAGGCGCTCGAGAACGTGCTCATCCCCTTTTCCGCCGAGGAAAACCTCGCCATGCTCCGCCAGGCCGGGTTCGCGGAAACCGAGATTTTCTTCAAATGGTTCAATTTCCTCTCCCTTGTCGCCCTGAAAAAAGGCTGCCATGGAACTCTGTGACCGCTTTCCCCGCGCCCACCGGGAGGCGCTGCAACGGGTTCTCGCCGACAAGGCCGCCTGGGTCGGCCAGGCCAAGCGAGGCTTTCTCCGCTACCGTGAACCCTGGCAGTCGGTCCGCCACCTGCGCGCCTCAGCCTGCGATTTCGCAGGCGACGTGGTCCGCATCGGCACGGCCGACGACCTGGCCCCGCGCGACCAGGAGCAGGTCCGCGAGGTCCTGCAGGCCTTCATGCCCTGGCGCAAGGGTCCGTTTTCCGTGTTCGGCATCGACATCGACGCCGAATGGCGCAGCGAACGCAAATGGAACCGGATCGTGTCCGAACTGCCGGACCTGAGAGGCCGCGTGGTGGCCGACATCGGCAGCAACAACGGCTATTACCTGTTCCGCATGGCCGCCCACCAGCCTTCGTTCGTGCTCGGCTTCGAGCCCTATGTGCAGCACTATTACACCTTTCATACCCTGAACAGCTTCGCCGCGCAGCAGACGCTGCACACCGAACTGCTCGGCATCGAGCACCTGCCCCTGTTCCCGGGCTGCTTCGACGTCATTTTCTGCCTCGGCATCCTCTATCACCGGCCCTCGCCGCTGGAGGCGCTGCGCGACCTGCACACCGCCCTGGTGCCCGGCGGCCGGCTGATTCTCGAATCCCAGGCCATTCCCGGTGACCAACCGGTGGCGCTGTTTCCCGAACGGACCTACGCCAAGGTGCCGGGCACCTGGTTCGTGCCCACTGCCAGCTGCCTGCACAACTGGCTGACCCGGTCCGGGTTCAAGGCGGTGCGGCTGTTCTGCGAGCACGCGATGAGCGGAGCGGAGCAACGCAGGACCGCCTGGATGCACTACGAATCCTATGAAGATTTCATTGACAAGGAAAACCCGCTGCATACTATAGAGGGGTATCCGGCGCCCCGCCGGGTGTTCTTTAGCGCGGAAAAATAGCTGCCCGCGCTGTCCACTGCTGCTGAACGCCGCCCGCACCCTTGCCGGGCGGTCTCCTTTTTCCACCCCAACACCACAGGTTATTTGCCCATGAATGCACACGATTGCACGCTCTACCACGGCGGTCTGAAAGGAGCGGAGACCGCTTTCGGTGAAAACGCCGAAAAATACGGTATCCAGGAGATCATTTTCACCTTCGCGGAGCACAAGCTCAACCGCGACCGCAACCCGGTGCTGCTCAGCGAGGAGGAACTGCAGCGGGGCGACATCAGCATGGAACTGGCCTCGCGGATGATGAACCGCACCTACTATGAAACCGAGAAAATCCGTCGGGTGCTGCAGACCATCTTCCACATGGTCAACAAGGGGCACCAGGTGTTCGTGGTCGGCACCATCCTCGAGGACAATTCCGTCAAGGGCGGCACCGGCTGGGCAGTGGAACTGGCCAAGCTGTTCAACCGGCCGCTGCACGTCTACGACCAGCACCGGCGCCACTGGTTCACCTGGAAGGACGGCAGCTGGCAGGAGGACGAGCCGCGCATCTGCTACAACACCTTTGTCGGCTCGGGCACACGCTACCTGAGCGATGACGGCATCGTCGCCATCGACAAACTGTTCGCCGACAGCTTCAGCAAGTAACCGCCACCATCCGCCGCACCCGAACCCCGGGTGCGGCGCGTCTGCTTTTTCCCCGATTCCTGCGCACCGGATTTTCCCCAACAAATCGGCACGTTCTTTTTTCGGCCGCTGTCCACCGCCGTCCCGGGGAGCCCCTTGCGCTTGCATTATTCGTCGTCTCTGGTTATAAAAGATGGAATTTTCTGAAAAGAGACGGATAAGCAAACGTTTATTTTTAATTTCAGCCGTTTTGCTTAATCAACAAGATCAAGGCGTGGCGCCCCCCGAGGTACTGATCCGGGTTCTGCAACAACTCCGCTCAGGCCCGGGCGTCGCCCCCACGACCATACATCCCCCTTTCCTATGGTACGCAATACCCCACAATTCCACGGCACCGGTGACGGCGGTGACAGCGAGACGGTCGTGCTCCACCGGCACACCCTGAGAAACACCTGCATCGCCGCCACCATCGCGGCGGTGCTGCTCACCGCCGGTTCCCTGCTCAGCGCCAAATACTATACCGCCAACCAGAACCTGCAGCGTCAGGTCGCCCACCTCAGCACCCGCCTGCACCAACCCCCGCCGCACACCGCCGCCGCCCTGCAGAGTCAGATCGAAGCACTGAAGCACCAGCTCGCCACCGCCCGCCAGGAATTGGCGGCCCGGTCGCAGCGCAGGGGGGAACAGATCCGTCAGTATGAAATGCAGATCAGCGAGCTGAAAAAGAGGCAGGAGGAACTGTTGGCGGTCAAGACGGCCCGACTGGACGAGCGAACCCGGGCCCTCAATGCGGTGATCAAGCGGTCGGCCGGGGATGTCAAGGTCATGAACGACCCGAAGCACAGCGGCGGTCTGTTCATTGCCTCACAGGCGGACAAGGCTGGCAGGGAAAAACTGGGCAGGGAACTGGACCTGTACCTGGATGCGTTGGAAAACCTGCCGCTCGGCAAGCCGATGGCCACCGAGATCAGCTCCGAATTCGGTCACCGCACCGACCCGTTCAATCGAAAAAAGGCGTTCCACAGCGGCCTCGACTTCCGCGGCAACACCGGCGACCCGGTGCAGGCGACCGGCAGCGGCCGAGTCAAGGAATCCGGGTATGCCCGGGACTACGGGGAGTTCATCCGGGTCAGCCACGGCAACGGGTTCGAAACCCTGTTCGCCCATCTGAGCAAACGGTTGGTCAAACGCGGCGACCGCATCGTGCAGGGACAGAAGGTCGGTTTGGTCGGCAGTACCGGCCGGAGTACCGGCTCGCACCTGCACTACGAGATCCATCACCAGGGCAAACCGGTGGACCCGATGCGTTATGTCCGCGTCGCCGACCTGCCCAAGGTCGCCAAGAACGCCGCCCGCTGACCGGGCGAAGCTCCGGCCCCTTTCGTCACTCCCGCGCCCAAGCCGACGTTCGGCAGGATTTCACTTGCCGATGCAGAAGCGGCTGAAAATGGCGTCGAGCACATCCTCCGGGGTGGTCAGACCGACCAGGTCCGCCAACTCGTCCAGGGCCGATTGCACCTCCACCGCCAGCAGATCCACCGGCGCCCCCGCGGCCAGAGCCTCGGCGAAGCGGTGGCAGGCGGCCAACGCCTTTTCGAGAACGGCGCGGTGGCGGACGTTGGGGGCGCAGGTCATCTGCTCGGCGAGACCGCTGCCGTCGCCGAGCACCAGCCGGCAGACCGCCTCTTCGAGCGATTCCAGGCCGAGCCGCTCGCGCGCCGAAACCGCCACCACCGGCTGTTCCGGAAAGGCCGCCGCAAAGGTGGCCCACTTCTCCTCGGCAATCAGCTCCCGCTTGTTGACCACGACCACGTGCGGCCGGTCACTGATCAGGGCATAGAGTTCCCGGTCCGCATCGGTCAGACCGGCCCGGGCGTCGATGACGAACAGGAGCAGGTCCGCCTCCCGGCACTTCTGCCGGGCCCGCTCGATACCCATCGCCTCCAGCGGATCCTCGTGGGCGCGGATGCCGGCGGTGTCCACCAGCTGCACCGGGATGCCGCGAATGCTGATCGCTTCCTCGATGGTATCCCGGGTGGTCCCGGGCAGGGGGGTGACCAGGGCCCGTTCCTCCTGGAGCAGGGCGTTGAGCAGGCTCGACTTGCCCACATTGGGTCGGCCGGCGATGACCGCCTTGACGCCCTCGCGGACGATCCGCCCCTGTTTCGACATGGCGATCAGCCGTTCCAGCGGACCGACCACCCCTTCCCGCAGGCGCACCGCCGCCTCCCCGGCCGGAAAGATCTCGACGTCGTCCTCGGGAAAATCGATGGCCACCTCCAGCAAGGCCAGCAGGGTGACCAGTTCTTCGCGGATGGCCGCCAGCATATCGGCAAGCAGTCCCTGCAACTGGTTGACGGCCAAGCGCGCGGACCGGGTGGTCTGCGCCTGCAGCAGGTCCATCACCGCCTCGGCCCGGGTCAGGTCGATACGGCCGGCGAGGAAGGCCCGCTTGGTGAACTCGCCCTGTTCGGCGGGACGGGCGCCGAGGGCGAGCACGTGGCGCAGCACCTCCTGGAGGACCAGGTGGGAGCCGTGACAGTGGAGTTCGACCACCTCTTCACGGGTATAGGTGTGGGGGGCGTGCATGTGCACGGCCAGCGCCTCGTCGAGGGGCTGGCCGTCGGGGGCGATGACGGTGCCGTAGTAGAGCCGGTGGCTGGCGAAACGGTCCCGCGGACGGCGGGGAACAAAGACCCGGCGGAGGATCGGCAGGGCCTCGGCCCCGGAGATGCGGACAATGCCGATCCCGCCCGCGCCCGGGGCGGTGGCGATGGCGGCGATGGTGTCAGTCGCCGGACGTGCGGCCACCCTGCCCTCCGCGCCGCTTTCTCGAGGAGGGACGGCGTCCCTTGCCGGGCTTGTAGATGAGCACCTTTTTGAACAGTCCCTCGCCCACGGAACGGCTGCGCACCCCCTTGTCCTCCTGCAGGGCCATGTGCACCACCCTCCGTTCGGAGGGGTTGAGGGCCGGGATGGCCTGGGTCTTGCCGTCGGCCTTCACCTGCTCGGCCAGTTCCAGGGCCCGCTCCCGCAGTTCCCCGGCGCGGCGTTCGCGGAAGCCGCCGGCATCGAGGGCAAGCATGATCCGGTCCGGCACACAGGCGGCGACCATCTTGCGCAGCAGGTACTGCAGGCTGTCCAGGGTACGCCCCTCGGGACCAACGATCTGCTCCTCGTGCGCGCCGGTGATGGTGCAGTGCACGGTGTTGTCCTCGAAGACCACCCGGACCTCGGAAGGGAATCCCATGAGTTCGAGCAGTTGTCCCAGGTCGGCCCGAATCTGCTCGAGCGCTTCCGCCGACGGCGGCTCCTCGGGTTCCTCTTCCACAGGGGCAACGGCCTCGCCGGTCGCCTCGTCGTCGGCCCGGTCGGTCGGTTCGACCGCCGGTTCGCTCACCCGGGCCGGCCGCCTTCGCTCGGTACGGGTCTCCACCGGTGCCGGTTCGACCGTCTCAGCTTCTCCGGTTTCGGGGTCGACCGGCTCGATTCGGGGACTCTCCGCGGCCGGTTGCGGTTCCGGGCCGGCGGCTTTGCGTCTGACCCGGATGTGCGCCTTTTTCTTGCACAGGCCGAAAATGCCGGAGCTGCCGGTATCCAGCACCTCGATGTCCAGATCCTCGCGGCCGGCGCCGAGTTCCCGGCACGCCTGCTCGATGACCTCAGCGATATCCTTGCCGTAAAAATCCTTTCCTTTCGCCATAAAGGTACCTTCCTGCCATCAGGCCTGCTGGGTCTTGGTCTGCCGGTTGATAAGATACTGCTGGAGAATGGAAAGCAGGTTGTTGACAAACCAGTAGAGGACCAGGCCCGAGGCGAAGTTGATGAACATGAACGTGAACACCACCGGCAGGAATTGCATGATCCGCGCCTGGGCGGGATCCACGGTGGTCGGGGTCATCTTCTGCTGCAGGTACATGGAGGCGCCCATCAGCAGGGTGAGCACCGGCAGCCCCTGGAGGTAGGGCAGGTTGAAGCCGAGCCACAACCGGTCCGGGGCGGACAGGTCGTTGATCCACAGCATGAAGGGGGCATGGCGCAGTTCGATGGCCGCCATCAGCACCCGGTAGAGGGCGAAGAAGAACGGGATCTGGATGAGCATGGGCAGACAGCCGCCCAGCGGGTTGACCTTGTAGGTCTTGTACAGGGCCATCATCTCCTGGTTCATCTGCGCCGGATCGGCCTTGTACTTCTCGCGCAGCTTGGCGATCTTCGGCTGCAGCTTCTGCATGTTCTTCATCGACAGCATGCCTTTCTGGGTGATCGGCCAGAACGCCAGCTTGATGAGGATGGTCAACAGGATGATGGCCACGCCGTAGTTGCCCACGTAGGTGTGGAAGAAGTTGAGCATCCAGAGCATGGGCTTGGCGATCACGTCGAACCAGCCGAAATCCACCGCCCTGGCCAGGTTGTCGCCGCTGGCCTGGAGGATCTGCAGTTTCTTCGGCCCGAGGTACATCCGGTACCCGTAGGTCTGGGTGCCCTGCGCCGGCAATTGCTGGATGCCCTCGCTGATCACGGTGCGCACCTGCTCTTCGCCCCCCTGCAGGGTCACGGTGCGCGCCTCGCCGCCGACCGGCACCACCGCGGTCATGAAGTAGCTGTCCATGTAGCCGGTCCAGTCGACCTTGCCCTGGAGCACCACCGGCCCCTTGGTCAGCTCCTTGCCCTTGGTCTCCACCAGTTCGCCGTTCACGTAAGCGGCCGGCCCGAAGAAGAGAAATGTGCTGGATTCCTTGGCGGCCACGAACGGCTCGTTGCCCAGGGTCAGGGCCGGCGAGACCTGCAGCGGTCGGTCGGTGGGGTTGGCCACCGCATAGGCGGCATCGATCAGGTAGCTGTCGGCATGAAAGGTCAGGGTCCGGGTGATGCGCACACCGTCGGCCTGGGTGGCGGTCATGACCAGCTGACCGGTTTTCTGCCCGGCGGCCAGGGTCAGCTTCTCCCGGTCGGCGCGGAAGGTCGGCACGCTCGTCCCGGCGCCGTTGTCAAGGGAGAACAGGACCGGCGCCTCCGTGATGTTCCGGCCCGGAACCAGCTGCATCGGCCCGGAACTGCGGTCCATCCCCTGGCGGTAGTGCTTGAGCACAAAGCTCTTGAAGCCGCCCCCCTGCTCATTGATCACCGCGGTAAACAGGGGCGTGTCGACGGTGATCTCCCGTGCCGTCGGGTCCACGGTGACCGGGGGCAGGGCGCCGGCCACGGCGGGCGCGGCCGGGCCGGGTGTCGCCTGCTGGCCGGGCTGGGACTGCTGCTGGGACTGCTGCGGCTCAGCCGGGGTCTGCTGCAGGGAATGCGGGAAAAAATACTGGTATCCAAGGAGGATGAGGAATGAAAGAACGATAGCCAGGAAGGCTCTGTACAGGTCCATGATGATACCTCGTTGCACCCCTGCCGTGGCAGCGGTATTGACGGAAGGATTCCTCGTTGCGGCCGGACGGCCTCACTTCACCGGGTCATACCCGCCCTTGGCAAAGGGATGGCAGCGCAGGATGCGCCAGGCGGCCATGAGCAGCCCGCGCAGCACGCCGTGTTTCTCGACAGCCTCGACGGCATACTGGGAACAGGTGGGAACGAAACGGCAGGCAGGCGGAAGAAGGGGGGAGATCAGGTACTTGTATCCCCGAAAGACTGCGCTCACCAAGCGCCGCGCCCGTGCGGGCCGGCGTGCGTGCGGGGCCCCTTGCGGGGGAGGACTGTCGGCGGACACGGCACCCTGCGCCCGGTCAGCCATGGATCAGCCGGGCCATGCCGGCCTGCATGTCGGCGAGGCTGTCGATGACGAAGCCGGGCCGGACGGTGCAGACCACGTCGCAGGGCGCGGGCAGGAGGGCCGGACTCTGCCGGAAGGCCTCCCGGACGAGTCGCTTGATCCTGTTGCGCCGCACGGCACTGCCGGTTTTCCGCTGTACGCTGATGCCCAGCCGGCTGTGTTCCGCGCCGTTCGGCAGGAGGATCAGGGCGAAGTGGTCACCCCGCAACCGCCGGCCGAGCCGGTAGACGCGCGCGAACTCGGCGTTGCTCCTGAGTCGCTGCGCCCTGGAAAACGCGAACCGGCCCACCCAACTCAGGCGGCCAGACGCTTGCGCCCCTTGGCCCGCCGCCTCTTGATCACGGCCCGGCCGGCGCGGGTTTTCATGCGGACGAGGAAGCCGTGGGTGCGGTTGCGCTTGGTGGTGCTGGGCTGGAAAGTCTGCTTGCTCATGATGGTTTTCCTTGCTGCGTGACAATCTGGTTGAGAGAAGCGGCGATCCGGAATTCCGCCCCGAGTGGAGGGACGGAGCCGCACCCTGTGACGCACAAAACAGGCCGGCGCGACGGACAGTTGGGTTCGGACCGCAAATTCATTTTTCGAAACTGGCTATTTAATCATAGCGACCAGCCACTGTCAAATCATTTTGGTCCACCAAAGGCCCGCGCCACGGGGCAATACTCAGGCCGGCCGCACCGCTCTCCGCCGGCTCCGGGCACCGGTACACCTTGCAAAGAGCAGCCGGTATTTTTATAGTGGCAAGTTTTTCCAGCCAAGCAGCCAGCGGCCGTCTTCGCCGCTCTTCCATTCCGCTCAACACGGCGTTGCCGGGGACGAGACCATGATGACCGATTTTGACATCGCCGTAATCGGTGCGGGCCACGCCGGCTGCGAGGCGGCGCTTGCCGCCGCGCGCATGGGCTGCCGCACGCTGGTCTGCGTCATCAACGCCGACACCATCGGCGCCATGTCCTGCAACCCGGCCATCGGCGGACTGGCCAAGGGCCACCTGGTCAAGGAAATCGACGCCCTGGGCGGCGAGATGGCCAGGAACATCGACGCCACCGGCATCCAGTTCCGCCGCCTCAACACCAGCAAGGGCCCGGCGGTGCGCTCGTCCCGGGCCCAGGCCGACCGGCTGCTCTACCGGCTGCGCATGAAGCGGGTGCTGGAAAACCAGCCGAACCTGGCCATCCGCCAGGCAGTGGTGGACGAAATTCTGGTGGCCGACGGCCGGGTCACCGGCATCCGCACCTCGCTGGACGAGGTCTTCCGGGTACGGGCCGTGGTCGTGGCCACCGGCACCTTTCTCAACGGCCTCATCCACGTCGGCCTGAAAAACTTCCCGGCCGGCCGCCTGGGCGACGTGCCCTCCACCAGCCTGGCGCGCTGGTTCGCCGCCGCCGGCTTTGCCGTGGGCCGGATGAAGACCGGCACGGTGCCTCGCCTGGACGGCAACACCATCGACTACTCGCGCCTGGAGGCCCAGGAGAGCGACGACCCGCCGGCGCTCTTCTCCTTTTCCTCGCACGGTGCGCCGCCCCTGCCCCAGCGTCCCTGCCACATCACCTACACCAACGAACAGACCCACGCGATCATCCGCGGCGCCATCGACCAGTCGCCGATGTACGCCGGCATCATCGAGGGCGTGGGCGCCCGCTACTGCCCCTCGATCGAGGACAAGGTGATGCGCTTCCCGGAAAAGGGGCGTCACCAGATATTTCTCGAACCGGAAGGGCTGGACACCATCGAGGTCTATCCGAACGGCATCCCCACCAGCCTGCCGCTCGCCACCCAGATCGCCATGGTCCACTCCATCCCCGGGCTGGAACAGGCGCGCATCATCCGCCCCGGCTACGCCATCGAGTACGACTACGTGGACCCGCGGGAACTCAAACCCTCGCTTGAAACCAAACGCATCAGCGGGCTGTTCCTCGCCGGCCAGATCAACGGCACCTCGGGCTACGAGGAGGCGGCCGGCCAGGGGCTGATGGCGGCGATCAACAGCGTGCTCTTCGTGCGCGGCGACGAACCGCTCGTCCTTGACCGCTCCCAGGCCTACATCGGGGTACTCATCGACGACCTGGTCACCCTGGGCACCAGGGAGCCCTACCGGCTGTTCACCTCGCGGGCCGAATATCGCCTCCTCCTGCGCGAGGACAACGCCGACCTGCGGCTGCGGGCCATCGGCCGCGACCTCGGGCTGGTGGACGACGATACCTGGCAACGGTATCAGGCGAAGGAGCACTGCCTGCGACAGACCGGCGCGTGGCTGGAACAGGTGCGGATCCGGCCGCAGGCCGCGGTCAACGACTACCTGGCCGGCCGTGGTTCCACCGGGCTCAGCCAGGCCCTGACCCTGGCGGAACTGCTCCGCCGCCCGGAACTCGGCCTGGCGGACATCCTCGCCCTGGCCGAACTGGGCGGACAGTCGCCGCCCGACAACGGCGCAGTCCTCGCCTGGCGGGACGAGATCGAACTGCAGGTCAAATACGCCGGCTACATCAGGCGGCAGGAGGAGCAGATCGTCCGCTTCCGCAAACTGGAGCGCATCGAACTGCCCGCGGACATGACCTACAAGGGGTTGCCCGGGCTGTCCAACGAGGTGGTCGAGAAACTCACCCGGGTGCAGCCGCGCTCGCTCGGCCAGGCCTCGCGCATCTCCGGCGTGACCCCGGCGGCCCTGTCGGTGCTCCAGGTGCAGCTCAAACGGCTCGGTCGCCTGTGAGCCGGGGAGCAGAGCCATGCTGACCTATCCGACCATCGACCCGGTGATCTTTGCCCTGGGGCCGCTGCAGGTCCGCTGGTACGGCCTGATGTACGTGCTCGGCTTCCTCGCCGCCCACTGGCTGGTGACCCTGCAGGCCCGGCAGTTCAAGTTCACCCGCCTGCTGGCCCAACTCGACAACCTCAACCTGGCCCTGATCCTCGGGGTGGTGCTCGGCGGCCGCCTGGGCTACGTGCTCTTCTACAACCCGGGCCACTACCTGGCCCATCCGCTGGAGATCCCGGCCATCTGGTCGGGCGGCATGAGTTTCCACGGCGGCTGCCTGGGCGCGCTGGTGGCCGGCCTCTTTTACTGCCGCCGCGCCGGCCTCGACTTCTGGCAGACCGCCGACCTGTACGTGGTCACCGCGCCGATCGGTCTTTTTTTCGGCCGGCTGGGCAACTTCATCAACGGCGAGTTGTTTGGCCGCATCACCACCGTGCCCTGGGGCATGGTCTTCCCGGACGGCGGCCCCCTGCCCCGCCATCCCTCCCAACTCTACGAGGCCGGACTCGAGGGGATCCTGCTCTTCCTCATCCTCTGGCCGCTCAGGCGTCTGCCCTGGACCCGGCCCGCCCCCCGCCGGTGGCCGCACGGGACCATGCTTGCCCTGTTTCTCGGCCTCTACGGCCTGTTCCGCTTCGTCGTGGAGTTCTTCCGCGAACCCGACGCCCAACTCGGCCTGCTCGTCCTGCACCTCTCCATGGGCCAGCTGCTCTGCCTGGTGATGCTGGCCGTGGCCGCACTGCTCTGGCAGCAACGCAAAACGGCGCCGGCCCGGACCACGTCCGGACAGCAGCGCCGCTCCGCCCCGAGGCGTTGACCCGATCCCGGGTCGCCTGTCACTGGATCTTGTCAGCCAGCTCCTTGCCAGGCCGGAACCGGACCACCCGCCGCGGCGGGATCGGCACCGTCTCGCCGGTCTTCGGGTTCCGGCCGGTGCGCGGGGCGCGGTCCACGACCGAAAAGCTGCCAAAACCGACCAGGGTCACCCGCTGCCCCTCCTTCATTGCCGCCTCCAGGGCGGACAGCAGGCCGTTCAGCCCCCGCTCGGCGGTGACTCTGCTGATCTGGGCAGACTGGGCGATGGATTTGATAAGATCGTTCTTGTTCATGGTTCCCCCGCTTCTTGCTGATGATTGTCGTGACGGACCTGATACGCACAGGCGCCCCAATGTAAGCGCGCACGACGGGAAAAGACAATCGGGGGAAATACCTAGCAGACCCTAGGCAAATCTGCCTAGGGCTCTGGAATTTTCCTGAAAAGAAAAGGAGTTGAAAGAACCTGGCGAGGACCGCGGCCTAGGGTAAATATCCGGTAATCTTCTCCGTGCCGACCGTGAGGAAACCGTTGCGCACCACGTGATGCACCAGTTCGACCGTGTTGCGCAGGCCGAATTTCCGCACCAGGTTGGCCCGGTGGTGGTCGATGGTGCGTGGGCTCAGGTCGAGCAGCTCGGCGATCTGCCGGCTCGAATGCCCCTCGACGACCAGGCGGAGCACCTCCATTTCCCGATCGCTGAGCACCACCAGGGGCAACCGGCTCCGATCACGCAGGGCAGTCAGGCCGTCGCGCCGGATCTCCGGGGCCAGTTGCGGCGAGATGTACGGCTCACCCGCGCGGACCGTGCGGATGGCAATGAGCAGCTCGGCATCCGACTCGTCCTTGATCACGTAGCCGTGGGCACCGGCGGCGATGGCGCGGTAGAACGAGTGGCTGCCGCCGTGCATGCTGAGTACCAGGATGGCCACCCCGGGCAGGGTTCGGCTGATCCGCTCGATGGCCTCGAGACCGCTCAGGCGCGGCATGGTGAGGTCGAGGATGACCATGTCCGGCACCTCCGTGTCGAGCAGCGCCAGCAGTTCCAGGCCGTTGCCGGCCTCACCGATGATCTGCAGACTCGGGTCGGTGCGGATGATGCTCTTGATACCCTGGCGGATCAGGCTGTGGTCGTCGGCGATGACAATGCGGTAGGGCTGCATGGCGCTGTGGTCGCTCATTTGAACAAGAGGCTCACCGGGCAGTGGTCCGAGCCGGTGACGCTGTCGTGGATGGCCGCCTCGAGCACCCGCTCGCGGCTGTTCCGGTCGACGAGGAAATAGTCGATTCTCCAGCCGATGTTCTTGGCGCGGGCGTTGAAACGGTAGCTCCACCAGGTGTAGCGGCCGGGCGACGGGTCGAAGACGCGGAAGGTGTCCACATAGCCCAGGCCGGTGATCTCGTCCATCCAGGCCCGCTCTTCGGGCGAAAAGCCGGGGTTCTTGACGTTGGCCTTGGGATTGGCCAGGTCGATCTCCCGGTGGGCGACATTGAGGTCGCCGCACAGCACCACCGACTTGTCCCGGCGGAGGCGGTCCATGTGGGCGAGCATGGCCCGGTTGAACGACTGCTTCAGGTCGAGCCGCTTCAACCCGGGCTGGGCATTGGGGAAATAGGCGTTGATGAAATAGAAATCCGCGAACTCGAGGGTCATCACCCGGCCCTCGTCGTCGCTTTCGGCGTGTTCCAGGCCGTAGTGCACGGCCAGCGGCTCGATCCGGCTGAACACCGCGGTGCCGGAATACCCCTTGCGCACCGCCGGGTTCCAGAAGTGGTGATAGCCGTCCATGGCCTTGACCTCGTCGGGCAGCTGCTCGGGCTGGGCCTTGATCTCCTGGAGGGCGAGGATGTCGGCGTCCAACTCGCCCACCACGTCAAGGAAACCGTTCTTCAGGGCCGCGCGCAGGCCGTTGACATTCCAGGAAACAAATTTCATCGCCTCGGCGGCCTGTTCCATGCGACTCACCTCCTTGGGTACGCGCCGCGGCACCACCCCGATGCGGGGACACTGGGCGGCGATGACGCACCGGTCGCAGTGGGGCCGGTGCGGTTTGCAGGTCCCCTGGCCAAAGGCCACGAGGAGCGCGTTGATGCGGATCCAGTACGGCTGCGGCAGTTTGGCGCGCAGGGCCATCTCGGTCTCCAGCGGCGTGGTCGTCCGCACGTAGCCCCAGATGTTCATGATCCGGTGCACATGCGTGTCCACGCAGATCGCCGGCTCGCGGAAGGCCACGGCCAGTACCAGGTTGGCGGTCTTGCGGCCGACCCCGGGCAGGGTGAGGAGCGCGTCCAGGTCGCGGGGCACGGCACCGCCGAACCGCTCCGCGAGCACCCCCGGCAGCAGGCTGAGATGTTTTGCCTTCTGGCGGAAGAAGCCCACCGGGTGGATGAGCCGCTCGAGCTCCGCCACCGGCAGGCTGGCCAGGCTCTCCGGACTGTCGGCACGGGCGAACAGCCGCCGGGAGGCGGCTGCGGTCACCTCGTCCCGGGTGCGGGCCGAGAGAATGGTGGCCACCAGCACCTTGAACGGGTCGCGGGTCTGGGTGGCGATCAGGTCGACCACCGGCACCTGGTAGGTGCTCACCTCGCGCTCGAGGAGGTCGATGACCGTGTCGATGGGAAAGCTCATGGGACCCTCCGCTGCCGGCCGGTCACCGGCCCGACCAGCCGGATCAGCTCGTAGACCAGGTCGAGCGCCTGTTTCGGGGCAAGCTGGTCCGGGTCCACCCCGGCGAGCAGGTGCAGGGCCGGCGCGGGCAGCGGCGAAAAGAGCGGCATCTGGCGCGGGGCCGGCTTCTTCGGCCGCCGGCCGGCGGCGATGTTGGGCTGGCCCTGCAGGTTGAACTCGCCCCGCTCGATGTTGCGCAGGATCTCGTAGGCGCGCCCGATCACCGCCTCCGGCACGCCCGCCAGGCTCGCCACCTGGATGCCGTAGCTGCGGTTGGTCGCGCCCTCGACCAGCTTGTGCAGGAAGATGATCGACTCGTTCCACTCCTTGACCGCGATCGAGTAGTTGCGAATGCGGTCGTTGGTCGCGGCCAGGTCGGTGAGTTCGTGGTAGTGGGTGGCGAACAGGGTCTTGACGCCGCGGCCGTTTTTCTGCGCCAACTCCTCGGCCACCGCCCAGGCGATGGCCAGGCCGTCGTAGGTGGAGGTGCCCCGGCCGATCTCGTCGAGGATCACCAGGCTGCGGTCGGTGGCGTTGTTGAGGATGTTGGCGGTCTCGTTCATCTCCACCATGAAGGTCGACTGGCCCCGGCGCAGGTCGTCCATGGCGCCGACGCGGGTGAAGATGCGGTCCACCAGGCAGAGGTCGGCGCGCTCCGCCGGCACGAAGCTGCCCGCGTGGGCGAGGAGGACGATGAGCGCGGTCTGGCGGAGCACGGTGGACTTGCCGGCCATGTTCGGCCCGGTGATGATGAGCAGTTCGCACCGTTCCTGGTCCAGGTGGACGTCGTTGGGCACGAACCGGCCCGGCTCCAGGGCCTGCTCGATCACCGGGTGACGGCCCTCGGTGATGGTCAGGTGGTCGCCGTCGTTGATCTGCGGCCGGCAGTAGCGGTGGCGGACTGCGACCTCGGCCAGGCTGGCGGTCACGTCGATCCGCGCCAGGTGGTCCGAGGTCTGCAGCAGCCGCCGGCTGGCCGCGGCCAGCTGCTCGCGCACCGCCGTGAACAGTTCGTACTCCAGCTCCAGCCGCCGCTCCTGGGCGGTGCTGATGTCGTTTTCCAGCTCCTTGAGTTCCGGGGTGATGAACCGCTCGGCATTGACCAGAGTCTGCTTGCGGATGAAGTACTCGGGGATCTCGGCGGCCTGGCTGCGGCTCAGTTCGAAATAATAGCCGAACACCCGGTTGTAGCCGACCTTGAGACGACTGAGGCCCGAGCGCTCCCGCTCCCTGGCCTCCAGTTCCAGGATCATCTGCCTGCCGTCGCGCAGCAGGACGAGGAGCCGGTCCAGTTCCTCGTTGAACCCCTCGCGGATCAGGTTGCCTTCCCGCAGGCTCACCGGCGCGTCATCGCGGATGGCGGCTTCGACCAGGGCGTGCAGGTCGGCCAGTTCGTCGAATTCCTCGGCCATCCCCCCGAGCAGGGCCGAATCGCAGCCGCCGAGCAGCTGCCGCATCTCGGGCAGGCGGGCCAGGCTGGCCTTGATGGCGGCCATGTCGCGGGCATTGCCGTGGCCGAGCACCAGCCGGCTGCACAACCGCTCCAGGTCGTAGACCGTGTCGAGCAGCGCGCGCATGGCGGTGCGGGTCTCGGCCCGGCCGACCAGCTCGGCCACGCTCTCCAGCCGCGCCTCGATCCGCGCCCGGTCCTGCAGGGGAAAGAGCAGCCGCCGGCGCAGCAGGCGCGCGCCCATGGGCGTGGCCGTGCAGTCCAGGGCGGCGAGCAGGGACCCTTCCCGCCGGGCGCCGACGATGGTCTCGGTGATCTCCAGGTTGCGGCGCGAGGCCTCGTCGATGATGAGAAAATCACCGCTGTTCAGCGGGCTGATCCGCTCGATGTGGGACAGGTCGGTCTTCTGCGTCTCGGCGATGTAGCGGAGCAGGGCGCCGGCCGCGTCCAGGGCCGCAGTGTAGTGTTCGCAGCCGAAGCCGGCCAGGCTGGTGGTGCGGAAGTGTTCGGTGAGGGTGGTGCGCGCCGTGCCCGCCTCGAACTGGAAATCCGGCCGCGGGGTCAGGCAGATCCCGTCGAGGACGGCGCGGATCTGATTGATCAGTTCGGCGCGCTCCTCCGCGTCCTTCTCGGCCAGGAGGAGCTCGGATGGCCGGTGGCGGCTGATCTCGTCAAACAGCGCGGTCGGCCGGTCTGCGGCAAAGTCCAGCTCGGTAATCTGGAAGCGGCCGGTGGACACGTCGAGAAAGGCGAGCCCGACCAGCTGGCGTCGTTCCGGTCGGCCGGTGAACGCCAGGCTGCACACGTAACAGTCCGCTTTCTCGTCGAGCAGCTGCTCGTCCGTGGTCACCCCCGGCGACACCACCCGCACCACCTCGCGGCGGACGATCCCCCTGGCCGCCTTCGGATCCTCGACCTGCTCGCACAGGGCCACCCGGTAACCGGCCTTGACCATCCGGCCGAGGTAGCCGCTCACCGCGTGAAAGGGCACGCCGCACATCGGCACCCGGTCCGCCTCGTCCTTGTGGCTGCGCGAGGTCAGGGTGATGCCGAGCACCCGGGCGGCCACCAGCGCGTCCTCGAAGAACATCTCGTAGAAGTCGCCCATGCGATAGAAGAGGATGGCGCCGGGGTGCTGCTCCTTGATCTCCAGGTACTGGCGGAGCATGGGGGTCATTTTCACGGAGGCGCTCATGGGGCGGGGCTCAGGGACTGGAAGTCGGGTTGGAGCCGGTCAAAGGTGCGGTCGATATGTTCGGGAATGGTGCGGATGTCGGCGCACACGGTCAGGAAATTGTGGTCCCCCTGCCAGCGGGGGACCAGGTGGAAATGGAGATGGTCGGCGATGCCGGCGCCGGCGGCCGCGCCCAGGTTGAGGCCGACGTTGATGCCGTGCGGCCGCAGGTGGCGGCGGAGGATGGCGCAGCACCCGCCGACCATCCGCATGAGGGCGAGGTTTTCCCGGTCGGTGAGCTGTTCCGGGTCGGCCACATGGCGGCGCGGGGCCAGCAGCAGGTGGCCGTTGGCGTAGGGGAAGCGGTTGAGCAGCACCACGCACAGTTCATCACGAAAGAGCAGCAGATGGTCGCGGTCAAAGGGCGTCGCGCCCGGCGGCTCGAACAGGCAGCCCTCCACCCGGGGCGCCCGGCCGAGCACATGCTCCATGCGCCAGGGGGTCCAGAGGGTGTTCACAGGGCCGGGATCTCCAGGATACGGGCCTGCAGTTCGTCGCCGGCCTCGAGCAGGGCGTAGGTGCCGGGTCCGCCGTAGCGGCCGGTGGCCTGGAAACTGCCCGGGTTGAGAAAAAGCGTCTGACCGTAGCGGTTGCAGGCCGGCCGGTGGGTGTGTCCGTAGATGAGGCAGTCCGCCTCGGGAAAGAGCTGCCACAGTCGGCCCTCGATGTCCATGCCGAGGCGCGCGCCGTGGGTCAGGCCGACGGTGAACCGGCCCAGGGTGAAGAGCAGCCGCTCGGGGTAGCGGGCGAGGGTGTCGGCGCCGCACATGTTGCCGTGCACCGCGTACACGGTCCGCCCGGCGAAGACCTCGAGCACCGAGGGGTCGGTGATGTCGCCGGCGTGGATGATCACCTCGCAGTCGCGAAAACACCGCTCCACCTGCTCACGAAAGCGGTGGTCGGGGCGGACGAGATGGGTATCGGCGAGAACGCCGGCGCGGATCGGCATGGGAACCTGGCTGCGGTTGGGGTGCATGGCTTGGGCCGCACTGTATAAAAACCGGCGGGCGAACACAACAACGGAACGAAAAAAACAGGGAAGGCTGGGAAAACCTGCAGGAACCACTTGCCAAAATGAATGGCGTACCGTAACATGTTGCCCTTCAAAATCATGCCCATAAATCAAGACGTAAGGACACTTCCATGTATACAGCCTCCGACCTGCGCAAAGGCCTGAAAATCCAGATTGACGGCGAGCCGTACATCGTCACCGAGTTCGACTTCTCCAAACCGGGCAAGGGCCAGGCCCTGTACCGGACCAAGATGCGCAACATGATCACCGGCGTCCAGTTCACCCAGACCTACCGCTCCAACGACAAGTTCGACCGGCCGAACCTGGAGGAGCGGACCATGCAGTTCCTCTACGCCCAGGACAACGAGTACCATTTCATGGACACGAGCAGCTTCGAGCAGATCTTCCTCACCCGCGAGCAGCTCGGCGACAACCTCAGCTTCCTGATCGACAACATGGAGGTGCAGGTACTCTTCTTCGGCGACCGGCCCATCGACATCACCATTCCCACCTTCGTCAACCTGGAGGTGACCGTGGCCGACCCGTGGGCCAAGGGCGACACCTCGGGCAGCGACACCAAGCCGGTGACCGTGCAGACCGGCTTCACCCTGCAGGTGCCGCCGTTCGTCGAGGTGGGCGACCGGATCCAGATCGACACCCGCACCGGCTCCTACATCACCCGGGTGAAAGAGTAACCCGTGCTCGATGTCCACGGCCTGCAGCAGCGATCGGCCCTGCTGCAGGCCGTCCGTTCGTTCTTCCGCGAACGGGGCTGCCTCGAGGTCGACACCCCCATCCGCCTGCCGGTCCTCCTCCCCGAAGTCAACATCCTCCCTTTTGCCAGCGACGGCTGGTTCCTGCAGCCCTCCCCCGAACTGTGCATGAAGCGGCTGCTGGCCCGCGGCTGCACCGACATCTTCCAGATCTGTCACTGCTTCCGCCGGGAGGAGCGGGGACGGCTGCACCAGCCGGAATTCACCATGCTCGAGTGGTACCGCACCGGCTGGGACTACACCGACCTGATGCAGGAGTGCGAGGAACTGGTCAACGTCCTGGCCGCGGCCGTCCCGGACCTGCCCGGCGTGCCCCCGGGACCGGCCATCCGCCGGGGCGGTTGCCTGGTCGACCTGGCCCCGCCCTGGGAACGGCTGACCGTGGCCGAGGCCTTCCGCCGGTATGCCGGCGTGGAGGCGCGGGACACGCTCGCCGCCGGCGATTTCGACGAGGTGCTGGTCACCCTGGTCGAGCCGCACCTGGGCTGCGAGCGGCCGGTCTTTCTCTCTGATTACCCGGTGGAACTGGGGTCGCTGGCCCGGAAGAGCGCCGCCGACCCGGGGGTGGCGGAGCGGTTCGAACTCTATATCGCCGGCATCGAGATCGCCAACGGCTTCTCCGAACTGGTGGACCCGGCCGAGCAGCGCCACCGGTTCAGCGGGGAAATCACCGCCATCAGGGCCCGCGGCGACACGGCCGCCATGCCGGAGCGCTTCCTTGCCGACCTGGAACGGCTGGAGCCCACGGCCGGGATCGCCCTCGGCCTGGACCGGCTGTGCATGCTCCTCCTGGGACGTGCCACCCTGAGCGATGCCCTGCCCTTTTCCTGCGAAGAATTGTGACCAAGCCGTTTGTGTTTTCCCGCATTTCCCTCTATCATACTTTATGATGGTCTGCTGCCACCGCGCCGGCGCCCCGGATGCACCGGTGCCGGGGCAGGAGCAGGGCGGTCCACCGGGCCCCCTTGCCACTCCGGCGTTCCTCAAGAATGACCGGGGTCGTGGCGGCTCTTGCGTATCGTCGATCGCCCGGGTGGTCGGTTCCCGGGATCCGGTCATCGGTTCCCAAAACTCCCTTTCCCTGACTGCACACGAGCATGGACAGCAAACAGCGGCAACAGTTGAAAAAATACGTCGATCTGGTCCTGGGCAGATGGCAGCTCATTGTCGGCTGCCTGCTGCTCGGCGTCGGCACGGGCCTGGTCTTTTATCTGACCATCCCGAAAAGCTTCCAGAGCACCTCGGTGCTCAGCTACGAGCAACAGCAGATCAACCCTACCAAAATGGATCCTGAACAGGGAAGAAATCGGTTGCAGGAGGCAGTGGCCACCTTGCAGGAGATGGTCACCAGCCGCAACAGCCTGGAGAAGGTGATCACCCAGTTCGACCTCTACCCCGAGCAGCGGAAAAAACTGCCCATCGAGGACGTGATCGAGATCATGCGGCGAAACATCAGCATCGTCCCGGCCACCAAGGGTGACGTCTTCAGTGTGAGCTTCCAGGGCCCCTCACCGGACAAGGTGATGAAGGTGACCAATGCCCTGGCCGCCCTGTTCATCGAGGAAAACCTCAAGTACCGCGAGGAGCGGGCCACGGAGACCTCCAAATACACCCAGGATGAGCTGGACATGGCGAAAAAGGTGCTCGACGCCAAGGAACAGGTCATGCGGGACTACAAGCTCAAGTACTACAACGAGATGCCCGAGCAGCGGGCGGGCAACCTGGAACGGCTCAACTCGCTCAACGAGCAGAGCCAGAAGCTGCAGGAGTCGATTCACAATCTCGAGCGGACCAAGATCATGGCCCAGGAGCAGATCAACATGATGCAGCGCCTGGCCGCGACCCGCTCCTCGCTGGAGCAGGCCATGTCCGCCGGGACCGGTCCGGCGGCAGGGGCCCCCGTATCCGATGCCGACCGGCTCGAACAGCTGCGCCGCTACTACGACACCCTGTTGATCAAATACACCGACAAGCATCCCGAGGTGCGGCGCACCAAACAGCTGATCGAGCAGCTCCAGGCCCGCGTCGACACAGGCCAGGAGTCCGGCCGGCCGCCGGCCGGGGCGGGCGGCGCCGGTTCCGCGCAGTTGGCCGACAGCATGGAGATGGGCCGGCTGCAGATCCAGATCGGCGAATACGACGCGAGCATCAGGCAGATGCGCACCCAGCTGGCCGCCCTGCCGGCGGAGATCGGCAAGTACCAGGCCTGGATCGAAGCCACCCCGGTGCGCGAGGCGGAATGGAGCGCGCTCACCCGGGATTACAACGAACTGCGCCGCCATTACGACGAACTCGTGGCCCGCAACCTGCAGGCCCAGTCCACCGAAACACTCGAACGCAAGCAGAAGGGCAGCAAGTTCAAGATCGTCGATCCGGCCCGGTTGCCCGACAAGCCGTTCAAACCCAATTTCCTCAAAATCTTCCTGGCCGCGGTCGCCCTCGGCCTCGGTCTGGGCCTGGGCGTCACCCTGGCGCTGGATTTCGTCGACACCTCGTTCAAGGATCCCCTCGAACTCGAGGAATACCTTGGGGTGCCGGTGGCCTGTGCGGTCGCCTATATCGAAAACAGCGACGAGATCGGCCGCAAGCGAAAGCGGTTTCTGTTCAGTGTCGTCCTGCTGAGTTTCGCTGCCCTGGCCCTGGTCACTGCGATCCTCGTGCTCTGGCTCAAAGGCCGGATCATCATCTGATCGACCTCCCCCGAACCTCCAGCCCTGTTGCCGCAATGTACACCAAATTTTACGGTCTTGCGAAAAAGCCCTTTGCCCTGACCCCCGACCCGGCGGCGGTGTTCATGAGCGAGACCCACCAGGAGGGTCTGGCCATCCTGCGCTACGGCATCCTCAGCAAGAAATGTTTCCTGCTGCTCACCGCCGAGGTCGGTTCCGGCAAGACGACCCTGCTGCAGGCGCTGGTCGCCTCGCTCGAACAGGATGTGCACCTTTGCCTGCTCAACAACCCCATCCTGCGCCGGGACGAATTTTTCTCCTACATCGCCAAAAAGCTGGGGCTCAACTGGGACGGCAACAAGGCGATGCTCCTCATCGACTTCGGCCGCCTGCTCAAGGACTGCTTCAACAAGGGGGAGCGCGTGCTGCTGATCTTCGACGAGGCCCAGGTCCTGCCCGTGGACCTGCTCGAGGAGATCCGCCTGCTCTCGAACCTCGAGGAAAAGGGCCAGGACGTGCTGAGTATCTTCCTTGTCGGCCAGCCGGAACTGAACGAGCGTCTCAACGACGAGCGCCTGCTGCCGCTGCGGCAGCGGATCGGCATCCGCTTCCACCTCGAGCGCTTCTCGCCGGAAGAGACCCGCCAGTACATTCTCTTCCGCCTGCGCCACGCCGGCGCCCGCCACCTCGATCTGTTCTCGGCCGAGGCCCTGGCCGCGATCCACCGGGTCAGCCAGGGTACGCCGCGGCTGATCAACATCATCTGCGATCATGCGTTGTTGTCCGGGTTCGCGGAAAACAAGCCGGTGATCGGCGCCGACCTGATCCAGGAGAGTGTGGAGGACCTGTACCTCCCCGGAGCAAACAACCCGCTGCCGGTCAACCCGGCCCGGGCCAGCCTTGGCCCCGGCCGCCTGGCCGTGTTTCTGGGACTGGCGCTCCTCGGGATCGGCGCGCTTCTGCTGCTGCTCGAAATCCTGCCGATGACCCGCGAATTCTCCATCCTGCACCTGCTGCTGCCGGCCTCCTGGCTGGACGGGCTGCACCAACTGACCGGTACCACGGGAGGCTGAAATGGGAAAGGTCTTCAACGCGTTGAACCGCGCGGCCACAACCGCGCAGCCCGAGGAGGCGGCCGCTGGCGGGCGCCAACAGGCCATTGCCGGACAGCCGGAACGCTTTAGCCTGCAGGAGGAGCAGCCGGACAGCAGGCCGGAAATGGCGGCGGCCACCGGCCGGTGGGACGAACGCCTCGTCCAGGCCACCGCCGTGACCGGGCCGGTGGCGGAAAGCATCCGCAGCCTGCGCACCCGCATCCTCCATCCCCCTTCGGGCAGACGACCGCGCAGCCTGCTGGTCACCAGCGCCTCGCCGCAGGAGGGCAAGAGCTTCATTTGTGCCAACCTCGGGATTTCCCTGGCCCAGGGGATGGACAACCACTGTCTGCTCGTGGACTGCGACCTGCGCCGACCGGCGCAGCACGCGCTGTTCGGACTCGGCAACCGGGCCGGTCTGTCCGATTACCTGCAGCACCGCAAGACCATTGCCGAACTGCTCCTGCCCAGCGGCATCGACAAACTGTCGCTCCTGCCGGCCGGGCCCCGTTCCGTCAACCCGGCCGAACTCCTGGGTTCCAGCACCATGGCGACCCTGGTCGAGGAACTGGTCACCCGCTATGACGACCGGATCGTCCTCTTCGACAGCCCGCCCCTGCACGCGGCCAGTGAAACCGCCATCCTCGCCCGGCAGGTGGACGCGGTGGTGCTTGTTGTCCGCTCCGGCGGTTCCCGGCGGGAATATGTGAAGACCCTGGTGGATGCCATCGGCCGGGATAAAATCGTCGGCGTGGTGTTCAACGCCTTTACCTCCAACCTCATCGACACCACGGTCTTCGGCTACTACGAATACCAGCGGGAACCTTACGGCGCCGAGAAGTAACCCTTTGAAATCCTTTTTCTTTCGAGGATTTCCGGAGAGCCTGCGGCCGTATCGGGGGAAATCATCCCCCGTCCCGGCTCCCTCCGTGAACCCGGTCGGGTCCCGAAATTGACGGTGCCGTGATCGCTCCGGGGCAGATAGTTTAAATTTTTAAACCCCGCAATAACCGACTTCCCGGTCGTTTTTTCTCCTCCTGCGCCAGTCAGCGGCACAAAGTACAATTTCTTTTACCCAACGCCGGAAAAACAGTATATACTACAAACCAAGTTGCCGGCGCTTTCCGGCAACAAACCGGCGCGACCACCTGCACAGGTCGTGGCGTACTCTCTTCCCCTGGTAGTCAGGCCTCATGAAGGTATCTTCGCCCCCCCGATTCCAGCGCGCCTTTCATCGGTTCCTGTGGCCCGTTCTGCTGATGACCACTTGGCTCTGGCTTGCCGGCATGGGGCAGGTTCTGGGTGCCGAGCCTGTGCCCGGGGCAGGTGCCGCCTTTGACCAGGAGTCGTATGCCGATCAGTACCAGGCGGCCAAAGACTTTTTCCACCGACTCGAACAGGACAGCACCTTCGGGCGCGAACGGGGGCACTGGTTGCAGGGGGCCAGAAATTTCCGCAAGATTCACCTGTCCCAGAAAAGAAGCGCGCTCGGTCCTCCCAGCCTGTTCATGCTGGGCAAACTGTACCGCCAGATGTACGAACGGTTTCATGTGCCCATCGACCTGGACAATGCCATCACCTCGTTCAAGGATCTGGCCGCCCTCTATCCGGCCAACTCGCTCGCCGACGACGCCCTGCTCGCCGCCGCCGAGAGCCTGCACCTACGGGCGGGCGGGGAGGACGAGGCCAGGGCGGTGCTGCGCACCATCATTGAAGTGTACCCCAAGGGCGACCAGCGTCCCACGGCCCTGGCCAGGCTACTGGCGCCGTCCGGGCCCGTTCCCGCCGCCCAGGCAGCCGCTCCCCGACAGGCGGCAGCGCCCGCGGCGACGCTTGCTTCGGTCGCAGTCGCCGATTCGGGGAACAGTCCGCCGCCGTCAGGATTGGCCGAGATTGCCCCGGTCAAATACTGGTCCTCCGCCAACTACACCCGCATCGTCATCGAGGCGACCGCAGCCGTTCCCTTTGCCCCCACCCTGCTGGAAAAAAGCGGTGACCAACCGCGACGACTCTATGTCGATTTTGCGCAGAGCCATATTCCGGCGCACCTGCGCAATCCCATCCCCATCGGTGACGGCCTGCTCAGGCAGGCGAGGGCCGGCCAGTTCAGCAGCGACACGGTACGGGTGGTCCTTGATATCGATTCGCTCTCCGACTACAAGGTGTTCAGCCTCAATGACCCGTTCCGGGTGGTCATCGACGTCCACGGTCACAGGCAGGCCCCGGTTCGGATAGCGCAGGGGGACAACGGCGGCAGGGTGCCGGTCACGGTGACGAAAACCTCGGTCGCCCGGCCCAGGAAAACGGGCGGGCAACCGATGGTACTCTCCGCACAGAAAAAAAGGGCGGTCGGACCGACCGTCTCGCCGGCGCAGAAACCTTCAGGACAAGGGGAACTGACCCTGGCCCAACAGTTGGGGCTGGGCGTACGGAAGATCGTCATCGATCCCGGTCACGGCGGCAAGGATCCCGGGGCGATGGCCTTTGGTCTGAAAGAGAAGGATATCGTCCTCAAGGTCGCGAAAAAGGTAGCGAACATCCTGAAAACCACCCACCGGTACCAGGTGGCCCTGACCAGAAGCAAGGACGCCTATCTCGCCCTCGAGGAACGCACCGCCAAGGCCAACACCCAGGACGGCGACCTGTTCATCTCCATCCATGTCAACGCCCACCCGGACAAGACCATCGGCGGCATCGAGACCTACTTTCTCAACCTGGCCACCAATGCCGACGCCATGCGGGTGGCCGCCATGGAGAACGCGACCTCCACGCACAGCATCAGCGAACTTGAGGAAATCCTCAACGACCTGATGAAGAATGCGAAAATCGACGAGTCTTCCCGCCTGGCCCGCTTTGTTCAGACCAATCTGGTCAACGGCATGGGGAAGAAGTACAGGGCCCGCGACCTCGGCGTCAAGCAGGCCCCGTTCTATGTGCTCATCGGCGCGGAAATGCCGGCTGTACTCGCGGAAATTTCCTTTATCACCAATCCCAAGGAGGCCGAGTTGCTGCGTGATGACCGCTATCTGAACCGGATCGCCGAACAGATCGCCGCCGGCATCGTGGCCTACGTCGAGCACAACCAGACCGCTGCCCTGAACTTCTAGCCGCCATCCTCCCAGTCGTCTTTCCCGCCTCTTCCTCTCCCCCTCCGACCCGCCCCGCTCTGCGCGGGCACCTCGTTTCGTCTTGTACCGGCACTCTGCCCAGTCAACGCCGTCGATTCGTTCCCGGCTCGTTCACAACGACCGGCTGGCCGTGCCCGCAAGCCGGTGCGTTCCGAGGCCAACTGGTACAGATGGGGTAGTGTCCGGGGTTTGTTCTCTCAGCGCATGAGCAGCAGGCTCAGGGCCATGACCAGCATTCCGCCGACCAGCCCGAACAAACTGTCGTGCCCCTTACCATAGGCGCGACTGGTCGGCAGGAGTTCGTCCACGCTGATGTAGACCATGATGCCCGCCACCCCGCCAAAAAGGATGCCCATTACCGAGCCCGGTACGCCGCCGTTGGCGGAACCGAAAAACACAAGAAGACCCGCATAGGCGATGAGGGCGCCAACGGGTTCGGCCAGGCCGCTCAGCACGGAATAGAAAAAGGCCTTTTTGCGGTCACCAGTGGCGTAAAAGATCGGCACCGACACACTCACCCCCTCGGGAATGTTGTGCAGGGCAACGGCGATGGCAATGGCCACCCCAAGGCTCGGATCCTCCAGGGCCGCCAGAAAGGTGGCCAGTCCCTCGGGAAAGTTGTGGATACCGATGGCCAGGGCAGTGAACAGGCCCATGCGCATCAGTTTGTGGTGATGGAGGCCCCGCTTTTCGCCGTCAAAGGCCGGCGGCACCTGATTGGCTGGGGTCTCGAAAAAATCCGGAACCGGTGCTGCTGGATTCTGCAGGGGGCGGGTTTCCTCCTCGGAGTGGGTCTCGTGCGGGTTTTCGCCGGCAGGGATGAGGTTGTCGATCAGCCCGATGAGCAGCATGCCGCCAAAAAAAGAGGCGGCATTGATCCAATGCCCGAGCGGATCGCCGTATTCGGCGGTCAGGGCCGCCACCCCTTTCGCAAAGATCTCCACGAAGGAGACATAGAGCATGACCCCGGCCGAGAACCCGGTGGCCACGGAAAGAAAACGAAAGTCGGTTCGTTTGGCGGTGAAGGCGATCATGCTGCCGATCCCCGTGGCCATGCCGGCAAAGGCGGTCAATCCCAGGGCAAACCAGACAGTGTTCATACGCACATGTGCTCCTTCTCTTGCGGCTTGCTTCCCCCCTGGTGCGGCCAGTGACGGCTCGGCCGGCAAGAAGGTAATGCCAGGGTCTGCGCCGAACAGGGCTCGATCGGGGCGAGTACGGCAAGACTCCTGCCGTGCTGCAGGGGTTTGCCCAGCACAGAAGGCCCGTGAAACAGAAAAGCCGCCCTGCAGGGGCGGCTTTTCCGGAAACGTGGGGACTGATACCTCAATGCCGGATCATCTCGGCCGTTTTCAGTCGGGCCATGGCCCGCTGCAGGGCGGCCTCAGCCCGGACGCGGTTGATTTTTTCAGTGGCCTGCTGGGCCTGGGCCAAACGCTTTTCAGCGCGTTCCTTGGCCCGCAGGGCCCTCTCGACATCGATATCCTGCCCGAATTCGGCGCTCTCGACAAGAAAAGTGATCTTGTTGTTGGATACCTCGGAGAACCCGCCGCTCACCATCAGGTATTTGGTCACCTTGTCTTTCTTGTAGCTCAACGTGCCGGTCTTGATGGTGCTCAAAAAGGGAGCGTGATTGGCCAGGACACCGAACTCGCCACCAACACCCGGTGCGGTGACGATGTCGACCTCTTCACTGACCACCGGCCCGGTTGGTGTTACGACTTCCAGATGAATTTGCGCCATGAAAGGTACCTCGCTTCAGTGGTCGGCGATTCAGGCCTTGGCCCGCTGGGCTGCCGCCTTCTCGACCGCCTCGTCAATTCCGCCAACCATGTAGAAGGCGGTCTCCGGCAGGTCATCGTGTTTGCCTTCAAGGATCTCCTTGAAGCCGCGAACCGTGTCTTCCACCTTGACGTACTTGCCCGGGAAGCCGGTGAACACCTCGGCCACATGGAAGGGCTGGGACAGGAAGCGCTGGACCTTGCGGGCCCGGGCGACGGTCAACTGGTCTTCCTCGGAAAGCTCGTCCATACCGAGGATGGCAATGATGTCCTGCAACTCCTTGTATTTCTGCAGGGCCACCTGGACACCTCGGGCGGTGGCGTAATGCTCCGCCCCGACAACGTTCGGGTCGAGAATGCGCGAGGTCGAGTCGAGCGGGTCGACCGCCGGATAGATGCCGAGCTCGGCGATCTGGCGGGAGAGAACGACCGTGCCGTCGAGATGGGCGAAGGTCGTTGCCGGCGCAGGGTCGGTGAGGTCGTCGGCCGGCACGTAAACGCACTGGACCGCGGTGATCGAGCCTTTGGTGGTGGAGGTGATGCGCTCCTGCAGGGCGCCGAGGTCGGTGGCCAGGGTCGGCTGGTAACCGACGGCCGAAGGAATGCGGCCGAGAAGAGCCGAAACCTCGGAACCGGCCTGGGTGAAGCGGAAGATGTTGTCCACGAAGAAGAGCACGTCCTGGCCCTCTTCGTCGCGGAAGTACTCGGCCGCGGTCAGACCGGTCAGGGCGACACGGGACCGGGCCCCGGGCGGTTCGGTCATCTGGCCGTACACCAGCGCGGCCTTGGGCAGAACGCCGGATTCCTTCATTTCGTGGTACAGGTCGTTGCCCTCGCGGGTCCGCTCGCCAACGCCGCAGAACACGGAGATGCCGCCGTGCTGCATGGCAATGTTGTTGACCATTTCCATCATGATAACGGTCTTGCCGCAACCGGCGCCGCCGAACAGCCCCATCTTGCCGCCGCGCGGGAAGGGAACGAGCAGGTCAATGACCTTGATGCCTGTCTCGAGCACGTTCACCTCGGTGTCCTGCTCGGTGAACGCCGGCGCCGGGCGGTGGATGGCCATGTTCTTCTCGGACACGATCGGCCCCAGGCCGTCAACCGGGCGACCGACCACGTTCATGATCCGGCCCAAGGCCGGCGAGCCGACCGGAATGGTGATCGGCAGACCGGTGTCCCTGGCGGCCATGCCGCGAACCAGACCGTCGGTCTGGTCCATGGCCACGGTTCGGACCACGTTGTCGCCCAAATGCTGAGCCACCTCGCAGACCAGATTGTCCTCCTGATCGTTGATCGCCGGGTTGGTGATGTGGAGTGCGTTCAGAATGTCCGGCAGTTGCCCGGGCTCGAACTCGACGTCGACAACCGGCCCGATGACCTGAATAATTTTTCCTACTTTTTGCTCACCCATGTGCCATGGCCTCCTCTAAGCCAGTCATTACCTGAAAAAATCGTGTTATCCTCTGAGCGCCTCGGCGCCGCCGACAATGTCCATCAATTCGCTGGTGACCGCCGCCTGACGCGCCTTGTTGTACAGTCGGGTCAGGTCCCGGATCATATCCTTGCAGGCACTGGTGGCATTGTCCATGGCGGTCATGCGCGCCGCGTGCTCGCTGGCACCCACTTCCAGCATGGCATGGTAGATCTGCACGTTGAGAAAAAGCGGCAGCAGCACTTCCATGATCTCGCCGGGGTCGGGCTCGTAGGTGTAACTGCCGCCGGTGCCGGCAGCGGGTGCGGCATCCCCCCCCTCGGTCAGGGGTTTGATCGGCAGCAGTTCTTCCCGTTCCGGTCGCTGCGCGGCAACCGAGTAGAACCGTCCGTAGACCACGTCCACCTGGTCGCTTTCCCCGTTCAGGAAGGCCTCGGTGATATTCTGGGAGATCTCGCGGGCGTTGAACATCTGAAACGAGCCCATGATATCGTTGAACGAGGCGCGCACCTTGCCGGTTTTCCGGAACGCCTGGGTGCCCTTCTTGCCCACGGTGACGATACTGACCGACTTACCCTCGGCCACGTACTGCTTGCGCAGCCGATCCGCCGTTTTGATGATGTTGGCGTTGAAACTGCCGCACAGGCCGCGGTCCGAGGTGACAACGACGATTTCCACCTTGCGGACGTCGCGCACCTCCATCAGCGGCAGGTCACCACTGTCGATACCGCCAGACAGATCACGCATGGCCTCGGCAAATTTGCCGGCATACGGGCGGAACCGCTCCATTTTCTCCTGGGCGCCGCGCAATTTTGCCGAGGCGACCATGTTCATCGCCTTGGTGATCTGGGCGGTTTTCTTCACGCCATTGATCTTGTCTTTTACGTCTTTTAGTCCAGGCATAGGTAGTTACCTTGCTCAGTTCAGGCCTTTGGTTGCCTTGAAGGTTTCCCCGAAGGTGGCCAGGGTCTTTTTCATCTTCTCCTCGAGTTCGGGGCTGATGACCTGCTTCTCACGCAGTTCGCTGAAAATCGAGGGCTCGTTGGCCTCGATATAGCTGTACAGTTCCTGCTCGTAGTCAGCCAGGGTGTTCACCGGGAACCTGTCCAGGAATCCCTTGGTGCCGGCGAAGATGATGGTCACCTGCTTTTCCATGGGCAGCGGCTGGTACTGGGGCTGCTTGAGGATCTCGACCAGGCGCTCGCCGCGGGTCAACTGGGCCTGGGTGGCGGCGTCGAGATCGGAACCGAAGCTGGCGAAGGCGGCCAGTTCGCGGTACTGGGCAAGGTCAAGGCGCAGGGTACCGGCCACCTGTTTCATGGCCTTGACCTGGGCGGCGCCGCCGACGCGGGACACCGACAGACCGACGTTGATGGCCGGGCGGACACCAGCAAAGAACAGGCTCGGCTCCAGGTATACCTGGCCGTCGGTGATCGAGATAACGTTGGTCGGGATAAAGGCCGATACGTCGCCGGCCTGGGTCTCGATGATCGGCAGGGCGGTCAGCGAACCGGCGCCCAACTCGTCGCTCACCTTGGCCGCACGCTCGAGCAGACGGGAGTGGTTGAAGAAGATGTCGCCGGGATAGGCCTCGCGTCCCGGAGGACGGCGGAGCAGCAGGGAGAGTTCGCGGTAGGAAACCGCCTGCTTGGAAAGATCGTCGTAGATGATCAGGGCATGCTGACCGTTGTCGCGGAAATACTCGCCCATGGCGCAGCCGGCAAAGGCGGAGACATACTGCATCGGCGCCGGATCGGAGGCACAGGCGGCAACCACCGTGGTGTACTCCATGGCGCCGTGCTTGCGCAGGTTCTCGACCACCAGGGCGACCGTGGACTTCTTCTGGCCGATGGCCACGTAGATGCAGTGGACGTCGGTGTTCTTCTGGGCGATGATGGCATCGACGCAAAGCGCGGTCTTGCCGATCTGGCGGTCGCCGATGACCAGTTCGCGCTGACCGCGGCCCACCGGGGTCATGGCATCCACGGCCTTGGCGCCGGTGTAGCAGGGCTCGTGCACACCCTTTCGGGCGATGACGCCGGGAGCGATCACCTCCATCTTGCGGAATTCCTTGGCCGTGATCGGTCCCTTGCCGTCGATGGGCTGACCGATGCCGTCCACCACGCGTCCTTCCATTTCCGGGCCGACCGGAACCTCGGCGATGCGACCGGTCCGCTTGACGATGTCACCTTCCTTGATGTCGCGTACGTCGCCGAGCACGGCGCAGCCGACGTTGTCTTCCTCGAGGTTGAGGGCCAATCCGAAAATGTTGCCCGGGAACTCGAGCAGTTCCATGGCCTGGCAATTTTCCACACCATACACACGGGCGATACCGTCGCCAACGGAGAGAACGGTCCCGGTTTCCTTCAGGTCGATGTCTTTCTTGTAACCGGCAATTTGATCCTTGATGATCTGGCTGATTTCTTCGGCTTTGATCTGCATTGACTATTCTCTCCCCTTGATAGATTCCTTTAATCCATTAAGTTGCGTGCGTATACTTCCGTCCAGCACCAAGTCACCAACCTTGGCTATAATTCCGCCGATAATGGACGGATCGACCTGGGTTGCAAGTATAACCTTCTTGCCTGTGAGTTTTTCCAGCGTCGCCTGAATCTTGTCCAGCAGGGCCTGGTCCAGTTCGATGGCGGAGGTAATGGAACCGTGGCTGATGTTCCGGTCCAGGTCCACCAGCACCTGCATCTCCTCGGCGATGTCGGGCAGAATGTCCGCCCGTTTCTTGTCGATGAGCAGGTTGAGGAAACTGGTCATGATGGCGTCGGCCTGAGCCGACTCGGCGATCCTGGCCATCACCTTCTGCCGGACCTCCAGCGGGTAGAGCGGGTTGGTGACGGCGTCTCCCACCCCGGCGGCGCTGTCGTCGTACAGGGCGGCTATGCCGGCCAGCAGGCCGCTGTATTCTTCCGTCTTCCCCTGCTCCTTGCCCAAGGCAAAGAGCGCTTTCGCGTATCGTCGGGCTAATATCGTGTGTCTCACTGTACCGCACCCACTCGTTCAAGATACTGTTCGGTGATGGCAATCTGATCGGCCGGGGTCAGGTTCCGGACAATCAGTTCCTCGGCCATGGCGGCTGCCTGCTCTGCCACCTCCTCGCGCAACAGACGCTTGGCGTCTTCCATCTCGGCCTGTACCGCTGCCTGCGCCTGGCGCTTGATATCCTCGGCGGCCCGCTCGGCCTCGGCCAGGATCCGTTCCTTCTCGGCCTGGGCCTGGGCAATGGCCTTCTCCACCACCCGCTCCATCTCCCGCTCCATTCCGGCGAGGCGCACCTCGAACTCCTTGTAGGAGCGCTCGGCTTCGTCGCGACGGCGGGTCAGGTCATCGAGTTCCTCCCTGATCTGCTGCTGCCGCCCGGTCAACCCGGCCATGATCGGCTTGGCGCCGAACTTGACCAGGACGATGATCAGGGCGATGAAGTTCACTGCCCGCCAGAAGAGATCCTTCAGTTTCTCGGGCGCCAGGGGGCTGCTGTGCACCTCGCCGTGTCCGGCATCGGCGGCACCGTGCTCGGCGACAACGGCCGCATGACCGGATGCCGCGGGCGCCGCGTGGGTGTCCGCCGTGACTTCATGGGCCGTTGCCGGCGCCGGCTGTTCCGTCGCCGCCACGGGCGCGACGGGCAGCACCCCGAGGAGGAGTGCCAGCACTACCGGCTGGAAAAATTTTGCAGTGCGATCTCTCATGCGTCCAGACTCCTTCCGAGTATCTTGCTTGCCATTGCCTGGGCGAACCCGGCAGCATTTGCCTGCAATTCCTTCCTGGCCACCTCCACCTGGGCGCGCAGGTCGGCCAGTTGCTTCTCCTTGGTACTGTCGGACTCCTTGCGGATAACGGCCAACTGCTCCGCCCCGGCAGCCTGGGCCTGGGAACGGGCGCCGTCCAGGGCCTTTTTCGCCCTGTTGCTGGCCTCGCGCATCTTGCCGTCCAACTCCGCCCGGCGCTGACGGGCGGTTTCCTCGTACTGCGCCACCTCGTCACTCAGCGCGGCCATCTTTCGGGCGCGCTGGTCGAGCATGCCAAGCACCGGCTTGTACAGGATCGCGTTGAGCACGAACATCAACACGATCATGTTGACAATGTGTATCAGCAGCGTAATATCAACGGAAATCATGCTAACTACCTCACATTACGAAAAAAATAGTTGCCGGTCGCCAGACATAGTGAATGGCGGTTCATCTACCGCCACGATAACTACTGAAAAATCGCCAGACTGTCAAATCATTTTAAGTAAAACTTATAGGATTTTTCAGTTCTGCTTGTTGCTTGCGGGAACGCCCGGGAAGGCCGGCCGACGGGGCCTTTGCGGCTGTCCCCGGCGCATCGGTCGCACCGCTGCGGCGCGGCCGCAAAATACCGTACCTCTGTCTCCTTGCCAAACAGAATTTCCGCTCCGGCCTCAGTTTGAAGCCTTGCTGCGGGGCGTGGGCACATCGCTGTCGCCAAGGGAGGCCACCAGCCGCTCCAGCCCTTCGGCAGTGGTGATCACCGGTCGGTAGCCCAGCAGGCTGAGGGCCCTGGCGTGGCTGAACCAGTGTGAGCGGGCCAACTGATGGGCCACGAACCTGGTCATGCGCGGTTCATGCTCCAGGCGCAGGGCGAGGTGCAGCGCCTCCAGGGCCAAACCGACGCACCAGGCCACCCCGAACGGTACCCGTCGCCGCACCGGCGGGATGTCCAGCCGGGCGAACAGACCGTTGATCCATGACCAGAGACGCACCGGTTCCTCCTGGCCGATGAAAAAGGCCTGGCCGGCCCCACTGGCGCTGGTGGCCAGGTTGTCCGCGGCCAACAGGTGAGCCTGAACGGCATTGTCGATGTAGGTGATGTCGACCCGGTTGGTCCCGTCCCCGACCACCTGCAGCGCTCCGGCCCGGCCCCGCTCGAGCAAGCGCGGAACGAGATGACGGTCGCCCGGCCCCCAGACGAGATGCGGCCGGATGGCAATGGTCCGCAGCTGTTGACTGTTGGCGTGCAGGACCGCACGTTCCGCGGCGATCTTGCTGGCTGCGTAGGCGCACAGGGGCCGTCGCGCGTAGGGCGTGCGCTCGTCCGCCCCTTCCAGGTTCTCGCGGTCGAACACCACCGACGGGGTCGAGGTGTAGACCAGACGCTCCACCCCGGCCTTCCGGCAGGCAGCGAGCACGTTTTCGGTGCCGTGCAGGTTGATGGCGAAATACTCGGTGCGTGGTCCCCACACCCCGGCCTTGGCCGCCACGTGGAAAACCGTATCCTGGCCGACGCAGGCCTGTTCAAGAAAATCCGCGTCCCTGATATCCCCGCGCCGACACTCCACCCCGAGGGGCTCAAGGTCAGGATAGCTGTTGCGGCCGACCACCGTCACCCGCACGCCGCGTTCGAGCAGGGCCCGCACCAGGGCCTTGCCGATGAAGCCCCCGCCCCCGGTTACCAGCACCTGTTGCATCCCTGCCCTCCCCTATGCGCTGTTTTTCTCCCTCTCCGCCAAGCCGAACCGCCCGCCCGGGCGACCATCAGGCTATCAGCCGACCGGCAGCTGCACCCGTTTCGCCGCCCAGGCGGCCAGCTGCTCCCGGAAGATCTTGGCGTTGTGGCGGATATCCACCGGAAAGGACCGGTGGAGCAGGAAGCGTTCGATCCCGGCGGTCAGCGGGTTGGCCAGGGCCAGGCCGCGCAGTTCCGCAAACAGTGCCTCCTCGCTGCCCACCGGCCCGGCCGGCTCGACGATCACCACCGGGGTCTGCCTGCCCCAGGGCCCGAGTCCCACCAGGGCGGCGCGGCGCACCTGCGGATGTTCATTGAAAATGGCCTCGCAGACCACGCTGTAGAGCACCCCGGTGGCGGTGCCCACCCGGTGCGCCTTGCGGCCGCAGAACCACAACCGGTCGATCCCGTCCAGGTAGCCCATATCGCCCATGCGGTGCCAGAAGCCATTTTTGTCCTTGATCTTGGCCAACCGGTCTTCGTATTCGTTGCCCTCGTAGGCGCGGGTGACCACCGGGCCGCACACCACGATTTCGCCGATCTCGCCGACCGCCAGTTCCCGGGCCCTGTCCCAGGTCTCGATCGGCCCATCCACCGGCTCGATCACCCGCACCGTCATCCCCGGCAGGGGCCGGCCCACGCAGGTGCCGTGGCCGGTGCGGGAGAGCGGCCAGGTCTCAGCCACGATTTCCCGGCCTTCCAGGCAGGTGACCGGCAGACTTTCGGTGGCCCCGTAGGGGGTGTAGACCAGCGCCTCCGCCGGCAGGATGCGCTGCACCCGCTCGACCAGTTCACCCGAAACCGGCGCACCGGCCATGAGCACCGTGCGCACCGGCAGAACGATACCGCGCTCGAGGCAGTGGCGGCTGACCACGTTCCAGATGGCCGGCGAGCCGAAGGAGTAGGTCACCCGGTGGTCCAGCAGGGTGCGGACGAATTTCTCCGGGTCCACCTGCGCCGGCCGGGTCGGGTCCATGTCCGGGATGATTGCCCGGGCGCCGAGGGCCGTGGCGAACAGGCCGAACAGCGGGAATCCCGGCTGGTCCACATCGTCCGGGCCGATGCCGTAGTAGTCGCGGATCAGCTCCAGTTGGGTGTGGAAAATGCCGTGGGTGTACTGCACGCCCTTGGGTGGACCGGTGGAACCGGTGGTGAAGATGATCGCTGCCAGGTCATCGGCCCCGGCCCGAACCCCCTCCGGCCCGGCGTCGACGCCCACGGCGAGGGCGGTGGCGGTCGACCGCCGGGTGACCGTGATCCGCCGCCGTACCGTGGCAAAGGCGTGGCGAAACAGGTGGCTGAACACCACGGCCGCCGGAATGCCGACCAGGAAATCCGGCCGGACCGAACCGATGCAGCGCAGCAGGTTGCGGTAGCCCATGCCCGGGTCGATGAGGATGACCACCGCGCCCAGTCGGAACAGGGCGAAGGTCAGGCAGACAAAGGCCAGCGACGGCCGCACCATGAGCATCACCCGGTCGCCGCGGCGCACGCCGCGAGCCTGGAGCAGCAGGCCGTAGCCTGCACAGCCCGCGAGCAGGTTGCGAAAACGCCACTCCCGCCAGGCGCCGCCCTCCCGGGTGACCAGGGCGACCTTGTCCTCCCGGCCGGCGGCGACCTGGTACAGGGCCTGGGCGATGTTGTGGTCCGTCATGGGGTGGTGCCCGTCGTGGGGAGAAACCGCTCGATCGGCGGCAGCACCTCGGCCAGGGCATCCTCGAGTACATAATGGCCAGCTTCCGGAAAGAAATGGGCCTCGGCCGCAGGGAACCGGCGCTGCCATTCGTCGTAAAAGGACCGGTCGAAGCAAAAGTCCCGGCCGCCCCAGCAGAGCAGCAGCGGACAGGTGATGGTGGCCAGCGACCGTTCAATCTCAACCAGGGTCGACCAGGACGGGTGGGCCGGCCCCATGGGAATGTCCTGCACGAACCGGTGCAGGGCGACGCGATGGCGCCAGCTGTCATAGGGGGCGAGAAAACCGGCGGCCACCCCGGGCCGCATCCGCCGGGTCACGGCCATGTACACCGCGGCGCGGGCGAATCCGTTCAGACCCCGCACCACCAGCGCCCCCAGCAATGGCCAGCGGCAGACGGCGATGCGCAGGGGCAGGCGCGGCGAGGGAAAGGCGGCGGTGTTGAGCACCACCGCGCCGGCCACCCGCTCCGGGTGCCGGCCGGCCCAGCCCATGCCGATGGCCCCACCCCAGTCGTGCACGATCAGGCGGACCGGGCCGTCCGGAACAAGCGCAGCCAGCAGGTGGTCGAGGTTGTCCAGGTGATTGCCCAGCCGGTAGGGGTGGTGCTGCGGCTTGTCCGAGAAGCCGCAGCCGAGATGGTCGGGGACAATACAGCGGTAGCGGTCACAGAGGGCCGTGACCAGGTTGCGGTACAGGTACGACCAGGAGGGGTTGCCGTGCACCATGACCACCGGAGGCCCGCTGCCCTCGTCCAGGTAGGCCAGGCGGTGGCCGTCGACCTCGAGGAAGCGCGGCGTGAACGGGAATTCGGCCAGCGGGCGGGGCGCGGTCACCAGTCGATCCCCAGCATGAGCGAGTTGATGCCCGAGCCGATACCGAGCAGGGCGGCCCGCTGACCGGGCGCGAGCGCGCCCTGTTCGATGCCGAGCGCCATGGTGATCGGCGCGGACACCGAGCCGACGTTGCCGAGGTACGGCAGGGTTTCGAAGTTGCGCGCCGGGTCGAGCGCCAGGGTCGAAAACAGCCGCTGGGCGTGGGCCCTGCCCACCTGGTGACAGAAGAACCGGTCGATGTCGACCGCTGCCCAGCCGAGCACCTGCTGAAACTCCTGCCAGCAGCGGGCGGCGGTGTCGATCCCCTTCTCGAGCAGCTGCTCGGAATCGGTGGACATGAGCGTCCCCTGCTCGGCGTTCTGACCGCCCTGGCAGAGGTCGTTGTAGCGGGTGTTGGCCCGGCAGGCGCCGCCAATCAGACGGTGGCCGCTGTCGGCGACATCCTGGCGGCTCAACACCACCGCCACCGCGCCCGAGCCGATGGTCAGACTGGCGAACAGCGGCTTGATCGACTTGCGGGTGAGCGAGGTGTCGGTCCGCAGGTGGGCCAGGGTGGAGCGGACCAGGTCCTCGGCGGTTTCGCCGGCCACCACCAGCCCGGCCTGGACCTGGCCCAGTTCGAGCATGTTGGCGAGCATGACCATGCCGTCGAGAAACCCGAGGCAGGCGTTGGAGATGTCGAACAACAGGCAGGAGTCGGGCAGACCGAGGCTCCGATGGACAAAGGCGGCGGTGGCCGGCTCCATCATGTCGCGGCTCACCGAGGTGAACAGCAGGCAGCCGATGGCCTCGGCCGGCACCCCGGAGCGATCCAGGGCCAGCCGGCCGGCCGCGGCGGCGCCGTCGCTCGGCCGGGTGCCGGGTTCCCACAGGCGGCGGGCGCCGATGCCGGTCATCAGCTCGAGCCGGCCGGCCGGCAGCTTGAGCCGCTCATACACGGGCCGCAGCTGTTCCTCGATGGCCGCCGAGCTGAGTTCCACCGGCGGCAGCACTGCGCCGAACTCATGCACGCACACCCGCTCCCAGCGCATCATGGCGCCACCCTGTGCAGGCTCCGGCCCGGCCGCTGTTGCCACCAGGTCATTTCGGAATCTTCCACTTGTTCGCCCAGGCGATGAGCAGGGCCGCCAGGGCAAGATCGTCCATCACCCCCAGTACCGGCACCCACTCGGGGATCAGGTCGTAGGGCGAGAGGGTGTAGAGCAGGCCCAGGGCGAGGACGACCTTGACCCGCAGCGGGGTGGTCGGTGACAGGAACACGTCCTTGGTGCGGACGAGCATCTCCCAGGCACGGGTGAGCAGCGGCAGGGGCGACACGGGAAAACCTCCGGGATCACGGGTGCAGGCGGGCCGCAGGGCCGGTCAGCCGACCACCCGGCTGACGATCGCCTGATCGAAATAGTTGAGCCCCATGCCCCCGTCCACCACCAGGCACTGGCCGGTCATGCCCGAGGAGCGGGGCGAGAGCAGGAAGGCGGCCACGTTCGCCGCCTCGTCCGTCTGCACGGCCCGCTTGCGCAGGGTGGCCTGTTCGGCGAACAGGTAGCTGTCCACGTAGCCGGGGATGCCGGCCGAGGCCGAGGTCTTGAGCAGGCCCGGGCAGACAGCGTTGAAGCGCACCTCGGAAAAGGTGGAAAAGCTCTTGGCGAGAAAGCAGAGCGAGGATTCCAGGGCCGCCTTGACCGGGGCCATGTAGCCGTAGTTCTCGGCGGCCATGCGCGTGGTCGAGATGGACACGGTCACCACCGAGGCCCGCTGATCGAGCAGCTCGCGAAAGTGATTGGCAAGACTGATAAGCGAAAAACACGAAATATCCATGGCCTGGAGAAAATCGCGTTTGCCGGTGCAGTGGAACGGCTGCAACCCGTCCGCGTAGTTGGCAAAGGCGATGGAGTGCACCAGGCCGTGGATCGGACCACCCAGCCGTTCGGCGATCCGGTCGCGGACGCGGACGATGTTGGCCTCGTCCTCGACGTCGCAGACAAACACCGGGCTCTTCGGAAAGAGTCGCGCCGCCGCGGCTGCCCGCTCCTCGCTGCGCACCACCTGCACCACCTCGGCCCCGGCCTCGACCAGCACCCGGCCCACCGCGCAGGCCACGGATTTGCGGTTGGCCAGGCCGAACACCACGATCCGCCGGCCGGCGAGCCCGAGAAAATCCACTCAACCCTCCCTGCGCGCGCAGGCGAACTCCACCTGCACCGCCACCTTGCCGCCAACACGGACGCTGCCCTTCATCATCCAGGCCGGGCCCATCCGTTCGACCAGGGCGGCGCGGATCTCCAGACGATCGCCCGGCCGCACCTCCCGCTTGAACCTGGCCCCGAGGATGCGGGTGAGCACCGGCACGGCACCACCGCCCGCTTCGGGCTCCTGCCGGAGCAGTTCGCCGAGCAGCACCGCCCCGGCCTGGAACACCGCCTCGCAGAGCAGCACCCCGGGCATCAGCGGGTAGTCGGGGTAGTGGCCGCGGAAAACGTCCAGATCCTGGGGCAGGGTCTTCTCGGCGCGGATGGCCGCCTCGCCCACCTCCACCACCCGGTCGAGCCAGAGAAAGGGCGGCCGGTGCGGGATGCGCTCGAGAATGAAGGGATCGGCCGGGGTGTCCATGCTCACAGCCCGCCGGTTATCTCCAGCACCGCGCCGTTGATGTAGGCGGCCCTGTCGCCGAGCAGGAACAAGGCCGCCTCGGCCACCTCGGCCGGGGTGCCGAACCGGCCGGCCGGCACCATCTTTTTATATTCCTTCACCTGCGCCTCGGGCAGATCCTCGAGGAAATCGGTGGCGATAAACCCGGGAGAGATGCAGTTGACCGTGATCCGGCGTTTGGCCACCTCCTTGGAAAGCGATTTCATCAGGCCCACCTGGCCGGCCTTGGAGGCGGCGTAGTTGCTCTGCCCGGCAAAACCCAGATGGCCCATGGGCGAGGTGACGAACAGGATGCGGCCGTACTTCTGCTTGAGCATCAGCGGCAGGGTACAGCGGCTCAGCACGAAGCCGCCGGTGAGGTTGACCTCGAGCACCCGGCGCCAGTCCTCCTCGCGCATCATGGCGAGCACCGCGTCGCGGCGAATGCCGGCGTTGTTGACCAGGATGTCCAGGGTGTCCCACTCGGCCTCCAGCGCCTGGAAAAAGGCGGTGGCCGCGGCAAAGTCGCTGACGTCCAGCCGGTGCAGGCGCAACCGGTCGCCGAAGCGGTCGCAGGCCGCGGCCATGGCCTCGGCCGCGGCCTCGTTGCCGCCGTAGACGCCGACCACCTGCGCGCCCCGCTCGAGCAGCGCCTCGGTGATGGCCCGGCCGATACCGCGGGTGGCGCCGCTGACCACGGCCTTCTTTCCTGCAAAATCAAAGTGAGTCTGGTCGTTTGCCATCAATGCCGTTCTCCGGGACGTCATTTGCCGAAAAGAGCGTCAGTCATGCAGATGCGCATCGACATCGTTGGCGACGATCACCCCGTAGTTGATCGCCCCGAGCCAGCCGCTCATGATGATGCCCACCGAGCCCACGTGGAACAGCCCCGGGATCTCCCGGTGCAGGGTGCGGGAGATGTCCAGCCCCTCGAACTTGGTGCCGAAGCTGGTGCCGCGGGTATGCAGGGTGTAGCGCTGAAAGGTGCGCGGCGTGGCCGCCTCGACCGTGTCCACCTTGGCGCGCACGCCCGGCACGTAGCGCTCCAGGTCATTGAAACAGCGTTCGACCAGGGCCGTCTTGGCCTGCCGGTAGGACTCCGCGTCGAGCTCGGCCCAGTCGTCGTAGTTGGCGTTCATCGAGGCGACGATGGTGTGGTCCGGCTCGGCCTCGGGCCGGGTTTTGGGGTAGTAGACCGAAAAGGTGCGGCTGCGGGTGTCCATGCGCCGCATCTCGTCCGAGGAGAACTCGGGAGCGGTGGAGGTGAACAGCAGGTCGCCGATCTCCGGGATGGTCTCGCCCCGGCGGATGCCGAAGTACACCTGGCAGCTCGAGTTGTTGACCCGCACCGCGTTGAACTGCTCACGGAAGTCCGGGGAGAACCGTTCGCGGCCGACCAGTTCCTCCACGGTGTTGGTGATCCCGGCGTTGGAGACCACGGCGTTTGCGCCGATGCGGCGGCCGCCCACCTGCACCCCGCAGACCCGGCCGTTCTCGACCAGGATGCGCTCCACCCGGGCGCCGGTGCGGATGTGCACCCCCTTGCCGCGCAGTTCCCCGGCCATCAGGCCGATCAATCGGTCCGTGCCGCCCTCGAAGGTGTACACCCCGCGGTTCATGAAGTTGGAGAAGACGATGCCGTAGGTGATGGCCGGCTCGTCCAGGGTGGAGCCGTTGGCATAGGTGATCGGCTCCATGAGCAGCCGGTGGATGTCGGTGCGGCCGGGGAAGAAGCGGGTGAACAGTGCACGGGTGGTCAGGCTGCGGTCGTCGTAGAAATTCATGGCGTCGACCGTGGCGAAGAACTCGTTGACCGTGGCGGCCGTGACCCCGAACCGCTCCTGGAGGATGCGGATGAAGTCCTCCTTGCTGAAGGTGGTGGTCAGGGAAAACTGCGGGTTGTCGAAGACGATGTGCGGCAACTGGACGATGGCGTCACGGATGGCCCGGCCCCAGTACTTGCGGCAGGTCTTGACCATGCCGTAGGGGAAGCCGTGCAGGCTGACATCGAAGGTATGGCCGCCGCGCCGGAACCAGGTGGCCAGCCCGCCCAGGCGGCTGTGGTGCTCGAGCAGCAGCACCGAATGGCCGGCGCCGGCCAGGCGGTTGGCGCAGGTCAGGCCGCCCAGGCCGGAGCCCACCACCACCGCGTCGTATCGGGGAAGGATCATGTCCGCTGGCGTCGACTGCATGCTGCTGTTCACTGGAGAAGATGACTGTTGACCACGGTGACGCCGCTGAGCATGGCGCCGACGATGCCCAGGTAGCCCTGGTCGGTGCCGGCCACGAACAGGTGGCCGACCGGGGTGCGCCCGTCGCGGAGTTTCACCGGGCTGCCGTAGACCGCGCCGCCGGCCTTGCGGGTGAACCGCTCGATGGTCACCGGCGTGAAGCTGTCCTGATATACAACGGACGGCTGGTATTGCCCAATGATTTCCTCGCTGGCGCGGACCGCGGCCGCGGTCCAGCGGGCCTTGGCGGCCAGGTAGGCCTCCTGCGGCAGGGCCTGCCAGAGGGGATGGCTGGCGGCGTTGGTGACCCGCAGCTGGGCGGTGGCCGCGAGGACGCCGCCGGCGAAGTTCTCCGGACAGCAGATCACCCCCCAGGAGGTGTCGAGCAGGGTGACCGGCCGGCGGTAGCCGAAGGTGGGCGCGGTCGCGTAGAAGACGATGGTGCGGCTGCCCATGGTCGCTTCCACCTGCGGCCGCGGCAGCACGCTCACGGTTTCCATGAAGCTCATCCGGCCGCTGTACTCGGCCGGCGCCTCCGGCCAGCCGGACAAACGGATGGTTTCCGGGATGCCGGCGGTGGAGAGCACGTCCTCGGCGGTCAGCTCCGTGCCGTCCTCGAGCCGCACCCCCACTGCCCGGCCGTCGCGGACCATAATCTCCGCCACCGGGCAGCGCAACCGCAGCTCCCCGCCGAAGTCCCGGTACTGGCGGACGAGCTGGTCGAGGAAGTCGCGGATGGTGCCGGCGGGCCGGAAGAACCCCTCTTCGAACACCGCCCGGAACATGATCACGAACTGGCGCAGGTCCATGTCCTCTTCCTCGGCGTTGCCGTAGACCATGAGCGGCAGCAGGAGCATCTCCTCGAGTTCGGGCTCGCCGAGAATCCCGGCGACAAACTGCCGGGCGGAACGCCAGGGCCCCGGCCGGAAGGGGTCGCAGGCGCCGATCGCCCGGCGCAGGCGGACGAAGCGGTCGGCGCTGGCGGGAAACTCCCGGGCCACCTCGGCGGCGAGTACCGCCGGGTCGTTGGTGAAACGCAGGGTCCGGCCGGGGAAACGGATCTCGGAGCCGAGCTGCTCGCGCACCGCAAAACTGCGGCGCGACATGCGCAGCTGCCGGAACAGCAGGTTCAGCGGGGCCTGCTTGTCGCCCGGGGCGGCGAAGTTGGTCATCGCGTGCAGGCCGGTTTCGATCAGGCGGCCCTGGCGAAGGTAGTAGGAGTTCAGGCCGCCCGGCAGGGCATGCTGCTCGAGGATGAGGGTTTTCCGGCCGAAACGGGCGGCGCGGATGCCGGCCGCCAGCCCGGAGAGGCCGCCGCCGATGATGATGAGCTGAAAGTCAGCCATGCGCGCCGGCCCGGGGAGCGGATTGCACGGGCACGGGCCGGGCGCGGTCCCCCTGGAGGGACATCAGACGTGCTGCAGCCTGGGCTCGAGATAGTTGACGCAGCTGGCCAGGGTGGCCAGTTGCGGGTATTCCTCTTCCGGGATCTGCAGCTTGTAGCGCTTGCGCAGTTCCATGACGATGTCGAGAAAGTCCATGGAATCCAGGTCCAGCTGGTCCCGCAGGGGGGCGTTGGCATCGAGGCTGGCGAGATCCGCCTCCTCGTCGATATCTTCTATGATTTCAAGGATAACGTCCTTGATTTCGTCACGGCTCATACAACAGGTCCTCAGGATAATGAAAAAAAAGACTGCCCGAAAAGTCCGGACAGTTACCATACGACGGCTCAGTTTGCCACAAATCTCTCCACCACCACCACCGAATTGATGCCGAGCATGCCGAACGAATTGTTGAGGATGGCGTCGACCCGCTCCACCTCGCGCGGCTCCCGGGCAACCAGGCCGGGCAGGGCGCAGTCCGGATCGAGGTGGTCGAGGTTGATGGTCGGATGCACCAGGTTGTCGGTGAACGACGGCAGGTTGCCGGCCAGTTCGAGCACCCCGGCCGCGCCCATGGCATGGCCGATGCTCGACTTGGTGTTGTTGATCCAGGTGGCCGGGCAGGCTGCGAAGGTCTCACGCAGGGCCCGACATTCCTCGACATCGCCCTGGCGGGTACCGGTGGCGTGGGTGTTGACGATGGTGATGTCCGCCGGGGTCAGGTCGGCCCGGCGCAGGGCCAGTTCCATGCACTCGCGCTGGCGCGGGCCGTAGGGCAGGACAACGTCGCGGGCGTCCGAGTTCATGGCGTAGCCGGTGATCTCGCCGAGGATGCGGGCGCCGCGGGCCAGCGCCCGGTCGAGCCGCTCCAGGGTGAACACGCAGCCCCCCTCGGAGATGACGATGCCGTTGCGGTCCCGGTCGAACGGCCGGCTCGCCCGGGTCGGGTCCGGGTGTTCGGCCAGGGCCCCCTGGGCGCGGAAACTGGCGAAGATGCCAAAACTGCCCACGCACTCGGAGAGCCCGCCGCAGAGCGCCAGGTCGACCTCGCCCAGGCGGAGCATCTGCACCCCCTGGATGAGGGCGGCGTTGCCGGCGGCACAGGCGGCGCCGATGGCGTAGTGCGGCCCGGTCAGGCCGAGGTTCAGGGTGATCTCACCGGCCGGGTTGTTGAGCACGGTGCGCGGGTTGTGGTGGTGGGTCCAGTAATCGACGTCGTTGCCATACTGGCCGATGTTGAACACCTCGTTCTCGGTTTCCACCGTGCCGTGCTCGGTCAGGCCGATGTAGACGCCGGTGGCGGCGCGGTCATACTCGGAGAAATCGATGGCCGCGTCCCGCAGGGCCTCGTTGGCGCAGTAGACGCCGATGCAGCCGGCGCGGGTGCCGCGGCTGTTCTCCCGCTTCTTGCGGTAGCGGGTCTCGGCAAAGGTGCACACCCCGGCCGGGTGCACGCCCATGTAGCGCAGGTCGAGGGTGGTGATGCCGCTCGTGCCGGCCAGCAGGTTGCTGCGGAACTCCGCCAAGCTGGCAGCCCCGGGGGCCACCAGGCCCACCCCGGTGATGACGATGCGCCGGTGATCCACGGTCCGGCGGCTCTGTTCTCTGGACACGACTGCGCCGCCCTCAGCCGAGCAGTTCCCGCACCAGCGGGACCACCCGGCCCACGGCCTCGTCGAGCTTGTCGGGCATGGTGCCGCCGGCCTGGGCCATGTCCGGCCGGCCGCCGCCCTTGCCGCCGACGATGGTCGCCACCCGGTTGACCAGGTCGCCGGCCTTGATCCGGCCGGTCAGATCCTTGCTCACCATGGCGAGCAGGGCCGCCTTGCCCTCGAACTCGCCGCCGAGCACGATCACCCCGCTCTGCAGCCGGTCGCGCACCTTGTCGCCGATCTCGCGCAGGGTCTTGGGCGAGTCGAGCGGCACCCGGCCGGCGATCACCCGCACGTCGCCCACTTCCACCGCCGAACCGACCAGCTGGTCGAGATCGGACAGGGCCATGGAGGCGTTGAGCGCGGCGATCTGTTTTTCCAGCTCCTTCTGGCGCTTCATCAGCCCCTGGATCTTGTCCGCGGCGCCCTCGATCGGCCCGGACAGAACCTCGCCGATGGCCGCGGCCTGGCGGGCCAGGTCCTGGGCCCACTGCACCGCCCCGGGCCCGGTGACCGCCTCGATGCGGCGGACACCGGCGGCGATGCCGGTCTCGACCACGATCTTGAAGAAACCGATGTCGCCGGTTCGCCCGGCGTGGGTGCCGCCGCAGAGTTCCTTGCTGAAGCCGCCGATGCTCACCACCCGGACCGTGTCACCGTATTTCTCGCCGAACAGGGCGGTGGCGCCCTCGGCGATGGCCTCCTCGCGGCCGAGCAGGTCGGTGGCCACCGGCTCGTTGCGGCGGATCTCGGCGTTGACCAGCTGCTCCACCGTGAAGATCTCGCCCAGGGTGAGCGGCGAGAAGTGGGTGAAGTCGAAGCGCAGCCGGTTGTGGTCCACGGCCGAGCCGGCCTGCTTGACATGGTCGCCGAGCACCTGTTTGAGTGCGGCCTGGAGCAGGTGGGTGGCGGTGTGATTGAGGGCGGTGTCGGCACGACGATCGGCCACCACCAGGTCCACCCGGGTGCCGACCGTGAGCCGCCCCTCGACCAGCTGGCCCTGGTGGAGGATCAACCCCTCGGCCGGGGCGAGGGTCTTTTCGACCACGAAGCGGCCGCCCGGCCAGGTGATCTCGCCCTGGTCGCCCACCTGGCCGCCGGACTCGGCGTAGAAGGGCGTCTGCGCGCAGAAGAGGCGCAGGCTCTCGCCGGCCGCGGCCTCGTCGACCAGCTGGCCGCCCGCGTTGACGATGGCCTCCACCGCGGCCACCCCCCGGCGGCTGCCGTAGCCGATGAACTCGGCCTTCCTGCCCAGGTGGGCCAGTTCGATCACGCCGGCCTCCAGGTGGTCCACATCGCTGCCCTTCCAGGACTTGCGCGACTGCTCCCGCTGCTGCTCCATGGCCCGGGTGAAGCCCGGCTCGTCAAAGGCGATGCCTTTTTCGATGGCGATGTCGCGGACGATGTCCACCGGGAAGCCGAAGGTGTCGTAGAGCTTGAAGATGAACTCGCCGGGGATCACGGCCGCATCGCCCTGCGCCTTTTTCAGGTGGCGGATCTCCTGGTCGAGCCGATTGAGCCCGTGATCCAGGGTCTCGCCGAAGCGCTGTTCCTCGTTGGTCACCACCTTGGCGAGCAGGTCGCGGGTGTTGTCGAGGTGCGGGTAGGCAGCCCGCATCTGTTCGGTGACGAGCGCGCAGACCCCGGGGAAGAAGCTGGTCAGGCCGAGGGCGCGGCCGTAGCGGATGGCGCGGCGCATGATCCGCCGGAGCACGTAGCCCCGGCCCTCATTGGCCGGGAGCACGCCGTCGGCCACCAGGAAGGTGGTGGCCCGGGCGTGGTCGGCGATCACCCGCATGGACACGTCGTCGGCCGGGATGTCGTGGTAGCGTTTGCCCGCCAGCGCGGCCACATGCTCGATGATCGGGGTGAACAGGTCACAGTCGTAGTTGTTGGTCTTGCCCTGGACCACCGCGGCCACCCGCTCCAGCCCCATGCCGGTGTCGATGGATGGTTTGGGCAGGGGCGTCATGGTCCCCTTTTCGTCGCGGTAGAACTGCATGAACACCAGGTTCCAGATCTCCAGGAAGCGGTCGCAGTCGCAGCCCAGGGCGCAGTCCGGCCGGCCGCAGCCGACCTCGGCGCCCTGGTCGATGTGGATCTCCGAGCAGGGGCCGCAGGGCCCGGTGTCGCCCATGGCCCAGAAGTTGTCCTTCTCGCCCATGCGCACGATGCGGCCGGGGCGGAGCCCCTCGACCTGCTCCCACAGGGCATGGGCCTCGTCGTCGTCGTTGTACACGGTCACCCACAGCCGCTCCGGGTCGAGCTGCAGCTTTTCGGTGAGGAACTCCCAGGCAAAGGCGATGGCCTCTTTCTTGAAATAATCGCCGAAGGAGAAGTTGCCGAGCATCTCGAAGAAGGTGTGGTGGCGGGCGGTGTAGCCGACGTTCTCCAGGTCGTTGTGCTTGCCGCCGGCGCGGACGCTCGCCTGGGCGGTGGTGGCCCGCACATAGGGCCGGGTCTCCTCGCCCATGAACACCTTCTTGAACTGCACCATGCCCGAGTTGACGAACAGCAGGGTCGGATCGTCGTGCGGCACCAGCGAGGAGGCGGGCACCCGGGTGTGGCCCTTGCTCTCGAAATATTCCAGGAAGAGGGTTCTGATCTCGTTACCGGTCATGGCGTCCTGACAGCGTTTGTTGGTTGATCGATGCCGGGAATCCGGCGGACGGGCGGTCGGCGGTGGTCCCGGACCGCTGCGCCGGAAAAAAGGCGCAAGGTCCGATATGATACCATACCAGAGCCTGTTGCAAACAAAAAACGGAACGGTTCCCCGGCGGGAAACAGCACAGGCGGGACGCCCCTGCGCCCCGCCTGTTGTGTTCTCGCCAGCGGAGGAATCGGGCCCGGACCGCCGGACGGCGGCCCGGTCCCGGTGGTTCAACCCATCTGCTTCTTGGAGTCGACCAGCTGCTCGACCACCGACGGATCGGCCAGGGTCGAGGTGTCGCCGAAGTCGGCGAAGTCGTTGGCCGCGATCTTGCGCAGGATGCGGCGCATGATCTTGCCCGACCGGGTCTTGGGCAGGCTCGGCGCCCACAGGATCACCTCCGGGGTGGCGATGGGGCCGATCTCCTTGCGCACGTGCTGGCGCAGCTCCGCCCGCAACTCCTCGCTCTCCTCGGCCCAGGTCATCAGGGTGACGTAGGCGAAGATCGCCTGGCCCTTGATCGGGTGCGGCATGCCGACCGCGGCCGCCTCGGCCACGGCCTCGTGGGCCACCAGGGCGGACTCGATCTCGGCCGTGCCCAACCGGTGACCGGAGACGTTGATCACGTCATCGAGCCGGCCCATGATCCAGAAGTAGCCGTCCTCGTCCTTGCGGGCGCCGTCCTCCGGGTCGTAGGTGTCGGCGTAGCGGTTGAAGTAGGCCTTCTTGTAGCGCTCCGGGTTGCCGAAGACACCGCGCAGCATGCCCGGCCAGGGCTTGCGGATGACCAGGTGGCCACCCTCGTTGGGGCTGGCCTCGGTGCCGGCCTCGTTGTAGATGGCCGCATCCACGCCGGGCAGCGGCAGGGTGGCCGAGCCGGGCTTGAGCGGGGTGACATAGGGCAGGGCCGAGATCATGATGCCGCCGGTCTCGGTCTGCCACCAGGTGTCGACGATGGGCAGCCGCTCCTTGCCGATGTTGATGTAGTACCACATCCAGGCCTCGGGGTTGATCGGCTCACCCACCGAGCCAAGAATGCGCAGGCTGGACAGGTCCCACTTCTGGGTCGGCTCCACGCCCTCGCGCATGAGCGCGCGGATGGCGGTGGGCGCGGTGTAGAAGATGTTGACCTTGAACTTCTCGACGATCTTCCAGAACCGGTCCGGCCCCGGGTAGGAGGGCACGCCCTCGAACATCATCGAGGTCGCCCCCAGGCCCAGCGGCCCGTAAAGGATGTAGCTGTGGCCGGTGATCCAGCCGAGGTCCGCGGTGCACCAGTAGACGTCCTCGTCCTTCAGGTCGAACACCCACTGGCTGGTGTGCATGGCGTAGGTCAGGTAGCCGCCGGTGGTGTGGACCACGCCCTTGGGCTTGCCGGTGGAACCGGAGGTGTAGAGGATGAAGAGCATGTCCTCGGCATCCATGGACTCGGGCGCGCACACCGAGCTGATGTCCTTGGCGTTGACCTCGCGGTGCCACCAGCAGTCGCGGCCCTCTTTCATCTCGACCTCGTTGCCGGCGCGGCGGACCACGACGCAGGTCTCCACGCTCGGGCAGGTTTCCATGGCCTCGTCGGCATTGGGCTTGAGCGGGATCGGCTTGCCGGCGCGGAGCACCGCGTCGGCGGTGATCAGCACCTTGGCGTGGCAGTCCTCGATGCGGCTCTGCAGGGCCACGGCCGAGAAGCCGCCGAACACCACCGAGTGGACCGCGCCGAGACGGGCGCAGGCCAACAGCGAGATGGCCAACTCGGGGATCATCGGCAGGTAGATGGCCACCCTGTCGCCCTTCTTGACGCCCTTTTTCTTGAGCACGTTGGCGAACCGGCAGACCTCGTCGTGGAGCATCTGGTAGGTGTAGACGCGCACATCCTCTTCCGGCTCGCCCTGCCAGATGATGGCCGCCTTGTTGCGCCGGCCGTCGGTCAGGTGGCGGTCCAGGCAGTTGACCGACACGTTGAGCTTGCCGCCCAGGAACCACTTCACCTCGGGCACGGAGAAATCGTACTCGAGCACCTTGTCCCATTTCCTGTCCCAGGTGACCAGTTCCTCGGCGCGCCGGGCCCAGAAGCCCTCGGGGTCACTCATGGATTCGGCGTAGGCCTTCCTGTACTCATCCATGGACTTGACCCAGGCCTGGTCGCGACCCTGCGCCGGCGGCTGGAACACCTTCCCCTCAGCCAACAAACTGGTGATTTTGTCTTCCATTGCACTCATACGTCGCCTCCTCCACTGATTGTACTGCCGATGAACCGTTTGCATGCCGCCGGACTGAGTCACTCAACGTACGGACATACGCTGCCAGCTTCAGGCCGAGTGTCCCGGGCGGACGGTGGTCAGCGTCCGGGGCAACTCAACAGATACTCTCGCACGCGCCTGGAGGCGCGACCCGGGTCTTCCCGGCACGGGCCGAAAACCGGTCTCCGAGTGCCTCATGCTTACCGGAGACGGGTAAAAACTCAACAGGATTTCCGGAATCGACCGTCGCGGCGGCCATTTTCTCCGCGGCAGCCCGCCTGGTGGCGCGACACCCGTTGCCGTGCCCCAGAGAAAGGTTGACAGGATGCGCCCTGTTGATTAATCATTACATTAAATTCTAAAACGTGTCCACTGAAAAATTGCCACCCCACGCTCCCATGGAAGACGCCCAGATCGACGATGTTGCCCGGCTGCTCAAATCCATCGCCCACCCCATCCGCCTGAAGATTCTCTGCCTGCTCCAGGACGGCGAACTGTCCGTGGGCGACCTGCTCGAGGTGGTGGGCACAACCAACGGCAACCTCTCCCAGCACCTCGCCATCCTCCGCCACCAGGGGATCATCGTCTCGCACAAGGAGGCGAATTTCATCTACAACCGCATCGCCGACCCGCGCATCCTGAGTCTCATGCGCGGCATGCAGTCGCTGTTCTGCTGCCGCGGCGGGCAGGACGGCGCCTCGGTTGAACCCGACCTGGCCCGCTTCGGCCTGATCGAACCGCCCGAATGCCACGCCGACCCGGGGGACTGATTCGTCCCCGCAAGGGCCCCACCCTCTTTCCCCGCCTTTCCGCCCCAGGAGTCCGCCATGATCATCACCGACTGGATCCACGTCCTCGCCGGCTTCTTCATCCTCCTCAGCCTGGCGCTGGGCGTCGACTGTGCCGGCAACCCGCTGTTCGTCAGCCGCTACTGGCTCCTGTTCACCGCCTTTGTCGGCGCCAACCTGTTCCAGTTCGGCTTCACCGGGTTCTGCCCCATCGCCCTCGTCCTGAAAAAGCTGGGCGTGCCCGCCTCCCGCTGATCACCCCGATCACCGCCCGTCCACGACCCGCTCCCGGCGGCGCAGACGCGGCAGGCAGAGCAGGGCCGCCAGCACCAGGCCGAGGACCAGGTAACCGGGCAGCCAGGCAAAGGCGGTCCTGAAGGCGCCGGCCTGGACCATGGCCGCGGACCAGTCCGGATGGGTTCCGGTGAGCCCGGCCCGGGTCTGGGCGATGAGCGCGGCAAAGCCCACGCCGATGGCGCCGTAGGCGGCGTTGAAGGCCAGCCCCTTGAAACTGAGCACCGTGGCCCGCTGGCGCGACTCGGTGACCGCGTTCAGGTACTGGCTGGTGAAGAAGCTGGTCATGGTCAGGGCGACGAACACCGCCATCATCGGCAGCACGCCCAGGTACGGCAGGAACAGGGCGAGCAGGGCCAGGGCAACGACACTGAACCCGGCGAGCCCGAGCAGGTTCCAGCCGGGTGCGTACCGCTCGCTCAGCCAGCGGGCCAGCCTCGGCACGAACAGGCCGAGCACCGCCACCGCCGAGCCGATGAGACCGAAGCTCGCCTCGGGCAGGCCGATCAGCCGGTAGTACTCGCTGGTCAGGGTGACCACCAGGCGGAGCACGTGGTCCAGCGTCATGGCGAACAGGATCACCGCCAGGGCAAAGGGCGTGCGCAGGATCCAGCCGCCCGCCCGCAGGGTGAGCCGGGTGGCCTCGCCCAGCAGCAGACGGAGCGGGGCGTGTTCCGACCGGGGCGGCCTGGTCTGCGGTTCGCGCAGGCGCAGCACCGCCCACAGGGCCAGGAGGGCGAACCCCAGGGTCAGGTAGATGGGCAGGCGCATGCTCAACTCCGGGTGCACCGAACCCTCCAGCCCGAACCAGGCGAGCACCCGGTTGAGCAGGCTGTGGTCGTAGACCGCCGCACCCAGCGTCATGGCGACGATGAAGCCACCGTTCTGGACGCGCATCTGCCAGTCCAGCACCCGCGGCCACTGGTGCGCCAGGTCGTGGGCGACCAGGGTGTCGTAGGCGAGCGCCTCGTCGGCGCCGCTGGCCAGGGCCTCGGCCAGGCCGCTGAGCACCCGGTTGGCGAGAAAGACGAGAAAGATCACCCGGCCGTCGCCCAGCGGCACAAAGGCGAGCAGGGCCATTTCCACCACCATGAGCAGGGCGGTGGCCACCAGCAGCCGCTTGCGGCCGAACACGTCGGCCAGCGCGCCCGAGGGCACCTCGGCCAGGACAATGGTCACGGCCCAAACGGTGTTGAGCAGGGCGAACTGCTCCAGGGTCAGGCCGTAGTCGAGAAACAGGACCGTGAATACCGGGTAGTAGAAGCGGGCGTTGAACAGCACCCGGAAGGCCAGGAACATCCGGATGTTGGTCAGGGCAAGGGGCGAACCGCTGTCCCCTGCCGTGGTGGTCTCCTGCCGTTTCGCCATGTGCTCTCCCGGTACCGTTGTTTGCCCTTCGCCCCTGCCGCCCTGCCGCTGCCTAGTCCCTCGTCCGGAAGAAGCGCAGCCGGTTGGCGTTGGTGACCACGGTCACCGAGGACAGGGCCATGGCCGCGCTGGCGAACATCGGTTCGAGCAGCCAGCCGGTGAACGGGTAGAACAGGCCGGCGGCCAGCGGGATGCCGACCACGTTGTAGATGAAGGCGCCGAACAGGTTCTGCTTGATGTTGCGGATGGTGGCCGCGGAGATGGCGATGGCCGTGGCCACCAGGCCGAGGCTGTTGCCGCTCAGGGTGATGTCCGCGTTCTCGATGGCCACGTCCGTGCCGCTGCCCAGGGCGAAGCCGGTGTCCGCCCGGGCCAGGGCCGGGGCGTCGTTGACCCCGTCGCCGACCATGCCCACCCGGAACCCGCGCTCCTGCAGTTCCTGCACCACCGCCAGCTTGGCCTCGGGCAGGATCTCGCTGTGCACCTCGTCGATGCCCACCTCCCGGGCCACCGCCGCTGCCGTGGCGTGGTTGTCGCCGGTGCACATGACCACGGTGATGCCCCGCCGCCTGAGGGCGCTGATGGCGGCCGCAGAGTCCGGCCGGACCGGGTCTTTGAGCACGAGCAGGCCCATGAGCGCGCCGCCGCCGGCCAGCCACACCGGCGTGCCGCCCCGGGCAGCCTGGGCTTCCGCCTCGGCGCGCAGCTCCGCCGGCAGATCGACCCCCTCTTCGACCAGGAAGCGGTCGCTGCCGAGCAGGTAGGTGCGGCCCTCGTGGACGCCGCGCACGCCCCGGCCGGCCACGGCGGTGAAGTCGTCCAGCCGGCGCAGGGGCAGATCCCGCTCGGCCTGGGCGGCGAGCACCGCCTCGGCCAGCGGGTGCTCGGAACCGCTCTCCAGGCTGGCCGCCCACCCGAGCACCTCGTCCTCGGCGAACCCGCCGGCCGGCCGAATGGCGGTCACCGTCGGCCGTCCCTCGGTGAGGGTACCGGTCTTGTCGACCACCACGTGGGTGAGGCGGGAGGCGCTCTGCAGGGCGTCGCTGTTGCGGATGAGCACGTTGGCCTGGGCCGCCCGGCTGGTGCCGACCATGATCGCGATCGGCGTGGCCAGGCCGAGCGCGCAGGGGCAGGCGATGACGAGCACGGCGATGGCCGTGGTCAGGGCAAAGGCCAGTCGCGGCTCCGGGCCCATGAACAGCCACCAGGCGAACGAGGCCGCGGCGATGAGGATCACGATCGGCACGAACACGCCGGCGATCCGGTCCACCAGCCGGCCGATGGGCGGCTTGGATATCTGGGCCGAGCGCACCATGCGGATGATGCGCGCGAGCGTGGTCTCCTCGCCCAGCCGGCTCACCCGCAGGACAAAGGCGCCGGAGCGGTTCATGGTGCCGCCGGTGACCGCGTCGCCCAGCTCGCGGGCCACGGCCAGCGGCTCGCCGGTGAGCATGGACTCGTCGATGGTGGTCCGTCCCTCGGTGATCACCCCGTCGATGGGCACCTTTTCGCCCGGCCGCACCCGCACCAGGTCGCCGACGCGCAACAGCGACACCGGCATCTCCGCCTGGCCGGCGGCGCGCACCACCCGGGCGGTGGTGGCGCGCAGGCCGATCAGCGCGCTGATCGCCTCGCTGGTGGTCCGCTTGGCCCGGGTCTCGAGGGCGTGGCCGAGCTGGAGGAAGGCGAGGATCATCACCGAGGCGTCCAGGTACAGGTGACCGGCGCCCGGAAAAAACGCGGGGAAGGCGATCACCAGCACCGAGCTGAGCCAGGCGGCGCCGGTGCCCAGGGCCACCAGGGTATCCATGTTGGCGGCGCCGTGGCGGGCCTGCTTCCAGGCGCCGATGAAATAGCTGCGGCCGCAGAAGTACATGGTGACGAGGCAGACCAGGGCCGCACCCGCCCAGAACCCCCGGCTCTGGTGGAGGTGGGGAAAGAAGCCGGACATCTCGCCGGCCATGAGGCCGAAGCCGACCACGCCGGCGACGATGGCCCGCTGCCAGGAGCGGCGGATCTCGCGGCGGGCCTCGTTGGCCTGCTCCACCGCCGGGTCGGCGTAGGTCTCCTCGAGTTCGGCCTGAAAGCCCAGGTCATGCAGGCGCAGGAGCACGTCCGCCGGGTGCTCGGCAGTGGTCACCCGCAGCCGCCCGTCGGCAAGGACGACCTCGGCCGCCCTGTCCCGGGCCTGGAGCACGTCGGTGATCTGCTCCACCTCGTCCGCATCGGGCATTGTCTCCAGGCGCAGGAAAAAGCTGTCGGTCGCGGCCGCGGCCTCGAGGGCGGCGCCGTAGCCCTGGGCGAGCACGGCCTGCACCGCCGCCTCCGGGTCGCCGCCGCGCACCCGGGCCCTCTTCTCCACCAGGTTGACCGCTGCCTCGACAACGCCCGGCACGGCCAGCAGCGCCTCCTCCACCCGGCGCACACAGCTGGCGCAGTGCATGCCGAGGATATCGATGGCATAATCGCGGTCCGCGGTCGCGGCCGCGATCACCCGGGCGCCGTAGCCGGCCTGCTGGACGGCCTCGGCCACCTCCTCCGGGTCGCCGCCGCTGACGCTTGCGCTCTGCTCCACCAGGTTGACCGAGGCCTCGACCACGCCGGGAACGGCCAGGATGGCCTCTTCCACCCGGCGCACACAGCTGGCACAGTGCATGTCGTCGATGTGCAGCTCGTAGCGGCGGGCCGCGGCCGGGCTGGTGTGGTCCGCGTCTGGTCGCGGTGTTTCGGGAGTGTGCATCTGCCTGCCTCCTGCAAAAAAGGACGGCCCGGCGGGATGCGGCCTGAGCCGCTTCCTCGCCGGGCCCGGGGTTGCCTCACTCTACTGTATGTCCCCCCGCCCCGTTCATAAAGGCAGAATGTGCACTTCCTCCCGCAGGGGGTAGTTGCCCTCGATGAGCAGGCCGTGGCGGCCGTCGATGGCGATGCGGGTGCCGAACTCGATCCGGGTGCCGTTGATCTCCGCGAATTCCCCCGTTTCGTAGACCCGCATGTCGCGGCAGCCGACCACGCAGGTCTTCTCCAGGCGGGTGGCCACCACCGAGGCGTGCGAGGTCTGGCCGCCGCGCGAGGTGACCAGCCCGTCGGTGAGCGAGATCTCGCGGATGTCCTCGGGCACGGTGTCCTGGCGGATGAGGATCAGGTGGGTGTCCGGCTCCTCGCGGCGCAGCTGGCGGATGTTGTCCTCGTTGAACACCGCCTTGCCGATCATGGCCGAGCCGGACACGCCGATGCCCTTGGCCAGGATCGCCTTGTGGGCCAGGTCCGAATCCTCGAACACCATCAGATGCTCCTTCTTCTTGATGGTGATCATGTCGCGGGTCTGGAGGATGTACAGCTGCTCCGGCTCCGGCCCCTCGAAGGTGAACTCGATCTCCTGGGCGTTCCACTCCTTGTCGTAGACCAACTCGCGACCGATCTCCAGCAGGCGCTTGTAGATCTTGGGAAACAGCCGCTCCAGGCTCTTGTTCTCGTCGCGGCCGTCGATCTCCGCCTGCTCCACCGAGATGGGCGAACTGGTCACCAGGCCGGAGACGATGTCCTCGCCCTGGTCGCCGGTGGCGTAGTCGCCCCACAGGGCCACCCGCCGCACCTTGCGGTAGGGGTGGGCGGTGAACAGCACGCCGCTGCCCGACCGGGTGCTCAGGTTGCCGAACACCATGGTCTGGACGATCACCGCCGTGCCCCAGTCGTCGGACACGCCCATCAGGTGGCGGTATTCCTGGGCCTTGGGGTTGTTCCAGCTGTCGAGCACCATGTCCACCGCGCCGATCAGCTGCAGCCACGGATCCTCGGGCATGCCGAAACCGCGCTTGCGCACCGCCTGCTGGTAGTTGAGGGCCAGCTGGTGCATCTCTTCGGGCGAGAAGTCGCGCTTGTAGAGCACGTTGTGACGCTGCTTGTGCTCGTCCATGAGGGCCTGGAAATCCTCGCGCTCCATGCCGTTGCCCATGCCCCAGCTCTGCAGGAAGCGGCGGTAGTTGTCCCAGGCGAAGTACTTGGCCTCCGGGTGAGCGGCCACGTACTCGGCCACCAGCTCCTCGTTGGCGCCGACGTTGTGGATGGTGGACATGATCCCCGGCATGGAGATGGCCGCGCCCGAGCGCACCGACAACAGCAGCGGGTTGTCGGGCGAGCCGAACACCCGGCCGGTGAGACGCTCGATCTCGGTGATCGCCGACCGCACCCGGCGCATGTACTCGTTGCGGGCCCGGTCGAAGCGGCGCACCGCCCGGTAGCAGCGGAAGATCTCGGTGGTGATGATGAAGGCCGGCGGCACCTGCATGCCCTCGCGGCTGAGCACCACCAGGTTGAAGCCCTTGTTGCCCAGGTGGATGAGGTTGTGGGTGCGCTTGTTCTCGGCGTGCAGGCTGCTGATCGCCTTTTCCGGGTTGTAGGTCATCAGGAGGTCCAGGGTCTTCTCGTCGAGCAGGTCCTTCTGCGCCTCCAGGGTGTTGATCACCTTGCCGATGAAGTTGTCCAGGTGCTGCAGGCCGAAGGTGGTGGCGATCAGGTCGCGGAAGAACATCTCGGAGAGCCGCAGGACGTTCTCGGGCATGTTTTTGTCGTCCCAGAGGGTATGGTAGCGGGCGAGCAGGTTGTCCCTGCCGATCTGCGGCACGATGATCGACAGGTTGTTCTGGTGGATGTTGGTGTAGTAGGCGTAGATGACGTCCTTGACCCCCTCGGACAGGCCGCGCATGATGTCCAGGTGCTGGGTGTAGGTGAAGCGGCGGATGCCGATGGACGAGGTGAGCAGGCTGATGTAGGTGTCCAGCCGCCGGCTGCTGATGCCGTCGATCTGCAGGGCACGGTTAAAGAGGCGCAGACACTTGAGGATGCGGATGAAGGTCACCTGGGTGATGAAACTTAAGTTGACCGTGTCGAACAGCCGCTCCAGGTAGACGTTGGCCAGGCTCTCCAGGCGGAAGGTCAGGCCCAGGGCGTCGAACTTGCGCTCCGAGTAGCGGCCGTAGACCGAGGGGATGTCCACGGCGATGTGCCGCTTGTAGTAGATCTCCTCCTTGGGCTCGAACTTCTCCTTGCTGAGGATCACCCGGCGCAGGTTCTCGAGCTGGCCGAGCAGGGCGTCCAGGCAGTGGAAGGGGTCGTCCTCGCGCAGCACCTCGAACAGCCCGGCCAGTTCCGGGAAGCCGTTGTGCACCGCGTGCTGCAGCTGGGTGTGGATCTCCGGCAGACTGAGGTTGTACTTGAGGTGGAGCAGCTTGTACATCCGCACCAACAGGGCGAAGCGCCGCCGCTCGACCGGGTCGAGATCCTGCTGGGCGTCCAGGTAGGCCTGGCGCTCGTCGTCGTTCCAGGCGAGGATCTGGTTCATGCGGGTGAAGCGCAGGTCCCGGCGGATGCGCTGCGCCAGCCGGTGCTGGTCGTCGACAAACGGCCCGTCGACGGCCACCTCGTCGAGCACCTCGTCGGGCAGGTATTCGCGCAGGTAGCCCTTGTCCAGGGTGATCCAGAAGGTGAAGATGCCCTCGATGAAGCCGACGATCAGGTTGCTCGACTCCACGTGCGCCTGCTTGCGCAGGAAGTGGATGAGCGCATCCTTGCGCTTGTGGATCTCGTCGAGTTCGGTGGACACGTCGCGCAGCTCGCCCTCGGCGCCGATCTCGTTGAAGAACACCGGCATGAGCTTGGTGAACTGCTTGGCCAGGTTGTAGATCGGGCCGATGGGGTGGTTGAGCAGTTGGGTGATGTCGCGCTGGAACAGGTCGGTGTCGCGCACGCAGGTGCCGGACAGGCGCAGATTGATGATCAGCGCCGAGAACAGGGTGGAGCACCACTTGGGCTCCTGCTCGATCAGGCTCAGCCAGACGCGGATGTTGGTCAGGTGGGCCGGGTTGGCGATGGGCTGCCAGTCCTCGTCCACGCCGCGCACGTTCGCGTACTGGAAGCCGAAGCGCACCGCCTCCCAGAGAAAGGCCTCGACCAGGCGCGAGTTGCCGCGCTTGAACACCTCGTTGCCGATCACCTGGATGCACTGCAGGCTGGTGTGCGGGTAGCGGCGGACGTTGGCCTTGAGCAGGTGGAAGGCGGTGTTGAAGAACAGCTCGATCTCCTCGAAGCTCTGCTTGCGGATGAGCTGCACCAGCGAACGGTTGATCTCGCGCAGGGTCTCCTCGTGGATGAGCGACAGCCCCCGGGTCTCCATGATGCGGAACAGGAAGAGCAGCTTGCGGTTCTCGACGAAGTTGGTGTGCGCCTCGCCGGCCGTGTCGGCGGCGACCATCTTCGTGGGGATCTCCTTGTACAGGCGGACGATCTCCATGTGGTTGGGCAGGGAGAACATCAGCTCCAGGGCGGCGTGGTCGTCGCCCTGCTCCGGCACCTCGTCCAGGGTCTGCAGGCACCGGCGGATATGGTCGTGGGAGATGCCCACCAAGAGGTGCTGGCCGTGCCACTCGCGGCAGTAGTCACCGCACTGCTTCTCGAACCAGGGCAGCGGATCCTCCTCGCCGAGCCAGTACTCGTAGTTGCGCCGCAGGATGGTGCGCACCAGCCGGCCCAGCGAGCGGCAGTCGAAGGGCCGCTCCGGCGCCTTGCGGCGCAGCTCGACCACGCGCATGGCCATGCGCCGCACCGGGTGATGCCCCTGGACGATGGACATGACCACCTGCGGTGCGCTCTGCTCCAGGTTCTGCACCCGGGCGAAGAACAGCGACAGCGGCTCCTCGAAGCGGAACAGGCCGTCCGTGTCCAGCGACTGGATGAGCTTGTCCGCGTAGGCGAGCAGGGCCTCGACAATGCGCGGCGCCAGCTGTTCGTTGCGGGCCGTGTCGCGGATGGCGTCGAAGAAGATGCCGGTGAACAGGGTGAAGGCCTCGGGCCCCTGTTCGTGGTCGCGGTAGTGGTTGAGGTTCTTGAGCACAAAGGCGCGCAGGTCCGGGATGATGAGCTTCCAGTTGCGGTACGGGTGGCTGATCTCGTAGAGCAGGGTTTCGAGCTTGGTGGACAGCCCCTGGAACCGGCTGACGATCTCCTGCAGGGGGGCGTAGGCCGGGTCGATGCTCACCGCGGCGGCGGTTTCCTGCAGGTTGGCCTTGAGCGCATCGGAGTCAAGGGGCAGCGTGGTCGGATCAATGGACATGCGAAAACCTCGACGGAGAAAGGGCGGAAAGGTCCGGGCAACGCCTGGAAATGGGAAGAGTTATTAAGTGATTATTGTAGCGTTGATCGCCGGGAAAGTCAGCAGGAGTTTTCCCGGGCAGGGGACGCGGCGACCGCGGGTCAGGCCAGCCAGGATCGGACCAGGTGGGCAACCAGGGGCAGGAACACGGCCGGCAGCAGGTTGCCGACGCGGATGCGGGCGATGCCGAGCAGGTTCGCGCCGATGGCGACGATGAGCAGGCCGCCCACCGCGCTCATCTCGGCCACGGCCGCCGGGGACAGCAGCGGCCGGAGCAGGCCGGCGGCCAGGGTGATCGCACCCTGGTAGAGGAACACCGGCACGCTCGCGAAGAGCACGCCCCTGCCCAGGGTGGAGGCGAAGATGAGCGCGGCCACGCCGTCGATCATGGCCTTGGCGAACAGGGTGCGGTGGTTGCCGGCGAGCCCGCTCTCGAGCGAGCCGACCACGGCCATGGAGCCGACGCAGAACACCAGGCTGGCGCTGACAAAGCCACGGGCGAAGTCGCCGCCGCCCGCCGATCCGCCCGAGAACCGGGCCTCGAGCCAACGGCCGAGGGCTTCCAGCCGGGTCTCGATGGCGAGCCCTTCGCCGACCACCCCGCCGACCACCAGGCTGAGGATCACCACCAGGAGGTTGTCGGCCGCGAGCGCGCTTTTCGCGCCGATGAGGAGCACGCACAGGGCCAGCCCCTGGAGCACGGTCTGGCGAAAGCGGTCGTCGATCCCCCGGGTGCAGCAGAGCCCGACCAGGCCGCCGGCGACAATGGCCAGGGCGTTGACAACAGTGCCGAGCATGGACAATCCCCCGTGGTGGCGCGACGGCGGCCACTTCGCCCTTGGAAAACGGCAGAACGGCTGCTATATACCCTCCGGCGCGAAAAGGAACAACTCTTCCGCCGGCCGCCCCGCCGGACGCAGGCAGCGGCCACCGACCAGCGCATGTCCTCCCCGGGACGGGACTGCCATGAACCGCACCACCCTCACCATCCTGCTCCTGTGTGCCAGCAACGTCTTTATGACCTTCGCCTGGTACGGCCACCTGAAAAACATGGCGCACAAGCCGTGGATCTTCGCCGCCCTGGTCAGCTGGGCGATTGCGCTCCTGGAATACCTGCTGCAGGTGCCGGCCAACCGCATCGGCCACCAGGTAATGAACGTGGGCCAGCTGAAGATCCTCCAGGAGGTGATCACCCTGTCCGTGTTCGTGCCCTTCTCGGTTCTCTACCTCAAGGAGCGGCTCACCCTGGACTACCTGTGGGCCGGGTTCTGCCTGCTGGGCGC
>ERZ1645187.108-NODE-108-length-79428-cov-7.822421_pt1 | contig 79428 bp, 92 predicted proteins | sample MGYA00575352_ERZ1645187 | MGnify/ENA primary metagenome ERZ1645187 (study PRJEB40837, sample SAMN11349314) | freshwater sediment metagenome | isolation source: river sediment | host: Sediment | place: India: Wazaribad , New Delhi | collected 2017-02-21 ... | reverse complement strand
GGTTGGGGTGCGGGGAGGGGTGGGTGGGCGCCGGGGGGGGGGGCGGGGTCGGGGTCAGCGTGGGTGTCGGGTTCGGAGTGGGAGTCTCGTCCTCCGGTGCCGGCTCGGGCGTTGGAACCGTCGCACCCGGGAAGAAGACGCCTGGGCACCAACCTTCGCGTCCGGCCGCGTACACGCCTCCCTCATCGCTGCGGTACGCCGCCCAGGCGCCAGACGCGTGCTGCACACAGAACCCGAAGTGAGCAGTCGACGTCTTCCACTGCGTCAGCTCGTTGTCGTGAGAAAGGTTGATCTCGTAGTAGTCGATCGGGTCGATGATGGTGGAGAACGAACGAGTAGCCGGCGCCGCCGTTCCCGTCCCTGCCGGGTCGACGTCAGTGAGGCCGATGAGTCTCACAGCGGATGCGCCGCGCCCGAAACCGCCACCCAACGCCGCGGGGCCCGGCCGGGCAGCCGCGTGCGTCATGTACTCGGCGCTGCCCGTGATCTTCGCCCCGATCGACTCCGCGTCAGCGATCACCGTCGTCAACGCGGCGCGCTCGCGCATGTGTCCGAAAGCTTGAAGTGTGATCACCGCCATCAGAGCAAAGATGGTCATAGCGAGGATCACGTCCAGCACAACGAGACCATCCTGCCGGGGTCGGCGCACACGGAACATGACGAGCCTCCTAACTTCACGAGCTTCTCAACCTTGACGACGGATGACGGAGGCGTCGTGTTGCTCGCTCCTGGCACAGAACGAACATGTACGAGAACCCGTGGGCCCAGACGGCCTCCCCCATCGCAGTCCCGTGCGGGCCGGCGTTCCCGGTAGCAATGGTCACCGGGCACCGGCCCAAGCTCCTCACCCCAGCCGAGGTCGCCTGGTCCCAGGCGGCGCTCATGAACGTGGCGTGGCGGCTGCGCAGCGTGTACGGAACGGTGCGCGGGCTCAGTGGGTTCGCGCTCGGCGCCGACACCTGGTGGGCGCTGGGCGTCCTCGCCTGCGGCATGTCGTTGGAGGCGCACATCCCGTTTGAGGACCAGCCGTCAGGTTGGGGCGAGGTCGACCGTCACCTGTGGTCCGAGCTGCGTGCCCGTGCCGCGTCCGAGACCGTCGCCGGAGGCAAGGCGTACGACGTGAAGATGCTGCACGCACGCAACGACGCGATGCTGGACGCTACCCGGGACGGGTCAGGGGTCGTGGTCGTGCTCTACAAGCCGGGCACCCCAGGCGGAACCCGGTCGGTGGTCGACAAAGCCGACAAGATGGGGCTGCCGCAGCTCCTCCTCGACCCGGGAACCCGGACGGTCACCCGGCGCGGCTGGTGACCTCAGCGCCAGCGTTCGGAGGGTCGTGCGCGCAACCCCACCCGGGACTCGAGGTCGGCTACCTCGGCCATGAGGTCCCCGGCCACCCACACTCGGTTTCGTCCACTTCCGGTGATCTCTTGCAGGACACCGGCGGCGACCAGTCGGTCGAGAGCCTCGTAGGTCCGCACCGGTGTGGAGCCGGTCACCGCCCGGGCACGTTCGGCGTCTAGGACCGGGTTGCGGACCAGTCCGTCGATCAGGGACGCGGCGGACGAACCTCGCCGCGGACGAACCAGGTCACGCCACTGATCGGGGAGGACGCGGATCCGGTCTGCGGTGATCGTGGCGGCCTCGGCTGACGCGACGGAGCTGGATGCCACGTATCGAACCAGCGAGTCCACGTTCCCGTCACGGTAGTTCTTCAGCTCGTCGAAGTAGACGTCCACGTCGGACAGCATGGCCGCCGCGACTGGCACCGAGGTGCCCACGGTGATGCCGCGGCGACGCAGCACGGCACCGATCAGCGCACGCCCGAGCCGGCCGTTCCCGTCCGTGAACGGGTGAATGGCCTCGAACTGCGCGTGCGTGACGGCCGCCTGGGCGATGGCGCCGACGTTGCCGCGGTTGGCGTACACCACCAGGTCGTCCATCAACGGGCCTACGTGGTCCGCCGGAGGCGGAACGTGTACTGCGCCGCGTGGGGAGAAGTCGCTGCCGCCGATCCAGTTCTGCTGCTCGCGTACCCGCCCAGCCCATTCTTTCTCCAGCGGGTCGTCGGCCAGCAGTTCACGATGAGCGTCCAAGACGGCGCGCAGGGTGAGAGGAGAGCCGTTGTCGCAGGACTCGGTGAGCTTCTTGATGGTGCTCGCCGCGGCCATGGTGCGCCGCGCCCGATGACTGGCCTCCTCGCCGATGGATGCCCTGGCCAGCTCGTCCATCTCCGCGTAGATGTGCTCGATCTTCGAGGACGCCACAGCCTCGGTGCGGACCAGCAGGTCACCGACCCCGGACAACTGCTCTGCGTGCGCTTCGAGCTGGGAGACCCGGTGAGCAGCCTCCTCGCAGACGGCGTGTGTCTCGGGGGACAGATGAACCGGCAGGGTGGCGATGAGCGCTGGGACCTGGACCTCGATCTCGGTGAGCTCCCTGTCGGCCCGCGAAGGGCGTGCCCCGTTCGGCCCGCGAAGATCCGGATTGGTGCGCCACGCGACAGTCTGCACCGAGACGGAGGGCCAAGCGTCGCCGGAGGGCCCCAGGACCACGTCGCCTTCGGCGCGCAGTTCGGCGGTGAACTGTCCGCCTTCGGGGACCCCCCGCGAGATTCGGCTGGTCATTCGGCCTCCTTCGACGCCTAACCGATAGCAAGTGATTCCATAGTATCGCTTACGGTGACAACCGATAATATGGCCTGTCTTGGTATCGGTTATCAGCCGATGCACCCACCCGTGTCGACCCGGCCCGTGGCGGCGACACCAGCAGCCGCAGCGTCAGCGACCTGGGCGGCGGTCATCGCGTAGCCGACCTCGAACCCGGTGGTCGACGTGGCGAACACGACACCGGACACGGTGCCCGACTCCGAGACCAGCGGGCCACCGGAGTTGCCGGGCCGGACCACGCCCCGCAGGACGAGCACGTCGCGGATCACGGTGCCCTCGTCGTGCAGGTCGCCGGACCGAAGCCGCTGCGTGTCACGAACCCGAACGGGGGCCGTGTGGAACGGGCCAGCCGCCGGGTAACCGAGGGCGACGAACTGGTCGCCGGCCTCTCCGGTCTCCTCGAACACCAGCGGCTCCACCTTCCTGGTGTCCGCGGCCAACACCGCGATGTCCAGCTCGTCGTCGAAGAACACGACCTTCGCCTGTACCGGGCCCCACGGGGTGAGCACCTCGGGGCGCTCGATGCCGGCCACAACGTGAGCGTTCGTCATCAGCCGGTTCTTCGCGTACACGAACGCGGTGCCTTCGACGCCGACACCGCACTCGTTCACACCGATCACCCGCAGCACCGACTTCGCGGCCCGCCGGACACCGCCAGCCTTCACGACGCTCGGGTCGGGGGCCTCCACTGCGGGGGCCGTGTCCGGGATGAACGGGTCCGCGTGCACCGACACACCGGTGCTGTCGACCACGTCGGCGAACTTCGACGCAACCGTGTCGAGACCGGAAGGCGTCCACTTCTCCGCAGCGGACACGACCGAAGATTCGCGGATGACCCCGGAGATGCCCTCGTGCGGGATGTTCACCATCGCACCGGCCAGCAACACGACCAGCGCACCCGCACCGAGACCGTTGACCACGGCCCCGCCGCCGGCGTCAGCGAGCCGCAGACCGTCCGAGGAGACCCGGTCCCGGGTCCGGTTGGCAGCATGGGTGACCAGGCCCTGCACGGTGGCACCGATGCCAACGACCAGGACGACGGTGAAGACGCTCACCCAGGGGCCCGGGTCGGCACCGAACAGCAGGAGCGGGGCGACCACGGCCCCGAGCGCCAGGCCACCGAGCATGCCCAGCATCGAGGCGACGCTCGGCAGCAAACCGTTCCAGAAACCGGCCAACGCGTAACCGGCGATGATGGCGATGATGGCGAAGTCGAAAGGGCTCATGCCGGTTCTGTGTGCGGGAAGACGCCAAACGTGCTCCCCGCACACAGTCCGATGTCAGCCGACGCCGGAGTCGCAGTACCAGTGACCGTCTTCGGCCGGTACCTCCACCTGCAGGGTCAACAGGTCGCCGTTGCGGTACACGTAACCCTCGAAGTCGGCCGTGTAGGTGGCGCCGTCGTCGTTCCAGTAGAACCGGTCGCCCACCAATGCCTGGTACTCGGCCTCGTCGTACTCGTCCCACGGGAACACCCAGTGATTGTCGAGTCGCCCGACCTGAACCGGGTCGCCGTTCCAGTCGTTGCCGAACTGGACGCCGTCGCGCAGCACCCACGCGCCGGACGAGCTGTACGGGTCGAGCGTGTACGTGTGCCCGTCGCCCTGCCACCAGCTGTGACCGTTGGCGGCCCAGTAGTCCTGAGTGATGCCGGCGTCCCACGGCAGAGCGAAGTCGGAGCTGTCGTAGCTGACGGTCGGGTTGTAGTCCTCCATGTAGGCCGGTTCCGGGTCGATCCAGATCGGGGTCTCGCTCGGGTCGATGCACACGGGGTCCCCGCTGACGAAGTCTTCGCAGCCGGGCTCGGATTCCGACAGCTTCCCGGACCGGGTGACGGTGCCGGGCTCCTGCTCGTACCAGGCGTAGGCGTACTGGTTGTCGACGCACACGTTGTACCCGACACCGGGGTCCACCTGGATCACGATCCGGTTCTCGGCGGTCCGGTTGGCACCCAGCGCGCCCAACTGGTCGTCGGTGATCGTCCCGGTCGGGATCGTCGGCGAGTCCGCCATGCCAGGCCCGGGGATGAAGTTGGGGTCCGTCATGGCTGCGGCGATCGCCATGCCCACCTGGTGGGCGTCGGAGACTGCCTGCGTGACATAGGCACGCTGCTTGAAGATGCCGAACGCCTGAACGGCGATGACAGCGACCAGGGCGAAGATCGCCATACCGAGGAGCACGTCCATCAGAGCAAGACCGGACTCCCCGTGACGGCGCGCGCTGGGACGCACGAACAACGAGACGCGTCGACGCATGACGGGACCTTTTCTTTCAACAACCTCTACATAGGGTCATGCGCAAACGAGGGCCATTCCACGCACCCCGACGACCGCTCAGCGCAGCATGCAGCCTCGGTGCGGGTTCGTGTGCGTCCCGTGCTCGAAACAGCAGGCGTAGTCGTGGTCGCACCCCGCATGGTCGAAGTCGGTGATCAACTCGTGCAGACCGACGACCAGGACACGTCCCGGTCCACTGGACAGCACCCATCCGGAGCGCCGCCGGCCAATGACGCGCCACAGTGTTCCGTCGCCCCGGCGGACCCACCGCTGACCGACCGCCGGATTCGGCTCCCGGTTCAATGGCGGCGCTCGTCTTCGACAGCCCACCACGGGGCGCCGGAAGGGCACCCGTTCAAGCCGTTGCCGGTCAGTTCGCGGGCCGGGTCGGTCCACCTGCGCTCGAACCGCTTCCGGTCGCTGTCACGGACCCACCGCGGGACACTGCAGTAGTCGAAGCCTTGGACGCGCTCGTACACCTCGCCGTCCTGGTCGACGAACAGCTTGTTCTCGCCCGTCTCGTAGCCGTTGTCGTAAGGCCGGGTCTCGCCCGTCGGGGTCACCCAGACCGAATCGACGTACACGACCGTGTGCCGGCCGCCGTACAGGCAGGTCTCGTTCTTGGTTCCGACGCGGCGGAACACCTGGAAGCTGGTCACGTCCGGGTTGTGTGCGGAGAGACCGGTGGCGTGCACCTCGGCCTCGTGCGTCATTCGCCCGCCTCCCACACAGGCAGGTCCAGCAGGTCTTCGGCGACACCGTCCACGAACAGGCCGCACGACTCGACCACCGACCGGACCGTGTGCCCCTCGAACGACCGGCCGTCGAGAACGAACCGGCGCAACGCCTCGTCGAGCACCTTCGGGATGCCCCGGCCTGCCGGGTGGATGTTCGCTTCCAGACCGCGCAACGTCTCCTTGTGCGACTCCCACAGCTCGGGGTCCGCGTACTCCTCGAGGAACCGCACATACGCCTCCTTCTCGGCCCGGGCCTCCCACGCCTTCTTGACCACGGCGACCGGTCGGCGGGCCCGCTCATACAGGTCGTCGACCCGTGCGTTGTGTGCTTTGATCGCCTCGGCCTGTGCGACGGCGACAGCCTGGTTGCCGGGGAACGTGACCAACGCGATCGCGTCCTGTGCCCGGCCGTCCCAGTAGTAGTGCCACGGCCGGTCCAACGTCGCCGTCGAGTACCTCGGCTTACGGAACCGCAAACCCCACGGTGCCGCACCGTCACCGTCGTCGCGGTGCAGCACGACCCCGGTGCGGACGGTCTTCGTGAACGGGACCATGACCACCCCGGCGGTCATCTCTGCGCGCCACGGCTCGGGTGAGAGCTCCGCCGTCACCGGACCAGGCAGTTCGTCCGAGATCAGGTGAACCTCGAACCGGGGAGTGTCGCCGTCGACACGCAGGCACACCCCGAGGATCAGCGGGACAACCGGTTCGGCTCGACTGCGCCACGTGGGCCACCCTGCCATCGCGTACGCCTCCACTTCGGGCACGACCTGGCTGATCACGTCGTCGATCTCGACGTCGGTCAGGTGGGCGTTCGCGCTGGCGTGCATGTCGAACTCGTCCCACATCTGCGAGGAGTACAGGACGCGGGTCCGATCCAACCTGTTGCCGGGCTGCACCCATTCGCGGCGCTTCGTCGAACGACCCGTCTTCGACACGACGTACTCGACGGCCCACACGTTGTCGGCGACCGCCGCGAACACCAGCCGGCCCGCCTCCGGGTCACGGTCACGGAACATCCAATGCTGCTTCGCCTTGAACGCTTCGACCTCCTGCGGCGTCAACGGACGCGGCTGCGCCACGTTCGTGGCCGGGTGCCCCACCTTCCCGGCCGGGTAGACCCGGGGTTGCGGGGCGAACGCCAAGTACCGGCCGTCACGCTTACGGGCCACCACCATGATCGACGGGTCTTCGGCAAGCAGCCGCTCCACCATCGCCTGCTCCGCGGGCTCATCACCAGACTGGACCGACGCCGCCGACCTGCGAGCCCGGTGCTCAGCCACGATGTCGCGAACCGCCTGCGCCTCATGGGTCGGGTCGCCGTTCAGGGCACGGTGGTACCGGTTCGTGAACTTCCACCAGTGCACCAGTTCGTCGGCCACGACAGTCGCCTCGTCGAACGTCAACGACGGGTCCGTCTTCGCCAGTTCACCGGCCAGCAGCCCCCGGAACGGCGCCTCCTCGGCCGCTTCCGCCTCCTTGGCTGCGATAGCGGCGTGCAGGAGCGGGAACATGTACTCGTAGGCGCCTCGCTGCCGCCGCGAACCGAGGTAGTACCGCATCTCTTCGACGGTGACCAGGTCGTACGGCAACACGAACTTGTCGCCGGGCAGGACCGTGCACGTCCCACGGGTCTTCGGGGCCCGGTACTCGTCGTCGATGTACGACTTCCGCACCCGCTCGAACTTGAACGTGAACCCCTGCACGTCGTGCAGCGTCTTGCGGCCCTCCAACCGGTGAATCACACCAGTGGCGGGGAACTCGGACCCGTTCGGGCTGACCCGGTCGCTCGTACGCCCACGCCACCCGTCGTCGCTGGACGGGGCGCGCCAGCCGCCGGCATGACGGAACTCGTCGGTGTTGAACGCACCGAGGATTCTCATGCCGGGGCGCATCTGGTCGGTCAGCTTCGAGAGCCACGTGAAGAAGTCGTCCCGTCCGTCCGTCAACACGTGTTCGGCGTCCCGTACCAGGACCGCGGTGCCGTGCGCGTACGTGTCGTTGCTCAACAGGTTCACTCCGTGGGGCGGGAGCGGGTGCCACACGGTCGTCCGGTCGACCAGACCTTGCAGGACCAACGCCATCCGCATGAAGTGCCGTTGCCGGGCGTCCTGGGACTTCGCGGCGGCGTCCCATTCCCGAGTGCCCGGGGTCAGTTCGTACACCTCATCGGTCCGGGTCTCCGGGTTGAAACGGCGCCCCGAGAACAGGCCAGTGAACTCGGTCGTCGTCGGAATCAGGTGCTTCCCGACCACGAAGTCGGTGCGCATCCGGTACAACCGTTCACCGTTGCGGATGAGGAAGTACGACCAGGCGTTCTCTTCCCGCATCGCCCGGTTGACCCACGGGTCCTCATAGTCGCGGCCCCGGTGTCGCGGCACCAGCACGACGACACCTTTCGGCTCAGGGAACACCTGCGCCAGATGCGCCGGGTTCTTCACCCATTCGTCGAACACGTCGATGTTGCGGGCGTCGATGCCGCCGGTCTCCGCGAACGCGGCCGTCTCCTCGTCCATGGACAGCACCTGCTGGCGCAACGAGATCGGGGATTCGACCGGTGCCGGCTCCCCGTCGAGAAGCTGCACGATCTCCTCGTCGCGGCCCAGGTACAGGTTCACCGTCCACAGGCCCTCCTCCATGCGGGCCATCTGCTCACGCAACGGGACGATCAGGGCGTCCAGCTCTTTCCTCACGGCGCGCGCCTGCGCCTCGTACTCGGCGACAAGCTGCTTGCGCAACGACTCCAGACGCTGAGCCTGCTTCAACGCTCGTCCCCGGACCTGCGCCAACTGGGCGCGCGTCACCTCCGCCGGGACACCACCGGAACCGAGCGAGACAACCTCCTTGGACGCCGCGTCCGGCCCGGTCAGGTCGGCGACGTCGCGTTGGACATGTTCGATCTCGGCGCGCAGCGCGGCGATCCGGTCGCCAGGGGTGCCGTCATTCATGGCTGGGTTGTGTGCGGGAAGACCCGCCTCATGCACCAGTGCGCGGATCAGCGTCGCCGTCTCGACCCGACACGAGGTCCATCGTGACCCGGGCCGGCAACCCGACCCACTGAGCCAACGACGCACGCAACACCACGTTGGAAACGAAGAACAAGACAGGCAGCAACGCAACCGCCAACGCAACACCGGAAAGGAAAGTCCCCGTGCCCGCGCTCAACGGCAGCACCCACAACGTCGCGGACGCACCGACAGTCGCCCACTTCAACCAACGGCTCGGGTCCGCCGGGATCGCGAACGGCTGACGCCTCGCCACCGCGCCGGCGAACAGTTGCGGGATCCGCAACGACGCATCAGCCGCGACCAGGCCCGCCAACGCGGTCACGGACGCGAACATGAGCGCGAAGAACTCAGGCTCATCCTCCACCGTGTCCAACGTGATCAGGACGTAGCTGACCAACGCCAACGTGAGGAGGACCCGGACCGCCACCGCCCGGATGAGGCGGTGGTTCTCCGCGCCGATCTGGCCGGTCACCTCACGGCGGACACGTTCACGCACATCTTCGGGAAGCATGTGGCTCTGGTCGATCATGGGTCGGCTCCTTGTTCCTACGCGGCCTTGCGTCGCGGGGTGCGGGCGGTCGTCATCTTCACGGGTCTCTTCCTCTGTGCCGCCCGTGGTGTAGCGGTGGCGCTGCGCGCACGTTTCTTCGCCGTACCTTTTACGACCCGGGCCGTGGTCGCTTTCGGTTTCGCCGGCAACGGAGCGAACGGGACGGCCCCTGACGCGGCACCTTTCGGGTTCGGTCGGGTCAGGCGCCAGTTCATCGGTTCCGACAACGACGCGGCCAACGCGAACTCGGCCAGGTAGCCGGCCGCAACCACCGGGTCATGGATCTCGACCGCGTTCTCGAACGAGTCGTTCGCGTTCGCACTGAAGTTGAACGACCCGGTCCACACCGCGGTCGGGCCGAGGCGCCCGTCCGGGCCGACGACGCACCGGACGATGAACTTGTGGTGCATCAACGGCTGGAACTGGCTGCCGGACCCGTACCCGACGCACGCGATCGGTGCCATCACAGCGTCGTTGGGGACTGGTTTGCCGCGGAACGACTTCGTACCCAGCGGGTCAGGGAACGCGGACGCGGGCAGCCCACCGGTCAACGCGGCGTACCGGCGAGCCAACGCGGTGCCCCTGGCGTCACGCTTCTTCCACCAGTTCTCCTTCTGCACGACCAACGCGACCGGTCGTTGTGCGAGAGCGTCGAGGATCTTCGACGACGTGACCCAGGCGACGCACCCGACGACGACCTCCGAGGCGGTGATGAACCGCAGCAACGGTTCGTGCAGCTCACCGAAGTGAGCGGTACACACCCCGTGCGGGGTCAACGTGGACCGTTGCCGCGGCTGCGTGTGCAGGCCGTGCAACGACATCGTCGTCACGACGGTTCCTCCGGCTCGAAAACACCGTTCCGGTACCGGAGGAGGACGACGATCATCGCCGCCCCGACGGTGCAGGACACGGTGTTCGCAACGATGATGGCGGCGTTGCGGGAAACCAGGCCGTACGCCAACCACAAGCCCATCGCCACGACCAGGACCAGCCAGTACCCCAAAGACACGCCTTCGGCCGAGCGGCGGGCCACGACCACGCGCATCTGCATCACAGGGGACAAGCCCAGCAGGACGCCGCCAAGCGTGGCGACGACGCCGAGGACTGCGACAGCGTCCATCAGTGGTTCACCGCAGACGGGTGCACGAGCACGATCGGCTCGACTGCGGGCGTGGCGGACACCGGGCCTGTCTCCACCCAGCCGAGCGAGTGTAGCAACGTGTGGCTGGGGTACCCCGGCACCACCACGGCGCGCAGGTCCGGGCCGAACCGGTCGATGGACGAGTCGACGAGGACCCGTGCCGTCCCGTCGTCACGGTGGGACGGGTGGACCAGGAGACGGGACAACTCCGGTCCGTCCGGGGCGTCGGTGCGCACCCCGATGTAACCGGCCATGTCCTCCTCGGAGACCATCAGCGCCCGGTGCCACGACGCGATCCGAGTCCACAACCACTGCTGGACCGTCTGGGTGCCGTCGACGACTGCGGGAGCGTACGCGGGCTGGTCCACGATCACGTCGAGAGCCAAGACATGCAACGCGCGAACCGGGAACTGCTGGGTCGGGTGCACGGCAACGGCGGGCGCGGTCCTCATGCGAGCACCTGCTGCCCGGGCTCCGAGCCGGCAGCGGCCACGCCGTCACGAGCCAACGCGACACCCGCGTCGAACCAGTCTGGTCTGTCCTCCCGAACGCCCCACCGGGCCTGGTACGCGGCAGCACCCGCGGCCCGGAACCGCACACACAAGTCCAAGAGGTCCAGGTCCAACGGCCGGCCCAACGCCTCCTCGGAAGCCACCAGGAACGCCTCGACGTCACTGGACCTCTCAGTGAACACCGACCCGTCCGGTGCGGCATGTTCCCGTTCAGTGAGAGATGTCTGCACGAACTTGGCACATTCCATCTCCGGCCACCACACCCCGGCCCGTTCCCAGTCGAGCAGCATCGCACCGCCCGACTCGGCACGCATCGTGTTCCGGCGGTGCAAGTCGCCGTGAGCGAACACCGACTTGGGGGTCCGGACCCGGGTGTACTCGGTCAACGCGTCCGCCGTCGAAGCCAACAGACCCCGCAGCAGCCCAGCCGTTTCCTCACACGTGACCCCGTCGACGTTGCGCGTCGAGGCGGACAACAACGCATGCCAGTGGGTGCCGCGGGCAGACACCGGTGGCCGGGCGCCCCACAACAGACCAGCCAGGTGACCGGTCTCTGCTGCCGACACCGCGGTCGCGTGAGCACGGTGGAAGCGGTACGGCAGCAGGCACACCTCCCGGCCCGGGCCGAGCGACACGGTCGTCGGAGGAGTCAACGGCTCCGGTGTCGGGAACCGGTCGGAGACCAGGTGCTTGGCCACCAGGTACTCGTGGTCGGTCGGACCGGTCGTCACCTTCACGAACACGGCCTCACCGTCGGTGATGAACGTGTTGCACGACGGCGGGATGGTGACCGCGTGCAACGGACCATGGCCCACCCCGACGCCGGCAAGCGCACGGACGACCGCAGGCACCAGCGAACCGGTGTCGTGCAGGTGGACAGCCATCGCAGACAGGCGCCTTTCACGCAGTTCAGGGGGGACGCCCCACACCATGCGCAAAGGCACCGCCTTGGACTCACCAGCCGTCGGCGTCCGGTTCCCGATGCGTCACCGTCACGGCACCGGACCGGGCCGCGTACTCGGCCTCCTCCGCGGCCTCGGCTTTCTGCTTGCGGGTCACCCCGCCACCGGCGGCCAGGTTCCGCATCGCGTTCGCTTTCTCGAACCCGGACCCGTACGACCCGTCGTGCATCGCCACGCCCACTTCGTCGCCCATCTCCGCGGCCACCTCAGCGGCGGACCGACCGGACGGGGCACGTTCCCCGCCACGCGCACGACCCGACGGCGAGCTGTCGCCGTCGTCTTCGTCTAACGTCGGCAGGTACGTGTCGATCTGCGACTGGGTTGGCGTCACCTGACGTTCGGTGAACCGCTGCACCCCCAGCCCGTGCAACGCCGCCTGGTAGTCGTTGATCTGCGCGAAGTACGACTTGAACACGTACGCGCCGCCACCTTCGATCTTCGCCGACCCGGTACCCCGGGCCACCGGGCCCGCCGACGCCACATGCTCCGGCACCCTCGGCACCGACCGTTCGTCAGGGAACGCCTGCCGGCGGGCCGGGTCCGAAGGGGCTGAGCCGCACAACACGAAGTGCCCCATCTTGCCTTTCAGCGACGGCGGCAACCCGGTGCTCGCGTTCGACACCTGAGTCGAGATCAGCGGGTTCAACCCGACGAACCGGAACTCTTTGACGATCCGGTTCATGTAGTGCGCGATCAGGTCGTGCGCCATGTTCTCCCGGATCGCCTCCACCCGGATCGGGTGGTCTTTCGGCAACGCCTTCGGCTCCGGCACCCGAGACACCAGAGCCTCGTACTCGTCAGCGACGATGAAGATGGGCCGGAACTTCTGCCCGTCCGGCAGGTCCAGCCAGTTGTTCACCCCGAGCCGGGCCAACACTTTCGCGCGGGCCTGCCCTTCCTCGCACAGCATCGCCAACACGGCGACCGACGCGCCCAACGAGTCGCACCCCCACGTCGGGATGACCTTGCCGTTGACCGACTCGACCGCGCACAAGTCTTTGAACGGCTTGAAGTCGACCGCTTTGTCGGCCGTGTCCACAATCGCCAGTGCGGCCCCGTTCGACACCCGGTCCGCCAGGATCGCGGTGATGGTCACCGATTTCCCTCCGTTCGCGAGGCCACTGACGAGCAGCGACCCGGACGCACGCCAGTCGATCGTGATCGGTTGGCCGTCCGCCTCACCAGGAGCGGCGAGACGGAACCCGAACGGGGTGCTCATCACGTCGCCCTTGCCGAGCCGGTTCACCGGGAACGGGATGATGGCCGGGAACGTCGGCGGGTCCGCCGGGATCAAGGATGCGGTCAGCTTCTGTGCGTCGATCCGGGTGTACCAACCGGGCCGGCCCACCACCACGGTCGCCACCTCGTCGAGCTTCTCGCTCTTCGACGGTGCGTAGGACTTCGGCAAGTCCAGGTCGTAGCCACCGTCGACGCGGGACCGCACCTGCACGTCCCACGGTTTCACCCCCAACGCGACCGCCGCAGCACCCCGGCACCGTGCCTCGTCGTCGGTCAACCGGGTCAGCGTGGCTTTGCCGAGGAACGGCTCGAACCGGGTCATGAAGTAGCCGGGGTAGGAGTCCATCAGCTTCGCCTCCACCCGGTCCCCGTCCGTGGGCTTCGTGCCGCGGGCCAGACGCACCTCGAACGAGTCGGACTGCTCAGCCTGGGTCACCTCCGTGATCGTCACCTGTCGTGACGCGATCGCGGTCCTGGTCTTCGGGTCGATCGACTCGACCTCGAAACCGTCGCCGTGCTTCTTCGCGATCAGCGCCTCCAACGCCCGTTGGTGGCGGGCCGGGTCGAAGCCGTCCGGAAGGTTGATGCGGATGCGTTCGATGCTGGACAACGCGCAGCCTCTCGAAGGTCGGTCAGTGGACACCCGACACCATGCGCCAACGCCGGAGCGTCAACGGTTCTGGCACCGGCGGCCGCGCGCGTCCAAGTGCGGGGACGGCACCCCGTCGACGCCGTGGGTCTCGCCCCGGCACGACCGGCACCAGGCGCGTTCGCCCAGCGGGTCGATCTCGTCCCGGCGAACCAGGTACGAGGCACGCAGGAACCGGTACTCCGACCCGGACTCGTCAGTCGGGGACATCGTCAGGAACCGGTGCTCCAACGCCTCCAACGAGTTCGCGGTCCGGAACGGTGCCGCCGTCGGCTTCGTCGACGCGGGCACCGACACCGACCGGTGAGCCATCGGCAGGTCGCAGTCCTCGGGGCTTGCGCCGGAGAACCGGGTGTTCAAGTGGCGGGCGGCCGTGGCCACCGGGGACATCAGGGTGCTCATACCATCCTGGTGTGCGGGTCAGGGCCGTTGATGCTCCCGGCCGGTCAGTACACGCTCGACAAGGTGACCACGAACCGGTCCGCCGGGTGCGGCGCCCTCGTACCCGACCAGGTCGGTTGCCCGGTCAACGCGAACGTCTCGGCACGGGCCAGCGAATCGAACACGAGTACCACATCGGTGACCTCGTCGTAGACCTCGACCATCACACACTCCTCGGTTGGCGGTGGAACACGGACCACGACCCAGGCCCCACCCGGCGGGCGACACCACGCCACCGCGGGCCAAGCTCGCCGGCAAGAGCTTCCGGGTCGACGTACAGCGGGGTATGGCGCCAGAACGACGCGCACCAGGCGACACAACCGTTCGGTTTCAACACCCGGCCGATCTCCGCAGCGTGCGGGACCGCGTTCAGCCCGACCACCAGGTCGACCGACTGCGAGTCGAACGGGAGCCGGCGTACGTCGGCGACCACACGCGGCACACCGGGGGTCGTGACCTGGTTCAGCATCTTCGCGGACACGTCGCTGACGACGAGCCGGCCGAACCGCCCAGCCAACACCGCCGACGCCTCACCGGACCCGGCACCCACCTCGAGGACCAGCGGGTCCGCGGGCAGCGCCCCGAACCAGTCCAGGTACCCGAGAGCGCCCCTCACCGTGTCGGTGTACCCGGCCTGAGAACCGGACCACTCCGGCCACCCGGTCGCCTGGTCGTCGTAGTCGGCAGCCAACACACCCCACGATGAGCCGGCACCAGGGGAGGCGACCACCGTGTTCAGGTGGGCACGGTTCCGGTGACGCGCACCGTCGAGGCTCACGTCTTCTCGGGCGCACGCAGACGGTGCGAACCAGTTCACCTGGCGGGCGGTCTTCGTCAAACCCATCAGGCGTCCTGAACGGACCGGAACGGGACTGCGGACAGGATCGCCTTCGACGCTTTCGAGACCGCGTCGGCGGACTCACGCAACGCGTCCTTGTCGTGCCGCGACCACCCGGCCACGTACTGGGCTGTCAGCTTCGTCGCCTGGCCCGGGTACACCCCGTTGGCGCGCTGGACCACGTACGCGACCGAGTCGGCTTCCACCTCGAACCGGCCCCGGCACCCGCCTTCGCCGACGTGGTACTTCCCGTCGTTCTCAGGGTCGCAATGCCCGGCGTACACGTGCCCGATCTCGTGCGCGAGGGTCGCCGCGACGGAGCCGCGGCTCAGCGCGGAGTCAACCACGATGACCTTGCTCTTCGGGTCCGTCCAGCCCTGCGCGGTACGGTTCGAGTGCGAGTTCATCTCGCGGTACTCGACCGTGTACCCGGCTGCCTTCGCGGCAGCCTCCAAGTCGTCGAGGAACCCTTCAGGCGGGTCGTCGGACAGCTCGCGTTCGAGCTCCGGCAACGGGTCGCCTTCGGTCTGGGACACGTCGAACACCGACGCCGTCGTGAACCCGACCACCTGCCGGCGCTTCACCGGTTTGCCGTCCGGTCCTTTCACCGGTGCCCCACCGGCGTCCTTCTCGGTCACGTTGACGACCCGCGGCGCCAAGATGCCGATCGCCTTCTCACCTTTCTTGACCGTGCGGCCGAACTCGTCCTTCCACTTCCGGAACCCCGCGACCTGGGTTGCCCGACCACCGGTCTGGATCGCGATCAACAACTGGTTCGTGGGGGAGTAGCGGTAGAACTTCGACGCCATGTCCAGGTAGTCGAGCCAGTTCTCGTCATCGGCGAGCGACTCCACCGCACGGTCGATCTCGACCTTGAACGCCGCGACCTTCTCGTCCACCGACTCGTACCGGCGGGTGAACGTCTCGGACGGGCTGAACGCCCGACCCGGCACGTCCAACGGGACCCCGGACTCGTCGTGCTCCTGCTCACCGAACTTGCCGTTCGGCTTCCGGGCCGCTTCACGGGCCGACGCCGCGCCCGGACTGATCTGTATGGTGCTCATGCCGGTGCGGTGTGCGGGAGATGCGCCGCCCGCTCCGGGTCAGCAGGCCGCTTCGCTGGCCACCAGCCGGCTGTTCCCAGTGGTGAAGCTCGCCGACGGCCCCTCGTCCCCGGCTTCCACACACACAGCGAAACCGGCGCGCACCGCCTTCGCGTACCCGAGGCTGTTGTCGCCGGCCAGGCTGAGCCCGTACATGGAGAGCATGTTGGTGACCCGGCCGGCCAGGTTGGACCCCACAGTCGGCACCTGGTTCGCGTCGCGCAGGTCCAACGCCAACAGGGCGCCGACCATACGGGCGTCCGAGGACACCGCGACCTCCAACGCCTCCGCGGCTTCCAGCTCTTCGACCACCTTTCGGCGCTCCGCCTTGCGGGTCTGCCGGGCTTCGGCCGCCTTCTGCGCCTGCCGGGCTTCCTTCGCGTCCGTCTTCGCCTCGGCGACCCTCGACGACAAGTCGGCCAGTGAACGAACCGCCTCGATGTCAGCCTCGGGGCAACCGCCTTCGCCGGTGCGGAACGCCTCCGCGTCCTCGGTCGCGGTCACGAACGTGTACCCGGCCTGCTCGCCGGCCTCCACGCACACGAAGCGCAGCCCGTCCACGTCAGCCACCAGCAGGGCGCTGTTGCCGGGGCTCAACGAGACCCCGAGTGCACGGGCGGCCTTCTCCCCGTGCCGGGCACCCAGCCACACCCGGTCGCCGTCGGTGTCGGTGCGGGTGTCAACGAGTGCGTCCACGAGCACCTGGGCGTCCAGGTCGGTCGACCCGGAAGCTTCAGTCTCCGTCTCGGCCGGGTCGGTCGGCGACGCAGACGCGGAGCCGTCCAAGTCCAGCAGGCTCGGCTCGACGGTCGGCGCCACGGTCACAGACGGCAACGTCACGGTCGTCGTCCCCGGCTCGTCGTCCCCGCACCCGGTCAAGGTGAGGGCGTAGACGGCCAGGAGGGCAGGCAGGAAACGCTTCATGTCTGTTCCTGTGCCACCACACCGGGAACACCGGGTCATTCTTCGACGTGCCCGGCCTCGTACACGGCCCCGAACCGGGACACGAGCCCGGCGACCAGTCGAGCCACCTCCGTGTCCTCGTCGTCGTCGACCCACTGGTCGGGGTCCCATTGGGCGGCGTGGTCGTCTGCCGTGGTGTACGTGTGCACATCCACACCCCAGTCGGCGGCACGGCGTTCCGCGACATCCGGCGGGTGCACGCCCCGAATGTCGACGAGGGCACCGTCAGGGCGCCGTGCCCAGGCGTGGATCAGCGTCTCGACCTCGTACTCGACGTCACCGCCCCATTCGCTCTCCTCGAGCCGGCCCACGACCACGACGCCCCATCCGTTGCGGCGTGCGACCGCGTCAGCCAGGACCGCACAGTCGCCGAGCGTGTACCGGTCGATCAGGTCCGGGTCGCAGACCATGTCGAACGCCTCGTCCGGGGTCAACGACTCCGGGTCAGCGAACAGGGAGGAGTCGTCGACCAGGTCGACACCGGTCGGTTCGGGTGCGGCGTACGAGGCGAACCAGCCCTTGTTGCCTGGTTGCCCGAGATCCCCTCGCCGCACACTCATGGCCACGCTCCTTCTCCTCGTCACCCCGGTCAGAGGCGGACGTCGGAGCCTTCGCCTCGCTGTGTCGGGGCGAACGACCCGGGCGTCGACTTCGCGGTCGTTTTGCCTCGACCCGGGGCGCCACCACCGGCCGGACGAGACGCCGGCTTCCGGATCGGCCGCCCGAACCGGTCCATCACGACAGGCTTGCCGACCACAGTGCCGTAGCGGGAGAACTTCACGTCCACCCCGATGTTCTGGCCTTTCGCGTTGACGAACGGGCGTACATGATGCGGGTTCTCCGCGATCCCCAGGTAGCCGTACGCACCAGAGCACGTGTTGGCGCCACCACCCACCTCGTAGTCGTCGTCGTACTCCGAGTGGTACGCCATCGACCCGCCGGTGCCGTGAGTCCACCGCACCTTACCCATGCGGTCGCTGAACACCCGCCACAACTCGGTTTCGTGAGCCGAGTCCACGGCATGGTTGTTCTCATCAACGTCCCAGGTGACCGTCTTCGCGTCCTTGTCGAACGACACCGTCGCTTCACCGTCACGGAACACGGTCGACCGGTTCGTCGGGTAGTCCATGTCGGAGGCGAGCACCCGTCGGGGCTTCGTGTCGAACACGAGCAGTTTGGCGTACACGTCTTCGGTCAACGGGTCAGGAACCGAGGACGCGGACCCGTTGGAGTAGTGGCCGTACACGTATCTGCTCAGCGCATCCCGGTACGCCGCCACATCCGTCTGCTCTCTACGGGTCAGTCCTTTCCAGAACCGCTGGGTCAACGCGAACACCTTCTCTTTGCGTGCCCGGTCGTATTCCTGAACCGCCTGCCGGAACCCGGCGAACTCCGCCGACGGCAGCTTGAAAGTGCCGCGCTCCCACTCGTAGTTGCTCATGTCTGTGTCCCTTCGTTGTCAGTTCGGGGCGTCCCACAGGTCGTCGATGAGCACCACGTCGCCCTCGCCCAGTGCTTTCGGTGCGAACGACCCTGGTGTCGACGCCGCGGTCGTCTTCCCCCGGTTCGCCGGCGCCGGTGTCGTCGCTGGTGCCTTCTTGACGGCCGTCTTCTTGGCCGGTGCGGTAGCCGGCTTGGGTGTCGGCTGCTCGAAGAACTCCTGACGCTGCCGCGCCCGTGTTCGGTCGATCGCCGCGATGCGCTTCGCTACGTCGTCCTCAGCCTTCGACACAGCGGCCAGCCGGCCCGCCGACTCCGGGCTGGGGTACGACGAGAAGGTGTACCGACGGTCCCGGACGATCTGCTTCCGGCGCCGGTCCAGATGCTCGTCCAACATCTTCTGCAGACCGTCCCGGCGGTCGCGTTGCAGATCCAAGTAGGCGCGCTTCTCATCGTCGGTGGCACTCGTCAACCGCTCAACAACACGATCGTTCAGGGCCTTCAACTCCTCGGTCACGTCGTTGGCGTAGCCGCCCAACCGGTACCCGAACTGGGCGCTCTCGACCTCGTTGCGCTGGGCCGCGACCGCAGCCAACGTCCGCTGCCTCCGCGGACCCCGATACGACCACTGAGGGTTCCTCTCGCACAGCCTCGCGGCCATGTCCTCCAACCGCTCGATGTCACGACGACCCGCCTCGTCCTGCTTCGCGTACGGGGCCCGTTGCTCCGCGCTGCCCGGGTTGGCGCCGTCCCACGAGGCGTACGCCTCGTCGACGGTCCGGTGCCCGCCCGAGACCCACTCGAACGAGTCGTCGTCGAACACCGCGCACCACTCATGGGTCTCGTCGTCGCAGTCGTCCGACATGCCGCACTCGTAGTAGTCGACCGGGTGGAAGCCCCGGTTCCAGGTGCCGTCCGGTGACTGCCACACCGTGTTCGCGTGATTGAAGCTCATGCCCCCGAGGTGTGCGGGGAAGGCGGGTGACGCTCAGGCGATCCGGGGCCCATCGTCAGTCGACTCGATCCGGCACGCCCCAACCGACAGCAACCACAACGTCGCGTCGATGTCGTGGGCTACCAAGTCGTTGTCCACCCGGGACGGGCCCACCAACGACCATTCGACGCCGTCGTGCAGCACCGTCAACGCCAGGTACTCCTCGTTCGACGGCACGAAGACACGCATCGAGTGCCCGATGCGCCGACCGACGCCGCGCGCGTGCCGGTCCAAGGTCCTCAGCTCGTTGGGCATCAACGCCATGACCGGCAGCGTAACGGTGCACGAACCGGGAGTTCCCGCACACAGGTAGGTTGTACGGCAGCAAAGGTGGTCCCCGAGCCGCCGCACGCAGTACCTGTTGAAGAGGCTGTAGCTCAGTTGGTAGAGCGCCTGCGGCAAGCGCAGGAGGTCGGGAGTTCAAGACTCCCCAGCCCCACTGCGTCACCTCATGCAGAACCGGTTCGCAACCGGGGAACTAGGCGGAGGCCGTAGCCGTGCGCGGGAGAAAGCACGCCGGGACTCAACATCCCGGTCCGACTCGTCGGAGCGCCTGCTGGTGGAGGCCCGGTACGCAGCCGGAACCAGTACCCGGACCCGATCCGGGGTGCGGCGCACAGATGGCGTCGCGACCGAGCGGACCAGACTTCACCGGCGGGTGAAGCGAGGACGAACAACTCGGCAAGGCGAAGGATGTGCGCCAGTGGTGGGCTGACCGGTACGGCTTAGCGGCCGTGCCGGAGCGGGCCTCGAAAGGGACTGCACCCGGTTGCGGGAACAGCCACCACGCCCCTTCTTCCACGTGGCCACCCGGTGGTGGCACAGGTCTGGTTCGGGTGCACGCGACGGGGCACCCCGCACACCATCAAGGTGTCAACACGCGCCATTAGCTCAATGGGTAGAGCAGCGGACTTTTAATCCGAGGGCTCGGGGTTCGAGTCCCCGATGGCGTACAACCCGCAAACCCGAAGGAGGTGAACGTCAGCATGGCCACGAAAGCGCACCAGATCGCGTCACAACACCCGACGCCACACGACCGTTCCCTCGAATGGGCGTGTGTGGGGGCAGACCCGCGCATCTTCGACCCCGACAACGTCATCGAGCTTGCCAACGCGAAGTCGTACTGCGTCGCCTGCCCCGCCCGGCTCGTATGCCTGCAACTCGGGCTCCAACGGCAGGAATGGGGTGTGTGGGGCGGGGTCCTCCTCGAGGCAGGGAAGCGGCTCAACGCGCCGCGGCGACCCGGATGGGAACGGCGTCCGCCGGAGCCAGTCGCGCTTGGGTGACAAGCCTGCGTGTGCCGGACCGGTGCACGAACCGGCCGGCCCCGCACACAGGTTGAACGTGAACGCACCGCGATCCGACTAACCAGAACTTGCAGAGCGAGCCTGCAAGGATGAGGCGCGACGTACGCGCGCCGAGTCCGCACAGCTCGACGGCACCCACGCCGACCCCTCGTGGGGAACTCGCTCCGTGGCCGCGCAGGTCGCCTGTTGGTGGTGCACACCGTCCCGAGGACGGAGGGTCGCCGGTTCAAGTCCGGCCGCGGTCACGGAGCGAACCCGGTTCAGCCCGCCGAACCGGTGCACGAACCGGCCGGCCCCGCACACAGACAAGGCATGAACACGCCAAACCCTGACCTTGGACTCACCGCCGACGGTGTCCCGATCGTCGACAACCTCCTCGTCATCACCAACGAGATGCGGGTCGGCAAGATCCGGCTCGACCGGTACCGGGCCAGCGACGACGGCTGGTTCGACGTCGAATACGCCGACGGTCGTCGCGTCATGCAGAACAGCGAACGAGTCGCCACCCGGTTCGGCACCCGATCCGCGAAGGACGTGTGGGCCGAAGAAACGGGGACGACCGCCGAAGTGTCCACCATCCGGGTCGGCGACGACACCGTGCCCGTACCCGCGGCAGGTCACATCAGCCACATCGCGACCGCCGACATCGTGGTGATGCGGCACGACGACTGGCTCGCCGTCCGCGAAGCCGTCATGGTCGCGAAAGGCAGCGGCTACCTCGACCCCGCGCAACGTGCACGCCTCGCCGCCATCCAGATCGCGACCTTCGACCACGTCGACGACCCCGACACCGAAGCAGGACAGTGATGCCGAACGTGTTCCTGACCGCCGACGAACACCACGGTCACCACAACATCAACCGGCTCTGCGACCGGCCGTTCGAGACCTCCGAGCACGCCACCGCCGAGATCGTCCGGCGACACAACAAGGTCGTCGGACCCGGCGACCTGACGTTCCACCTCGGCGACTTCTGGTTCGGGCCCCGCGACAACGGGCGCATGGCAGAGACGGTCACGTCCCTGAACGGCGAACACGTCCTCGTGCTCGGCAACCACGACCGGGCGTCCGTCACCGAAACCAACGGATGGGCCCACCAACGGTCCTACCTTGACGCCGGGTTCACCGCGGTCGTCGACGTCGCCACCTTGACCCTGCCCGCCGTCAAGGCGTCCGCCACGCCGCGGCGGGTCCTGCTCAGCCACTTCCCGTACACGGCCGACCACATGGACAACGCCCGGTACAACCAGTTCCGGGTCCGCGACGAAGGCCGATGGCTGATCCATGGCCACGTACACAACCTGTACACGGTTCGCCAGCGCGGAGTGAACGTCGGCGTGGACGTGTGGGACTTCACCCCCGTCAACGTGCACGAGGTGGCACGGCTCATCGCCGACACCGAAGCCGGCACTTGATCAGACTGGCCGGCGGGACTCCTTGGCCAACGAGGCGATCCGGAGCCCGGCGTACCCGAACATCAGCAGCATCAGACCCACGTTGAACGTCAACGACCAGGCACCGACCTTCACCACCCCGAGCGTGAACAGGATCCCGCCCAGGACGAGACCCCCAAACCCGATGCCGAACGCGAGGAACCGCATCCGGGTGTACGGGCTCGACCACCCGTCGCTCCGAACGGCTGTCGTGTCCGACGTCGAGGAGCTCACGACGACACCCTCACGACCCGGTTGCGTCTGCTGCCGGACCGTTTCGCGCTGCGCCCCGCGTCGGAAAGCCGTTCCAACATGCCCCGGTACGGCACCCAGCACTCCTCGCACGCGTCGACGATGCGGGCGGCCCGGCCATCGAACGCGAGTGAATGCTCATGCACTCCCGGCCCGTCCTGCGGACCCTCAACCCCGCACAGGTCGCATTCGAGGACGACATGTTCGACCTGAGCCACAAGGAACTCCTTCACGTTGACGGGTGCTCGCTTCAACGTAGCCGACCACGGGTGCACGGCCCGGGTCTCCCCGCACACAGGAACATCATGAGCACACAACGAGCCATCACCGACAGGACCAAGAACCTCGACAACTACAAGCTCGCGACCGAGGTGACCCGGCACGCGTCGGTGGCCGCGCGGTTCCTGTCGCGAGCCGAACGCGCCGAAGCCGCCGGCGACCAGGTCCACGGCGAACAGTGGCGCTACGCAGCCGGACGCGCCGAAGACCACTTCCTCGCCGAAGTCGACGAATGCCGGCGGCGACTCGCCGACGAGACGGACGGGGATCTCGCCTCCTGGCTGGACCTGTACGCCGCGATGAAACTCGTCGCGGAACCCGGCGAAGGCTGACCTCAGCCACCCGGTCACACGGTGGTGGCACAGGCAGGAGACGACAACGAAGGGAGGGCATCATGCCCCGCATGGAGATCCACCCCGGTGAGGGTGGAGCGGACGCTGCCGCGTTCGCACAAGAACTGGCCGACGCGATCGGCAAGCACGCCCGGGCCACGCCCCGGTTCGAGGGTGGCGCGTTCCACCTCCACCGTCTTTGACCCCGCCTACCGTGCGCTCGCCGGGTCGCACCGTGTCCAACGGGTACCCGACACCGAGAAACGCGGACGTCGCCACTCCTCCCTGGTCACCGTCGTCTTCTTCGACGACGACCGCACCCCGGTCCCCGTGCACCTGGACAAACGAGAGGTCCGAATCGACACGTACCGGGCGTCCGGCGCCGGCGGGCAACACCGCAACAAGACCGACTCCGCGGTCCGGCTGACCCACCTGCCGACCGGCATCGTCGTCACCGCCACCGAAGAACGGTCCCAGCACCAGAACCGGACCGTCGCCTGGGAACGGCTCACCGCCGAACTCGACACCCGGAACCGGGAGACGGCCCACCGGCAGGTCAACGCCGGACGAGCCGACACGTTCGACGAGTTCCGTACCTGGACGTGGACCGGGTGGCGCGACGAAGTGAAAGGCCCCGGCGGGGTCAGGTCGTCCATGACGAAAGCCCTCGCCGGCCGGCTCGACCCACTCCTCCGATGAGTTAGTTATGGCTCGGGGACGTTCGGGACCAACCCCATAACCAAGCCGACCGGGTCACCAACCCCAGGAGGCCCGGTCGGCTTCCTGTTTCGCGGCGAGCTCCTTCTTCTGCTCGGTGTGCAACGCCTCGGCTTGCGCCAACAGCTCGGTCCGGTTCGGGTCACTGGCGGGGGTTCGACGGATCTCCGCGGCCAGGTTCGACCTCTCCTTCACGTGCCGCCAGTACATCGTCTCCGACTCCTGCCGGATGGTCACGGCCACGTCGTGGGAGTTGTTGAAGTAGTCGACCTGGCTGTTGTTCTGCTGCCGTGCGTACGCCCGGCCGATGCCTCTCAACCGGTCGGTCAACCGGTACCGCGCCCACGACGGACGGGTGCCGAACTCGCGGCCGTTCCGGTACGGCGAGTGGTAGTCACGCCAGAACGCGTCCTCGTCCGGCATCCCTTCCACCTCGATGCGGACCGCGCCGCCACCCGAGTCGGTCACCACCCGGTAGGTGAACTCGGGCGGGATGTACCCGGCAGCCTGAGCGTCCTTGATGTCGGCGCGCATCAGCTTCGCCGTCTCCGACAGCCGGCGCCGCGAGTCGTACCGCTCGCCGGTGAACACGTTGCCGTACATGAGGTCTTCGCGCTCGACCAGCACCCCAGGCGGACGCCAGTCCTGGTCCAGGTACGCCTGCTCCGCCACATCCAGGTCGACGAGCTTGCGTGCGATCCGGCGCGCCTCGTCCACGTCGCCAGCCTCCGCGGCCAACACCAGCGGGCGCAGGAACTCCTCGTCGAACGACCGGTCATGACCCACCGCGTCCCCGATCGCGGGCAGCCGCTCGGACAACCGGTCCACCCATTCGGGGCGGGTGACGGTGCCCAACAGGTAGTCGTCCACGTCGCCCAACAGGTCACGTACCCGCCGGTCCGTAGACGCGACCGCAGCGAACTCGTCGGACCCGACAACCAAGTCGACGCCGTCGCCTTCCGGGAGGTGCTGGGCCCCGAACTTGCCGTTCCGCTGACGGGCGGCTTCACGAGCCGACTCGGCTCCCCTACTGACAGATGCGCTCATACCTGCATGGTGTGCGGGGACGAAGCCGAACCGATCGACACCCGGCCGGGTGCACCAACCCGCCGGACCCGCACACAACCCGGGCATGACCAAACCCCGCACCGAGACCGTCACCGGTCCCGTCGTCGACGAGGTGCTCGGCACCGAACACCCCGAGCCTGACCCCAAGCGGTCCGCATCCGGTATCTGGCCTGCTCCCCAACGACCCTCCACCGTCATCGTCGACGGGACGGAACGGCCCGCCACCACCTACTGGACCTCGCTGGTCCGCGCCCAGGCATACTTCGAGTCCGTCACCGCCGACCACACCATGACGGTGCTGCACGACGTGTCCGGCCCCGCCGGGTCCCCGTACCGGCACCTGCGGTTCGCCGCCCCGAAGAGCCGGTTCTACTACTTCGACATCGTCACGTGGCCCGGACACCTGCACGTCGGCGGAGACTTCGCCCCGTACACATTCCGCAGGCTCCACGACATGATGGACTTCTTCAACGGGACCGGCATCAACCCCGGCTACTGGGGCGAGAAAGTCGTCTGTGGACAAACCAAAGACGACTTCGACTTCGAGGTGTACGAAGAGCACATCCGCAACCACCTCGACGACGCCTCCGGTTGGTACAGCGAATCCAACCAGGCTCTCATCCGGGACGCCGTCCACAACCGGCTCATCGACCTGCCCCCGACCGACGAACGCGAAGCCCGCGAACTGCTCGACGACTTCGAGGTCCGGCTGCCGTCAGACAGGAACTTCCAGTTCGCCGACACGTGGGAATGGGACCTCGGCGGGTACAGCCACCACTTCCTCATGTCGTGCCACGCCGTCGCCTACGCCGTCCGCGAATACCGGCGCACCTACCCGCACCGCATCACCGCGGAGGTCTGAACCAGAGCAAGGTGCACGCAACAGCCGGCCCCGCACACAGAACAGGTATGGACACCGAACAGACCACCGACGACCACGGTCACTTCCCCGGCACACGGCCCCTGGCGTGCGCGTACTGCGGCGGCGAACTGTACGTCGAGACCGAGTACGAAGGTCCGGCCTACCTGCAGGAGCGGGTCGTCACCGGCATCACCTGTGAGACGTGCAGCGCCGAATGGGAGAAGAACGGTACGCCGCGGCGCGGACCGCACTCGGCCACCGTGTACGTCGACCAGATCACCATGATCTAGGCGCCGGCACACCGGCGGACTCAGCACACCGCGATGAGTCCGCCGGTGTGCGCGTCGAACAAGATCCGGGCACACCGGCCAAGCTCCGCCAACTCACCGTTCAACCGGCGCAACCGCCGCCGGCCGTCCACGGTCACATACCCGCGCCACCCCAGCTCCGCGATCTCGCCGTGCAGGTACGCCGACGCCTCCACCACCGCCATCTGGACGATCTCGATGTGCGCCAACACCTGCTCCGACTGCCAGATCCGGCAATGGGAACCGATGAACAAGGCAGCGTCGAACACGTCGACGACCATCCCGTCGAAATGGTCCGCGCACCGTGACGGGACAGGTGCCCGACGCGGCTCCTTCAACACGGCCGGACCGTCCGCGCGACGGCTTCCGCCACGCGACCGCGGTGCCACGTTCGCGATGATCAGCTCCGGGCTCTGTGCGAGCGGTACCAGGCTCATGACTTCACCCGACCCTGCGCCACCTGGTGGCCGAACAGTGCAGCCAGCTTGTCACTGAACCCCGTCCAGAAGTCATCATCCTCACCATCACGCCTCTTCTCCTGCAACAACGCCACCTGAAGACCCACCCCCATGCAGTTGAGGAGGAACATCACCCAGTCCTCATACACGCGGGCGTTCAACACCGCCGACACGAGCAGGTACGCGATCGCCGGGTACCTGGTGGGGCGTTCCACCGAAGCCCACACGAACCGGCCACGGGTACCGCGGGCGTGGGTGCGGCGCAACGACTCCGCCATCACCCAGGTCACCGACGCCGCCATCAACAAAGCCAACGGGACAGAGACCACCACCGGCAACGTGTTCACGCGCTCGCCTCCTCGGCAACGTCACGGTGCGGGGCACCTCGCCCACGCAGATGGACCACCGCCTTGTGGCGGGCCGACCGAACCGCCTGCTCCGTCATCCCCAAGATGCCGGCCACTTCGGCGGTCGAAAGGTCGTGGAAGTCGCGCAGCTCCATGATCGTGCGCTGTCTCGGGTCGAGTGTATCGAGCCACGCACGCGCCTCCTCCGAACGAGCCACGGCGTCGAAGTCGGAGAACGACACCATGACCGGCATGTCGGCCCGCGGCTCCTCAGCGCGCACCGCCGACCTGCGCAGATGGTCGATCAGCAGCCGCCGGGACGTGACCCGCAGCCACGCCTTCGGGTTGTCCGGGGTCGGACGCCCCAAGCGCAGATGCCGGATCAGCCGCACGAACGTCTCCACGGTCAAGTCGTCCGCCAACCCGTGGTCGCGAGTCATGTCACCCAAGCGGGCCCGCACGTCACCGCGGTACAACCCCCACCATTCGGCGACCACGTCACCCGTACACACGTCAGCGACCACCGGGGTGTCGTCGTTCGGAATCGTCATGCGAACGGGTCCTCCTCGTCGCGAACCGGAGGCGGCGCAGGCGCGTCAAAGTCGTCCCCCGGTGTTGCCGGCAAGGTGTGCGGGGGAACCGACGGACGCTCCTCGAAGTCGAAGTCGACCAGGTTCGCCGCCGCCGGAGCGGGAGACGGTGGGGTGGGAACAGGGAGGTCCGGACCCGTGAACACGACACCGGCCGCATCCGCGATCTCCTGGACCGTGTCCACCAGGAGCGACCCGTCCGGGCCCGGCGTCAACAACCTCGGGTCCATCCACGTCACCTGGCCGACATGACCGAACTCGGCCAAGAACGCCTCGAACGCGTCCACCTCGTCCCACCCGTAGTCGGACACCTCCGGGGTCCACGGCGACGGGTCTACTTCGTCCCACACGACCTCCGAACCGACACTCACCACATCCGGGTCAGCCGACTCGGCCGTCGGCAGAGAAGGTGCCGGAGCGACCGGAGAATCAGGCCCCTGTGACTCGCCCTCGCCCGGAGGCGGTACGTCGTCGAGGTCGAGCTCCAAGTCGTCCAAGCTGAACTCGAGGTCGTCGAGCTCGATCACCTCATCGACCTCCGCCGGACCCGTGAACACCGGGTTCGCCGGGCCGATGACCTCCCCGTCGACCTCCAAAGCCGGCGCCGTGAAACGAGACAGGTCGACCTTCTCCGACTCCTCCAGCACCCGCCCACGCGACGACAGCTCGTGAGCCATCACGTTCTGCGGTGCGAACCACGTCTGGATGACGACGGCGTTGGACGTCAACGACTCCCACAAGCCGCGGCCCTTCGGGACGTGGCCGACCAGCGGCGGAGCATTCTCGGGCCTGGTCAACGCCGACTGCCGGTCCCATGAAGAGGCGTTGCCGAGCAGAATGTGGGCCAGGTTCTGCTTCAGATCGCTCGACCCCGGCACCACCTCCAACATTTTGGCGGTCAGTTTCTGGGTCGCCAGCAGCAGAGTCACGCCGGCCGAACGCGCTTCGCGGGCCAGTTTCCCGGTCAGCACACCGACCTCCACCCGGGCCGCGTTGTCCGCGATCAGCAGGGCTCGTTCACGTTCCATCTCTGGGTCGTCCGACGGTTTCGGGACCGGCGACTGACCCATGAGCGACGTGAACTCGTCGATCATGACCACGATCGGCAATGGCGGGTCCGGCAGCTCCCGGTACGAAGAAGCACCATGCTTCGCGTTCTCGTTCTTGCGGCGCACCACTTCCGCGTACACGGTCTTCAACACCCCGGCCGCCTGGAACGTGTCGACAGCGAACGCCTTCGCGTACGGTTCCGCGAACTTGAAGTCCGCGGCGCCCTTGATCGGGTCGATCACGTAGACGTCCGCACCACCCGGTGCCGTCAAGAACCCGTACAAGAAGCACTGGGCCAGCACGCTTTTTCCTGAGCCGGTGGTGCCAGCCAGGAGCGCGTGCGGCGACGACGACGAGTCGAACACAATCGGCTCGCCTTCGACCCCGGTCGCAAACACCACCCCGTCAGCGGCGTCAGCCGCCTCGAAGTCGAAGTTGACTCGCTCGGGCAACGGGCTCACCTCGCACACCAGAACCCGCATCATGTCCGGCTTCCCGTTCGGGTGCATCCGCACATCCACGAACGCGTTCCCGGTCGCCGTCTCCAACTTGCTGGTCGCCGCCTTCACGTCCCCGACAGCCAGACCCGACGGCAACGAAAAGTCGAGCACCTGGACCTGCTGGTTCGCCGGCAGGTTGCCCACCTCGACCAGACGCGGAGTGAACCCGCCGACACCGGACACCTTCGAGTCCAGCCACGCCTGCTCCCAGTCCAACGAGACCAGCCAGTCCGAGTCGTGCTTGGTCGCGACGGTGGCCCTCGACGGGGACACCCCTGCAACGATCGTGACGCCGTCGGCCGCGGACTCGACCCGCAGCCATTCGCTGCCCATCTGCTGACGCAACCGTTGCGAAGCGCCTCGCACGTCCGCCAACGTCACGCCGTCGAACAGCCGGATGCTCAACGCCCAGATGTGGCCGCGAGACCCCGGGTCGGTCAGACACCGGACCTTGTGCACCTCCGGTCGAGCCAACCGGGCAGCCTTGAACGCGTCGTTGACGATGCCGCCCAACACCCATCGTTGAGCATCCGTGCTCGGCGGGGCGACACGCCCCCTACGGCCGCGTTCGGGGCGACCAGGAGGCGGTGCCGGCGGCAACCGGTCCGGGTTCCCCGGCACCGCGGCCGACGACCAGAACACAGTGAACGCCTGCGCGTGCCGTTCGCCGGCCCGGTTGTTCAACTGCCACCCCGTGATCGTGAGGAACGGGGCACCGGACAAGGTCGCCGCCACTTTCGCTTCCAGGTTGAAGAACTCGCGCGGGTCGACGCCTTGGCGGGTCACGAACGCCATCCGGTGGATCTCCTGCCCGTTCGGCAGCTTCTCCGTCGACCGGGTCGACCGGTACGGGGTCGGAGGGTTCGAGTCCCGTTTCAGCGCAGCCGCCCACCGGCCGTTCCATTCGTCTTCGTAGTGCAGGTACTCCAAGTCGTCGGCCGAAACAGGGGACTCACCGGACAGCTCCGGGTCGTGTGTCAGGTTGCCGGCGTACACCGCCTGCCCGGTCGGCTTGTTCGCCTGCGGGTCCCGGTGGTCGACCAACACCTGGCACCCCAGGTACCCGGACATCCCTTTGATGCCTTCGCGGCGCAACCCGTCCCACTGCAACGACCCGGCAGAGAACAGCGTCAACATCCACGCCGCCGCGGCGTCCGGAGTCGTCAGCAGAGTCATCTCGTCCAAGACCGGGCCCGCGCCCCACCCTTCACCAAGCCACGCGAACACCGACTCGACGTACAGCCGCAGGACCGCCGGGTCTTCGGAAGGGTCCGTCAGGTCCGGTGCGACGTCGTTGGGCCACGACACGATCAGGAACCCGAGCGGGTCCGCCGAACCCGGGATCGGTTGACCTTGCGGGTCACGGGCCGGGACCGTGTGCACCGCGATCCGGTGCGATGTGCCCCTGGCCTGCAAGATCTTCTCGCCCAGCCGCAGGTACGACTGTGACCCCATCGACCCGTCCGCTCGGAACGTGTCCACGATCGCCGGGCCGACCGTACGCCGGTCCAGGAGCTGCGGCGGGTTCACGTGCTTCAACATGGTCCAGCACGGGGCCCACTCCCGGCGGGCCGCGACCACGGTGCGCCAATGCGTCAACGACGCCGACACCCACGCCGGCCCGGCCGCGGCACCCAGACCCGTGAACAAGCCGACGACACCCCACAACGGGCCCGCGAACGAACCCAACGGTGCCGGGGCACCCAGCAACGGGGCCACGTACCACCAGCCGACCGCCCCACCGAACAGACCGGCCGCTGTGACCAGACCGAAGGCGGCTTCACGCGGCAGCTTCGCCGACGCGTCGGCGAACAAGCCCCGCAGCCCGTCGACCGCCACCCCCGGCGACCGGTCGCCGAGCACCACCGAGTCGCGGCGAGCCGCAGCCGCCTGGGTGACCAGAACGAGCACGAACAACCCGTCCACCACGTTCAACGCGAACGGCGGCCGACCCGGTACCGCCCGGTGCGGGACCAGGAACGCCGCCAACCCGGCCACCAGGCCGGCCAGCCACGCCGCCTTCACCGGCCAACCCGGCCAGAACGCGTGGAACGGGAACACCAGACCCCACTTCGCCGACCTGGCGAAGTTGAACCGGCGCATCGCACGCTCCTCGCGCGGACCCTGCGGAACCGGGTTGCGGTTCATGTCGGTGCCGGTCAGCTCAGGCGGCGTCAACGCCCACGCCGCAACCACCCACGCGAACCAGGTGAACACGAACCCAGGCACCCCGAACCACACGCCAGCAAGGCCGGCGACAAGGCCGGTGACCACCAGCAGGACCACGAACGCCTCGGTGCCCTGCGGCTGCTGGGCGGCAGAACGCGAACGAGAACGCGGGCGGGCGCGGGCGGTCGACATGCCTTCCCTGTGCCGGTCAACCGAAAACGGACGGCCCAGGACGGTTCAGCAACGGGACCAACGCGTCCACGACCCGTTCGTCAGCGGCCTGACCGCCGCCCCGCAGACGGTTCCCGAACAGCTTCGAGACCGTTCCCTGGACTCTCGGGCCCGGCACCACCCGGGCACCCGGCACCGTCAACAACCCAGTCCGCAACGACGAATGTTTCGACGACGGCCACACGAACAGCAACGGTTCGGCGACCACCGCGTTCACGCCCCGGGCAGCCAGGTACGCCTCCAACGCCTGGGTGATCACCACCATCGTCTTCTTCTCCGCCGGCGTGAACCGCTCCCACCCTCGACGGGTCCGGCCACCCCACGTCCAGTACCGGCCCGGCTTCCACACCTTCGAGTCGATCGGGTAGACGGTCGAACCGGACACGACGACGTGGTCGATGTTCGCCTTGTACTTCTTCGACGGGGTCATCAGGTCGTGCAGCACCGTGACCGACCCACCACGGGCGAACTCGTCCAAGACAGCCGCGGTCCGCACCTCACCGGCCTGGCCCACCCGGGCCGCCCCTCGAGCGGACGCACCCAACCAGTCCGGGTTCGACAACGAACCACCAGGGGTGCCCAACACCCGACCGGTCTCGGACCGGGTCCTCATCCGAAGAACCCCCGCCACAACGCGACCAGGATGAACACGATGCCAGCCAGACCCAACACGATCTGGCCCTGCGGGCTACGGAACCAGTCCTGCAGGTCTTCCTCTTCGCGCGTGATGTCCGAGAGCAGGCGTGACCGGAACCCGGCGGGGCTGTTGTTCTCCATGCCCGGCACCATGCGCAAACACCGGGTGCAGGGGAGCCGGTGTCAGGCAGCCGTACGCCGGTCCAGCACGAACAACGTGATCGGGTACCGCGGGTGAACACCGACCGGTCTGCCGGCCTGCCGGCAGAGCTCAGTCGAACCAGGCGAGTCGTCCCACGCCGCGGCGACCGGGACGAGCCCGTGCCGGTCGGCCCACAACAGGCGCACCCGTTGCAGTTCGCGCGCCACCCCGCGACGGTGATGGTCCGGGTGCACCGACAACGCGCCCAACTCCAACAACCGGCCGCTTCGGCGGGCCGACACCACCGCCGGGTCGGTCACCGGACCCCACGTCGGGTCATCGTCGGTCATCACCGCGACCAGCGCGTGCCCGATGACCACACCGTCGTCGAACGCCAACCACACCCGGTTCGCAGCCGCCTGCCGGGCCGGCAACGCGACCCGCAACGTGGCCTCGTCGACGTCGAACGGCACACCCGTCGCACGTTTCGCCGCCACCGCCACCTGCACCCCGGCAGGGAACTCGCCCGGCCGGGCCTGACGGACGTTCACCCGGACAACCCGAGCAGCCGTTTCGGCAACCGCGGTGCAGGCGTCACGCCGCGGCTCGCCGTCGTGTCCACCACCGGACCAGTCGCCGGGTCCGGGCCCGCATGGAACGCCGGCACCGCAGCCAACCCGTTCGCAGCCAACAGCTCCGGCGCCAACGACGGGGCCCGAGACGGCTCACGCAACCAATACGGTGTCTGACCCAGCATCGACGCGTTGTCGAACACGGCCCTCATCAACGCCGGGTCGGCGGCAGCGAACGGAACCGACCCAGGGTCCAGGAAGTCCGCGTCCGACCACCCGTCGACCGGGCGGTGAGCCCGCAACGTCAAGAACGCCTCCGACGCGGTGTGCGCCGACGGGAACCATTCCCGCCACGTCGCCACCCCGATCCGCAACGCCGTCGGGTCCACCGACACGCCAGGGTGCTTGCGCACCGCCCGCATCACCGCCTGGTACGTCTTCGACCGCAACCGGGTCGCGTCCACGTCATCGACCGGTTGAGCCACCAGGAACACCACCGTCAACCCGGTCGCCGGGAACGGGGACTCCGCCAACAACCGGGCCCACCGTTCCACCTTCGAGTCGAAGTACGGGGACACCGTCGCCGTCACCTCGACCGCAACCCGCATCCCGTCGCCGCGCACCACCACCATGTCCGCGGTACGCCGGTCGCCACGGACCTCGGCGCGGCCCACCCCCGACCCCGTCAGCAAGTCCACCGTGGAGAACCGTTCCCCCAACACGGTGCCCACCTCCGTGTACTCGGCCAACCGCAGACCCAGCTCGGTCGCCAACAGGTTGTGCCGGTCGAACTGACCGCCCGACGTCCACGCCTGGCCACCCGTCACCGACAACCACTCCGCCCACGTCAACCGTTCGTTCAACGACTCGAACGCCTCCACCCGACCCGGTCGGTACAACGACTCCGGACCGAACACCGGACCGCGGCGCAACAACGACGGGGCCGCCAGATCCACCAGACCGGACGCGAACGCCGCCGTCGCCACCTTGCTCGTCGGTTTCGCCAACGACGCGTTCCCGATCATCGCCGCCACCTGCTGGGCGTTACACGTGCGCCACCCGTGCACCACACCCAGGAACGACAACCGGTCGTTCAACGTGTACGTCGACTTCGACGCCTGGTGCATGAACCGGTCCAACGCCTCGCCCCGGTCCGCGACCATCTCGTCCGGGAACGCCCCCAACCCGGACGCGTGCTGCAACCGTGCCAACCCGTGTGAGACCCACGTCGCCGACGACCCACCCGACCACATGCCGCCCCAGTACGGGTCGAACCGGGCCGGAGCCGCCAACGCCTCATCCCCGCACGCCGACCGCAACTCCGCCAGACGCCACGCGTCAACCGGCGGAACCAGACGCTCCGGCGGGGTGACCCGCTCGAACACGCCCGGCCGTTTCGACGTCGCCACTGGTGCCCGGACCGCAGCCGCGGCAGGAACAGGTGGGGGAGGAGGCACCGGTGCCGGCGGGGCGGGGGCCAGGACCGGTTCAGGGGCCGGGGTCGACGGGCGCCGGCGCACCACCTGCGGCTGACCGTTCACCGGCCGTCGCCGTCCAGGTCGCCGTAACAGTTCGCGTCCACCTCAGCATCAGCCGGGTCCAACGGCACCACCGGAACAGGGTCCGCGACCGGTGCCGGTGGTGCCGGAACAGGCAACGGCGACACGCCAGGAACCGTGTTCGGTACCGAGTACCCCTGCGACTCCACAGCCGCGGCACGATCCGCCTCGAAGTTGCCCGCCTTCATCGTGAACGCCGGCTGCCGTTCCTTCCCCACATACGCACGCACCATCGCGTGGTAGTCCGGCAAGTGCATGATCTCGGCTGCCTCGATCGGGCCGTCGGCCCCGAACATCTCACGCGACACCTCCTCGGCCGTCGTGACCGAATCCTGGTTGAAGCAGATCAGGGTGCCGAAGTTCAAGATCACCGTCCGCACCTTCGGCGGCAACTGGGCGGGACGCTGAGTCGCCAACACCGGGCGCACCCCGAACGCCCGACCCTGCTCCTTCAACCACGCGATCACCTTCTCCGACGTGCCCGCCAACAAGCTCAGCTCGTCAGAGAAGATCGACACCGACCGGCCCTCGTCCTCCCACCCGGCACACAACCGGCGGATCGCCTGCTGCAACGTGAACATGACCAAGGCACTCATCAGCTCGGTCAACCGGTCCTCGACCGGCGGGCCCGACGCCGACGCACCCGTGTTGATCACCACAGCCCGCTGCCCCGGCGTCGTCGACAAGACCTGGTCCCACGTCACCTTCCGTTTCGTCGGAGCCCACCAGTGCTCCAACGCCGCGAACTGGGACACCTTGTTCTGCGCCGCCTCCACCAACGACCGGCGCTGCGCCTCGGTCCGCGACTCGAACAAGTACGCCAGCGCCTCCGCAGCCAACGCCAAACTCGGAGACCACGTCTCCGGAACCCGAGACCGGGTCATCACCTCCTGGGCCAACTGGACCGCCCGCGGGTCGCCGTGGTTGCCGATCAGCACATCCGCGAAATGGTTCACGCTCGCTGACGCGCCGTCGATCCACGGCACCCCGTCCAACACGTCCCGGTGCTCGTCCAACGCCAACGCACCCGTGTAGATCCGCTTCAACACGTCGAACGAACGGTTCTGGATGTCACCGTCACCGAACGCGTACACCATCGCGTTCACGAACGCCTCAGCCCGCTGCGCAACCGAACCAGGCGTCGCGAACAAGTCGATCCCGTACGCCGCCGGGTCTCCCAGCTCGACCACCAGCAGCTTGTCACCGGCCGCGGCGGACCACGCCCGGTACGCCTCCACCGCGTGATGGTCCTTCGACTCGAACGCGATCAGCGTGTTGTTCGCCCCCGGTGCCGACGGCAACCCCGACGGGTGCACCCGCTCCATGCACGCCCACCCGAACAACGACCGCACCAACACCGACTTGCCCGACCCCGGACGACCCACCACCGCCACTCCCGCGTACGACGCCGTGTTCGACAAGTACGCGGGTGTGTCCCCGTCGAACCCGACCAACGGACCGATCCGGCCCGTCATCGGGATCGGCACCGAACGACGCTGAGCCGACGCCGCACCCGCATCCGTCCCCGCATGCGGAGACGCCAACCCGACGAAGATCGACGGTTGCACCAGAAACGCCGCGCGATGCAACGGGTAGTCGCCAGGGCGCTCCGCAACCTTCTTCCCGTCCCGCCTCGTCTCCGCCTCCCGAGGAGGAGCAGGCCGGCCACGACGCTTCGGCGGAACCGGCAACACCCCGACCGACACCAAGTCCCGTGCCACCGACGACGGGCACGACAACACCCCCACCAGACGCAACACCCCGACCAAGGCCAAGGCCGCCGCCGCGGCAACCGACCCCCACGCCACCGACGACGGAACGTTCGGCACGAACACCGCCCCCACCGACACCGCGACACCCGCCAACGACGCAACCAACCAACCCCGCGCACCCGCCCACGGCGTCACCGACTCCGCCTTCACCTGCAAGTCGAACCCCTGCATCGCCGACGCAGCTCGCGCCAACAACGACCGGGCCGCACGGTTACTCGACGACCCCGCCCAGAACGACACGGTGCGTGCGTCACGCGACTGCGACTGGTGCGCACCCACCTGCACCGTCAACCGGTGCTGGATCCAGTCCTGGTTGCGCACCGACTCCTTGTCCGTCGGACGGCGAACACTCACACCCACCCAGTCGCCCACCCGCAGATGCACCGCCATGATGCGTGCGATCTCCGCCGGATCCGTCCCCACCATCGGCTGCCGCGCAACCGAACGAGTCTCATGAACCACCATCCGGGCCAACCCCGGAGTCTGCGCCAGATGCGACGGGAACGACTCCACCACCTCCGCACGAGCACCCACCGCGTGAGCCAACGACACCGACGCCGACGACACGCTCCCTTCCGGGCCGTCCAACACCAGGTACGTGCGCACCCCCGACTCGTCACGAGTCATCCACAACGACGCCCACGCACAGTCCTCAGTCGTCGTCGCGAACGCGTTCGCACGCTGGTCGATCGTCGCCGGCAACGTGTTCGGACCCGTCACACGAGTCAACGCGTACACCGTCGGGTCAGGGATCCTCATGCCCGACACCATGCGCAACCGACACGCGCCGAACAGCACCCCGGAACGTTCGATAACCGGACAGTTCACCCGGACTGAACCCCGCACAACACCTCGCCCCCGCCCCCGCAACACTTCGCCCTCCGGGCGATCAGGGGTCGATGAGGGCCCGAACCGGTGACGGAACGTTCAACGGATACCGAAACGGGGCCCACGGGGGTCACTGTGAACACACCAACCTCAGAAGTCACCAAGCACCGCACAGACAACGACAAGAACCCAGAAACAACAAGCCAGACGAACCGCCCCACCACGAAGCAACGCCACGAACACGCCGAGCCACGAAACGACCAGCCGCACAACGCCGCAACCCGCCACGCAAGCGAGCGCCAGCGAGCTTATTTAGATGCCCTGTCGGGTCGGGTCCGGGCTGTCGCCCGGTGGGAGGGGAGCCTGTCGGCTCAACGGGTGAGGGCGGGTGCCCTGGTGAGCTCCTGGTGGGTGGTGCAGTGCCGGGGACGCGGTGACGCGAAGTGCCGGTCGACGAGGACGGGCAGCGGGGTGGCGTGCACCGGGTTGGTGGTTCGGACGGGGCGGGTGGCGACGGTGTCGGGTTGTGGCGTGGTGAGGTTCCAGGCGGGGCGGGTGATGGTCGGCGGGTGTTGGGTGGTCATGTCGTGTCGGTGTGCGGGGAACGGGTGCCCTGATCGGGCTGGGGCTCAATCTTTACCTTCGGATGCGGTGCGGGTCCTGGACTGTTCAGTTTGCGACGGTTTGCGTGCGGCGGGGTGCTGGTCGAGCAACCGGGTGAGGGTCGAGTCGAGCGCGAGGACCGCGTGAGCGAGAGCTTCGGTCGACAGCCGTGCCTGCGCGTCAGGACTGAACAGGGGCATCCCGGGCCGGCCGGCCATGTCGGCGCGCAGGTTGGTCAGCAGGGCGGTGGCGGTGAACACGTGCCGGTCGTGCCGGGCCGGGTCCTCGTCGTCGAGTTGTGTGCGCCGGTTTGCGTTCGGCGGCGGGTTCGCGGCCCCGCAGGCGTGGTTCCGCCCGGTGAGTTGTTTGCGCCGGTTTGCGTTCGCACCTGACGAGGCCCGGTCACCGCAGTTCCTGCGGCGTCGGGTGCGGGTCGGCGGAGATCGGGTCGAGGCCGTCGAACTCGTGGCCGTTGAACCACAGGTAGTTGCCGGTGTCGTCGGTGGAGTAGCAGCCCCGGCACACGACGGCGTCTTCGACGCCCTTGTCGAAGGCGTCGCAGCACATGGTGAGCCCGAACAGGAACGCGCTGTTCGACGTGTCGTTGAGGTAGCCGTGCGTGTCGACGACGATGCGGCCCTCATCGTCCAGGCCGACGACCTGGTCGATGAGCCGGTCCGGGATCACCCGGGTCCGGCCGCTGACGGTGGTGATCGTGTACGTCTCAGAAGAAGTGGTCATGCCGTGTCTGTGTGCGGGGCCGGACGTCCCGTGCACCGTCCGGGCATGGCGAAGCCCCGGGGTGCTCGGGTTACCCCAGGGCTTCGATGCTCAGCGTAGCCGGACCCGCCAGTCACACCGGGTTGTCGTCCCCAGCCCACTCCGCGACCTCGGCCCGGTGCCCGTACAGGTGCTCGACCCGGTCGTCGGACATCTGCTCGAAGTCGGGGCCGTTCTCCAACGGGCCGAACGTGCGGTGTACGTCGGCGACGAACCGGCGGGCCATGACAACCGGCACAACCCCGGTACCCGCGCACAGGTAGCAGACCTCACCGCCGTCGAGCTCCCACGCCGTCGAGGTGACTTTCGAGCCGCGGCACAACGGGCACACAGCCGTCTCGTCGTCGACCAGGGCGATCGTCGGGGCACACGGGACCGTGATCGGGTCCGCGTCGGCGGGACGCGGGTTGGCCGACCACCGACCCTCCAACTCACGCGACGGCGACACCGGGACGGCATCCAGCTTCGCGTCGCCTTCCGGTGAGGCGAACGAACTGAACCGGCCGTCGCAATGACGGGGCTGCTTGCTGGCTGCTTCGGTGTGGGAGGTCGTCATGTCGTGACGGTGTGCGGCTGCGGTCCGTTGTGCTCATCGGGCCGGGTGGTAGGCAGTCAACCCGGACGCCGCCCCGGTCACATGGATCGACGTGCGTACGACCATGCCGGGGAACAGCAGGACCGCGTACTTGCCGACCGCGGTCTCCGGGTCACGCCACACGTCGTCGAACTCGACGTCGGCCGTCAGCTTGTCGAACCTGGTCGAGAACCCGAGCACCTCCAACGGCACCCCAGGATGGGTGCGGTTGATCAACGCCCCCAACTGGTCGACGTAGATCGGTGGCGGGGTACGTCCGTCCGGCCCGGCCACCAGCCGGAACACGAGGACACGCTCGGTCGTCACCGGGTCTTGCCCGGGGCTGCGGTGCTCGTCATCCATGAAGCACCTGTGTGCGGGATGACGAGGTACGTGCACCCGGGCCACTGGGGTGTCAGTTGATGCCGATGGCCTGCATGAACGTCTCGATGGCGGCCGCGGCACCAGAAGACAGACCGTTCACCGACCCGGCGACTGCAGACACCCACTCTTCCGGCATGAACCACACGACCGGGTACGCGATCGCGCAGTACAGCACGAACGGGATCAGCCGGGTCGAATGAGCGGCCCTCGTGCGAGCCAGGATCGCCACCGGTGGCACCAGGCCCCACACCCACGACAGCTTCGGCGGCGGGTCCGACCCGGGACGCAACGGGCCGCGGGCACGCAGCCGGCGAACCACGGCGATGTCGGCGAACGCGAACAGGACTCACACGGCGTACGCCGCCCACAGGACCCTGGGACCCAACTGGGCGACACCGGCCGCGTCCAACACGAGCAACGTCATCGTGCACAGCGCCGGCCACAGTGCCGCCAACCAAGCGAACCCGGCACCGTGCCACGCCGACCGGGGTCCTCCGCGGAACGTCGCCCGGTGCGTGGCGCCAGGTACCCCCGACTTGCCCAACGCCGAATGGAACACCTCAGCAGCGATCACGAACGGCGGGACCGTGGCGTACTTCGGCAGGTCCCGGTACACGTGACCGGGCATAGCGACCGACCCGGCGTCCGGTTCCGGTTGCGGGTGGGTGACCACGTGAACGACCCGCCGGCGTGGTGCCGACCACTCTTCACCGTCCCAGTAGCGTTCGTGGCTTCCTTCGGCGGTGGCGTACCACCCGGCCGGTGGTGTGCCGTTCTTCACCGTTGTCACGTCCGTACCTTCCAGTCGGCTTCTCACCGCACACCATGCGCAGCCGCCTGGTCCGCGGCGCACCTGTGCGGCATGCGATCACTGGGCGGCGCAGGTGTCCGATCCATAGACAGAGCCCTACAATCCCGCCTATGGCGTCGCGGTGCCCGAGAGCTGGGACGTCAAGCCAGAGCTGGTCCTCTGACGGGGGTCGACGAAGGCTGTAACCCCACCCTGCTCACCCAGGGTGGGGTTATCGGGCCGCTCAGTCGTCGTCCTCGTCTTCGCCGTCGATGTCACGGGTCGCGCCGCCGTCCAGGATCTGGCTCAACGCCACCGGGTACCCCATGTAGAGCGTCCCGTTCGTCGTCTTCCGGGCTGAGTTGATGCGCTTGCCGGACTTGTCGGTACGCAGCATGTCTTCGATGCCGAGCCCTTCACCGGTGACCGAGGCCCACGACATGCGCTGGCCCTGACCGTGCGGGATGAGACTGCTGTGCTGCTGGGCGATCAGGAACGCCGAGTGCGGGTCGAAGATGATGACCGGCTCGCCTTTCTCCCGCACCAGCCACCCGATCGGCTCCGAACCGTGCGCAGGCCGCCAGTCCTTGTTGTTGCCTCCGTTGCTGACCCAGCCGAGCGCGGACAACTGGTTGCGCTCGGTCTCGGGGTCGCACGGCGGCACCGACGGGTCGTCCGCGGACACGATGTGGGCGCGTCCGCGTCGCAGCACCGACGTGATCGCGTTGACCAGGGCGCGACCCGGCGAGGTCTCCTGGTTCTCCCGAGCAGTGGTACCGACCAGGCCGATCACGTCGTTCGGCAGACCGTCGACGGAGTTGAGCAACCGCAGTACCTCATCAGAGCACCCGACCTCGATCGCGATCCTGCGCAGCCAGTGGAAGGACAACGTCAGGTCGGCGGACAGGTCCGCGTGACGCGGACGACCACCGAGGGTCTCCAACGCCAGCTTGGCCTGACCTTCGACGGTGGCACGTGACTGCTGCACCTGCTCGTACACCGACGCCCACGACGACCCAGGCTGGGCCGCGCACCAGCGCAGGTACTTCACCATCGCCTGGGACACCAGGGCCGGTGCACCGGCACCGGGTCGCCCGCCGGACTCGACCATGTCGCGAAGCGCGTCGGTGGGCCACGTCTCGGGGTTCAGCGACCGGTACCCGATGTCGCACAGCACGAGCCGGTCCAGTTCGGAGGACACCGTCGGCTCGTTCTCAGCGGTGATGACGAGCAGCGCCCGCGGGTTGTTCTTCTTCCGCGACTCCATGTTGGCGTTCGACCGGCCCCTGGCGGCACCGTTGAACGTGTTGCGGATGAGGGAACCGATCTTGTCCTTCTCGTCCTCGGACTGCCGGCGCGACGACGCAGGCGCCAGGTCGTCGACCACCCAGATGTTGGACCTGGCCGTGTTCAGCTCCATCGAGGCGTAGGTGTCTTTCGCGGACCCCGGAACCGGGATGAGCGAACCGGGGGCGGACTGCCAGAACGCGATGACGGCGTTGCCGGAGAACGTCTTGCCGGTGCCTTTCGGGCCGACGAAGTACATGACAGCCTTCGGCCGGATCGGCAGTGCCGGGCGCAGTCCGGCGGCCACGACCACGGCGGCGTTCGCCCGGTTCGTCCACACGTTGTTGGTCACGTACGCCTTCATGACCGCCTCGATCGCGACCCGGACCTCCTCGCGGTACTCCTGGGAGTCGAACGTGAGACCGGAGTCGGGTCCGGCACCGAACGCCGCGGCACGCTCCAACAGGTCGTCGGTCACACCGGGCAGCACCTCCTCGTTGTCCGACTCGGCGTCGGAGCCGCCGATGACGTGGTTGCCGGCGACGTAGACGGGGACCCCGCCGGGCACCGGGACCCAGCCCATGCACGCCCACCGGGTGCGGCGCACCATCCGCTCCGGCGCGTACGACTTGACCGCCTTCACCCACGACTCGGCGTCCTTGCCGCGCGGAGGCCATTCAGGGTGGACCATGACCGGGCCGGGGATGTGGGCTCCCTTGTCGTGCCACTTCTCGGGCAGGAAGTTCAAGATGTGGTGGGGGCCGGAGACCATGTACGACTCGACCTCACCGACCCCGTTGCGGAACCGGATCTCGATCTCGACGTTCCAGGAGATGGAGTCTTCGCTCACGTCGGCACCGAACGCCCCGGTGCTGAGCTCTTTGTCGGTCGGGATCCGGTCGGCGACCATCGCGTGGATGCGTCCACCGATCGGCAGGAACGGCACCCACCTGCCGTCGAGTGCCTTGCCGGTCACCGAGTCTTCCTCGGTGATGACGTACCGCGACGACGAGCAGCCGTCCGAGTCGATCCGGGCCTCGCCCTTCTCGGCTTGCAGGTCGGCCGGCTGCGGGGGCAGCACGTCGGCCAGGCACCCGAGGAGCTGGGACCAGGTCCCGTACTTGGCCAGGTAGTCGTCGATGCCGACCTTGTCGGTCTCACCGTGGCTGTTCTCGATCGAGATGACCGGCGACAGGAGCTTGACGTCCGCCTTCTTCTTCTCGGTCAGGTAGTTCCACAGGGCGTGGGTGGCCTTGTAGACGCCCGGCTTGGTGGCGACGTCGCCGTCGACCCCGAGCCACACCTCGCGGTCTATGAGCCGCAGCGCGTTCCATTCGTGGTTCTGCTTCCAGTTCCACACGCCCGCCATGGTGAAGATCGTCAAGCGCTCGTCGTCGGGGATCGTGTTCAGCATCGCGGTGAGACGCTTGCGTGCGTCCCCGTCACCGTCGTACGACAGCTCGTCCTTGGTGAACCCGTGGTCGAGCAGGTACCCGGTCAGGGCCGCGTCGCCTTTGAGGAGCCCTTCGGCGAGCAGGACCTTCCCGGAGGCTTCGATCCAGGATGCGGGGATGGACGGGTGGACCGCGATGGGGGTCTGGTCGCCTGAGACGAACTCGTACTTGCGCTGCTTGACCCCTTCGACTTCCGGCGGCAGGGTGCCGGGGCGGAACTGGACCGAGTCGTGCTTGGCTGCGCCGGCGCGGGTCTCCGCGGCGACCACGGTGTCGACGGCGAACCAAGGCATCATGAGCACGCCGGAGCGTCCGGCCGCGTCGTAGACGCGTCGCATCTGCTGAGAGCGACGGTCGGTCATCCCGAACGCGGGACCGATGTCGGCCACGTTGGACTCGTCGAACTCCCGGTACCCGCGAGCGGCGGCGACCAGCGGGGCGACGTAGCTCTCGGAGAGCTTCTTGGCTCCTTTGCCGAACACCCCGGACGGGACGTAGTCGGCGATGGCCCACGGCTGGGGCCACTTCAGCATCTCGTCCAGGTCGCCTTCGAGGCTGCGGGTGTCGGACTCGACTCGGGCGAGCCGCTCCTTCACTTCCTCGGCCAGAGCGTTGGCGGTGGCGTCGTGGTCGTCAGGGGTGACGGCTGGGGGAGAGGTGGGCTCCGTCGCAGCCTTGTCGGTGTGCTGGTCGGGGCGCTGGGTGTCGTCGGTCATGTTCACCCTGTGCCACCACACACCAGTCGGGTGGCCGGGTCTTGCCACGAGCGAGAACGGTTCGTGGCAAGAACCCCCGGTTTCTGGGCTGTTCTTTACGCTCAGCACCCCGGATCTTGCCACTTTGTCACGAACGGCCGAAAAAAGTGGCAAACACGTTTCCGCAGGTCAGAGGCCCTTTTAGTAGGTATGTAGAGATCTCTTACCACTTTAGGTAGAGGTAGTAGTACGTATGGGGTCTCATAGGTGTATACCCACAGGTGCAGGTATATACCTCCCCCTCATATGTGTATCCCCCACCGGGTGGCAAACTGGCAAGACTGGCAAAACGACCCCGTCTGGGGACTGTTTCCGCAGGTCAGGGGCTTGGAGCTGTTCGCCACTTCGGTCGGGCCAATCGTGGCAAAGTGGCAAAGCAGCACGGAGTTGGCCACGAGCACCGTCGAGACCTCATCTGACTTTGGCGGAGGAGCACCCCGGTAGACCCCGGCTGACCACGTTCGCATCGTCTTGTGTGTGGTTGAGACCAGTTACGTACAGATGCGTGCGTTTGCTTGCGTTTGCGTCTGTTTACACCTCACGACCGGATCGGGTGCGACGCGCCACACCAAACCAGCGGACCACTCCCGGCGGACCGCGGACCGCGGACCGGAGTATGCTCCCGTGCACCGTGTGGCCTCCGGGCTCGGACCCACGAAGGTCACTCGGTCAGCGAAACGACAGACAACCATCCCGCCATGAGCTTGCCTCGCAAGGCATCCGTCAGGGCCACTGGAGGGACAGAAGGTGCCACATTCGACACCCGTTGCCGGGACGTCGGCGGCCGGTCACGGATCCAACCCACCCGTTCGGGTGGGTGCACGATGAGCAACGACGAGCAACACGACGAACCTGGAAACCGTCCCCCCGGTGAGGGCACATCCACGGGAGGACTCATGGTGACCCAGCCGCTCGTCACGGAGCCGGTGAAAGACGTGCCACGTCCACGGCTCTCAGCGGTCCCCGGTCCCGGGCAGCCGGCCGACCGCAGGGTCGAGGTGGCTCGTTGGGTCGTGACGTTGAGCGAACCGCTGCTGCGTACCGCCGACAGGTCGCAGACCGACCAGGCGATGGCGGCGTTCATCAACCGCAACCGTGACTGGGCGTGCGCGTACTTCGCCGGCCTGCTCACCGACCTGTCCGGCAGCCTGCCTCGCGACGACCCGTGGACGTGCTTGTCGGCGACCATCGACCTGGACCAGGTGGCTTCGGACCATCCGTCCGGCGACCCGGACCGCAAGCTCGTGTGGGCGGGGGCGGCTCCGTTGCCCGAGGACACCGGCGCGACTATCGTCGGGCTGCCCGGCCATCAGCCTCGAGTGTTCGGTACTCGCACGGACGCGCTCGACCTGGTGCCGCTCGATGTGGTCGACCCGTCCGCGTCACGGGAGATGGCGTCGTTGACGGTCAACCTGGCCCCGTTGTCCGCGGCACTCGTCGGGTTCGCGTCCGCTGACGCCCGGACCATGCAGTTCGTGCTGTCCGAGGTGTGCCACCACCTGATGCTGGCCTTCCTGAGCTCGGCCACGACCGACACGGTCGGGGAGTCGCTGTTGAAGACCGCGGGCCAGGCGGTGCAGTGGCTGGTGCATCGCCGGCGCCAGTACCTGGGTGGCGACGATGACGGGTTCGCGCACACGGTCGGGTTCGAGTGGATGTCCAAGGCGGACCGGGTGAACACCGGCAAGCCGATCGCGACGGAGTCGAGCCTGCGCGGGTTGAGCCACATCCCGGCGGACGCCTACCGGGACCTGGCCGGCGACGCGTACCTCGAGGATGACGACGACGAGTAGCCGCCCGGGCAACTGAGAGACCCGGGGATCACCTGCTCGAACCCCCGCACACCGGCGGGGCATGAGCATCCTTGACGCGAACGGTCGCCTACACGGCGGTGACGGCAGGTTCGCCGAGCAGCACCGTGACGAGTCCGGGGTGCCGTTGGTCAAACCGGCTCCGTTGGTCACGGGACGCCCGGTGAGCCCTCTCCTGGCTGCCGGCCTTCCCTCGTGGCCTGAGCATCTGCCGGAGCCGACGTTCAAGGTCGGGTTCACCGACGACGGCGAGATCGCCACCCAGATCCTCACCGGCGACCGGGTCGCGACGTTCTGGCGTGGTTGGCGCACCGACATGGCGGACACCGAGGAGTGGAGTACGGCCAACGGCGAGTTCGACGCCGTCTACCTCTACGGCAAAGCTCTCCAGGCCAGGATCAAGGACGCGGTCCAGGACTCGTTGGACGCTCCGGCCGGCCGGATGTTCCTGTCTCATGTCGAAGACCGGGCGCAGACCGGGCACGCGTCAGCGGTTGCCGACCTGCTCCAGCTCGCCGACGAGTCGGGTCTTGCGGTCTCCTACCAGGGACGCGGCTCGTTCGAGGACCACCTGGGGCGCAGGCTCACCGAGGAGGAGTGGGCGCGGGTCCGGCCCGAGCTGCACGACCTGGACGAGTGGCAGTCCGCCCCCGGTTCGCTGTCGTACGCCGAGATCTCGGTGTGGCGTTCGCGCGTGTTGACCCGGGCGGGGGTCGGCACCGACTGACCTCCTGAACCGGCTCTGACCTGCGGTTTTACCTCCGCACCATCGTTTCTGGCCACCTCGTGGACGGGGTGTGGCACAGGGACGGCGTGAACACAACGTCAGCCCACATGATCGGCGTGATGCGACTCCCGTCGCTGGCCGCCGCCTTGACGGCGGCCGGGTACACCGTCATCACCGCCGATGACTACAAGGCGACCGCGACCAACATCCGGGCCGCCACCGACGAGTTCGGGTCGTTCCCGATCTTCGTCGCCGACTCGAAGTGGCCGGGCCTGCGCGCCTGGGCGACCCGGTTCTCGCACGAGACGACGGTCGTGGTGGTGCGCACCGTGACCGGTGACGGTGTCGACTTCGCCGACGACTCGGTCATCGAGGCGTTCGTCCCGATGACGCTGGCGGAGCTTCTCGCGCTGGCGAACCGGGCGGTCCACCCGTCGTTCGCGGCGTTCAAGGTCGACGAGCGGGGCACGGTCGACGGGTTCGTCGGCGACTACGCCGAACCGGAGCCGGCTCCTCCTGCTCCACCTGCCCCTCCGACCCCGGTCGAGGAGCACCCGTACGTCCCGGTGACCGCACCGCAGCCGGAGCCTGTCGTCGACGACCCGTGGGGCGACCAGCCTCCTGCCGTCGACCCGGTGTTCGTCGCGCCGCCGGTGCAGCCTGCCCCGGAGCCGGTCGACGACCCGGTGTTCGAGGTGCCGTCCGACCCGGAGCCGGTGTTCGTCGCACCGCCGGTCGAGGACGACTCAGAGACTTCCCCGGCGGCCGACCCGGTGTTCACAGCTCCGGCCGCCGGGGAACACCACTCCGACGAAGACCCGTGGGGTGACGAGCCAGCACCGGAGACCCCGGTGTTCGTTGCGCCCCCGGTCGAGCCTGACCCGGAGTCGGAGCCGGTGTTCACCGCACCGCCGGTGGAGGCGGAGCCCGTCGGCGAGGACCCGTGGGTAGAGCCCGTACCGGAGACCCCGGTGTTCGTCGCGCCTGCCGTGGACGAGCCGGAGCCCGACAAGGTGCCCGTGTTCACCGCGCCGACGGGCGAGGAGGTTCAGCCGGAGCCGGCACCCACCGTCGCACCCTCTCCGGTCGAGCCCGTGTTCACCGCGCCGCCGCTCCAGCCGGTCGATGAGACCGAGCCGGAGCCCGACGAGGACGTGTTCGCCGCTATCGCGACGCAGCAGCTCCATGAGGCGCGCGACAGCGGGGTGTCGACAGACGGCCCGTACGTGCAGAGCCCAGGCGGCGAGCTGGTGCCCGTGTCCCGGACCGGTCACCTGGTCACCGGTTCGCCCGACCAGGGCCAAGGCCAGGTGGTGGTCAGTTGGGCCGCGAAAGGTGGCACCGGCAAGACGTCCGCGTCCTGCTCTCTGGCTCAGCACGCCGCCGAACGTGGCCTGCGGGTCATCCTCATCGACGCGAACATGGGCCAGGGCGACATCCGCACCTACCTGCGCATCGGGATGGCGTCGCTGCCGTCGGTCTACAACTACGCGGTCACCGGCGACATCCGGCAGACGCTCATCTCGCCGGTCACGTTGACCGAGGCGCGTGACCTGAAGCAGACGCCGCTCCGGTTCGGGCTCATCACGGCACCGCCGGCGCACCTAGCCGACGAGTCCGTGGTGACCCCGGAGGTGTACATGCGACTGGTCGCCGACGCGCGAGCGATGTGCGACCTGGTCGTCATCGACACCCAGATCGTGGAGGCGAAGGACTCCTCCGGAATGGTCGACCGGTTCTTGCTTCCGTTGCTGGCCTCCGGCGCGTGGGGCATGTGTTCAACTGACGTGTCCTCGTCCGGGGTGACGAACACGCTGTCGCGGCTCAAGAAGTTCGCCGCGCACGGTGTGCCTCGGGAACGGCAGCTCTCGTTCCTGAACCGGGTGCCGAACAACCTGAGCTTCTACCAGGACGGCTTGGCTGCCGCGATCTCCGAGCACTCGGTGTTCCTGGGGGTCTGCTACGCCGATACGGCCATCCCGGAGCGGCAGAACGCCGGCGGCCTGCCGGTCGAGGTGCCGCAGTTCGCCAAGTTCATGGGTGCGGTGCTCGGCAACGTGTTCCCGGGGCTCCAGGTTCCTGAGCAGATCCAGGAGGAACAGGACCAGCCGTCTCGTCGACGACGTCGGCTCTTCGGCCTCGGCGGACGCGGATGACCACCGCACCTGTCGAGGCCCTGGACCTAGACGAGCCTGGGGTCCTCGAGGAGGACGACGAGAACCTGTCCGCGTTGGCGGTCAACGGCAGGCACGCGTCGTTGTGGACGTTGACCGAGCTGCTGCACCGGATCGTGGTGGGCCGGTTGGCGGCCCGTCTCGTCGAGGAGGGTGACCTGCCGGTGTCCGGCGGGTTGTTCGTTCCGGAGTCGTTCGGGTGGATGTGCTCGAAGATCAACGTGGGGCGTAAGGACAACGGGCGCAACGGTGAGCGTCTCTCGATGCCGGTCCGGCTGGAATGGTCGGAGCCGTTGGCGGTGCTGACCGAGAACACCGAGCTGGTCTGGTCGACGTTGTCGATGGGTCACGACGAGTCCGGGGTGTGCAAGGTCGTCCTCGACGACGTCGGCTTCGAGGACCAGGTCGAGAAGGACGAGTTCGGGGTCCCGGTGTTCGCGTCGGTGGTGACCGAGCCGGAGCGGGTGCTGCGGCAACGGTTGACCGTCATCGCCGAGGAAGGCGAGATGGCCCGGTGGGAGCTGCGGTCGTTGATGGCACCGAGGGTGCGGTTGATGTTGCGCCGCGCCCACTTCGGGGTGTCGCACGAGGTGTGTGCGTTCCAGGGGATGCCGGACCGGTTGCTGTTGGACGAGGTGGCGTTGGAGTCGGTGATCACCGACTTCCTGTACGGGGTCGAAGGCCGGATCGGGAAGCTGGACGCGATCGTGGAGAAGATTCTGACGCCTGAGTCGATGCGCCGGGTTGACCCGTTGAGGTACGTGAACCGGGCGGTTCGCCGCGACGCGGCGGAGGCGATCCGGCAACGGGTCGGTGACCCGCGGATCGGGCGCAGGATCCGGGATGTGGCCCGTGACCTGGACTTGCGCGACGTGGAGTCGGTGGTCGCTGCGGTCCGGGACCTGTACCCGAAGGACAAGGTCTCCACGGACCGGGTGGCGGCGGCGTTGTCGGTGCAACCGGACCCGATGAGCGGGTGTCTGTCGATGACGAGGTCGGACGGTTTCGACTCCGACTTCGTCGATGAGGACTCTGACGGGTCGGACGGGTGGCTGTCCGGCGGTTTCTGACCCGTGTGACGCAGGCCACACGGAAACGCAAAGGAAGAGCACGCCACGCTCAATAGTCCGTTATGACTATCTTTCCGCGCATCAGACTATGCCGGATTGGGGTAGCACTAGGTTTGCGCATGGTGCTGGCCGAGGAGGCCGGCACCTATGAACACCACCGTCACTACCACCGAAGCTCGCGCGCCAGGTCACCCCGACACGGGAGTTTGTCAGGGGAACCAGGGGACCGCGTCTGTGTGCCAGCTCGGGAAGGACACGACTGCGGCTCGTAGCGCGTCGGTGAAGGCGAAACGAGCGCGCTCCGAGGCACTGCTGATGGTCGCAACCGGGCAGGTGACCGCGTTCGACGTGGTGGTCTCCGCGATGGGTCCCGAGGGCGGGCCGTTGCGTCGCATCAAGCTGAACCAACTCGTGTTGGCCCAGCCGAACGTGGGCCGGGTGCGCGCGGATGCGTTCTTGTCGGCGGTGGCTGTCAGACTTGATTCGGCCCCGAACGATCTCGGTGACAAGGACATCCTCTGGTTGACCGTCCCGCGGGCTGGGGCCAAAAGGCTGTACGCCTGGATGGACGCCGCCAAGCCGCACACAGTGCCTTGGCCCGGCTTCCCTTCAGCGCCGCGGCCTGCGACCGCCACGACACAGAAGGGCCGTTGACCATGGCCGACTACGACTGCCTCGACGCGACTGAGGCCCCCGCGCCCGCGGAGTGGCAGTCGACGCTCGTGCCCATGACGGCCCCGGACCTGGCAGGGTCGTCTGCACCGACCGAATGGCTGGCCGCGATCGCGTCCGCCACCCCGGCTGAAGGCGACGCGATCTTGGAGGACTTCGCCCGTGCCCAGCAGCCGGAGCTGCGCAAGATCGCGACCCGGATCGCCATGTCGTACCGGCTGGACCGCACCACCCACGGCGGCGACGTGCTGTCGCTGGTCAACGAGGCGTTCCTGCTGGTCGTCAAAGACGTCCGCGACGGGACGCTGACCGTCGACGAGATCACCTCGTTCACCGGGATGGTGTCGTACCGGGCCAAGTCGCGGGTCCGGGTGTGGGTCGACTCGTCGGCCGGGATGAACACCGCGTCACGCCAGGTGTCGTTGAAGCGCCGGATCAACCAGATGCGGCAGACCCGCGACCAGTTGCTCGTCGAAGGCGTGTGCGACCCGACCGCTGAGCAGGTCGTGGAGGAGACGAACCGCCGGATGCGCGCCCACCGCAAGGACGCGGCCCGGCAAGGGATGCTGTGCACGGTCGAGGACTACCAGGTCATGAACTCGGGGCCGGCGGTGGAGTTGCGGGACTTGGAGTCCCGGTCGGACCCGCACGACGAACGCGGCACGCACGGGGCTGCCGGTTACGGCGAGCAGGTGTCGTGCACCCCGGACCCGAACGACCAGGACGGGGTGTTGCATTCGGCGGAGCGGGACCTGTTGGTGAAGGTGACGATCGAGCGCTGCTACCAGGTCTCGGAGTCGCACGGGAAGGTCGCCGAGGCGTTCTTTGGCACCGACATGGCGGCGTCGTTCGACCGGCCCCCGACGAGCGCGGACATCGCCGACATCGTCGGGATCGCAGCACCGACGGTGCGCCGCAAGATCGCCGAGGTGAAGCAGGTGGCACAGGAGGTGCTGAAGACCTACTTCGGGATCACCGGGGTCGATAGCTGAGAGGGGCCCACATGGGCAGGCACCGGGGCGCGCCGCCGCCGTTGCGCGTGCGGATCGACGGGTACAGGTTGATGTACCAGCCGGGCCCGGACGGCACTGAAGGCACGTTCACGTGTGTCGACAGCATCATGGCGAGGGTGGAGGCCGCGTTCGAGGCGAAGGCCCTGGTCCCGGTTAACGGGGTGCTGGTCGAAGCCGACCGGGGTTCGGTCCCCGGTGTGCTGGCCGCGTGCCATGCGGCGGCGGAACGTCAGGTGTTCGTCGAGGAGCTGCCACCGGAGGTCGACGAGTGGTTCGCGCAGCACCGTGCCGTACCGACCCCGTCGGAGTCCGCGGACGTGGTGTTGGAGGCACCCGGCGGGTGGTGGACCCGGTTGTCGCGGCGCAAGAAGAACCCCGTCGAAGGGTGAGGTCACGGTGACCGGGTACCGGTTGGAGCTCGACGCGTCGTCGGCGCTACCTCTCGCCGTCGGCGGTCTGAGCCGGCTGGGGTTGGCGTGCACGGTCCGCTGTGTCGGGCCGGCTCCGGCAAGGGCTGGGGCCTGCTAAGACTCTGCCGCCGGGGCAGGTCGGGTGGCACAGGTAGAACGTGAACACCCCGACCGATGCGGCTACCCCTGCGCCTACCTGTGGGTCGTCGGCTGAGAAGCCGGACCTGCGCCTGGTCGCGTCGTGGGACGGCGACCGTCTCATGTTCAACGACGAGGCGATCCGGGTCGTGGCGCGGTCCGCGTTGTCACCGTCGACCGCGAAGGCGATGAGCGGGTGCCCGTCACGGTGGGCCGCCGACCGGCTGCTGCCGCGGCACGAGGACCCGTTGGCGGCCGCCCCGTTGGGGGACGCGGTCCACAAGATCTTCGAGGACTTGTTCGCCCTGCCGTACTTCAAGCGCAGCTTCGACGAGGCGATGCGGCTGCTGGAGGCGCACAAGCTTCGGCTGTGGCCTGCCGGCGACCCGGCCACGCTGGCGAAACGAGCCAACTGGCACGGGCTGGTCCATCAACGGATGGCTGGCCTGTGGGACATCGAAGACCCGCGGCACGTCCAGGTGAAGGCGATCGAGGTCGGGTTCACCGCGAACTCGGCGGTGCGGGGCATCCCGTTCGTCGGGTACATCGACCGTCTCGACCACGTGACGCTGCCGGACGGGTCCGAAGGGGTCGCCATCGTCGACTACAAGGGTCTGGCCCTCGACACCCCCATCCCGACGCCGACCGGCTGGTCGACGATGGGGGAGCTGCAGGTGGGCGACAAGGTGCTCGGCTCGGACGGCACCCCGACCGAGGTGGTGTTGAAGTCTCAGGTCCACCACCGCCCGTGCTACGAGATCGTGTTCTCCGACGGTGCCCGCGTGGTGTGCGACAACGTGCACCTGTGGCAGATCGAGGACCGGGGCGCCGGGCCTGTACCGGTGACGTCGGTGGTGGACGCGGACACGCTGTTCGAGATGCTGTGCCGGCGTCACGACGACGGGGAGTACGGCACCATCACGGTGTCGAACCCTTCCGCGTTGGACTTGCCGGACGCCGACCTGCCGTTGGACCCACGGGTGACCGGGGTCCGGTTGGGGTCCGCAGGCACGTCCGTGGACGACGTGGTCCCGGACGTGTGCGGGGACGATGAGATCCGGAACCTGTACCTGCGGGGTTCCCGGACCCAGCGGATCGCGCTGCTGCAAGGGTTGATGGACGCGCGCGGGCATTGGGACGCGGAGTTCGGTGGTGCCGGGTTCGTCTCCACCGACGAAGCGTTGATGGCCCTGGTGGTCGAGCTGGTCGCCAGCCTCGGGGTGTCGATGGTTCGACCGTGCGGTCGCCGTCACCTGGTGGCGTTCTACCCGACCGGGGTCATCCCGCTTGAAGTGCCGGGGGTCAGTACGGCAACCGAACCGGCTCTTGTGCCCGTGCACCGGACCATCACTTCGATGCGCCTGGCTCAGCCGGTGCCGACGCAGTGCATCCAGGTCGACGCACTCGACTCGTTGTACCTGTGCGGGCCCACGATGGTTCCGACGCACAACACCGGGAAGATGCCGCCCCGGGACAAGATGAAGTTCTACGGCGACGACCACGGCGACCAGATGCGGTTGTACGACGAGGCGCTGTTCAACGACACCGGGGTTCGCCCCGTGAAGGCCCGGCTGTACTACACGGCGGTCGGGAAGTCGCGGGACGCCGCAATCAGCAGGCCGTACATGTCGAAGACGTTGGACGGCTTCGAGGTGGCGTGGGCCGACTTGAAACGGTTCGAGTCCGAGGCGTCGTTCCCGACGAAGACGGGTCCGCTGTGCGGGTGGTGCCCGTTGGTGAACACATGCCCGGCCGCGAAAGCCGCTGGTCTGACCGACCGGACCGGCAACGCCGCACCGGAAGGCAGTTTCCGGATCCCGGTGGCTCGCCCGTTGCGGGTCGAGGTGCCGACTTATGTCGAAGAGGACTTCGGTTCGGCGGCCGACACGGTGCATGAACCGGACGGTTCCGCACACAACAAGGTCAGTTCCACCCCACCAGTCGCGGTCGAGGCCGCAGTAGGAGCCATGATGAGTGAGCACGTGTTTTCCGAGGACAAGGCTTGGGAGCCTGAGTCGCGCGGACTCTTGAACGGCAACAGCTTCGCGGCGACCGCCGTGTTCGGGATGGTCTCGCTGGCCTACGAGGAGATCGTGAAGGCCGACGTGGCGCTGTCGAAGGACGCGCTGGACGGTCTGTCGCAGACGTTCGCGGTGATGCTGCGCCCGACCCAGCACGAGCTGTCCGGTTCGTCGTCGTGGATGAACGGGCTGAACATGCGGCTCCGTGGCCTGCTGCGGTCGTTCATCGAGACGCACCCGCTGCCGTTCGGTCAGGACGCCGCCGCGTGGGACGCGTGGGTGGCGCTGGGAACCAAGCACATCCGCACGCTGGCGTTGGCGGCGCACCGGCTGTACGAGGCCGACGCCCCGACCACGCCCCCGTGGGCTGTTCTCGCTGCCCCGTCCCGCCCGCAGGCCGTCACCGGCTGAGCACCACCCAACCCAACCACCGAAGGAAGAACCAGATGAGCACCCAGACCCCCGCCGACGTCGCCCAGGGCGACCAGATCGCCGCCGCTGTCGCCGCTGCGCTGCCCGCCGCGCTCGACGCGTACTTCGCCACCAGCATGACCGGCTTCGTGGTCGCGCAGGCGAAGGCTGCCGAGCAGATCAGCAAGTGCAAGGTCTTCTCCGGCATCGTGCGTGACGTGAAGAAGGAGCAGTCGAGCACCCGTGGGGTGATCACGCTGCACACGGGCACCGACCGGGCCACCGATGGTGTGCCGGCCGGGTGCGAGCAGGTGCGGACCGAGCGGACCGACAACCCGGAGGGGCTGGCGATGGCCCGCAAGGTGAAGTCGCTGATCGGTCACCGTGTCCTGGTGTGGGTCGAGGTCGAGGAGTTCACGACCGGCAACGTAACCAAGAAGATGCGGGTCGTCCGGCACACCGAGGACCGTGGGGTCCCCAACAACTGAGGCTTCGCGCCGGTTCTCGGCGGCGCGTTGAAGGCCCGCGTGCTGGCTGGTGGCACAGGGAAAGGCGAACACGGGCTAGACGGCGTCGCCCCTCTGGCGGCGTAGCAAGGGCCCTCGTCGGGTTCGTGTTCGCCGCACCCGGTCAGCGCCCAGACGGACCGGGTGCGTTCTTGTTGTCGGCGACCCGACGCGGCCCACCTGGCACAGGGGAGGGCGTAACACCGGTCGCCCGTGCCGTGGTTTGCGCATGGTGACCAGTGCCCGACCCGCCCACCACATTGAGTTCCAGGAGTCTTCGTGACCGAGATCGCCTCACCCGGGTTTCCGCTGGACGTCGAGGAGCTCGACATCGAGCTGCACGACGCTGACCCCGTCGTCGACGAGACGCCGGAGACCGGCGACGAAAGCCACCCCGGTGCGACCGGCCGGCCGTCGCGGTCGAACCGGGCGCACACGAACCGGCTGGTCCGCAGGGTCGCGGCGAAGGCAGCAGACGTGGTGGCCGCGGAGCAGTCGACTCGTGACGTGGCGTCCCACCTACTGGGGTGCGACAACGACCTGGCCGACCTCACCGCGGCGATCATGACGGCGGACCGGTCTTCGACCCAGGTTCTCGGCGACCTGGACAAGATCAGCACCTCGGACGTGTTCGAGGCTTCGGTGGTGGCCGGCGAGCTCGGGCCGCAGCGGATGAAGCGGATCTGGTCGCTGCTCGCGTCGATGGGCTTGGCCCCGTCCTCGGACCTGCCGGCGTCGTCGGCGAAGGCGTCGATCGTGGTCGCGAAGACGGTGCACGGGCTCAACATGGCCGACCTGCGCAAAGACCTCGAAGATGTCGTCACCTTGCTGAAGAAGGCGTGACTCGTGCTCGGGGTGAAGACGAAGAAGGCCCGGTCGTCGGCGAACAACTGGTGGGAGCAGGCCGAAGAGGTTCCTCGGGCTGGCCTCCCGTCGGCGGACAAGCAGCGCAAACGGGCCCGGTGGTGGCGCGTGTACGTGTGGGCGTCGCTGGTGCTGCTGCCGTTGGCCCTCGTGGGGGTCGTCGTGACGGCCGGCGCGTCCGGTTCCGGTTCGGCGGTGACCGCGGAAGCTGGCCCGGACAAGTTCTCTGAGACCCGTTCGGTCGCGTTGGTCGCGGTGCGTGAATGGCTGGCCGGCGACCCGTCCCCGGTGCCGGGCGGTGAAGTGGTCGGGTGGGATTCGGCGACGTCGTCGACGTGGAAGCCGGCTGAGGGCACGGACCCGGACCTGGTCACCCAGGGCAAGTTCCGTCAGGAGACTCACCGGGTCACGTTGTCGGCTCCTGGCGGTGCGATGTTCGTCGCGTCGGTGCTGGTCCTGTTCGATGAGGCGCACGGCGCGGTCGTGGCGTCGTCGCCGTCGCTGGCGCCGGTGTTGCCGGCGGACTCGTCGTGGGCCCCGAACCCGTACCCGGACCTGGATGAGACGACCCCGACCGAAGACGTGGTGACCGCGGTGTCGGCGTGGGTGGACGCGTACGCGTCCGGTGACCCGAGCTTGCTGCACCAGACGGTCGGCGACACGGACGCGTCGCATTCGTACTTGCCCTTGTCGGGTGCTCGGTTGCGTGACCCGGTCGCGGATGAGGCGTGGGTGGTGAGTTTGGTCCCGGCTGAGGAGGGCACCGACCGGGTTCCGGATTCGGTGATCGTGCGGGTGAGCGCCCGCATCGACTGGGCGGTCGCACCGATCGAGGACGCCAACGAGGCTCCGGAGGTGACGTTCGACGTGCTCGTCGAGTCGGCGAACACTGCCGCTCCTCGAGTGGTGGCGTGGGGTGGCCCCGGTGAAGGCGCCCACCTGAAGCGTCACGGGAACGCGATCACGTCACGGACGGTGGCGGCGGTGACCGGCGACGCGACGTTCGAGGACGGCGACCCTTCGGAGCAGTCCGACCCATCAGGCGAGGAGACGTTGTCCCCGCCTGATGACGTGACCGACCCGGACGAGGGGACTGGCACGGAGACCGCACCTGAGCCGGACCCGGAGGCCGAGACCGACACCGGGTTGTCGAAGGCAGAGAAGAAGGAGAAGCGGAAGGCCCGCAAGCAAGCTGAGAAGGAGTCGAACCGGTGATCGAGGTTTCCGAGCAGCCGGCCTGGCCGACGACGTTGCGGTCCCGGCTCGCCGACGGGCGACTCCAAGGCGTCAACGGGGCGTTGTGGATGTACCGGGCGGTGCCGTTGGGCCCAGTCGTCGATGCCCGCAACCCGGCCGAGTCGTTGACGGCGGCTGAGCCGCTGCTGTCGTTCTTCGAGGAGCTGGCCGGCCAGGTGAACGTCGGGATGCGGCGTCGGGCGACGTCTCGTGGTTCGTACCGCGAGGTGCATGTGTTGCTGGTGAACGTGCCTCAGCGGTTCGCGCCGGGACGTGGCCACGCCTTGTCCGAGGTGCTGCGGCAGCGGTACCCGAACACCGCGATCGACCGCCGGCTGCTGCTCGTCGGGGTGCGGTTGCGCGACAAGCTCGGCGGTGGTGGTCTCTTGGACGCGGTCAACTCGGTCGTGGAGACGGTGGTGGCTGGGAACGTGCCGTTGTCGGACTTCGACGAGGACACGGAGCGGATGAACGCCGCGATGGACCGGTCTGGTCTGGTGAAGGTGTCCGCTGACGACGTCCGGTTGGCGAACGCGTGGTGGAACCACGGGTACTACGCCGACACCCCGATGCTGGTCCACCCGGACCACGTGCACGTGTTCGAGTCGGTCGAGTCGGTGCGGATGGCCGACGAGGCGGGGGTGGACCAGTGTGCGTCGTGGACGCACACGACCGTCCCGGGCACGCACGCGGTCACGTTCGCGTCCGTCCAGGACCTGGACCTGTCCTTCGTGAAGGCGACCGACCCGACGTCGCATTGGGTGGCCGACCTGGTCGGTGCGGGGGCGTTGGCCGTGTCGATCCGCGGTGTCATCGAACCGGGTGCGATCACCCGTGAGGAGCTGCGCCGGCAGCGGAAGCGGTTCATCGACGACATCAACGAGCGCACCAAGCAGGGCAAGATGGAGCGCGCGGAGCAGGTCGAGATGATGGCGCTTCTTGAAGGCGTCGAAGGGTTGTACGCCACCGGCGGGAACCCTCCTCCGACGTTGGCGTCGGCGTCGATCGTGGCCGGGTTCGACGGTCAGTTCCGTGACGTGCACCAGGTGTTGTCCGCGGACGCACCGGCCCGGTTGGCGATGATGGACTTCCGGCAGCACGGTGCGATGGCGGAGACGTGGTTGTGCAGTCACCTGCGCGCGAACCCGCATCTGCATGACCTGCCGGCTCAGACGGTCGCGTGTTCGGGTATCCCGTCGTTGTCGTTCGTGGGCGACCCGGACGGTGCGTTGCTCGGGTTCACTGAACGGGACCGGCAGCCGGCGTACCTGTCCCCGACGGCCGCGTCGACGAGCGACGGGCTGCCGATCGCGTTGTGTGCGGGTGCGACCGGGTCCGGCAAGACCCAGGTGCTGTTGTCGTTGGCCGACCAGTACGCCCGGATGGGTCGCCCTGTCGTGATCGTGGACCCGAAGATGGGTTCCGACCATTCCTCTGTGGTGTTGGCGGCCGGTGGCCAGGTCGCGTCGTTGGACACGCTGGTGACCGCGGACGGCATCTTCGACCCGATCCGGTTCTCTGCGAAGAAGGAGGTGGGCGCCGAGCTGGCCGCGTCGATGCTCATGGCGATCAACCCGTGGGGTACCGCGGTCGCCGACATGGAGGTGCCGTTGACGCACGCCCTGTCCTACGGGGTCGACAAGGGCGCGACGTGTATCGGTCAGGCGTTGGCGATCGCGGTGCGGGACCAGATCCCGATGCCGCCGGAGATGGTGTCGCGGGTGGAGGCGTTGGCGTCGTCGTCGCCGATGTTCCGGGCGATCGTCGGGGTGAACCCGAGCACGGAGGGTCTGCGTACGTCGAGCGGGATCACCCTGATCAAGGTGGGGGACGCCTACCTGGATCTGCCGGAGCCGGGTGCGCTGAACCAGACGTTGCCGCAACGGGTCGCGTTGGCGGTGGTCCGGATGATGGTGTTCGGGTCTGCGATGGCGTTGACCGGCCGTCAGGGCGTGGTCATGCTCGACGAGGCGTGGGTGTTCTTGGGGGCTGGTCGTGCCGAGGTGGAGCGGCTGGGGCGTCTGGCCCGGAGCCAGGGTGTGCTCCCGATGCTGTTCACTCAGCGGGTCTCCGACGCGGTGAGTGCCGGGTTGGCCGGGTACATCTCCCGTGGTCTGGTCTTGTCGATCGAGGACGAGAAGGAGGCGCGGGCGGCGTGCGAGTTGTGGAAGTTGGATCCGACACCGGCCCGTTTGCAGCGGATCATGGCGAAGGCCACGATCGGCGGTAACTCGGCTCAGGCGGTCTCGCCGAACCCGATGTCGATGAAGGCGTTGCGTGACCCGGTGACCGGCGAGGTGTTGCGAGGGTCGGTGTGCATCTACGTCGACTTGTCGGGTCGTGCTGTTCCGGTCCGGGTTGACTTGTCGCCTGAGTTCTTGGCGATGTCGTCGACGAACCCCGAGGACATCAAGAGGCGTGAGGCCGCGGCGGCGGCGTTGGCTGCTGCCGGCCAGGTGAACGAGGACGCGCAGGTGCTCGACCGGGTGTTCTGAGACCAAGAGAGTGATCCTCATCACATAATGGGCCTTGGAACGGGTTCCAGGGAGCACTGAACGGGCCTCCCCGCACACCAGCGGTCCGTGACCCCACCTGCCGCGACCCATTTCGCCTGCTTCAACCCGACCCGCGACCCGGCCGTCATCGCCGCCGAACTGTCCCAGTTCGATGACACCGACACCATCGACCGAGCGGTGAAAGAAGTCATCGCCGCGTACGACGAAGGCGTCTTCGACGAGCAGACGGCACGCAGCATCATCGCCACCGCCTTGATGACGACCAACGTGATCGGCACGAGCCTGGGCCGAAGCCAGGTCGAGTACCGAATCCTCGACGAGGTCGCCGACCACGTCCGCGCCAAGATCGCCGCCAAGCTCCTCACCCCCGGCAGCCGCGACTTCGACTTCGCCATCGCCCGAACCTCCTCAGCGTGCGGGTGGCTGCGCAAGCACGTCCCCAACCACATCGTCCAAGGCATCCGCGACGTCCGCCGCGCCGAACGCCGCACCGGGACCGCGACCGACCCGTCCGGGTTCGTCCTCGACACAGTCACCTACGACCCGGAGCCCGGAGACGACACGGCGGCACGACACGAGTACGCCGACAAGGTCGACGAGTTCGAGGCCCAATGCCACGGTCTGCGCGGCCGGCCCCGGATGCGGCTCGGCATGGAGAAGGCGGCGGAGATCCTCGGTGTCCCCGCCGCGGTCCGACCAGAGGACTACCGGGACCGGGCCGAGGTGCTGAAGCTGTTGAAGGCCGACCCGTGGTTGGCGTACCGGTCGCTGGAGACGTTCGCAGCCGTTGTGCTCGGGTACAGCGAACACCCTGACGCACTGACCCGGGATGTCGACGAGCGGGTGCTGGCCTTGTGGGACTCCTACGACGCCGACCAGGTGGAACGGCTCCTGGACGCCGACCCGAGGTTCGCTGCGGCGCTCGCCGAGTTCGCGGTTGCCCCGTTCGACCGGCCCTCGAAGAAGTCGATCCAACGGATGCGGACCGCTGCGGCCGGCGCGTCGTCGAAGGTCACCGACGCGCGCGGGCAACGTCGCCTGGACTTGCGGTGGCGGAACCTGGCTGCCGTCCTCGTCGAGTCGTGGGTGGCGACCGAATGCGAGCCGGTGAGCGACTTCACGGTCGCCTCCGAGGCAGAGCAGGCCGCGGCCCGCCGCGGCCACGTCGTGTCCCGGTCACGGTGGCACACCTACTTGAACCAGGCTGCCGCGTACCCGGGAGCCCCTCTCGGTTCGACGACCGAGCAGGTGCAGGAACGGCTGATGGAGCTGGCCGTGGAGCACCTGGTTTCGGGTGACTTCAACCGGATGCGTGACGCGTCTGCACCGGAGCTGGTCGAGACGGCCTGAACGGGTGCACGGCCGGGAGCTCTCCGCACACAACGTGACCACAGCGGGGTCACCCGCATCCGAACGCGCGTGAGCGAGACGAGGTCGTGATGGCACAGAAGGTCGGTCGGGACTGGCAGCAGATCAGGTCGGTTCCCGACGTCCCCGCGGACATGCAGTTGGACGCCGCGTTGCGTCTGGCCCGGGCCGTCCGGGACCGGCAGCTCACCGGACCGGAGGCACGTGACGTGTTCACGGCTCTCGGGTTGGACCGGGCAGTGGTCACTGCTGAGCGTGTGACCCGATGACGACCCGCAACCCGTTCGCGGTGCTCGCCGGCTGGGCCGCGTGCGTTGGCGTCGGTGGGTTGGTCACGTGGGCCATGACGTTCGCGCTGATGCAAGGCGGGTTGGCGCTCATGCTGGCCGTGTTCCTGCTCCCGGCCGTCGTGACGTGGTTCCTGGTGCCACCTGCACGCACCTACCGGTGGTGGCGGTGGCTCGCGGTGCTGTTCGTGGCGACACAGACCGCGTACCCGTTCACGGTGCTCGCCTCGACGGTCGCGATCGGGTGGCTGCTGCACACCGTGTACCTGAACGAGTTCGCCGACCATCCGGACAACCGGTTGGCCGGCTGGCTGGGTGCTTCTGGCACAGGAACAGCATGACGACGAATCCCGCCGCCGCTCCGCTTCCGGCCCGGCACCACGGCATCGACACGGTGTACCTGTCGGGTCCGATGACCGGGTGACGGGGCGCCAGATCTCCCGTGCCGGCTGCACCGGCAAGGAGCACCCGGACACCATCGGGTTCGACCTACGGGGCGAGTTTTCCCGGTACGCCGCACACATCACGACGGATGCGGACGCGGTCGCGGTCCTGCCTCGTTGGGAGGACTCCCGTGGCGCCCGCGGCGAGGTCGTGTTGGCGTTGGGTATCGGGCTTCCGGTCCTGGACGCTCTCACCGGTGAACTGCTCGACGTGGACGTGTTCGTCACTTCGACCCCGGCACCGACTGACCGCACCGACCTGCGCCCGGTTCCCGCCCCGGTCGCACCGGCACCTGCACCGGCGACTCCTCGGGAGCGCGGCGAACGCCTGGTCACGAGCGCTTCGGGTGGGTCGAAGTCGATGAAGGAGGCACGGATCGACCTGATCCCGGCGGGCCCGTTGTGGGAGTTGGCCGTCCTGTACGGACGGGGCCAGATGAAGTACCCGGACGATGTGGCGGGCGCACCCAACTGGAAGCGCGGGTACCCGTGGTCTAGCTCGTACTCGGCGATGCTGCGGCACGGGAGCTTGTTCTGGATGGGGGAGGACTACGACCCTGAGATGGCGGTCAAGCACATGATCGCGGTCGCCTGGCACGCACTCAACCTGGCTTGGTTCGTGGAGAACCGGCCCGAGTTCGACGACCGGCCCGGCAAAGGACCGGAGCGGTACGGTCCTGTCGGCCGCACGTCCGCCGAGTTCAAGGCTTGGGGCCGACGGTTCTCCGCAGGTTGGCCGGAGGCGGTCACGCCGGAGAACGCGCCGGGTGCATCCGACGACGTTTCCCGCACACAGGACGACTATGAGCTCCCCTAACGTGTGGTCGTCTTCCCACTCTCTACCGAGCGGCACGGTCGTGACGCTGTTCAGGGCGGTGCCCGGTGACACGCCTCCCCGCATGCAGGTGCGGTTCCCGGGCGGCAAGTACGTCGACTGCGGCCGGGTCGAGAACCCGGAGAGGTTCGGGCCGTTCGGCACGTACACCGAGTTCCAGGCTTGGTCACGTCAGTTCGCGGCCGGTTCGTCGGAGTCGGACTCGTGACCGGCAAGCACGCCGCCGACGTACCGGTACCCCCGGTCCCGGTGGGGCTGCGGCTGACCAGGTCGGAAGACCCGGTGATCGTGTGGGCGTTCCGTCTCGTGTCGTCGCGCTACGAGTTCGACAAGTCCGGTGAACCGGTCCTGGTGGGCCTGTACGAAGTGAAGCGGCTGTTCTCCACCGACGAGACCCGCGTGTACAACAACGGCACCGACCGGGTGGAGACCTACCTGTTCGTTGACGCGCAACGCCGCGTGTACCACCACCGGCCCGGCGTGGAGTTCGGCGACCCGGCTTCGTACGTGCGTGACGGTGAGGCGCCGAACCGGCTCCACTTCACCGACCGACCCCACGGGTACGCCCGCGACGTGTTCGGTCACGTGTTGACCGGCGACCTGCCGGCTGTGGCCCGGGTGTGCCCCGACCAGCAGGAGGTGACCGAATGAACAGGTCAGACGACTTCGTGTACGCGAAGGTGATCGCCGACTCGATCAGTCCCGACGGCGACAGGATCACCACGTTCGAGAAGCGCCACCACCGTTGGGTGCTCGCCGAGGAGAACACGCATGCTGTCATGTGCCTCGCTGGAGATGTCGAGCTGTGGTTCGACCGGCCTAACGGGGTTGAGGCCGGTCGTGCGGCCGGCGGAAAGATGCGGATCGACGAGCTCTTCCGGAAGTGGCATTCAGGCACACGCCACTCTCGTCGGAAGCGCGGGAAGTTCGACACATCCTTGCTGGTCGACGATCGCGACTACCGGCCCGCGGAGTTGGCTAAGCTTCTCGGTGCCCACTACACCGGCTTCGATAAGGCCGTTCGCCTCTACGGCCTGCCTGCTCGGTCCAACGAGAACGGCCGCCGTGTCATCAATGGCGCGGACTTCAAGCGCTGGTACTCCAACCCTCCCGAAGTCGAATACAACACTCGGACCAACCTCTCGAGGATGTGGCTCAGGTGTCTCAACGAGGAAACCGGAGAGATCGTCCACACACACGTCAAAGACGTGTGGGAGTCTGGTGAGAAAGAGACCTACACGGTTGAGTTCGACGACGGGTACGTCATCACAACATCGAAGGCCCACCTCTTCTTCACAGACCGGGGCTGGCTCACGCTGGAAGAGGCCACCGGCCTCCGCCGCAACAGTGAGGACCTCGTCTTCTACCAAGGAGACTCCCCGATGTTCGCAGCGAACGGGCAGGTGCTCCTTGATCGCGAGACCGTGGGCTCATTGAGGGCGGAAGGCATGACGATCCGTCAGATCGCCGACCGTCTCGACGTCCCCCGCCACCGCGTAGAGCGCGCGTACGCCGAGTTTGGCTGGAAGCGCGTTGCCCCGGAGAAGCCCGCCTGCCTCGACGACCCGGCATGGCTACTCGCCCGCCGGCAAGAGGGATCGTCTGCGACGTCCATCGCTGCTGATCTTGGGGTAACCGTCAACCAGGTCAAGCGGTCGTTCCAGCGACACAAGATCCCCTACGACATCTCGCTGATCCTGAAAGGACGCAAGCCGTGGAACACGGGTCTGCGTTACCAGAACCCCAAGACGCGTGGTCGGCGCACAAACCAACGCCATGCGCGTGGGGCTGAGCACCACTGGTGGAAGGGTGGCATCACCAGTGAACGAGCCGACATCGGACGCTGGACACAGAACGAGGCGTACCGCGTACATCAGAAGTTCGGATTCAAGTGCCAGATCGGAGGGTGCGGCAGCGACCTCGTGGCCCATCACATCGTCCCGGTGGTGAAAGACGTCGGTCTCGCCAAGAACTTCGACAACCTCATCACGCTCTGCGCCACACATCACCGATACCTTCATGCGAACAACCTCGAAGACCGCTTCGCCGACGCCCTGCACAACGGAGACGACCTTTCGGTCTTCTCGTCGGCGGACAAGGAACCACACCCTGACTGGAAGCCGAAGGCCAGGTCACGGCGAATCGCCCGGAAGTGGGTAGCGATCAAGGCGATTCGTTACGCGGGAGTGCAGATGACCTACGACATCGAAGTAGAAGGTCCGTGGCACAACTTCGTGGCCGACGGCATCGTCGTGCACAACTCCAAGAACTCGGCGTCGAGTCGTGCCCGACCTGTCGTGAAGGTCATCGACGATGTTCGTGCGCACCCGGCTGTCCCGGTCGTGTGGGCCAGTGAACGTTCCGGCATGCAGGGTGGTGACCCGGTTGCCGCGGAAGCCGAAGCGGTAGCTCGCCGCAAGTGGGACCTGCACCGGGAGGCAACGATCCAGCTCGGGTCGGAGCTGCGGGAGCTGGGCGTGCACAAGTCGATCACGAACCGGCTGCTGGAACCGCACATGATGCACGTCTCGGTGTGGACCGGGCCGGTGGAGAACTACTTCGCGCAACGGTGCCACCCTGACGCACAACCGGAGATCCGGATGGTCGCGGAACGGATGCGGGACGCGTACGAGGCGTCCACCCCGACCCTGGTCGGGGTGGGTGGATGGCATCTGCCGTACATCGGGGACCGTGACCGTGAACTGGCCGTCGGGGTTGCTGACCGGGTCGGTGAGGATGTCGAGACGGTCCTGTCGCGGGTCTCCGCGGCCCGGGTGGCTCGCACGTCGTACCTGACCCAGGCGGGCGTACGGGACCTGGAAGCGGATCTGGCGTTGTTCGACCGGTTGGCCCCGGACCGGCTCGCGTCAGGTGACCCGGTGCACTGGTCGCCGTTGGAACAGGTGCTGACCCCGTGGTCGGCGAACCGTCAACAGGTCGACCTGCCTCTTCCGGGTGGCTCCACGTTCCGGACTTCGCATCTGCCGAAGGTGGGCAAGTTCGTCGGCTGGGTGTCGATGCGGCACATGGTGGAAGCCGAGTCCAGGGTGGTGACGTTCCGGTGAGCCACGACCTGTTCGGCTACCTGGTCTGGTCGGTGGGGTCCGCGTTCGTCACGTTCGCGACCGGGGTCGCACTCGGTGCGGCCACCTCGTACGCGTACGACCTGCGTGTGCGCCGGGCCCTCCGAAGGCGGGCGTCGTGAGCACCGACCCGGCATGGTTGGACAGGACGGCGGAGCACGTCGCGTTGATGACACGCGCGGTCCACGCCGTCGACGCTGCCCAGGACCCTGATGTGGCTGCGACGATCGGTGCCCCGTTGGACGACCTTGCCGACCTTGTCGCGTCAATGACGGTGCGTGGCGCGGTCCTCGAGCTGCGGGCCGAAGGCGTGGACCTGAACCGGGTGCTGGCTGTCATGGACGCCTCGACCGACTGGTCGTGGCGTTGCCGGCGGCTGGAAGCGCTCGGGTTCCCGCGCGTCCAGGGTGTCGAGAACCTGATGCGGTTGACGGTTACCGAGTGCCGTGCCCTGGTCGACGACCCGGACCTGGAACGGCACGACGACCTGTATGTCGCGGCCGCCGAGATGGTCGGCGACGAGCTGCGCGCCGCCTTGGTCGGTCACGTCCCGCCGCGGGTGCCGGACACGGTGCCGGAGCACTGGTCGTGAAGCCGGGGATCCTCGGCGCCGGCGTGGTGGCACAGGAGAAGCGTCCGCACATCCACGACCGCAGGGAACCAACCATGACTCACACCGACCACACCAGCCTCACCTGGACGGGGGCCGCTGCATGAACTGGCTCTGGTCGTTCGCGGGCTCCATCTTCGTGCTCGCCTGGGGCAACGCGATGCTGGGTGCAAACACCCGCCGCGGCATGGCGGTGCGTGCCGGCCGAACCCATTCGGTGACCGGTGAGCCGTTGACCGACTTCCCGGCCCGTCAACGCATCATCGGGTGGGCCTTGGTCGGTGTCGGGGCGACCGCGTTCGTCACCTTGATGGTGCTGTGGGTCGCCGGTCTCGACCTGCCGTACTGAGGGCGTTACGCCGCCCGACGCAACGGGACCTCCGGTTCGTCCTCGTCCGGTGTGTCCACCGGGATTGAACGCACGTCCAGGATGGTCACCGGCTTCGGAATCGGGTTCGCGGCAGGCATGGTGCCGACGATCATGCCACCGGTCGACCGGTCCGCCCAGACCTTCTCGCAGGCGTGACGAACCGGTCTAGCAGGCTGAGGGGAGCCTGAACCGGCCCTTCTTTGCGCATGGTGGAAGGAAACAAGCCCATCCTCCACCTGACCGGAAACCCCGTTATGACTCCGCCTCGACGCCGCGGCACCGCCCGCGACCACCGTGGGCTCGCCATGTTCGACGTGCTGCTCGGTATGGCGATCTTCGCGTTGCTGGCCGTCATCGCGGTCCAGTCGATGGGGATGTTCCGTGAGCGGACCTACGTCACCAGGGCTGTCTCGGACGCGAAGCAGATCTCTGTCGGGATCGAGGCGCACCGGATCCATGAGGACGCCTACCCGGAGACGGTCGCGTCCAACGGGGCCGGTGTCCGCGGCGTCAACCTGACGGTCGGGTCGCGGATCGCCGGCTACTACGCCGACGAGGACGGGTTCCGGATCTGTGTGCTGTCCAGCGCCGGGGTGATCGTGAAGGCGTACGCCATCTACGACTCCGACTCGGGTGCGATCGTGGACTCGGGTCGCGGGAACCACGTGTCCGACTGCGACGGGACCGGTGTGGAGGCGGGGCCGGCGGACCCGTCGACGACCCCGACGAACGTGACCGCAACGGTCATTCCGGGTGACGTGGACGCGATCATCACGTGGGACGAGGTGGTCGGCGCGACCAACTACGCGCTCTACCTGGACGGTTCGACCATCCCGGTCGCCACCGGGGCGTCTCGCAACGTCGAGCTCACGTCGGTGCCTCCAGGCGACCACACGGTGACCGTGTCAGCGACGGTGGACGGGACCGAAGGACCGAAGTCGGCACCGGCCACGTTCACCATCGAATGCGACAACGACATGATCGCGTGCGCTCACCCGATCAACCTGGCCCCGTCCGGGGCGCCGTGGACGAGCCGCGACTACGACAACCACTTGAAGACCGGGGAGACAGGCGAAGGCGCCAACTCGACGCTCGGGATGTGGTGGAAGCTCACCTCGCCGCGCACCGTCACCGTCACGGTCTCGGTGGTCGCGGCCAGCGACGGCAGCGCCCTGTACCGCAACCCGGGCATCTACATGTGGAAGTCGACGGCGACCACGGTGGGCGCGTTGAACACACCGGTCGCGCAACGGTCTGCTTCCGGTGACCAGCCCAGCCTTGTCGTGCCGTTGCAGAAAGGCGAGTCGTACCTGATCCGCACGTCTTCTGCGTCGACGAACTGGCACAGTGGGTACCGGTTGAGGGTCAGCCCTGGACCGTTCAACGACGCGTTCGAGGACGCCATCGAGATCAGCGGCGTGACCCCGGCGGCCACGTCGTACACCGCCGACATCGACAACACGTTCGCGGGCCCTCAGCCTGGTGAGCCGACGAACAGCGGCGGCAGCACCTGGTGGAAGTTCACCCCGACCAGGACAGCGAGTCACCGGGTCGTCGTTTCGCAGGCGTCCGACGGCAGCACCCTGTTCTACCAGCCGAACATCGACGTGTGGGACACCACGACCGACGACGTGGCCACCCTGCCGGCGACCCCGACGGCACACGACCGCAGCGGCAACAAGCCGTACTTCTCCACCTGGATGGAGGCCGGCCATACGTACAAGATCCGGGTCGCGTCCGCGTCCCCGAACTGGCGCAGCATGTACCGCCTGGCGGTGACCCCGGGCCCGGTCGGCGACCCGTTCTCTGAAGCGGCGGACATCCCGGCGATGGCGGCCGGGCAGACGTGGGTGTCAGCGGACATGGACAACCGGTTCGCGGAGGCCGAACCGGGCGAGTCGACCACCGGCGGCGGCAGCTTGTGGTGGACGTTCGTGGCGCCGCGGGCCGGCACGTTCAACTTCACCACGCTGACCGCGACCGACGGGTCACCGAAAGGCACCCCGATCGTTCACGTGTACCGGACGTCCGCGGCGACGATCACCGGCATCGGGAACGCGACCAGCAACGCGAACGTGGCGTTGACGGCGGGGCAGGAAGTCAAGATCCGGGTGCTTACGGCGACGGAGAACCACCGGGGCAAGTTCCGGTTGCAGGTCAGGTCACCGTGAGGGTGACGCCGCCAGTGCGAGGATCGGGTCGCTGATCTCGGGTACGGGCAGGCCGAGCATGTGCAGACCGAGGTTGCGGGTGCCGACTGCGTCGGACAGTGCGTACGCGCGCCGCTTGTCGGCAGTGAGCAGGTGCATGTTCTCCCGGTCCACTTCGACCATGTCGAGCCCGTACGCGACGGCGACCGGCTTCAACCCCCACTTGATGCCGAGCAGCTTCGCCGCGGCTTCGTAGTGCCACTGGATGTCGAGGTGCTGGTGGGGGATCGGAGTGCTCGTGCCCCACACGGCCGAGTATCCGCACGTGTGCGGCGGGGTCGGGTCGTACTTGGGTACCAGGCCCGGCTGGGCGTGCAGGTGCAGCCGGTGACCGATGCCGAGCGCCTCGGCCCGGGTGAGAATGAACGGCAGGTCGAAGAAGGAGCTGTTCCAGCCGACGAGGAGCCCGGGCGGTAGCCCGTACAGCATCTTGTCGAACTCCATGATGATGTCGGCCTCGTTGAGGCCGTATCCGGTCGCGAACACGGCGCCGCCGCCGGGAAGGACTGAGGGGTCCCACGCGAGCGAGATCTCGGTGATCCCGGCGTTGAGTGGCTCCAACCCGTACTGTCGCCCGTCAGCTTGGACGGACGTGTCGGTCTCGATGTCGAACGAGTACACGTGTGCTGCGTCGTGCATGGCCGGTGCCTTCTTCCCTGTCGGTCTCATCGTGTCTGTGTGCGGGGACAGTTCTGCGGTGCGCCCGTGCCGGTCTGGGAGCACGAACGGGTCGGCCCCGCACACAGGACGGGTATGACCGCACACGTCGACCTGCCCCGCCGATTCGAGGCACTGGACCGGTACGCCGCCTGGGACCTGGTGTTCGGGGTCGGTGAGGGGGAGCCGTTGCTCATCGACTTGGCCGGCGCCTTCCTGAGTGTCCAGGTGGAGCACCGGCGTGAGGTGGAACGGTCGTCGACCGCGAACCCGTTCGGGGTGCAGGTGCTGCCGGTCGGCGTCGAGTCGAACCGGGCCGAGGTCGTCGTGTACGGCATGTACACGGTGTCGTACGGCGACGTTGCCCGGACGTTCAGATGGAAGCCGGGGTTCGTCTCCGACGTCCGGTGGGCGGTCGCCGAGTACATCGAAGGTTTGACCGGCTAAGAGCTGCGGCCCCGGAGCACGAGGTGTTGCCGCCCGGTTGACCGGGTCCGGGTCTCGACCTGGAACCCGGCGTCGCGCAGCACTGCGGCGTACGCGGCCACGTCTTGCCCGGGTCCGGCGGTGGCACCGTGGCTGTTCAACTCCATCCGTTCGACGGTGACACAACCGGCGTCACGTTCGTGGTCGTCGACCAGGCCGGTCTCCCACGCCTGCCGGCTCCCTTTCACGACGAACCCGGGCGTGTAGTAGTTCGCGTTGCCGCGCGACGACGGCTCGACGCGTCCGCGGTCGCACCCGGCGGAAGCCAGGACCCGGGAGACATGGGAGGCGTGTACGCGGCGCACGGCGCGGTTCAAAGCATGATCCCGTACAGGAACGCGGACCAGAGGCTGGCGGCCTCAGTGCGTTCACGCGCTCGAAGCTGCTCTTGTTCCTGGTGGTCGGTCAGGTCGGTGTTGACCAGGCCGGACACCATCCGGCCGACCAGTTCGGTGATGTCCCACGGTCGTTCGGGCGTGTGCAGCACCACCCGCTCGACCGAGGTGCCCGAACCGGGGTAGGTGACCATGGGGTCGAACAGCCAGGCGGGGAACGACTGAACTTGGTCTGCGCCTTGAACGACGATGGGAACGTCCGAACCGTCGACGTCGACGATGATCCGCAGGTCGGTGTAGGTGCTCATGCCTCGATTGTGTGCGGGTCGGCGTCCACCGTGCACCCGCACACGGTCAGTCGAAGTAGAGGTCGACCGGCAGGATCTCGTAGCCGTCGCCGCATTCGTGGGCTTGGGCTACCAGCGCGGCCTGTTCGGTCACGTCGACGGCCAGGTCGAACCGGAGCTTGACGGCGACCCATTCGCCGACGTACCGGCACCGGCTCAACGCGGGGAGCCATTCGGCGGGGTCCTGGTCGCTCTTGCTGCGGTTGGACGACGCGGTGACGGCGACCAGGGAACGCGGGTCGTCCTGGTCGTTCGCGTACGCCTCACGGGTTGCGGCGTCCCACGCGGACGCACCGGAGTCCCACGCTTCGGCGAGAGGGACCATGTGGTCGATGTCGAACGTGGACGGGTCGGTGGTGACGACCCCGTCGTAGTAGGAGAACCACTGTCCGGTTACGACACACGAGGTGTCCCAGCGAGCGGCCACAACCGACTCGCCGACGAGCACTTCGCCGCGGGTGTCGCAGTACGGCAGGCCCTTCGACCCGGAGTTCCAGTGCTTGAACGCGTTCCGGGTGTACCCGGTCCTGTTCTCTGTCGCCACGTCGAGCGCGTTGATCGCACCGAGCAGCGTGGTGGTGTCGGGTTCCGGAACCGGAACCGGGTCAGGGGTCGGGGTCGGAGGTACCGGTGCCGGGGTGGGGGCGTCCGACGGGGTCACGGTGACCCGGATGTCGGCGCTGTCCTTGCGTCCGTGCCTGTCGGTCACCTTGTACCGGACGGTGAACGTGGTGCTGAACGTGGTGGACCCGGTGTCGATGCGCACCTTCTTGCCGGCAACCGTGGCAACGGTGGCCCCGTGAGCCTTGCCGACGACCTTGACCTTGGCCCCGCGCCGGTCGACCCGGTCGTTGTCGAGCACGTCGACGAGGACGGTGCTGCCGGAGATCACGCTCACCTTGTCGGTGCGAGCCTTCGGCGCGGCGGACGCGGCACCGGTGGCAGGGGCAGCGAGTACGACGGTCGCGGTCACGGCGACGCAAGCGGACAGGGCACGGGTCAGGGTCCTCATGGGAATCAGGTGTGCGGGACGAGGCGTCGCATGCTCCCCCTGAGCCTGGCGGGTGCACGGAACGGGTGTGCCCCGCACACCTTCCAGGCATGACGCTTCCTCGCCCGCAACCCGGGTTCGACCTGTACCTGTGTCACGGCTGCGGCAAAGTCGTCGAACGGGCTTCCGGGAAACGGTGGATGAAGTCGTACTGCGAGTCGACGGGACGCGACACCCGGCTGTGGAAGGTCGCGTCGTGACGCCGGCACCGTTGGACGACGCGCTGTTCACAGCGATCGTCGACGCGTGCGTACGCCGCGGCGGTGACGAGCTCGGTGAGGTAGCCGAGTCGTGGCTGCTGATGCCGCTGGTGCCCGGTGAGCCGTTGAACCGGAGGATGAGCCGGCTTGCCGAACTGACCCGCCGGCCCCCGCGGGAAGTCGCCCAGGACGTCCGGCAGGTGCGTGGCGTGGCCCGACGGGTCACGGTGGACCTGTTTGCGCGCAGCGAGCTGGTCGGGTGAACACGTTCGAGGCGGTGTTGCGTGCCGCCCTGGTGGTCGGGTTGATTCCTGTGTGGGTGGTGTTGGTGCGCCGGTACCGGGCACCGCGCCCGTTCCACCTGGCCGATGAGGAGCACCAGACGGTGCGGATGTTGTCGCTGGGCACAGCCGGCGCCCTCTTGGCTCTGGCCGGGTTCACGTTCGTCCCGGCTTCGTTGGCGGTCGTCGTGGCCGCGTGGGTCGCGTTCGCGGGCATCCGGGTCGGGTCACGGTTCCATCTGGCGGCGAAGCTGCGGGCCCGGTTCGTCTACGGGCCGTTCGAGGCTGACGGTGTGTACTGCCCGACGACCGGTCGGGTGCACCGGCTGTCCCCGGAGGTGGGCCGCTTCCTCATCGAACTCGGACCGGTGGTGAACCGGAGCCGGTTGAAGTCGTTGCCGGAGGAGCTGTCGGACCGGCCGGGGGACGCGGACGCCTTGGTGCGCATCGCGGAACGTGCCGAACTGGCTCGTTTTCTGCGCGCGGCCCGTGACTGCGGGTGCCTGGTGTTGGAACCGGACACCGACTGACGTTCGCCGGGGTGCATGCACCTGTTCGTTGGTGCGCATGGTGTTGGGCATGGAGACGACCACCACTGCTTCGGTCACGGGCACGCTGATGCGTGAAGTGACCGAGTGTCCGGGTTGCGACCTGGACCATGGGTGGTGTGTCCGGCACCCGTTCTCGGTGGACAACCTGGCGCACGAACTGCTGAACGCTGCGGAGCTGACCCCTGAGCGCCGACTGCACAGCATCATGGTGGGCCGGCGCGCCCGCGCGTTGAGCCACGAGATCGCCGACTCGCCGCACGCGGCAGACCTGTTGGCCGCGGCCGGCACGTTGCACGACATCGGGTACGCGTACCCCGACACCGGGCACCACGCGATCGACGGGGCCAGGTGGGCTCGCCGGAACGGCCTGCCCGAACAGCTCGTGTCGCTGGTCGCCCACCATTCGACGTCACCGCAAGAAGCCGACGTGCTCGGTCTGTCGGCTGAGCTGCGCGAGTTCGACCGGGTCCAGGACTGGAAGCACGCCGTCATCTGGGCGGCGGACTTCACGACCGGACCGGATGGTTCACCGGTGTCTCCTCGAGACCGGTTGGCCGGGATCCGGGGCCGTTACCCGGACGACTCCCCAGTTCTGCGTGCGCTCGACGCAGCCGAACCGCGGATGTGGGCGCTGTTCGCCCGGTTCTTCCCGGCCCGTTTCGCTACCGGGTGGCTGACATGAGCAAGGAGAAGGCGATGGAGCAGGATCGAGGGTCTTGGCTGGTGCGCCGGGTTCGGCGTCGGTACGCGGCGTCTCGTCGGACCCGGGTCAACTGCGGGGAGTGCCTGCGGCCGGTGCCGGCTGGTGAGAAGTGGTGCCGGGAGCACGCCACTGCGGCGTCGGCTGCGCGTCGGGAGATGGCACGGGTGCAGCGTGTCGAAGCGAGCCAGGGACGCCATCCGGACGGCCGGTTCGCGCCGATGGCGGCACCGGAGCCTGACCTGGTCCTAGACGCCGGTGCATGAGGCCGGTCGTCCCGCACACAACATGGTCATGGAGCCCTCGTATCTTGACGTCACCGGTCTCAACCGTCGTCAACTGCGGCTGGTAGAAGCCGCAGAACGTGCCGGGTACGCCTGGTGGGGAATGGAGCCTGAGCCGACCGGTGTGGTCATCGAAGGTCCGGACCGGTACCTGTATGTGTACCGGGGACGCGGCGAAGGCGCGACGGTGTTCGTGTACGACCAGTCCGGGCTGCACCGCGTCACCCAGAAGGTCGCGTTCACGCTGCTGCACCACCGTGCCCTCTGACCGGGTGCATCGGGCGATGACATCCGCACACACCACGGTCATGAACGAGAGCCAGATCGAGACCAAGACCCTTCCTGTCTTCGAGCACGTCGACGTCCACGACGACATGGTGGCGCTGCCCGCCGGCACGTACGTCGTCGGTGACCCGTGCTACACGATGGGTCACGACCTGTGGCGGGGGTTCCTCGAAGCCTCCGACCCCGACTGTTTCGTCGACCGGACGAGCAATATGGCCCAGGTGGCGTCCGCCACCGTAGACGGGTTCCAGATCGTGTCGATCAGCACCGCCTACGGGGACGGCCGGTACGAGGACGGTGCCGGGAACACCTACGGTGTCGACTCCGGGTCTCTCGGGCTGGTTCCGATCGGCTTCGTCGAGAAGTACGGCATCCTGCCGCCGAAGACCGCGTCCACGGTGACCACGTTCGACACCGAAGTCTGCTGCACGTTCGACGCCGCCGACGAAGGGGCGGTCGTGCTCGGGCCGTTGCGCATCCTGACCGACCCGGCCCCTGAGCCTTTCGTGTGCTGGGTGTGCCTGTGCGAGTCCGAATACTCCGATGGCTGCTCGGTCAACGGGTGCGAAGAGGACGAGTTCGAGGACGACGACGATGATGAGTGAGCCGTCGGCGAGGGTCCGGGGCACCATCACCGACCTCGCCAACCAGCGTTCCGCCGCGTCGGGCCTGCGGGTCGCGGCCCGACGCATGAGGCGCGTCGACGGTGGCGGTTTCGCAGCCGAAATGGACCTGCGCGCCGAGACGATCGAGGCGACCGTGATGGCGGTGACCGTTCCGTGCCTGCTGTGCCACGGCGGGTTCTCCGTCGCGGTCCTCGTCGGGTCCGGTGACCGGCCGGCCGGTGTGCTGTGCGAAGACTGCGACGCGAAGACCAGCGCGGAGGCGAACCATGCCTGAGACCACGACCCGCCGGTTCGCGTCCGACCCTCGGGACCAGCAGATCTGGGGCCTGTCGGCCGAGTACGAGGCGCTGACCGGCCGGCAAGGGCTGCTGTACATCTCCTCGCCGGGCGGCGGCGACCGTTACGTGTTCGGCGGGCACCATTCGGTGTCGGGGCGGGGCCCCGTTGCTCTTGGAAGGGTTTCGGCGTTGCAGCACCTGCTGCGGCTGGTCCACGCCGCCCGGGAGCAGTCGACGGACGCCCCGCACACCGACCCGACATGAGCACTTTCGACGCACGCGGCAACAAGCACAGCACCACGGACGGCAAGTTCGAGACCCAGCTCATAGACGAGAGCGGTGCGGTGTTGGATCTGCCGGCGTTGCGGGCACGCGTGCACTTCCAGCGGTGGAGCGACCGCGGCCACCCGGTCGACGTCGGCGAGGAGGACTTCGATGCGGCCCAGGTGCTCGCGTTCCTGGGCGAGGAGAAGCGATCCAAGGTCGTCGACGCGATCGTCTCGGATCAGAGCTCGTCGAACGACGAAGGCGACCTCTTGGGCGAGCTCGCCCAAGACCTCGGGCTGGTCAGCCGACACGACGGGCCGTTCTACGTGTACGTGGACTCCGACGATCTCGACGACTGGGCCCAGTCGAACCCGATCACCCCGGAGGTGCAGCGCGCTGCCCAGACCGGGCTCCTCGACCGCGCCCAGCGTGACGTGGTGGAGGAGAGGGACGCGATCCGTCAGAAGGAGCTGGACCTGGCTCGTCGTTCCAACCGGCTCGAACTGGCGTCCCGGATCCTCGGCGCGAGTGACGTGTTCGCGTCCGGCGACACCGTCCAGGTGGTGCAGTGGAACGACTGGAACGAGGACGGGTCGTTCGACGTCAGCTTCGGTGCCGTGTTCAGCGAGGAAGGCGAGCAGGTCGGGGACTTCGCTGAGATGACCGGTGTCGGCGGGGCTCTCCCGGCTGCGTGGGCTGAGGGCACCGACTTCGACTCGTTCATGGTCGACTGCGACGGCGACCAGCGCATCGCCGTCGACAAGGTGCGCGCCTGGGTGAACGCCGGCGCCTGCTGAGGTTCGGGACGCGGCGGTTCCGGGGTTGCGCATGGTGTGAGGCAGACCCGCCCTACACGACGGAGAAACCACGCGCCGATGCCTACGACGTTCACGAGCCTGTGCGTCCGGCTCGCCGCCTTCACGCTCTTTGCCGCCCCCGTGATCGTGTTGACGGACCCGGTCGACGCGTCACCGGTGTCGTCGACGCCCGGCCAGGTTGCCGCTGAACCGGTGACAGCCACGACCACGGGGGCGGCTCGGAACCGCCGCACCGGCGACCTGTCCCGGACACCGAGGAAAGTGGTGGCGGGGGAGCCGTTCCCGGTGAAGGGCCGGTTGCCGGCGTGGGCGTCCGGGCACCGCAAACGGGTGTGGTTGCAGCGCCGGGAACGGGACCGCTGGTTGTCCACCCGCACCGGGACCGCGGCCCGCAACGGTGCGTTCACGTTCCGGAGGGTCACCGTCGGCGCCGGGGACAACCGGCTCCGTGTCGCCGTGTCCCGCAACGGACGCCGGGTGCCGGCCACCCGCACCATCCCGGTGACTGCAGTGCACCCGACGGTCACCGCCCGGACTCTGCCGTCGCTCGCCCAACCGGGCCGCACCCCGGCGGACATTCCGTCAGGCCGCCTGGTCACCGCACAGGTTGACCCGCCGGTTCGAGGCGACGAGACGACGTTGGAGCGTCGCACCGGGTCGGGTTGGCGGGCCGTGGACCGGCAACGGCAGGATGCCACCGGCCAAGTCGTGTACCGGGTGACTGGCCGCGGCGTGTACCGGGTCGTGTCCGGGGTCTCGACCAGCAGACCGGTCACGGTGACCCCGAGCAAGCTGCTGTTCGCCGACGACTTCGCCGGCCCTCTGGACACGACCGTGTGGAACCACCAGGAACGCCCCCGGAACGAGGCGACAGGCAGGTCGTGCGCCGAGACGTCACCGTTCGCGGTCGCGTCGACCGGCCGCACACTCCGGCTGGGGGTCCGGCTCGACCCGGCATCGAAGGGGACACCGTGTGCCTACCCCGACGGTGTGTCGTCGTACCTGCTCAACTCGCAGGTGGCGACCGAGGAGTCGTTCTCGTTCACGTACGGGTACGTGGCAGCCCGGATGAGACTGCACCGCTCCCAAGGGATGCACTCCGCGTTCTGGTTGCTGCCGGCGGACCTGGAATGCGGGCGCAACCAGTGGTACGTGCACGGGGCCGCCGAAGTAGATGTGGTCGAGTTCTTCGGTGACCCGGCCGGTGACATCCCCGGCCTCGGCATCGCGTCGTTCGTGCACGGCCCGACGAGCAGCGGCACGTACACGAAAGTGGGCGACCCGGTCGCGAACGGGTACAGCCGGGTGACGGCCCACCTGAAACCGGCCGGGCACGAGTGGTGGGACAGCTACCACGTGTTCTCCGTCGAATGGACCCCGACGGAGTTGACGTTCCGGGTCGACGGTCGCGTCTACTTCGTCGAGTCCACGGTCGTGCCGCGGGTGCCGTTGTACCCGGTGTTGAGCATGCTGACCGCCGACTATGAGCTGTCGAAACTGTCGCTGTCGTCGTTGGACGACTCCGCGGACGTCGACTGGGTGACGGTGCACGCGCTCGAGGATTGAGCAGGCCCCGCGTCCCCCGCACACCACGGGGGCATGAGCACTTACGACGCCAACGGCAGCCTGCACGGCAACGACGGCAAGTTCACCGAACAGCAACGGGCTGAGGCAGCCCAGGTGAGCTTGCACGTCGACAAGGACGGGAAGTCGTACGTGGTCTCGCCCGACCCTGTCCAGGCGTTCGCTTCCCGCGCCGACCGTGCCCGGGACCGGTTCTGGTCCTACATGGCGATCCGCGACCTGTCGGAGACGTTGGGGGATGCCGCCCACGACGACGGGTTCGACGAGTCCGAGGCCGTGTACGCCACTCTCACCGAAGACCGCGACGACGACGGCTACCGTTGTTCGCTGGTGGGCTTCTACGACGCGAACGGCCACCTGGTGTCCGAGTACATGCAGGGCGGGTACCTGGCCGACGAGGCGCCTCCCGAGTTCGTCGTGGACACGGGCACCCCGGTGGGTTCGGCGGTGTCGATGGCGAAAGTGTCCGGTTACGACTGGGGCCGGCCGGCCCGGGAGTACGCGCAGGAGCTACGCGAGTCCGCTGACGAGCTCGACCGCCGACTCGCCGACCAGGCGTACGCCGCGCACCTGTCACGCGCGTCCGCCGACTGCCCCCGGTGCGGTTCCCCGTCCGACGCCCCGGACCCGACGTGCAGCCTGTGCCCGGACACCGGGCGGGTGGCCTGTTACGCCGGGCAGTGCACCTACATCGCAGCCGACGACGCGGACCTGGACAGGCACGTGGCCGACGAGTGTGAGTACGCCGGGGAGGGGAGCTGACATGCACCTCACGGAACGTCTCAACACGCGCCGCGCCGCGCAGGGTCACACCGTCGCCCGTGAGGCGAACGGCCGGTTCGCTCACCAGCACCGCGCGGAAGCCCAGTTGAAAGACCTGCTGCCGGACCTGATGGCGGCCGGCGAAGCGTACCGGCGCGGCGTCGAAGAGACCGTCCGGATGGCCGGAGGGGTCACTGTGAAAGCCCGCGCCGAGTTCGACCGGTTGTCCCGGGTGCACGAGGACCGGGTGCATCGTCTGCTGACCGACTTCTCCGACCGGGCGGCGGGCACACCGGACGCGCACGCGTTCGCGAAGGCCGGGTACCAGTCCGCTGCCCCGTTGACGGAGCGGCTCGACGCGGTGAAGGCCGCCGGTGAGCAGGTCGAGCAGGCTTCCGAGCCGGGTCTGACAGGTCGGCTGAACCGTACGGTCGTCGAACCTGTACGCGCCGCCTCGGCCAGGGGGTCCGTCGACTCGTGGAAGGCAGCCGACCAGACGTCGCCGACGGGACCGGGTGTGTGGTTGGCGTGCGGGCGGATGCAGGCTGCCGGGGCGAACATCCTGTTCAACATCCGGGAACAGAACACGTACTTGACGTCTTCGGACCGGCGCAAGGTCGAGGAGCTTCGCGCGTGCCTGTCCGACATGCGGGGCGCACCGTCGTACGACCCGTACGCTGCGCGCCGGCTTGCCGCGGCCATCACCGACGTGACCGACCGGCCTGGTGCACACAACCGCTGACCCCGCACACAGAACGGGCATGAGCTCTTCACGTCACACCCGGCAAGGAACCGAGACCGCGGTCGCGGTGTTCGCGGAGAAGGCGTTGGTAGCAGCCGACTTCGCCGACTTGACCCGTCAGGCGGACGCCGTCGTGGAGACGGTGCGGACGGGACCTGCCCCCGTCGAGTTCGCTGACGCGTTCGCCTCGACCATGACGTCGCTGATCGCCGCCGCCGCTGGTTACGAGGCCGTCCGATGACGACGATGCTGGCGCCGGGTGAACGCCGCGTGCTGTTCGCCGACGAGACAGAACTGCCGTACAACCTGGACGAGTGGGCCGAGCGAGGTCGTGTCCAGAAGACGATGCGTCGCGTGACCGTGACCGAGCAGGTCAACCCGGACGGCACGGTCACGGTTGCGGAACGCAACGCGGTCATGGTGCGGGGGTGGGCGTCGCCCCAGTTCCGCATCGGCGAAGAGCACGGCAACACGTTCGCCCGCTGGGAGACCGAATCGTACGTGTCGGTGACGGACCGTGGTGACGGTTCGTGGCTAATGCGCGAACTGGCCAAGCCGAACGGGCGACGTCGTCACTTCTTCGTGTCGGCGGTTGTGCTGGCCGACACGTACCCGATCCGCAGCCGACGCCAGGAACGTCTGTTCGAGTCCGCTGTGGAACGGTTCGAGCCGTTGGTGAGCCGAGACGTGTACTACCCGACGTTGAGCCACTTCTTGAAGCCGTCCGACGCCGACGGTGAACACCTGCCGGCACCGTGGGCCACCGGGCCGGTACGCCGGGCGTTCGGCGGACTCAACTGGCTGTTGCAACGAGCTTGTTGTTCAGGAACTGTCCTGGAGT